>Ga0302319_10012217_pt1 | contig 16207 bp, 14 predicted proteins | sample Bog_T0_2_FD_203319 | JGI IMG/M metagenome (GOLD analysis project Ga0302319, IMG submission 203319) | Peat permafrost microbial communities from Stordalen Mire near Abisko, Sweden - Bog_T0_2 | ecosystem: Environmental > Terrestrial > Soil > Wetlands > Peat | place: Sweden: Abisko, Stordalen Mire...
TTGTTTTAATCAATAATTACTTCGAGGACGAAACGGTCAAAGGCAAAGTCTTGCGCGAGGAATATCAAAGATTTTTTCAAGACTTGGTGGGTCGAGATAAAAAATTTCACTTTATCGATCCGGAGGAAGCCGCCATTCGCAATAGTAAACAACTTTTTTATTGGGGGTATCACATATACACGGGTGGCCGTTCGGAACTGGCTTTCACGCCGTATGCTGGCAAATGTTTACCCAAAGCCGATTTCCTGAATTTGCTGCAGTATCTGGAAGAAAATACGACCATTGAGAAACTGAAAGAAGCCTAAGTCGGGAAGCAGGCACCATCGGGGCAGTGGCCAGCAATTTGAGAATAGGCAAAGTTATTCGGAGTGACCGGACGCTGGATGTTGGTCATTGTCTAGGCATGGCCTTCAGGTTTTACGAACGCGCTCGGAGTTTTATCCATGCCTTTCGCGGCATCGGGACGGTGATCCGCACGCAGCATAATGCGTGGATTCATCTCGTGGCCACGGCGGGCGCGGTGGCGCTGGGGTTTTATGTGAGGCTGAGCGCGATGGAGTGGTGCGTGATCGTGCTGGCGATTGCGCTGGTCTGGATCACAGAGGCGGTGAATACGGCCATTGAGTTCCTGGCCGACGAGGTGACGCGCGAGCGGCGCGAGGGGATCGGACGCGCGAAGGATGTCGGGGCGGGGGCGGTGTTTCTGGCTGCGATGGCTTCGGTCGTAATCGGGCTGCTCATCTTTCTTCCGCACATCCTGGCGCGGATCGAGCAATGACCCGCCACGAAGCCCGATTGTACTAAATCACCTAAAACGCTTATCTTTTTAGGCGATATAGTCGATCTAGCATTTGCAGCGCTACCGCTCCTCCCCGTTTTCGTGCGAAAACGGGGGCATGACAAATGACCTTAACTTTTCTTACCGCCCTCCGCAGGAGTTAGCGAAAACCGGCTTCGCCCGGTTTGTGGAGGGAGTCGCCTTGAAGCACGATTTTTTCGGCGGCTTTTTCGAGGGGGACGTTCGGGCAACTGTCGATCCACGGGGCACCTTCGGGACGGGCCCAAAGCACGGCGTTGAGGATGACGCGGCGGACCTCCTTCTGGTGGTAGGTGGGGTAGGTCTCGTGGCCGGGGCGGAAATAGAAGATTTTCCCGTTGCCGCGTTTCCAAGTCGCGCCGGAGCGGAAGACTTCGCCGCCCTGGAACCAACTGATGAAGATGTTCTCGTCCGGCGTCGGGATGGCGAAGGGCTCGCCGTACATTTCCTCGTTGGGAATCTCGAAATATTTGTCGATGCCCTGCGCGATGGGGTGACCGGGGTTACAGACCCACAGGCGTTCCTTTTCGCCGGCTTCGCGCCAGGTGAGGGAGCAAGTGGTGCCGAGGAGGCGCTTGAAGATTTTGGAGTAGTGGCCGGAGTGGAGGACGATGAGGCCCATGCCCTCGAGGACGCGCTTCTGGACGCGGTCGACGATTTTATCGGCGACGTCGCCGTGGGCGCAGTGTCCCCACCAGGTCAGGACGTCGGTCTGGGCGAGAATTTCCTCGGTGAGGCCGTGTTCGGGCTGGTCGAGCGTGGCGGTGCGCACCTCGATTTCGGCGGATTCCCGCAGGCCTTCGGCGATGGCTTCGTGCATGCCCTTGGGATAGATCTTGGCGACGGCGGCGATTTTCTTTTCGTGGACGTTTTCGCCCCAGACGGTGACGCGGAGTTTGGGATTCATGGTGGGATTGTTTTAAGCGGAAGACATGAAAGCATGAAAACAGGAAGGAACGGGATTCGTTCTAACCCTGCCTTCTTTCATGTCTTCATATTTTCATGTTTTCCTGTTGAAAATGCGGATATTGAAACGAGAGGGTTATTTGAATTCGGGGATCAAGACTTCCTGGTTGAGCTGGCTCGATTGCATGATGGCTTCGAGGATGGCGATGACGTAGATGGTCTGCTCGATCGGCACGGGCGAGGGCTTGCCGTTGCGGATGGCTTCGGCGAAGGCGAGGATTTCCTCGGTGTGCGCGGGCTTGCGTCCAGCGTGGGGGAGAACGTGGCCGTCGACGAGCGTGCGGTTGGTCACGGTGTGGAAAGTGCCGGAAGGCCATTGGATGCTCGATTTTTTGCCGAGGAGGGTGGCGCTGAAATCCTCCTTCTCCTGGTGCTGGAGCCAGCTCGATTCGAGCGCCATGGTCGAACCGTTGGAAAAATGGATGTAGCCGGAGGCGAAGTCCTCGACCCCGAAAAGAGTGCGGTCCCACTCGCCCCAGCCGCCGGGGATTTCAAATCCCTTGGCGAAGTTGGTGTGCGCGCGCCCGCTGACGCGGATGGGCCGGGGAAAGTTCATGAGCCAAAGCGCGGTGTCGAGAGCGTGAACGCCGATGTCCATGCAGGGGCCGCCGCCGCTGAGTTTCGGGTCAATGAAGCCGGGGGTGGTGGGCAGCCAGTTGCGGCGCGTGGCGTTGACGCGCGAGTGATAGACTTCGCCGAGTGCTCCAGTGTCGCACCAGGCCTTGATGGCGACGGAAATCTCGCTGTAACGGCAATGCTGCGCGGTCATGAGCATGCGGCCCGCTTTGCGCATCGCGTCCTGCATGGCGATGATTTCCGCGGTCGAGACGGCGAGGGGTTTCTCGCAGAGGACATGCTTGCCGGCCTCGAATGCGGCGATGACGGCGGGAGTGTGGACCTTGTTCGGCGTGCAGATGTCGACCGCGTCGATTTCGTCGATCTTGAGCAGGTCGTGGAAGTCGGTGAAGACCTTGGGAATGTTGAAGTCGGCGGCGAGCTTGCGGGCCGATTCCTCATTGATGTCGCACGCGGCTACGATTTCGACGTCGGGAACGTCCAGCCAGCCCGGTTTGAGGTGTGCTCCGCGGACGATGCCGCCAGTGCCGATCAGGCCAACTTTCAAAGTTTTCTTCATAAGAGGAGAGGTTTTTTTCAAGTGCGCTGGAAACTGCAAGTTAGGATTTTTCGTGGTTATCTTTCCGGCAAAGAATGCTACAATAGTGGGGTGACAGCGTTCCAGTACAACGGTTTTTTTTGGGATAAAATCCAAGAAAACTAGGATTTTTCCGTCATGCCATTCCCCGATCCGGCCAGTGTGACTTCCAAGGCCGAACTGCGCCGTTTCGCCACGCGGCTGCTCGGTCAATGGATTGCCAAACTTGACCGTGACAAGGTGGTGCTGCACCTGCCCCGGCGGCGCGGCTTGATGCGACTGCTGCCCGACATGCATTTTCATCTTTGGCCGGAACTTTTTCTCCAGGTTTCGGGTTCGACAATTTTTCAATTTCCCGAAGAAAGCTGTCGCGTGGGGCCGGGAGAAATTTGTCTGGTTTCCCGCGGGTTGCCGCACCGGGAAAAAGCCCTTCCCAAGAGAGGTCCTTTCTTCAATCTCGTCATCTCTTATTCTCCGGGGCACATCCATTTCCACATAGCACGGCAAAACGCAGCCGGGCATCCCTTTATTGCGATCGCGAATGCAGTGCCGACGATCAAGAGCGTTCATCTGGCCGATTTGCTCAATGACGCGGCGGACTGGTTCCACGAGGGCGACGCCGCGCGCCGTTTCGCGGTCAAGGGTTCTTTGCTGGCCAATCTCTCGATCGTGCTGGCATCGATCAAGGAGGAGTCGGTGGATGCTCACGAACCGTTGAAAGTCATGCAGGCGCGGCAGTTGATCGAGCAGAGTTTGTCGCGGTCGGAATTGTCGGTGAGCTGGATCGGTCAGTCACTGCAAAGCAGCCCGGAATACCTTTCGCAACTTTTCCGGGGAACGATGGGAAAATCACTGAGTGGTTATATCACCGAGAGAAAAGTAAACCGCGCGCGCGATCTGTTGGAGTCATCCACGCTCAATATCTCGGAAATCAGCCGGGCCTGCGGCTATGATGATCCCAGCTACTTTACCCGGATCTTTCGGAAAGAGACCGGGTTCCCTCCCCGCCAATACCGGGACCATGTCGTGAAACATTCCGAGGACGCCGTTCCGAAAGTAGCCGCGCGTTTTTGACGCGCCGGGTTCACCTTTTGGGCTGGGCCTCGTAGATGCGATGGCGACGGCGGTATTGCGTCGGCGTCAGGCCCGTTTCCAGCTTGAAGCGCCGGGAGAAATAGAACATGTCCGGGAAGCCCGACTGCGCCGCAATTTCGCCCACGGGCAGGACCGTCTCGGCGAGAAGACGTTGCGCCGCCTGGAGGCGCAGGTTGAGGAGATAGCGGCCGGGCGTGGTCTTCGTGACCTCGAACCAGCGCCGGCGCAGCGTCGAGGCGGACATGCCCTGGTTTCGCGCGATTTCGTCGAGGTCGTATGGGGCGGCGGGCCGGCGTCGAAATCGCGCAATGATCGGCTCGATAATCTGGTTGCCAGGATCGGAATGCGGATGAATTCCGGGCAGCAGGGTCTCGAGAATCAGGCGCTCGCAAACCCGGTCGACGCGGTCGGCGGACGGATCGCGACCCGGATCGCGGCTGAGCGAGCGAAGTTCGTCCACTTGGGCCTGCACGCCCTCCATATTATGGATGGGCCAGACCGGACGGGTTTCATCGACGAAGCCGCGCTGTCGAAACCAGGGCAGGCATTGTGCGTCGTAAATCAGGAAAAGCTCGTCCCACGTTTCGTTGGGAACAAAGGGGCCGTAGTCGAGCGCCTCGCCGGGCCATTGGGTGATAACGCAGGGCGCTTGGACGGCCCAGAGGCGGTCCTTGCGGTGGAAATCGCCGCGTCCGCGAAGGATGATGGAGAAGTTGCAGGTGGCGAAGGTCAGCCGGACGCGATGATCTTTTCCTTGATAGTCGCCCATTGTGTCCAAGGGGCAGGGCGAAGGAAAATGCCGGGGATAGGGAGCCCAGTGTTTGGAAAAAATGTCCATAAACTTGGCGAGAAAGTCCATTGTAAGCTCAGGCATCGCTTTATAGAATGAAAAAATAAGACAATATATGACTTCCAAATCTCTTCCGTTACGAGTCGGATTGGTGGGTTGCGGCAATATCAGCAATGCCTATTTCACGCATCTCAAGCCGTTTTCTTCCTACGCAAAAATCACCGCCTGCGCCGATCTGGACATGGCGCGCGCGAAAGCGAAAGCCGACGAACATGGCGTGGGCAAGGCTTGCTCGGTCGCGGAGTTGCTGGCCGACCCCGAGATCGATGCGGTGCTGAACCTGACGATTCCGGCGGCGCATGTGGAGGTGAATCTCCGCGCGCTCAAGGCAGGCAAGCATGTTTACTGCGAGAAGCCTTTTTCGCTCAGCTATAAGGAGGGCCTCAAGGTCCTCAAGGAAGCGCAAAAGAGAAAGCTGCGCGTCGGCTGCGCGCCCGACACGGTGCTGGGCGGTGGCATCCAGACGTGCCGGAAGCTGATTGACCAGGGTGTGATCGGGAAACCGATCGCGGCGACGGCGAATATGGTTTGCCATGGGCACGAGAGCTGGCATCCGAATCCGGAGTTTTATTATCAAGTGGGCGGCGGGCCGCTCTTCGACATGGGGCCTTATTACCTGACGTCGCTGGTGACGATGTTGGGGCCGGTTAAAACGGTTTCGTCGCTGGCGAAGGCGACGTTCGCGGAACGGCTGATTACGAGCCAGCCGCTGAATGGCAAAAAGATCAAGGTGCGGACACCGACCCATATTTGCGGTGGGATGGAATTCATCCAGGGCGCGACGGCGACGGTGACGATGAGCTTCGACGTGTGGGCGCACCATCTGCCGATGCTAGAGGTTTACGGTACGGAGGGTTCGATCGAGTGTCCCGACCCGAATACGTTTGGTGGCGAGGTCCGCGTCTGGACGAAGAAGAAAAAGGCATGGCAGACGATTCCGCTCACCCATAGCGACAAGACCGGGCGCGGCATCGGCCTGGCCGACATAGCTTTTGCGCTGGAAAAGCGCCGCCCGCATCGCATGAACGGCGAGATGGCGCTGCACGTCGTCGAGGTGATGGAGGCATTCCTGGCCTCGGCCAAGGCGGGGAAAAAGATCGGAATCAAATCGAAATGCCGGCAACCAGACCCGCTGCCGGCGGGACTGAAACTGGGGCGGCTCGGCTAAACTTATTGATCGCTTTATGAAAAAAAATGCACTGATTGTTTACGGCGGTTGGGACGGACATTATCCCAAGGACACGGCGGAAATTATGGCGCGCGATCTGCGCGATGCGGGATTTGAAGTGAAATTATCCGCGACGCTCGATGCCTTTCTCGACGATGAGGGGCTGAAGAAGTTCGACCTGATCGTGCCGCATTGGACGATGGGGCAAATTTCAGGCGAGCAGGAAACGGCGCTGGTTAAGGCGATTGAGAGCGGCGTCGGGCTGGGTGGAATTCATGGCGGCGCGGGCGACGCGTTTCGCGCGGCGACCAACTATCAGTTCATGGTCGGCGGTCAGTTCGTGGCGCATCCCGACAACCACAAGGATTATGTCGTGACTATCGTGAAGAAGGACGACCCGCTCGTGGCTGGGCTGAAGGATTTCGCCGTGCACTCCGAGCAGTATTTCATGCATGTCGATCCGTCCAACGAAGTGCTCGCGACGACGACTTTTCAATCGGCCAGCGCGCCGTGGATCAATGGCACGGTGATGCCGGTGGTCTGGAAACGGCGGTATGGGCAGGGGCGTATTTTCTATCAGTCCGTCGGTCACAGCACGAAGGAGTTTCAGATTCCCGAGGTGCGGGAGATCACCAAGCGCGGCTTGATTTGGGCAGCGAGGTAAGATCAGGGCCGGGACTGGCGGCACGCCTGTCGTCGGCCCCCCAAAGGTAGCCCGCGCACGCCGGGCTCGGGGCGAGTTGATCAACGATTCTGAGATTCAGTGGCGAAAATGCACCGAGCCCGCCGCCCAGCGTGCGGCCTTAAAGGCAGCCGTCGACTTGTACCAGCAGCTACGTGCCGGCGTTTACTTATACCCGGGCAGGAATGCCCTCTCCGCGGCGAACATTTCCAGCGTCATCTTTTTGATCTCGGCGGGACAGCAGACGGCGGCGGTGAGCGGATCGAGCATGAGCGCGAGGATCGCGGCTTCCTTGCTGCGCTCAATTGCGGCGGTCGCTCCAAGATCGAAGACGGCCATGTTGGCGGCGCAGAGCGCGGCCATTTGCGGAGGCAGCGCGCCGTACCGGGTCGGGTTGATGCCGTTGCGATCGATCATGCAGGCGACTTCGACGCAGCCGTCCGGAGGGAGGTTGGAGATGAGCGCGTCAGTGCCGTCGGTCGAGTTCATGACGTTGCCGTGGATGCGCACCGGGGCATCCTTTTCGCGCGCCTCGATGATCCAGCTCGCATATTCCCAGCTGCGTTCCCATTCGATGGGCTTTTTGCCGGAGACCATTTCCATGCGCTCGCGATCGGCATTGGCACGCCAGGTCGGCCAGTTGTTGGCGTAGAAGCTGGTGCCGCCGTCGTAGCCTTCGCGCGAGTAGCGTTCGATGAGGTCCTTGCGCTTGCGGTAATAGGGGAGGTATTCGGAGAGGTGGCCGCTCGATTCGGTAATGAACGCGCCGAAATGGAGCATCATATCCTTGCGAACGATATCGACGTCCGTGGGATCGGAGGGTTTGCCGGCGATATCCTCGCGCGCCTTTTTCATCAGCAGCGGGTAAAGGTCCTCGCCCCGGTGGCCGAGCTTGGTGAACCAGGCGAGGTGGTTGATGCCGGCGCATTCCCATTCCATTTCGGAGTAAGGAATGCCCGCGCGCTTCGCGAGAAGATGGCCGGTGCCCTGCACGGAGTGGCAGAGGCCGACGAACTGGAGCGAAGTCTCGCGGCCCGCGGCGAGGCAAAGCATGTTCATCGGGTTGGTGTAGTTGAGCACGATGGCATTCGGGCAAAGCGCCTCGACATCCTTGAGCACATCGAGCCAGACCGGAATCGTCCGCAGCGCCTTGAAAAGGCCGCCCGGCCCGATGGTGTCGCCGATGCATTGGTTGATGCCGTATTTCGCGGGAATGTCGTTATCGAAGCGGACACAGTCGAGGCCGGAGACCTCAATGCAGTTCACGACGTAATCGCTGCCCTTGAGGACTTCGAGCCGTTTATCTGAAGAAATGACTTTCCAGTTTTTCGCGCCGAGCTTGGCGATCAATTTTTCGATCAGCTTGTGCATCGTGCGCAGGCGGCTGCGGTCGATATCAACGAGCGCGATGAGGCCGCCCTTGTTGCCGGGGATGCGGATGACGTCGTTCATCAACCGCGGCGTGAAGCCGCTGCCTGCACCCATCATGGTGATTTTGATCGGGCGCTGGAATTCGCCGGAGAGAGTGACGCTGTCGGCCGACTTGGTGTGCTCGGCGTGACCTGCCGATTTTTTGGGAGATTTGCTTGCCATAAATGTTGGGGAGATTGTGCAGTGACTTCAGTCCGGATGCACGTATAAAGCCGTGACATAAAGGTGCTTTTTTGTGATAACATGCAGTCGTGCCGGAAAACCCAGCCCGCGATGTCGAAATCGCCGTGCCCTATTCCTTGAGGAGACAAGTCGTTTCCAGCGCGCGCTATCGCTGGAATTGCTGGGACCGTGGAAAGAACCGTTTTGTGATTGTGCAATGGACACTGTCGGGCGAGGGCGTCCTCGAGGGGAAGCAAGGCCGCCTCCGTGTTCCAGCCGACCATGCCTTCATTGCCGTCGTGCCGGAGCGGTCCACCTATTACTATCCGCCGGAACAACGCGAGCCGTGGATTTTCAGCTGGCTCAATTTCTACGGCTCGCTGGCCTGCGATCTATTCCTGAAATTGCAGGGTGAATTTGGACCGGTCCTGCCGATCTCGCCGCGCGGCGCGGCGGCGGCCTCGTTGCGGCGCTTGTTGGCGTTGGGCGCGCGGACGGAACCGTCGGACCGGTTCCAAACCAGCCTGCAGGCCTACGCCTTTATCTTGGAGTGGTGGCGCGAGGCGTCGCAGCCCATGGGCGGGCCGGAAGACCGGTTGGCGCGGGCGTTGCGTTTCAGCCGCGAGCATTTTCGCGAGCCGCTCGGCGTGAAAGAGCTGGCGAATGAGGCCGGGATGAGCCGGGAACATTTTTCGCGGATTTTCGCGGAGCGGACCGGGGAAACACCCTCGGCATCGTTGCAGCGGCTGCGGATGAATGAGGCGACGATTTTTATTCGCGAGACGGACCTGCCTTTGCGGGAGGTTGCGATGCGCTCGGGGTTTTATTCCGAGCGGCAGTTGATGCGGACGTTCCAGCGCGTGCATGGCATGAGCCCTTCGCAATATCGAAGGCGACTGCCAAGGTAGGGACGCGAATCCTCTCGCGTCCGTGCCAGATGATCCGACGCACGGCAGGAGAGTACCGTCCCTACTTTTTTTCGAAGGCGGCGTCGAAGGCGACCTTGCTGGGGGCGAAGTCGAGTTTCCTCAAGAACGCGGCGGCCTCGGCAGCTCCGTGCTCGCGGTCCATGCCGATGTCCTCCCACTCGACGGAGAGCGGTCCCTGATAGTTGATCTGGTTGAGTGCGCGGATGATTTCCTCGAAGTTGACGGTGCCGCGGCCGAGCGAGCGGAATTCCCAGAAACGGCGCGGGTCGCCGAATTTGGTGTGGCCGCCGAAGACGCCGGCCTCGGTCGGGACGGAGGACCAGTAGACGTCCTTCATGTGCGCGTGATAGATGCGGTCGCCAAATTTCTGGATGAACTTGACGTAGTCGACGCCCTGATAGCCGAGGTGCGACGGGTCGTAGTTGAAGCCGAATTCGGGGCGGCGCTTGATCGCCTTGAGCGCGCGTTCGGCGCTGACAATGTCGAAGGCGATTTCGGTGGGATGAACTTCCAGCGCGAATTTGACGCCGGCTTTTTTGAATTCGTCGAGGATGGGGTTCCATTTCGCGGCGAAGTCGGTGAAGCCGTCCTCGATCTGCGCGTCGCTGACGGGCGGGAAGCTGTAGAGCAGCGACCAGATTTTGGAGCCGGTGAAGCCGTTGACGACTTTGACGCCGAGGTTTTTGGCGGCATGCGCGGTGCGGATCATTTCGTCCGCGGCGCGTTTCTGGACGTCCTTGGGTTTGCCGTTGCCCCAGACGTGCGGGGGCAGGATGGCCTTGTGGCGGTCGTCGATGGGATCGCAAACGGCCTGGCCGACGAGGTGATTGGAGATGGCCCACGTCTTGAGGGCGTGCTTGGCGAGGAGGGCGTGACGATCGTCGCAGTAGGTTTTCTTTTGCGCTTGTTTGACGTCGAAGTGATCGCCCCAGCAGGCGAGTTCGAGGCCGTCGTAGCCGAAGCTTTTCGCTTTTGCGGCGAGGGTATCGAGGGGCAGGTCGGCCCATTGGCCGGTGAAGAGGGTGATGTTACGGGGCATGGTGATTTTAGGTTAGATTTTGACCCAACGGCGCGTTTTCGAGGATTTTTCGACGGCTTCGAGCACTTTTTGGTTGTGAAGTCCGTCGGCGAAGGTGGGCTGAACGGACCGGCGCTTCACCACGGCCTGGATGAAATCGAAGATGGTGTGCACGAAGGTGTGCTCGTAGCCGATGATGTGTCCCGGCGGCCACCACGCGCCGACATAGGGATGGACGGATTCGGTGACGAGGATGTCGCGGTAACCCTGACGGTCGCCGTCGTCGTCGCGGCTGAAATACTTGAGGCGGTTCATGTCCTCAAAATCGAAGACGAGCGAGCCCTTGCTGCCGTTGATTTCGAGCTGTATGTGGTTCTTGCGGCCGGCGGCGAAGCGGCTCGCTTCGAGGCAGGCGATCGCGCCGTTCTTGAATTTGCCGAGGGTGATCACGGCATCGTCGACGGTGACGCGGCCCTTCTTGGTCTTTGAGCCAGACAGGGGGCGTTCCTTGATGAAGGTCTCGAGGTGGCCGCAGACTTCGGAGAATTCGCCGACGAGATAACGGCCGAGGTCAATAATGTGCGCGTTGATGTCGCCGTGCGTTCCGCTGCCGGCGATCTTGCTTTGCAGGCGCCAGACGAGAGGAAATTCGGGATCGATGATCCAGTCCTGCAAATAGCGCGCGCGATAATGGAAGATGCGACCGAGGTCACCCGCGGCGATCATTTTCTTGGCCTGCGCAATCGCGGGAATGCGGCGGTAGTTGTGGCAGACCATGTGGACGATGCCCGCTTTTTTCACGGCGTCGAGCATGGCGGCGGCTTCCTTCACCGTCATGGCGAGCGGCTTTTCGCAGAGGACGTGCTTGCCTGCCTTGGCGGCGGCAATGGCGATCTCGGCATGGGTGTCGTTGGCCGTGTTGATGTCGATGATGTTGATCTCGGGGTTGGCGACGACCTCGCGCCAGTTGGTGGCGGTGTGGCTCCAGCCGAGCTGTTTCGCGGCGGCCTTCACGCCTTTTTTGTCGCGCCCGCAGATCGTATGTAGCACGGGCTGGGCATCGACCGGGAAAAATTTATCGACCTGACGCCAAGCGTTTGAATGGGTCTTGCCCATGAACTTGTAGCCGATCATTCCGACGTTAAGCGTCTTCATCATTTTCGACTTTTATGCCGTGTTTTTGGATAATCAATCTTATTGGAGTCCGCTGATAGCAGTAGAAGACGATGTCGGCGGTCCATGAACCGCCGACACTACTGCAGGGCCGTCGCGCGTGTTCGCGCAACGGCACCGGCGCAAGGGCCTGCGCCGGCTACCTGGCGCTGCGCATCGCCTTGACGCATTTGGTCAGGGCGGGCACGGGATTCTGCACGTCGGCCTCGTACTCGATGACGGCCATGCCGTCGAAGCCGTTGGCATCGAGCGCCGCGACGAAGGCGGGGAGATCGAGATTGCCCTGGCCGACAACGACATCATTCCACTGGCCGTTGGGGCCGAAGGTGAAGTCCTTATAATGGATGCCGTAGACGTGGCCGGCGTAGCGCTTGGCCCACTCGATCGGCTTGCCCTGCCCCGGCCCGATCTGCATGCACCAGGCGGTGTCGATGCAAACGCCGATCTGCGGCGCGCCAAGCTTGACCAGGTGATCGAGCACGTCGGGCTGGCCGCCAAAACAATAGCCGCCGTGGCAATGGATGCCGAGGCGGATGCCGAATTCGTCCGAGAGCTTTTGGACGTGCTTGATCGCTTGCGGGAAGGAATCGACCTTGAAGTGACAGGAGATGTGCTTCGCTCCGGCGAGGGCCGCGCATTCGAAGATGTCGCGCTCGTTTGCCTGCCCGGTGAAGGTTTCGACGCCGAGCGAGACGATGGAGACGCCGGCGTTCTTGTAGGTAGCGACGACGTCCTTGAAGGCCGAGGGTTGATGGAAGTCGGCGTGCACGCCGCAGACTTCGATTTTATCGACGCCGATTTCCCGGACCTTGGCGGCCACGTCGGCGTTGTTTTTGAATTCCCTGAAGCAGAAGCTTTGGACTCCGAAATCGAGTGCTTTACTCATGATGTTTTTCTTTATTTGGTGATGTTGGTTTTGGGACGAAAGATTGCGATCAGGCGAGGCGGACTTCCTTGCCGGTGCGGTTTGACTCGGCGATGCCGTCGAGGATTTTCTGGACCACGAGCGCCTGCTGCGTGGGGACGCAAAGGTCCTCTTCACCGCGCAGATAGTTGATGAAATTATGGAACCGATCCTCATGCGGCATCTTCAGGGGAAGCACGAGTTCCTCCACAACTTCATACATCGCCGGCAGGCCCGCCCGGTTGCGGAAAAGCCGCGCCGGACGCAGCGATGCGCCCGCTTCCGTGCCGTAGACCTCGACGTTGTCGCTGTTGCCCGTCGGCTGATGGCAGGCCCATGAAGTGTCGAGCGTGACAGACGCGCCATTGGCGAAACGGATGAACGCGGAGGCGAAATCGTCGACGTCGAAGGTGGCGTTGCCGCGATCGGAAAGCCCCCAGCCGCCCTCGCCGAGGCCGCGATTGCCGAACTTGGTGTACGTCGCGCCGACGACCTAGACGGGCTTGTAGTTGTTGATCGTCCAAAGACACAGGTCGAGCATGTGGACGCCGATGTCGTAGAGCGATCCGCCGCCGGCGACTTCCTGGCTGACGAACCAGGTGCCTAGTTTCGGGATGCCCGCGCGGCGGCGCCAGTAGGCCTTCGCGTGATAGATTTCGCCGAGAACGCCCTGCTCGACGAGTTGCTTGATTTTTTGCGAGTCGGCGCTGAAGCGCTGATTCATTCCCACGGTCAGGACGAGCCCGAGTTTCTCGGACAGCGCGATGGCCTTTTCGGCCTCCGCTGCGTTCATGGCGAAAGGCTTTTCGAGGATAACGTGCTTGCCGGCTTCCAGCGCCTGGATGGTGAGCGGAATGTGAAATTTATTCGGGACGGCGATGTAGACCGCATCGACCGCCTTGTTGGCGAGGAGGTCTTCGACCTTTTCATGCGCAAATTCGAGCGAATGCTTTTTTTGGAGAGTCTTGAGCCGTTCCACGTGGAGGTCCTGGACGGCGACCAGCTTAGCGTTGGGGTGACGCAGAACGGCGTCCGCTGCGTAATGGGCGATGGCCCCGGCGCCGATGAAACCGAAACGAACTTCTGAGAGAGGTTTAATTTGCATAAAAGTAGGATGAAGGGAATTAAATGCCTGTCGATTGTCCTCGACAATACGGAAAGATATTCAAAAACTAGGAATTGTTATCAAAACATCGGATTCCAAACGACCTCGCGCGGCCGTCCGGCGGCGCGTCGTAACCCGGCCGGAGAACGAGGGTAAGCTGCTGTCGGTCTCGCATTATCACCAGCGTCCCGGCGTGCATCCTGTTCCGGTGCAATTTGAACGCGGGATGTATAGCGTCGAGCTGGTCACGGGTGGGCGCGGCTGGGTGCAGATGGACGGTCATTGGAGAGAAGTGACGCCGGGCGACCTGCTTTGGCACGTCCCGGGTGACTGGACCATCGGGCGCAGCGATTTCAGCGATCCGTACCGGTGCTTCTCGGTGCGCTTCGAGCAGGGTGGCGTCGGCGGCCGTCGCGTTCCGCATCTGACGCGGTGGGAGGAACTCGACGAGGTGCTGCTCTTCACGCGACAAGTGGTGCGCCTTCACGCCGACGGCGCTTTTGATTCGCAGGTCCTGCTGCGCTACATCCTGAGCCGGCTCCATTTTCAGGCGGAACTTTATCTGCGCGTGCAGAAGGAGCGCGGCCTGCCGGCGGAATTGCAGCAGGTGCTCGAGATCGTAAACCACCGCTACGCCGAGCCGCTGCGGTTGGAGGAACTGGCGCGCGGTGCGGGGTGGTCGGTGCCGCATCTGCACGACCGCTTCAAGGCGGAGCTTGGCCTGTCGCCGCACCAGGCGTTGATCCGGCGGCGCATCCAGGCGGCGCGGGAAATTCTCGCCAGCACGAACGACCCGATCAAAAGCGTGGCGGCCCAATGCGGCTTTCCCACGGCCTCGGCGTTCTGCGTGCAGTTCAAAAAAACGACGCTGCTTTCGCCGAAGGAATACCGCGAACGGCAGCTTTTCGGAGGCAGGCAGGGTTAGGGGGCTCGTAGGACGGACGGGGCCGATAGCAACTTGGGATGGAAGAGATTTTTTGACAGGAAAACATGAAATCATGAAATACATGAACAAGCCATTTAATGAGTAATGGATTACGGTGCATTTCCTGGGCCCGCACGGCGTTTTGAGAGTAAATCACTCCTACTCCTTTGTTCCCCTGCCTTTCTTCATGTATTTCCTGATTTCATGTTTTCCTGTTGAAATTAGCCTGTTGGACGGTGCGGGTGCGAGGACATCGATCAGGGGCAGGATGGGAGTCTGACCCACCAGGGCGAGGGAAAGTTTGGGAGTGGCGGAAGTGATTCTCGACAATGGCGGATCGAGGAGCTTGTGTAGGGGTTTCGTTCATTCACTTCCAAGAAACACATCTTCATGCTCGATTTATTTGAAATAGGCGGCGCCAAAACCTGGATGGCGCCCGAGATCATCCAAGCCAACCGTCTCCCTTCGCGGGCCACGGCTTATCCTTACCCGAACCAAAAGCTGGCGCTGGCCGATGCGCGTGAGGACTCGCCCTTTTTTCTTTCGCTCAACGGCGACTGGGATTTCCATCTCGCGCCGCGGCCCGAGGAGGTGCCGGCCGAATTCATCCAGCCTGAGTTTGATCCCTCGTGCCGGTTGTCCTGGAGGAAGATGCCGGTGCCGGGCAATTGGACGGTGAACGATACTTTCGACAAGCCGCATTACACCAACGTCCAGATGCCCTTCGGCGACGAGCCGCCGCGCGTGCCGGAAAGGAACCCGACGGGCTGTTACCGCACGCTGCTCGATCTGCCCGCTATCTGGCGCGACCGGCGCATCGTGCTTCATTTCGGCGGGGCGGAAAGCTTGCTCTATGTTTACGTCAACGGCCGGCCTGTCGGCCTGAGCAAGGATTCGCGTTTGCCTTCGGAATTCGACATCACGCCCTTTATCGTCTTCGGGAAAAAGAACGTCGTCTCGGCGATTGTGGTCAAGTGGTCTGACGCGACTTTCATCGAGGACCAGGACCAGTGGTGGATGGGCGGGTTGCACCGCGAGGTCTTTGTTTACGCCACCGCACCGGTCTACCTCGCCGATGTATTTGCGCGCGGCGCGCTGGAGAACGATTACCGCGACGGTCGACTCAAGCTCGCGGTCAAGCTTGGTTTCCCGGGCCAGCCCGAGGAGAAATGGCAGGTCGAGGCGCAGCTTTTCGATGCGAAGGCCAAGCCTGTTTTCAGCAAACCGCTGCACGCCGTCGTCCCCGTGGGCGAGCACGGTTCCTGGCCTCGGCTGCAGGCCGAGTTCGATCAGCCAATCAAGCGCCCGCAGCTTTGGTCGGCGGAATTGCCGTATCTTTACCGGCTTGTCGTCACGTTGAAGAATCCGGCGGGGAAAGTGGTCGAAGTCACTTCGACGCGCGTCGGTTTTCGATCGGTCGAAGTGCGCGACCGGATGTTGCTGGTCAACGGCAAACGCGTCCTGATCAAGGGCGTCAACCGGCACGATCATCACGACACGAAGGGCAAGGCACTCGACCGCGAAACGATGCGGCTCGACGGGCTGACCATGAAGAAATTCAACGTCAACGCCGTCCGCACGTCGCACTATCCGAACGATCCCTACTGGCTTGATGTCTGCGATGAACTTGGCTTTTACTTGATCGATGAAACGAACCTTGAATCGCACGCCTACTATCATCAGATCTGCCGCGACGCGCGCTATGCCTCGGCGTCCGTCGAGCGCGCCGCGCGTATGGTCCTGCGGGATAAAAATCATCCCTGCGTCATCCTCTGGTCGCTGGGCAACGAAAGCGGCTACGGCCCGAATCACGACGCGATGGCGGGGTG
>Ga0302319_10012218_pt1 | contig 16204 bp, 16 predicted proteins | sample Bog_T0_2_FD_203319 | JGI IMG/M metagenome (GOLD analysis project Ga0302319, IMG submission 203319) | Peat permafrost microbial communities from Stordalen Mire near Abisko, Sweden - Bog_T0_2 | ecosystem: Environmental > Terrestrial > Soil > Wetlands > Peat | place: Sweden: Abisko, Stordalen Mire...
AGGCCGGGCTCACTCGCACCAAGGCGAGGGCGAGGGGCATCAGCTGCACGCCTTGCCGGAGGTCGGTGGGTCTCGGAAGGTTCTTCTTGTCGGTATAAATCAGCAACGACGTGCGGTTCGGCAATTGCACGGTCGAGGTGCCACCCCTGCTGGCGATAATGACCAATTGGATCGGCGTTTGCGTGTTCCCAGTCCACAGGTCGAGGGAATGTTCGGCCGACAAGCTGTAGTCGGTGCCAAAACGGTGGCGCAGGTATGCGCTGGCAAACCCCCAAAAATGGGCGTGCCAGAAGGTCGTGTCACCAGGTTCCGCCTGGGGTGTGGTTAGAGCGTACCAGCCCTTGATAATTTCCACAAGGAAGCCACGCTTAGCCAGCAACAGGCGATCCGGTCGGGAAATGTCCGGACCACGGACGACTTCCCCGGTCGCGCTTTCTCGGACCCGTTGGAGGGCGGCCGCGAGTGCTTGTTGTGGAGTCGGCATCGACTTTGTTTTGCGCTGAACGTAACTATGTTTTATGGAACTTGACAACTTTGTTTTACGAACTAAAGCAACTATGTATTTCTGCCGAAGTGCAACCTCCAGAAGCGCTGGTAAACTCAATGAAACCGCTTTTTCACAGTTGACGTGGTTTTGGACGGAGTCGGCGGTTATAGATTGTGTAAACAATGGCTGATCAGTATTTAATGTAGATGGCTCATAACCTGAAGGTCGCTGGTTCAAATCCAGCCCCTGCACCCAATTTAGGCCCGGACTATACGTCCGGGCCTTTATTTTTCAAGGGTTTACGTGTTTTACGCGATTTTCAGCGTTTTGGCTGAAACACCTTGAACAGGGTGAAACAAGTTGGCCAAAAACCAACAAAACCACCAACACAGTCGGCCGTGGCAGCGAGCCGTCTCATTTGACGGCTCAGAGCGAAACCGCCTCACTTGAGGCCGTGCAACCGCCTTCGCTCTACCTCGATACCTCAGTGATTGGAGGGTATTTCGACCCGGAGTTCATGGCCGATACCCGGGCGTTGTGGCGGCTATGGGAGCAAGAGCGGTTCAGGTTTGTGACTTCACAGCTCGTGTCCCAGGAAATCGCCGCGGCACCCGTCCGGGTCCGGGACTTGATGCGGGACACCTTCGATCCTGCGGACATGCTGAACCGTTCTGCCGAGGCCGAAGAATTGGCGCAAAAGTACCTCCGGGCAAAAGTCGTACCGCTCGCCTTCGAGGACGATGCGCGGCACGTCGCCATTTGCACCATCGCCGGCATCGAATTTCTCGTCAGTTGGAACTTCAAGCACCTGACCAACCTCCGCCGGGAGGCGGGCTTTAACGCCGTGAATTCCTTGCAAGGCTATCCCTCCCTGCGCATAGTAGCTCCAACGTTCCTGATCCATGGCTACGAGAAAGAAAAAGAGCTTTGACGCGGTGGCCGCGTCCCGCCGCTGGCGCATTAGCACCGGCCGCAAGCTGCGTGGTTTGAGCTTTGAGGACCAGCAGGCGCTTCTGCAAAAGACCACTGACGCCCTTTTCGCTGAAAAGCCATCCCGGCGCGCCCTCGCGCACCGCTAAAGTGTTCCGGCCGGGTGCAAGCAGCGCGGATGCTGGGCTTCTAGGCCGGAGGGTTGGGAAAGAGTTCCGGATGCACCGGCCGCCCTTGTTTCAAAAGCGCTCATGGATCGCTTTTCCGCGTACCAACTCGGGAAAAACCACTATCTCTTTTTCTTCCCCGTTTTCATCGAAATATGCCACCACGTCGGTCTTGTTAGCAGTTCCCTTTATGATTCGGTCAGGCTCCTCATCGACGGCGCTCGCTTCGGAAATGGCCCGGCAATGCGCAACAGCGTTGCGGTCGTGCGCGGCAGCGGGATACCGCCAGACAACTTCGTCTACACCTCCGCAGCCGCCTGATCCGGAGTTACCCGGGAGTTCAGCCTGGTAGCTCGTCAGGCTCGTATGGTTGGGCCTCCAATCGAACTAGTGGAGATATGCCTCCAGGCAGCCATCGAGCGCCAAAAGGTGCTCATGCGAGAGCTGCCCGATGACCCCGCGCAACCGGCCCTTTCGCACCTGGCGAATCCCTGGTATCACGGCGTAGCTCTCCTTGCCGCCGAAGTGGCCGACCGACATACGAAGCGGCAAGATTTCGGGCGCAACTGTCGATGTGGGTATCACGACCACGGTGTTGAGGACCTCATTGTGAGCCGTGCCCGAAACGACAATGCCGGGTCGTACCTTGCCCATTTCAGGCGGGGAGGCGTCGCCTAAGTCCACCCAAACAACGGCGCCGCGTTTCATGGCTCTTTTGGCTCGACGTCGTCAACCAACGGAGCCGATTCCCAAACCTCCATCGCCGCGCGTTCGTCAGGGTTACCTTCCAAGAATTGCCGATAGGACGTCGCCGCGGCCCTGTTTTCCCGCGCCCGGTGCTCCCTTTCGATTAACTCCCTCACAAAGCCGGAGATGCTCTCATCCTTCGGCTTCAACGCCGCAACCTTTCTCACTAAATCAGCCTCTAGCTTTATGGTAGTTGCCGGCATACCAGATCAGTAGTCGACTGGTATGACGGGTCAATCGCAATCACGCGGCACGACATTTTTTGGGCCCAGCCCCAGCGGCCATTGCACCTTCCCGCCGGCGGTCGCGCTGCGATGCGAGGTGAATGAATTTAAAAGCGACATGGTACAGCCCCGGGACTAGGCCTTGGCCAGCGGCTTCACCATCTCGGTGCGAAATTTGGGAAGGAGTGCGGCGACTTTGGCTCCCATCGCCGCCTCAGCAGCTTGGTCGGGTCGGGGAGGCCGCGAGGTCCGAGTCGCTACCGGGACCCCGACCGCGACGAAAAGCTCTTCCTGCCCGGCTGGCGAGCAGATGCAAAGCAGCCGTGCCGGCTCCTTCGAGGCGTTGGTGAAGGAATGAGGAGCGTTGGCGGGGATGTTGATGGTCTCTCCTGCCCGGACGACCGATTGGTGGCCGCGAAAGGTGGCTTCGATCTCGCCTTTGAGGACGGTGAACGATTCTTCAAAGTCGTGGCGATGGGGTGGCGGCCCGCCGCCAGGCGGAATAAGCATGTCAATGAGGCAGTAACGACCCTCGGTATCATCGCCGCTGAGTAGAATGGTGTAGGTGTCGCCCACGACGCCCAGGTGGGGCAGGGTCTGATCTTTGTCGGGACGCGCAACGGTGAGATTGCGATGGAGGGTGTCCGCCGGAATCGGGGAGATGGGCTGGGCAGTGATGGAATGGTCGCTCATGATATGCCCCCGGGACTAGGCGAGACCGACCGGATGCTCCTTGAGGCGGGTGTCAGGGGCGCAGGCGCCGAGGCGAAGGGCGCTTTTTGAGCGCTTGGCTCTTGGTCGCAATCACCGCTATCAGTTCGTTCCAGGATTTCACAAACGATTTGGCGCCCTCGTCCTGCAGGCGGACAGCGAGGCGCTTTACTTCCACGCCGGCCTTGGCAAACCGGGCCAACACTTTTTCGCAATCACCGCCGTCCTCCTCCATGGCCGCCCCGATGCGGCCGTGACCCGCCAGGGCCTGCAACGTTGCCTCGGGCATCGTATTCACCGTGAACGGCGCGGCCAGGGCCTTGATATAGAGGGTGTCGGACGCCTTGGGATCCTTGGTGCCGGTGCTGGCCCACAGCAGTCGTTGCGGCCGGGCGCCAGCATTGTAAACCCGCTGTGAACGCGGGCTGCCCAGCAACTCGAGGTATGCCTGGTAGATGCGGCCGGAAATGGCGATGCCGAGCCGGTTTTTCAGCGCCCCCGGAACCTTGCCCGCCACGGCCACATCCCAACGGCTGACAAAGACCGAGGCCACCGAGCCGACCTCGGGATTGAGCCCGGCGGCGATGCGCCGTTCGATGCCGCGGAGATACGCCTCGGCCGCCGCCAAGTACTGCTCGCGCGAAAACAGGAGCGTCACATTGACCGGAACACCCGCAAAGATTGCCTCCTCGATCGCCGGCAAGCCCTCCTTCGTGCCCGGGATCTTGATGAAAAGATTGGGCCGCCGGGCCCGCGCGAAAAGCTGCTTGGCGGCGGCGATGGTTCGGGCCGTGTCATGCGCCAGCAGCGGCGACACCTCCAGCGACACCCATCCGTCCACCCCGCTCGTGCGGTCATGGACCGGCCGGAACAGGTCCGCGGCCCGGGTGAGATCGTCCAAAGCCAGGTCAAAGAAAAGTCGTTCGCCGGACTTCCCCTTCGCCAGGCCCTCGCGGATGCCGGCGTCGTAGGCGGCACTGTCCTTGATGGCGTGATCGAAGATCGTTGGATTCGACGTCAGCCCAGTCACCGACCATGCGTCGATGTAATGTTGGAGCGTGCCGCGATTCAGCAGGTCGCGCGTGATGTTGTCCAGCCAGAGGCTCTGGCCCAGTTGGTGCAGCATTTGGGAAGCTTTCATGATGTCGTGCGATAATCCTCGGTTCTAAACTTGGGCAGCAATGGCGACAGAAAAGTTCCTTCCCTCCCAGCGATCAGCCTCCGACCAATGGAACGTAAAGACAGCCATCCCTCCTTCCGGTAGCTTCTCAGTTGGCAAATCAGCCCAATTCAGGCCCACGCCGCAATTGCGGGTTGGCGTGTCCTGCGCCGTTGCCCATCCGTCAAGACTCCAATGGATCGTCGCCGCTGATTCGGCAATAATGCGCAGCCGCCTGCGCTGCCCGATTCGCGGCGGCTGATGGGCAAACGTCCACATTTCCATCTTGCTGCCCTGCTTGGACTTCGCGTAACGCTGGTAGACTGGCTCGATGCGGTCGAAGCAAACGCCGTCCTGGCGGCTGCGCACGAGCGAAGCATATTCCGCGTGCGCCCAGCACAACGGCATGGCTGATCCGGTGGGGCCGCCGAACTTCAGCTGTCGTTTGGGCAGGTCTGCCGCATCCCAGAGCTGCTCCGGCAGCATGCCGCCCACGTTGGCGAATTTCTCCATCGCCGCGATGAAAGGCATGGGATCGCGTCCGGCCGCCAATTCGTAATGTCCGCGTTCGCCCGTCAGAATCGGCCAGGAACGGCCGACCCCCGTTCCGTCGAAGGCGCTCCCGTCGTCCTTTTGACCGTAGCCATCGTGATTGTAACGGCGCCAGCAGGGGCCCTGCGGCAGATCGTGTTTGAGCACATGATCGATGACCGCGAGAGAATCGACGATCAGGGGATCGTCCGGCGCCCGCACCCCCAGGCGGACCAGCTGGAGAAAATCGCCGCCGACGACATTGCGGGCGGGATGGCTGCCGCCTCCGTTGGCAATCTCGAGCATGGCGTTGTCCGGATCCGCCGTGGTCCCGGCCTCGTCGGGGGCGGCCGGCGTGATGCGCAGGTAGTGCCGGGGACGGCCCTTCATGAGTTCGCCCCGATTCGTGACCGTCCAGGCCTCAAGGCGGGAGGAAAGCCAATCCGCGTAATCGAGCAGGAACTCCGCCATCATTTTTTCCTTTCGTTCGCTCGCAAACTCCGCGGCGCACACCAGGCTGGCGATGATCGTCGCCAGCGTCGAGGGCGAGTAGCCGGCATTTTCCTCCCACCTTTCCTGCGCGGTCACGGGTCCATGGAGGACCACATAGCCCGCGGCGCGTGAAACCAGCGTCCAAGGGTCGAATTGCCGCAGCGCACCCACCTTCCGCAATCGCCACGCGAGCAAAATCGGCACGGCCACCTCATCCATCTGGATGCCCTGCCAAAAGGGCTTGCCCGTGATCGAACTATTTTGCGGCATGCGGCCATCGGCGTCCTGAACGCAAGCCAGCCAGATGAGCGCCCGCAACGCCGACTCGCTTCGCCCGCAGGCCAGCAGCGCCGTCGCGGTTTGCACCATATCGCGCGTCCAGACCAGGTGATATCCCCCGCGATCACGATCATCCTTCGTCTCGCCCCAAGGGATGCTCAGCGACGCCACAAACGCGCCGGGAAAAGTCTTGTCCTCATGCGTCAGCAGGATGCATTGGCTCAGGCGCATCAGGTGCGCGCCATCCTTGGTCTGCGCGCTCAGATCATCGTTGGAACGCGTGCGTTGCCATTGGCTGACATACTTCCGGCGCTGATCGGCAAAGGGCGTGGCCAGGGCCTGCAGGAGCTTGGTCGCGGCACTTTGGGCGCTCCGCCCGAACGCGAGGGCCACGATGAATTCAAGGCCATGGGACAGATCGATCTCGCCGGTCAGCGCGATATTGCCGTCCTGCGCCCGATCAAACTCCCAATCCATCTTGAAATCCTCCATCAGGTCCTGCCAGCCATCGCTGTGCCCGGCGTAGCCGACAGAGCGCCGGGTGAAATCGGGCGCGCCGCCAAAGACCAGGTGAACGTCCTGGTTGGCGGCCTGAAAGAGCTTTCGACCCTCGGTGTCGCGCCACCGGGCCGAATTGCCCTTCCCGGTGCCATCCAGGTGCGGTGCGAGCAGCGCATAGAGGTGCAGCTTGCCGCGCAGCTTCGGGTCCAGGACTTCGAGCCGGGTGTGGATCAGCAATACCGACGAGTGCGGCTCTCCGATGATCTCCTTGACGATGCGATAGCGGCCCCCGGGGTCCGTGTTGGTCAGCCGGTACAGGAGCGCGTTTTGCTCCGGATATTCGACCCGGTGGTCGAGATCGCTCTTTTCCTCGTGGCAAAAGGTCTCGCCGTCGGTGATGAGGAATTCCAAGTCACGCGTGTTCGGCTTATCCACGTGGGGATAATAAACCTCGTTGACGATGCCATGACTCAGGGTGAACCAAAGGCGGGAACTGGTGTGATAGGCCGTCCCGACGCCGTCCTTGGCACTGGACGTCCAGTGCGGCTCGATGCCGGGGGCGCCGGGTGCGCTGCCATGGGTTGGGTGCATGGGGTTTTCCGTGGGATGGGCCGTCAGCCGCCGTGGGTGAAACCGGGATAATCCATCATGCCCCCGTCCACGAAGATCGTGCGCCCGGTCACGTACGCGGCGGCGTCCGAAACGAGCATGACCACCATGCGGGCGATGTCGTCGGGTTCACCCATGCGGTGAAGCGGGATTTTCCCCAGCAAATCCTTCAGCCGGCTGGGATTGTTCCAGACCGAGCGGTTGATCGCCGTCTTGATTGCTCCTGGTCCGACCGCCAGCACGCGCACGCCGTGCGGCGCCGCTTCCTGGGCCAGGGTCTTGGTCAGCATGCTGACGGCCGCCTTGCTGGCCGTGTAGGCACTGTGCCCGGACCAGGCGATTTCCTCGTGCACCGAACTGGTGCACAGCACAACGCCGCGCTTCTGCGGCACCATGCGCTTCAGCGCCTCGCGGGCGCAGTAGAAGGCTCCAAACAGATTGACCTCGATTACCTTGCGCCACGCGGCGATGTCGGCGTCCCATCCCAGGGATCGCGCACCGTCCATGCCGGCGTTGTTGATGAGAATATCGATCCCGCTCCACGCGGCATCGAGTTGCCGAAACATCTTCGCGACCGCCTTGGGATCGGAAACATCCGCTTGAATCGCGATCGCTTCGCCGCGTCTTCGCTTGATGGCCTGAACGAGCCTGTCCGCCGCGGCGGGCTGGGTCACATAGTTGATCGCCACTTTGGCCCCGGCATCGGCGAGGCCAAGGGCGATCGCCGCGCCGATCCCGGAATTGGCGCCCGTGACGAGCGCGCGTTTGCCTTCAAGTCTTATATTCATTGGGTCGGGCGTTTTATGTAAATCAAACCGGCCATTCGCTTCAGGCATTGCGCGGTTTTCTTGGGGCCAGCCTCAGCTGAACCACATGGGGCGGAAACGGGATGGCGCACGCCCAGCCGATGGCCACTTCCAGCTTGCGGCCAAGCGTCGGCAGCTTCGCCAGGTAGATTCCGCGCCAGAGGAACCAGGCGACGAGACCCGACAGCTTGAATCCGTAGATTTCCGCCACGGCGTTGCGATGCCCAATGGAGGCCAGCAGGCCTCGCGGACGAAAATTAAACGGCTTGGTCTTCGCGCCCTGGGAGACGAGCTCAAGATTCTTCGCCAACTGCCGGGCCTGCGCGATGGCGAACTGCGCGGTCGCGGGGCTGGGCCGGCCGTTGTACGCGTTGGGGACCAGGGAACAGTCTCCGAGGGTCCAGAGGTTGGCCGCGCCCTTTACCCTCATGTCAGGGTCGGTCTGCAATCGGCCCTTTTCCAGCGGGAGCCCCAGGCCCTTGATCAGCGGATGCGTCTCCGTGCCCACGGTGCAGACGATCGTGCCCGTTTCGATCCGCTCACCGGAAGCCAGTTGCACCGCGATGGAGGTCGCCTTCTCGGCCGCGGTCTTCAGTCGCACCTCAATTTTGTTTTGGCGGAGCTTCTGCAGTGTAAAAGCGGATAATGACTGATGATTCAATTCCGGCAGGAGATGGTCTCCCTGGTGAAGCAGAACGATGCGGTGCGGCGTGCTTTTCAACTCCGGATAGAATCGGCGGATGGTTCGCATCAGATCCGCGATATGGCCGGCAACCTCCACGCCGCTGAATCCTCCACCGATCACGACCACGGTCAGCAGCCGCTGTCGCACCCCGGCGTCGGGTTCGGAGGCGGCGAGTTCGAAGTTGCCGATCACATCGTCGCCCAGGTCGATCGCATCGACGACCGTCTTCAACGCATAGCCCCGCGAAGCCAGGCCCGGAATCTCCGCCAAATCCGCCACCGCCCCGCAAGCCAGCACCAGATGGGTGTAATGCATGGCACCCGCCGTACCGTCCTTGCGGACAAAGTGGGCTTCGCTCCCTTCGCGGTCGATGCGGTTGACGCGGGCCTCCAGCCACTGGGTGCGCCGGGTCAGCGTGCGGCCGGCCACGACGACGTCGAAGGGGGAGACGGTCCGCCCCACCACCTCGGGAAGCATGGGAGTAAAGACCAGATGATTCTCGGCGCTGAGGACGACGATTTCCATCCGCGCCGGCAGCGAACGCTCCAGGCGCTGCGCCAGGGTCACCCCCGCGAAACCTCCCCCGACGATCACGAATCTTTTGATGTCCTCCGCCATGATGATCTTTCGGCCGCCTAGCCCGCCTTCACCCCTCCCGGCTGGTCCCACAGCATAAACCCGCCGAGAATGCCGTCTTGGTTGGAGATGAGCTTGAGGTGGGCGTTCGGCTTCAAGGTGATGTTCCTCGCATTCCCCCCGCCGATATAGAGCTTATCGAAGTTAAAGAGATCGTGCAAAACCCCGATCATCCGCCGTACCCGGCGATTCCATTTCTTTCTGCCGACCTGCTTCAGCGCCTTCTTGCCCAGATATCCGTTGTAGTCCGCGCCCTGGTGCGCCGGATGGTGCGCCAATTCGAGATGCGGCATGAGTTCACCATCACGGAACAGCGCCGTGCCCACGCCAGTGCCGAGCGTGATGACCAGTTCGAGCCCTTGGCCTCCGATCACCGGGAGCCCCTGCATGTCCGCATCGTTGAGCAGCCGAACCGGCTTGCCCCATCGAGCCTGCAGCGCCTTGACCAAGTCGAATCCCCGCCAGATCCGGTTGCCGAACTCCGGCGCGGTGATGACCTTTTCAGCGCGAACATAGCCGGGAAATCCGACCGCAACCCGGTCGAACGCCGGCAGCGGCTTCACCAGGTCAACGAGCGCTTTGACGAGCGCCTGCGGCGGGCAGGGAGAAGGCGTATCCACCCGCACGCGATGCACCATCATCTTCCCCCGGGCATTGAGGACTGACGCCTTGAGTCCCGTACCCCCCACGTCGATGCCCAGCGTTCGGGGGCGTCGCGCCGTGTTACGCCGCTTGGTTTTTGCCGGCGGTGCCAGGGATGAAGGTGGCGGTTTTTTCATGGAGGTAACAAATGGGTCGGAAGGACATCCCGGGGCCCCGGCTCTTGGCGCAACGCCTTTACCTTGGTGGCGTCCTTGTCGAAACCAACGACGGGATGTCCGTGGTCCGCCATGTTGAGCAACAGGTTGCGACCCATGACCCCCAGGCCGATCATGCCGATTTCGTAGCTTTTCGTTTTCATCGTGTGTTCCGCTTCCGGTGGTGGGTGGCGATCAAGGCGCCGCCCGTTTCCCACGGATCAATTCCAGGGCGCGGTGGCAGACGTTCTTGACGGTGAATCCGTACTCGCGCATCACGACCTCCCCGGGAGCCGACGCCCCGAAGCGGTCCACCCCGATCACGTCGCCCTGGTCGCCGACGTACTTGTGCCATCCCTGGGTCGAGCCGGCTTCAACGGCGAGCCGGGCGCCCACCGTCGGCGACAGGACCGACTCGCGGTATCTTCGCGGCTGGGCGTCAAACAGCTCCCAACTCGGCATGGAGACGATCCGAACCTTGATTCCCTCCTCACCCAACTTTTGGCCGGCCGCGACGATCAAGCTGACTTCCGAACCTGTGCCGATGAGGGTCACATCCGGTTTTCCACGGGGAGCATCCGCCAGGACATAGGCGCCACGGCGCAGGCCCTCCGCTCCGGCCAACCCGGAGCGGTCAAGGGTGGGCAAGTCCTGCCGGGTCAAAATCAAGGCGATCGGCCGATGGCGAGTTTCAATCGCGACGCGCCACGCCATGGCCGTCTCGTTCGCATCGCACGGGCGGATGACGACCAGGTGCGGAATCGCCCGGAGCGAGGCGAGTTGCTCGACCGGCTGATGGGTCGGGCCGTCCTCGCCCAAGGCGATGCTGTCGTGGGTGAAAACGAATATCACCCTCTGCTCCATCAGCGCGGCCAGCCGGATCGCCGGCCGCATGTAATCCGAGAAAATGAGGAATGTCGCGGTGAACGGAATGATGCCGCCGTGCGTGGCCAGTCCGTTCGCAATGGATCCCATCGCATGCTCACGAACGCCAAAGTGGAGGTTGCGGCCGGCGTAACTCCAGCCGCCCCCCGCCGACCCTTGCAGGTTGCCGGCTTCGTCGCGCGGATTTTGAAAGTCGCCCATCGCTTTGAGGGCGGTGCGAGTGGAAGGATCGAGATCAGCCGAGCCGCCGATCAAGGTCGGAAGCCTCTGGTCGATGATGTTCAGCACCTTGCCTGATGCGACGCGGGTCGCCATTCCCTTCGCGTCAGCCGGAAAAGTCGGAAGGCCAACGTCCCAGCTCTTGGGTAGTTTGCCGGCCAGCTCCTGCTGGAATTCGGCGGCGGGGCCGGGAAATGCCTTGCGGTACCTGGCAAATTCCGCGTTCCACTCCGCCTCGGCCTTTTTGCCTTCTTTGACCGCCCGGCGAAAATGCGCGAGAGCTTCGCCGCGGATGACGAAGGTCGGATCGAGCGGCCAGCCCAATGCCTGCTTCGTCAGCTTCACCTCCTTCTCGCCCAGGGGCGAGCCATGCGCCGCAAATGTGTCCTCCTTGTTCGGCGAGCCGTACCCGATATGCGTGCGCACGAGAATCAGGGAGGGGCGCTCCTTCTCGGCTTGCGCGGCGCGCAGCGCGCGATCAATCGCCGCAAGATCGTTCCCGTTTTCAACCGTCTCGGTGTGCCAGCCGTAGGCGGCAAAGCGCAGTGCACGGTTTTCGGTGAAGGTGATGTTCGTCCCGGCTGAGAGCGTGATCTGGTTGTCGTCATAGAGGCAGATGAGCTTGCCGAGCCGCAAATGACCCGCGAGCGAGGCGGCCTCAGACGCCACGCCTTCCATCAGATCGCCGTCGCCCACCAGCGTGTAGGTATAATGATTGACGATGGCGTGGCCCGGACGGTTGTAGCGGGCGGCGAGGTAATCCTCCGCGATCGCCATGCCAACGCTGTTGGCGAATCCCTGGCCGAGCGGTCCGGTCGTCGTCTCCACGCCCGGTGTCAATCCGCGCTCCGGATGGCCCGGAGTCTGGCTGCCCCACTGGCGAAACGATTTAAGTTGTTCGAGCGGCAGGTCATAGCCGGTGAGGTGAAGGAGACTGTAGAGCAGGATCGAACCATGTCCCGCGGAGAGGACGAAACGATCCCGATTCGCCCAGCCTGGATTGGCCGGATTGTGCCTCAGGAACCGCGTCCACAGCTCATAGGTCATCGGAGCAGCCCCCATGGGCAGGCCGGGATGGCCGCTATGGGCTTTCTCCACCGCATCCACCGCCAGGAACCGAATCGTATTGATGCACAGGCTATCCAATTCAGCCGATGCGCAGGTCGCGGGAGATTTCATTCAAATTTCGACGACCGTGACGTTATCACCGGCGGCTCTCCCTGGGAATGGGGTCTAACCCGCCCGCACCGGCAAGGGATGAACCAATAAATTAACCTGGCATTCAGGTTGGGTTCAGTCTCGTCAGCGAAGATGGCGCGATACCCCGCTTTCCCGTCCCACCCAACCCCAGCCCCCCATGCCCACCGTGAGCAACTCCGATCCTGCCCCAGCCCAAGCGTCCGACCCCGAGATTCTCCGCCACTCCGCCCGTAACCGACTGGTCCATTGGGCGACGGCCGCCTGCTTCCTGGTCGCCACGGCAACGGGCCTCGCCCTGTACTGGCGGAGCATCCTGGGCTGGCTCCTGCCGGTGTTCGGCGGGAAGGAGTCCGCCGTGAACTTCCACTTCTGGTCCGGCGTGGGACTGGCGATTTTCACGCTCCTGCTGTATCTCGCGTGGCGAGGGGTGGCCCGCTGGAGTCCCGTCGACACCGAATTCGTCCGGAACCTGCGAAAGTACGCGGCAGGTCCCGGCCAAACGCAGTTGCCGGGCACCGGCTTTTTCAACGGCGGACAGAAGCTCTATTTCTGGTCGGTGGTATGGGGCGTCGCGGTCCTCTTCGCCACGGGGCTCGTGTGGTGGTTTCGCAAGGATTTGCCCCATCCCGTGTACGCGGTCTGCCGCACCACGCATCGGATCCTCGCGGTGGTAATGTCGGCGGGCCTGCTCGTCCACATCTACAAGGCCACGATCGGCGAACCGGGGACTTTCCGTTCCATGATCGGCGGCAAGGTGACCCGCCATTGGGCCAGGACCCGCCGGCCAGGCTGGATTTCCGATTCCGATCAATCGGAATGATTTCCAAAAACAACCCTGGTCGTGATTGATCCTCTTTTGTTGGTTGCGCGGCCGTTTTAGCCAAATTCCGCAATGTGGTTGGAACGGTGGAACTATTTTTTCTTCCCCGAGGCAGCGGTAAACTGCCCGGGAAATTTATCCAGGAAGTAGTTCCATCCTTTCCCGTGCGATCGTCCACCATCCGTGTCCGGGAGGCCGGAATGCACCAGCGTCATCAGGGTGTCCTTGCCCTTTTTCGCAAAGGTTACCGCCACCTTCGACTCGAGCCCTGAAGTGTTCGGTGACATCCACGTATGCTCAATTCGAGCCGGGCGTCTCACCTCCGTAAATCTCCCGTAGTGGGGAGTGCCATGGACGGACCAGTAGAAGAAGCCGTCCACGGTTGGATTCAATAGCAGCTGGTCAGCCATATTCCAGGGATTGCCCGGAATCTTGGGATTCAGCCAGCTGTCGAACACCTCGCCGGGGGGAGCCGGGATGGTTCGTTCGACCTTAACTTCGATCGTCTTGCTTGATTTAATCATGTCTTCTTCTCCTGGTTTTTAGTGGATGGTTTTTTGTCCCTGAAATATTGCTCAAACTGGTCAAGGTGTTCGTTCCAGAACCGCTCGTACTGATTCACCCAGCCCGCGACCCGCCGCAGGGGTTCCCCGCGAAAAGCAATGATGACTTCGCGCCCCCGTTTCCTTCGTTCAATGAGCCCGGCTCGCTCCAGCAACTTGAGATGTTTAGTGACCGCGTTCAGAGCCGTGTCGAACGGCTCGGCGACATCCAGGAATCGAGCGGGTCCGCCCGCCAGCTGCCCGATAATCGCGCGCCGGGTCGGGTGCGAAAGGGCGTTCAACACATCGGTCAATTGATCCATGCAAACATTACACCAAAAGGTGTAATATAATGCAAGCCATTTCTTTTGTGTCTTGCCGGCAAAGCTCGCTCAGCCTGGGCTCCCGGTCGCGTCCTTAAGGATTGCGATCGGCCATCCTGGGAATTTCCGACTGGTTCCTTTGCGGGCGTCAATGACCCTTGGACGCGGTCATTTCGGCCGCTCGCTCAGGAGTCGACTGACGGAAGGCGGCAACTCGTGCGCCCGCTGGAGAAGCAGGCTTACCTGCCAAAGCTCCGTGTCCGAGAGGCTGCCGCCAAAACCGGGCATGCCGGTCAGTCGGATGCCGTGCTTCGCCTTCCAATAGGTTTCCCCGACCGAATCGTCGGTGACCCCCGTCTTGTCGAAGCGGATGAGCGGCGGAGGCTTGGGATACATGCCCAGAGCGATCGCCGTAGGCGGCCCATCGGGGGAGCCGTGACAGACCGCGCATTGGGCCTGGTAGATTTTTGCGCCCGCCGCGAGGCTAGCCTCAGTCGCCTCGACGGGAGAGGGCTGGTCCGCTTCACGCCCGACGGCCGCGTGCAGTGCCAGGTGCGCGACCAACCGCTCGAATGGCAGCGGCTTCCCTTGGGTCGCCACCGGCATCCCTCCGGACGCAACAAACAGATAGGCCGCCAGAGGAAGGATGCAGATGCCGATGGCGATGCCTAAAAGCATTTTTGTCATGAGAAATAAGACTCCCGAGCAGGATCCGGATCAAGCGTATCCACCGGGGCTCAGGATCGGACCGGCCGGGTATCCGCACGCGAGCCGGCGCGGACCGCCGATCATCGCCGGCAAGAACCGCCGGGAAGTGCTCCGCGACGTAGGGCAATACCCTATAGTCTCCGGTCTCCTTTCGGGGCATGCTCTGCTTTCCGGCAAGCCACGATGCTTGGCAGCAGGGCGCGTCTCGCCAAATCCGCCGGGGGACAACCCACCAGGAGATTTTCATCATGCAACCGAGTACCGACCAGCCCAACGCCCCCGCATCGAAGCCCAGCGACTCCGCGGAACCGAAACCCGGGGCTCACGAGGCCAAGCCGGGATCGAAATCCGACGCCCCGACCGATCCCAAGGAGGATCTGAAAATGCTGCCCTTGGCGGAAGTGGAGAAAAAGCTGGGCTACTCGGCCAACGGTCTGAGCCAGGCCGAGGCGGAAAAACGGTTGACCCAATACGGGCCCAACGAGCTGGCGGAAAAGAAGACCAATCTCTTCCTGAAATTTCTGGGGTATTTTTGGGGTCCGATCCCCTGGATGATCGAGATTGCGGTGATCCTATCGGGCGTCGTCCGGCACTGGCCGGACTTCTTCATCATCCTCCTGTTGCTCGCGACCAACGCCGTGGTCGGATTCTGGGAGGAGCGTCAGGCCGGCAATGAAATCGCCGCCCTGAAGGCCCGGCTGGCGATCAAGGCCCGGGTGATCCGGGACGGCAAATGGATCAACCCGCCAGCCCGGGAACTGGTGCCGGGTGACGTCATCCGCCTGCGGCTGGGGGACATCGTGCCGGCGGACGCGCGCTTATTGGAGGGCGACTCCGTGGAGGTTGACCAATCGGCGCTGACGGGCGAGTCCCTGCCCGTCGAGAAAAAATGCGGCCAGGCGGCGTTCTCCGGCTCGACCATTCGCCGGGGGGAGATCGGCGCGCTGGTCTATGCCACGGGCGAGAATACCTACTTCGGCAAGACGGCGCAGCTGGCGGGGGAGGCGAACACCGCCAGCCATTTTCAAAAGGCGGTTTTGAAGATCGGCAACTACCTCATCGTGCTCGCGGTCAGTCTGGTGGCGGTGATCATCACCGTGGCGATGTTTCGCGGGGATCCGGTCCTGAGCACCCTGCAGTTTGCCCTGGTGCTGACCGTGGCCGCGATCCCGGTGGCGATGCCGACGGTTTTGTCGGTTACGATGGCGGTCGGCGCGCGCCTGCTCGCCCGGAAAAAGGCGATCGTGAGCCGGTTGGTGGCGATCGAGGAATTGGCCGGCGTGGACGTGCTCTGCGCGGACAAGACCGGCACCCTGACCCAGAATAAGCTGACGCTGGGCGATCCGTTCTGCGTGAACGGGGTGACCGCCGACCAAGTCATTCTCGGCGGCGCCTTGGCGTCGCGCGCGGACAATAATGACACGATTGACCTGGCCGTGTTGGGCGGACTGAAGGACAAGGACGCGCTCAAGGCCTACGAGGTCGTTCATTTCCAGCCATTCGATCCGGTGCATAAACGCACGGAGGCCACCGTCAAAGGCAAGGATGGCAAGACGTTCAAGACGACGAAAGGAGCGCCGCAGGTGATCCTGGCCCTGTCGACCAATGCCGCGCAGGTAAAGGATGCCGCCAACCAGGCGGTCGACGCCTTTGCGGCTCGCGGCTTCCGTTCGTTGGGCGTCGCCCGGGCGGACCAGGAGGGCCAGTGGCAATTCCTGGGCGTGTTGCCGCTGTTCGATCCGCCAC
>Ga0302319_10012220_pt1 | contig 16202 bp, 12 predicted proteins | sample Bog_T0_2_FD_203319 | JGI IMG/M metagenome (GOLD analysis project Ga0302319, IMG submission 203319) | Peat permafrost microbial communities from Stordalen Mire near Abisko, Sweden - Bog_T0_2 | ecosystem: Environmental > Terrestrial > Soil > Wetlands > Peat | place: Sweden: Abisko, Stordalen Mire...
CGGCGTCGGCTACCTCGAGACCGCGACCCTCGTCAGTATCGAGAAGTTCGGCTACGGGTTCGGCTTCGTCGGCAACATGATCTACATGATGCAGCAGCTGGCCCCCGGGCGCTCGACGATGACCCACTACGCCTTCGCGACCGCGCTCATGAACCTTGTGCTGGTGCCGACGAACATGATCTCCGGGCCGCTCGCCGAACGCCTCGGCTTCTCGACCTTCTTCCTCGTTGTCATGCTGGCCTCGGTGCCGTCCGTCTGGGCGGCCTGGAAGGCGCCCTTCCCGCTGGCCACCGACAAGGTCCCGGAGGATCCGAACGCGTCCGGGGACCACGTCGTCATCACACCCGACGACCCGACGCGGCTCTCACCGGCCCAGCGCGCCGTGCAGCTCCTTGCGGGCCGCGCCTCGATCTACGCGATGCTCAACATCCTGGTCATCCTGCTGCTCGACGCCCGCCTCCTGGCCTCCCTCCAGGACCGGACGGACAGCTCCGCCGAGTTTGTGTTTTCCCTGCTCCTCGGCAGCGCGGCCCTGAAGCTCTTCCTGGCCTGGAAGACCTTTGCCATCGCGGGCACCGCACGGGCCGAGGCTGCGGCCACCGGCGAGAACGTCTATCTGCGCAACGCACTCGGCGCCAAGGTCGCCACGTACATCTGCGCGCTCGTAGGTCTCGGGATCCTCGCCTTTGGGGCTGAACTGGCGTTCTGAGCGACCCGATCGGCTTCCGCTGCCGAGGCAGGCCCTAATTCTCGCCGGCCTGCATGCTGAATTCAATGGGGATGGACATATGGGTTGACACTGCGTGTCCATTCTTCCGACCAGCGCGAAATTTCCACTTCGAGACGGCAGTGACTGCGGCCTGGTCAAACTCGCGGCGATTGAAGCCTTCAGAGTGTGCCTCCAGGACGTCGCCGTTGGCATCCACAATGAAGTACACCATGCCTGTGCCACCGATTCCGGCCGCTCGCAGCTCGTATGGGTACTGAGCAGGCGGGGTAAAGCGCCGCTCGGGCTCTTGATCAAGATCCTTGATGTCGAACACTTTGACACTGCTGAAGTTGGCACGCTCGCCCTTCGGAATGGTGATGATGCCCTTGTTCATCTGCATGTTTTCAGGTGGCGGCGGTTCCAACTGCTGGACAAATGAGTTATCCGTCACGATTTGGGGCACGTCGGTCTGCATGGGCGGAGCCAAGTCCGGCGGAGGCGCATCCGGATCGGCTTCCTTCACCTCCTCCGGGTCCGGCTCGACCGGCGGCATGTGGATTTCAATGGCGTGCTCCTCCGGTCGCGCTATCACCTTGGCGGGGCCTGCCTTATACACCTCCCCGAGCCAGGCGATGCCGCCAAGGAACATAAAGGCGGCAACGCCGCTTACCACCAGATCAGCCCATCGCCGGTGCGCGAGGCTATGGAACTCGTCATTCTTATTCATCGGACAAGAGCAAGGTAACCTCAAAGTGTGCCAGTTCGAGATGGTCTGGCGACCTCTCTTTTCCATTCTCCTGGAAGATGTAGTTTACCTGCATCGCAACATGACTTTACCAAGGGTGGTTAAGTTGTTCTATCCTGCCCGGCAGGAGCGTGTTTCGTCACGCCAGAAATCGGGCGCGCGTTGACGGCGGCCCACGCCCTCGGCACGATGTCCGAAGATGGTCCGCACAGATCTCCAGCCTTTGAGCCCCGCCGACCGGCTCGTGGGCACCCAGTGTTCGCTGCTGCTGGTGTTTTCTTCCTGGGCCTTCGGCGGGCGGGTGCCATGGGCTCCGCCGTGGATCCTGCTCCTCGCCGCGGCGGGGCTTCCGGCGGTGCTGCTGCGACACCGGGAGGGGATGCGGGTCCGGCTGTACGGATTTCTCCCGCTGGTCCTCTGGCTCGCGCTCCTCGGGGCGGCACTCCTCAACCCGAGCCACGCGCACGCGGACGGCGGCGCGTGGCTGCCCCGTTCGGCGTGGATCCCGTGGCTGCCAACGACTGCCGACCGTCCGGCGACGCTCTGGGCTTCCCTTCCGTGGATCGCGGCGCTGGTGCAGGCAGGGGTTCTAGTGTCCGTCCGGCCCCAAAGGAGGGTCGTCCGGTGGATCTGGGGGACTGCGGCCATGAACGGCTTCGCCCTGGCCGCCATCGGCGCGGCCTTCCACTTCGCCCAGGCCGACAAGCTGCTGGGTTTAGAGGACGCTCCGGAGCCGGACTACTTCTTCGCGACGTTCTTCTACAAAAGCCATTGGGCCGCCTACGGCGCCCTCAGCGGGTTCGCCGGCACCGCGCTGTCCCTGCGGAGCTGGCCAGGACTGCTTTTGGGGAATCCCTACGCCCGGGGCCGGTTCTGCCTCTTCGGAGCCGTTTCGCTGCTGACTGCGATGACGCTCGCGCTGCCCCGCTCGCGGGCCGGCGCCGTGCTCGCTGCTCTCCTGGTGGTAGGGTTTCTCGCCACCCTCCTGGTCGCGCTGCTGCGCAGCACGGCGTTCGTTGGCCGGTCCAGGCTGTTCCTTGCGGCGGCGGTCGCCGCCGCTGCGTTGGCCGCCATTGCCTATGGTGTCGAGCTCGATGCCCGCCGCGGCCGCTCCGACCTCGAGCGCACCGAGCAGGAGATCGCCAACGCCGAAAACGGAGGACCGATCGACCTGCGCGTCCTGCTGAGCCGGGACACCTGGCACATGGCCCGGGACCGGCCCGTGTTCGGCTGGGGCCTGGGCTGCTTCGAGATGGTGTTCCCGATCTACCAGGGCTCGTACCTGCGTGGGCCGGACGGGCTGCCCGACGCCCGGGTCGAATTCGCGCATAACGACTGGCTGCAGATGGCGGCCGAGATGGGGGCGGTCGGATTGGCGGTGCTGCTGCTCCCCGCGCTGGGAATTTTCCGCTCGGGCTGGCGCGAGGGAGGGCCGGCCGGACGCTGGGGACTCGCCGGCTGCGCCCTGATCGCGCTGTACGCGTGGGTCGACTTCCCGTTGAACAATCCGGCGGTGCTCGTGCTTTGGACGGTGCTGCTGGTCTCCGCCGGAGGGCTTGGGCCGGAGAAGGGGTCAGGTCACGACGTTTCGAGGTAGGGACGGGCGGCCCGCCCGTCCGTGCAGACCACGGAGCCATTCGCAGAACCCGGACGCCCGGGCCGGGCGTCCCCACCCTGTTTCAGTCAAACGGAGCAGCACCCCTTACTTATCGGTGTAGTGCTTGGCGTAGCGGCCGGCGCTGCCGTAGCTGTGGTAGTAGTAGTATCCGGTGCCGCGCCCTGTGGGCAGGGCGTTCAGCACGACCCCGGCGAGCTCCAGGTCGGTCTGGCGCAGTCGAGTCAGGACGCCCCGCACCTGGTGCCGGGAGGCAACTCCGAAGCGGCAGACGAAGACCAGCTCCTGGCAGACCCCGGCAAACGCGATCGCGTCCGGAAACACGCCGGCCGGAGGGGTGTCAAGGATGAGCACGTCAAACTTCCGCGCCAGACCGGCGAAGAGCCCGGCCAGCCTCTCCGTGCTGATCAGCTCCGTCGCCCGGCGGCTGTTGCCCCCGGCGCGCAGCAGGAAATGCCGGGGCGCCACCTCGAGGATCCCGAGGCGCTCGTCCTTCTCGAGGTCGGCCTCCGGAGAGCCGCCCTCCTCCAGCCAGCGAAGGATCCCGGACTGGTTGTCCACACTGTAATGGCGGTGCTGCGCCGGCCTTCGCAGGTCGGCGTCAATCAGCAGCACCCGGCTGCCGTGCGCCACGAACTCCGCAGCCAGGTTGCTTGCGATGAAGCTCTTCCCCTCGCTCGGCAGCGTGCTGGTGACCATGACCGTCTTCGGGGGATCGATCTTCGATGTAAGCTTCAACTGGGAGTAAAGCGCCCGGAATTGTTCCGCCACAGGGCTGTCCTTGTCCTTGGTCACGACGTGGGGCCGGTCCTCCTCGGCGATCCGGCGAACCGAACCGATCTCGCCCAGCAGGGGGCTGTCCAGGAAGGTCTCGACATCCATCCCGCTGCGCACCCGGCCAAACAGCAGCTCCACCCCGAACGGGTAGCCGACCAGAATCGTCAGCGCCAACGCCGCAAGCGTCAGCGCGACCTTCCGCACGCTCGGCGAAATAGGGGCGTAGTTGGGTTCCGCGAGGTCCGCGATACGGACGTTGACGCTGTCGATCTGCGCGGCGATCGAGGCCTCGTTCATCTGCGACAGGATTTCCGTGTAGATCTGCTTCTGGGTCTCCAGCCCGCGCTTCAGGACCCCGTAGTCGACGCCGATCTGGTCGAGCTTCAGCGCTGCCGCCTCGGCGTCGGCGAGCTGCGCGGCCAGCTCGTTCTCCTCGGCGACCGCCTTGTCCCGGCGGCTCCTGAGGTTCTCGATCGCGGCGCTGACCTGCTCACCTCTCAGCTTCCCGAGGGCCTCGAGTGTGCGCTCATTTTCCTGCATCAGGGGATGCCTCTTGCCGAACCGTTCGGCGAGCACGGCCCTGCGGGCGACAAGGTCGTCGATCCGGTGCTGGACGTCGGAGAGGGCCGGATAGTCCGTCAGCGTTGCGAGGTCGACGGGATTGCTCTGCTGCTTCACAGCAGCCTCCGCCTGTTGCAGCCTGACGTCGAGCTCCGAGCGGGCGATCCGGGCGCCGGTCGCGCTGGAATTGAGGGCCTTGAGGCGGTCGACGACGATGTTCTGGCTGTCGTCCAGGGAGACCATGTTGTACCGCGCGCGGTATTCCTGCAAGGCGCGCTCGGAGGCCTCCAGCTTCTTCCTCAGGTCCTCGGCCTGGCTGCGCAGGAACACGAGCGCCGCATTGTTGGACGCGCTGCTCTTGTCGAGGAGGTATCCGGTGAACTGTTCGGTGAAGCGATTGGCGAGGAGCGCCGCGGCCTCTGGATCCCGGTGTCTGGCCGTCACGGTGATGAGCAGCGACTCGGGGTCCCGGAGCACGGAGATCGCACGCCGTGCGATCGTTCTCAGGGCCTGTCCGGAATCCCGCGAGCCCGCGGGAAAGTAGGCGGCGAGCACCATGGACCGTTCCTCCGGCGTCAGGGACTTGACCACCCTTTCGACAAGGTCGCGGCTCTTGAATTCCCCGACGAGGGTCATGATCCGGTTCTCATCGGGTCCGCCTTCATACTCCTCCTGACGAAGGACGGGGTTATGCCGCCGGGAATCGAACACCAGCTCGGCCGAGGCCGAATAGGTCTTTGGCTGGCTCAGCTGCTGCCACCCCAGCAGCGTGCATACGACAATGGCTATCGCAAGGGCGACCAGGATGTGCGACCGGAGCACGATCATGGCCTGGCGCAGGTCGAGCTGCCCGACCGTCCCGCCTAGGGGCCTGCTCGCGGGCTGCTTCGTGGGGCGGGATTTCGGACGGTCCATGCACCTGTTCTAAAACACCCGTTCGGGCACAAAGACAATGTCTCCCGGCTCCAAAAGGAAGGGTTTTTCGTCCTCCTCCCTGCCGCGGATCAATTTCTCGACGTTGACGAGGAAGGTCTGCTCCTTGCCGTCCGCGTCGTGGCGCGTCACGCGCACCGCGTCCCCCTTGGCGATCCTCGTCAGGTCGCCGGCCGAGGCGATCGCATCCACGATGGAAAGTGTCGTGGCCTCGGCCGCGAAGGTCACCTTGCCCGGCTTTCCCACCTGCCCGAGAATCATCGCCTCCTTGGGGGCGTATTCGACCACGGTGAACACCACCTCGGGGTGGATGAAGATCTCATCCTTCACGTAGCGCCGCGTGATCAGGTCCCGGGCCTCGCCGGTCGTCAGCCCGGAGATCCTCACGGCACCCAGGAGGGGCACGTCGATCTGCCCCGTCCCGTCGATCCTGCGCTCGACGGTCATGTCCGGCTCTCCCTGGACGGTGACCCTCACCAAGTCGCCCAGGTACAGCCGCAACTGCCCCGGCTCCGGCAGGGCGGGGTCCGCAATGCCCCGGATGGAAAGCGCCATCCAGCAGGCGAAGAGCACGAATCTGCGCATGAGCCGCGGGGAGGAAGGAGCCTAGAACTTTGCCGCGACGCTGACGCTGGTCAACAGCCGGTCGTACGCCGAAAATGCGACGGTCGAGTTCACCTTGTCGTAGCCGATCGAGTATTGGAACGTGACGTTGGTCGTCACTGCGTAGCTGACCTTGGCCTCGACCTGGTACGTGTTGTCGAGGCGGTCGCCCAGCTGGCGGGCGCCCTGGTAGTCGGCACGGATATAGGCCACGCTTCCACCAATGCCCCATTGGGCGTCGAGGGCCTGGGTCGCGCCGAGGTTGAACGATGTGTCCTTGGCCGACTGCTCCACGGCCGTCAGGTCGAAATTTTCGGCGGCATTCAGCGAGACCGTCGTCTTCTCGGCGGCCGCCCAGTTGAGCCCGGTTGAGAGGAAGACGGTGCTTCCGTTGTTGAAAAGGGACCTGTCGAACGTCTCATGCTCGGCGCCGACTTTGATCGTGCCGGTCACCTTGGGAGCCACTTCGCCCTCCGCCCCGACCGTGTAGAAGGAATTCCGGCTGGCGGCGTCGGCCTCCCCCAACGTGCGATTCCTGTTCCAGGACTCGCCATACCCGTACCCGGCGAGCAGCGTCAGCTTCGGGGAGTATACGTACACCGCATCCAGCCCCGCGGTGTAGTCGAGGACGTCGGCGTAGCCTGCCGTCAGGTAGTTGCTGTCGACGTAGGCGCCGGTAAGACGGTAGCCCACCTTTCCCGTGAAAAGGTCCTGGAACGAACCATCGAGGTTGAGATCGTTCGACTTGGTCCGGGTATTGAGCTGCTGGTTGGCGACCGTATCGCGGGCGTAGGAGAAACTGCCGGTCGTGATCGCCTCGTCCGAGGGCCGGTAGGTCAGCGAGCCCTTGGCGTACGGATCCACGTCATCCTGACTGGTGTACCGCGCGAATGCATCCGAATTGAAGCCCAGCGAAGCGTTGGAGCTCACCTCGGCGATGTCCCGGGTGTAGTTCGCCGAGGCGTCCAGAGAGGCGTCCCAATCGGAAATCTGGTTGCTGTTGAGGAAGACGTTCGAGTCGTGGCTCAGCTGGGCGGTTGCGTCGGTCTCGATCCGCCCTCCCGCAAGGAGGCCTGAATCGGTCTGGGCCCGTGCGAGAACGGCGGCGACGAGGGTTGCGATGGCAAGAAACGTGCGACGGGCAGGAGTCATCATGCGGGATCTTCTGTGGGTGCGCTTATTTCTGCTGGGACGGGCTCACCGTCAGCTGAGTCTGGTCCAGCGGCGGCAGGATCGGGTTGGGCTTGGCGGGGGGGGGAGAAGATGCGGCCTTGGTCGCCGCCACCAGGGTGTCGTTGTCCACCGCAACATTCGCCTGCTGGGAGGCCTTGACTGCGCTCGAGTTGATCGCATCCGTCGCGGCTGTCCCGCCGGCCGGATCCACCTTGGCGGAGGCCTCCGCCGCGGCCGTCGCGATGGCGACCACTGCGCCCGGATTGGATCCGCCTTGGAGGGCCGGACCGGCGGCCGCGATCGTGTCTTTCACGATCTGCGGCGCGCTCTGGGGGTCGACTTCCACGGCGGCGGCAACGACCGCCGACAGCACCGTGTTCACCAGGTTCGGGGACGCCGCCGAGTTGGTCACGGACCCATTGCCAATGGCTGCGGCCACCGAGGAGGCAGCGGCCAGGATGTCCTGGACCAGGGCCGGGTTGGCCTTGGCAGCGGCGGCGAGCGCCGCAATCGCGCCGCCCGTGGCCGCCTGGCCGAAGGGGATAATGAAAGTGCCCTCGGAAGTCACGTAGGTGACCGTTCCGCTCATCGTGGTCACGTTGCTGTTGGAAGCATCCTGCGACACCTCGACCGCGAAAACCGTGCCATGGGCCGTGGCCACGCCCTGGGGGGTGCGCACGCTGAAATGGGTGACGTCCTTTTTGGAGGGGTCGAGGCTCGCCACCACTTCGCCCTCCTTGAGGTCGAGCAGGGTGTTTTCCTTGACCGCACCGGTGCTGTCCGGACCGACCGAGAGGGCAGCCAGGATGACCGTGGTCTTTTGTTCCATGATGCCCACGATGCCGTCAAAGAATTTTACGGTCACACTCGCACCCGGGGAGGTCGCGATCGTCGAGCCGATGGAAATTTCGGAACCGACTGCGGCAGCGATGGTACCGGACGAACTGGAGACGGTGGCACCGCCGGTGACCGCGACGATCCTGGCGCTGCGCGCCTCCTGCCCGTGCAGCCAGAGGGGGGCAATGCCAAGGAGCAGGGATACCCATCTTGCGGTTTTCATAGTTGTGTCGGGATCGTTGTGGAAAGTCGAAGGACGGGCCCGACGACCGCCTTCTGGAAGCAGAACTCGCGCCCAAGGCCAATCCTATTTTCTACGTAGCACGATGTAAGCACGGTTTGCTATGCGGACTTGGGCGGCTTGATCACCTGCCCGAGGGTCCGGACGATGATGGCCAGGTCCAGCCAAACCGACCAGCCGCGTACGTAGATCAAGTCGAGACGCAGGCGCTCCTCTGTTTCCTTCGGATCGGCCGTGTTCCTGCATAATCCGCGTGAATTCGCCAGGTCGGTGATCCCAGGAACAACAAAAAAGCGCATGCGGTACATATCGGCGGACAGGGCAGCGGGTGGCTCCCCGGCCCCCCTTTGGGCTGTCGGTCCCACGACGCTCATTCTTCCGAACAGCACAGCCAGGAACTGCGGTGCGGAACACAATCCGGTCCTTTCCAATAGACTTCCAAAAGGGTAGTTGCGAATCGCATCGTTGCCATTGTTCCGGGGATCCGGCCGGGACCGTGGGCGGGTCGTCCGGAAGCGCCACACCGAAAATTTCCGGGCTCCCCTGCCGGTCCATTCCTGCCGCTCCATCAAGGGGCCCGGGGACTGAAACAGCTGCGCCAGCTTCACCAGCCCCGCCAGGGGCGGCAGGACCAGAACCACGATCGGAACGGCGACGGCAAGGTCGAGCGCACGCTTGATCATCCTGTTTACCGGGTCCTCCAGGGGCTCGTTGTGAACCTCCAGGAAGCCATAGCCATCCTGGCCAAATGCCCCCAAAGGATGTTCAAGTTTGCCCACAAGGTTGTTGTGCACCATCAACCTGCATCCCCGGATCATGCAAACCTGGGTGATCCTATCCATATCCGCGGTCGAATAGGGAAACTCCAGCATCAGGACCTGCTTTGCGCCGGTGGATGAGATCGTGTCCTCCAATCTGTCAAAGGAACCGACGACCCGGAGCCCTTCGACCGGCGACACGGCGCCATGGTAGTCCACCAGCCCGACGGCCTCGATTCCCAATGCCCTCTGGCCTTCGAGCCACTGCGAGAGGCCCGGGAAATTCTCCGCACGGCCGACCAATAGCATCGGTATCCTTTTGTCCGGAGGGAAGAACAGCCTCGCCAGCGCCGGAGGCTGGTACCGGTTCACCACCACAAACGCGACGAACATGACCGAGGCATAGATCAACTCAAACCTACGGCTCAACCCCACGTCCTTGAAGGCCACCGCCAGCGAGAAGACCGCAAAGGCGAGGCAGGCGGAGAGGCGGACCGACAACCTCGCGGCCTCGATCCAACCCAGGGAAGCCAGAGGGCCGACCGCCTTGGAGAAGTACCTCATCGCGAACGCCACCCCCGCGGCGATGCTGAGCGAGTAGGCCCAAGCCGGGAGCAGGGTCACATAGGTGTAGAAAGGCTGGTGGTAGGACAGGGCGGCCATCCCACGCCAGACGAGGGCCGCCTCCAGCGCCAAGGCAACCGTGTGCGCGGTGCGCAGTCCGGGACTGCGCCGCTGTGCGACAGCCTGGGGAACGATCGAAACCGGCGGTGCGCACAATTCCTCGGTCTTCATGACCGAAAGCATTTCGTAAATGGCGTGGAGCCGCGCGAAATTGTACCCGGCCCGCCCGTCCAGGAACCCCAGCTGCCAGAAATAAATATAGCAAAACCGCAGGAGAGGGCGGCCCGGCCAGCCCCGCACCGCCTCCTTGATGCGCCGCCTGCGGCCCGCACCGACCAACTGGAGCGCCCCGGCACCGGGCCCCTTCGCCAGCGCAGCCCGCGCCTCCCAGTTCGAATACCGGTTGTGCTTTTCTATAAAGACCTCGACCGAGGGAAACGCAAAGTGGTCCATCTCGCTCTTCAGCCGCCCGGTCGCGCCCCGCACGACCACGTGCTCGTGGACCTCATTGTCGCCGCTGCCCGTGTCTCCCTCCACGATGCGCTCGTACCGTCCGAGCTTGTGCCGGAATAGCCTCAGGTTCCAGTTGGGGTAATACGCATGCCGGAGCCAGCGCCCCAGGAACATGAACCTCCGGTTGATCCAGTAGCCGGCAACCGCGTGCCCCGGATCGGCCGTGATCGCCCGAAACTCGGCCTCGGCTTCCATCGGGAGCGTCTCGTCGGCGTCGAGGATGAACACCCACTCGTTGCGGAAGGGCAGGTTCTCCAGGGCCCAGTTCTTCTTCTTTGGCCACGCCCCCTTGTAATGAAACTGCACCACCTTGGCCCCGGCCGCCTCGGCGGCCGCCGCCGTGCCGTCCTGGCTCTGCGAGTCCATCCGACGCTCGCCAGACACCGCGGCAGGTTCCTAGCCTCGTTCTTTACCGGGATGAGGATGGATACCGGCACTTTCATGGGGATGCTGATGCACCTAACGGGGCGCCCCCGGTTGAGTAAAGGGGAATTGCAGCGCCGAAAGCACGCGCCCATGGTCCTGCCCGCCTCATGAGGGAATTTCCGCCCGAACTCGTCGCGCTTCTGGCGCAGCTCCGCTCGGCCCTGGGTACCGGGGCAGGGACGGGCAGACTGGACCCCAACCTCTCGGTTGGGTGGCTCGCCCTTGTGGAGCGCCACCGCGTCGGGGCTTTCCTTGCCCAGCGAACTCCGTCCGACCTCCGGGCCGCATGGACCGATCCGGTGCGCCGGAGCCTGGGGGCCATTGCCGCCGCCACGCTGCGGCGGGCCCTGGCCGCTGCGGCCGACCAGCGGAGTCTGGTCCGGCTGCTCGAGTCCCGGGGCATTCCCGCCCTGGCAGTAAAGGGGTCGGCCCTGGCGGAGCAGCTCTACGGGGGCCTGGGCGGGCGCCACGCTGGCGACATCGACCTGTTGGTCCACCGCGGCGACGTGGAACGGGCGGACGAGGCCATCCAGGCCGCGGGCTGGCGCCGCACGAGGCCGGATTTCCGGCTGACGCCCCTGCAGACCCGGCGCTACCTGCAGATCAAACCCGAATTCGAATACGTTCGCGACCAGCCCCGCCAGCGGCTGGAACTCCTCTGGAGGCTGGAGGGGTTGGCCGATGCGCCGGCCATCTGGTCAAACTCGGTCACCTGCACCCTCGGAGGGGATCCGGTCCGGACGTTGGATCCGGGCACGAATGCCCTCTACCTTTCGCAGCACGGTGCGCGGCATGCATGGTACCGGCTGTTCTGGCTGGTCGACATCGCGCTGCTGCTTCAGGACCCCGGGCTCGATTGGGAGGCCACGGTCTCCCTCGCCCGCCGGACCGGCGTCGAACGTCCCCTGCTCCAGGCCGGAGCCATCGCGCACGAACTGCTCGGTGCGGGCCTTCCCCCGGCACTGGTCCCGAGGCCGTCCGAACAGACGGTCGTCGCGTCCCTCGCCCGGGACGCCGTGCGGCAGATCACCCGAAAGCCATCCCAGGACGAATACTCCGCCGACTGGTTCCGGCAGACCCGGTACCGGACACGGCTCGCCAGGGGTGCCAAGGCGAAGTTCTCGGTGCTGGCCCCCCACCTGCTCTCCCCGGAGGGCTGGAGGATGTGGCCCCTGCCCGACCGCTGGTTCTTCCTGTATTATTTCGCGACGCCGTTTCTGTGGCTCTGGAGAAGGCTCCGACGCCCCGCGCTCTGAACGGAGAGGCCGAAGACCAGCACGCCGCCGTTTCCAGCCGGCCCGCGGCTCAGGGGCGGATGAGGAACATCGGCTGGATCTGGTCGAGACCAAATGGGTTGGCAAACGGCCTGAAGCCGGGCGGGAGCCCGACCACCCGGTAGCCATAATGCAGCGCAAACCGTCCGGGAACGCTTCCGGGCATGATGAGCAGGCTCGCAAAATACTTCCGCTGAATGAGCTCCTCGATTCCGGAACGTGGAATGAGCCCACCGGCGACAGCGTCCTCTTCAAACTGAAAGTCCGCGGGAAACGCCGGATAGGCATTGTCATTCGCGAACCAGGGAAGCTGCAGCATCGCATCGGTGGTCCAAAGGGGTTTGGGCAGCGTCCGCTCCCACGCCGCGAAGCGGCGGCGCTGCGCAAGCTGTGCATCGTTCAGCTTGATGAGGTTTCCCACGCTGATATTTGTTCTTATCTCGGCATAGGGCACACCACGCGCAGCCATCCCCAATTGGAAGGCCGGGAGCGGTGCCATGCTGAGAAGCAGGGCGGCGCCAATCGGCACCACGCGCGACCCGTCCAGGCCCCTCCAGGATCGCAACCACCCCGCCGTCGCCAGGGTCGCGATCATGACATATCCCTCCAGCAGATTATTGAGGCTGGAGCCGTGCATCGCCAGCGCGGCGGCTCCGAATATCAACGACAAACACGTCGCCATGACGACTGCTGATTGAGTCCGGCATCGGAGCCCTTCCACCAGCACTCCGAACCCGAAGAACCAGAAGAAGGCGCTCAAACCTATGCATTCGGCCAGCAGGAACGGCACATTCCAGGCCATCCAGCGATACACTCCGGGCACGGCGAAGATATTGTAGCGGTAGATCTCGCCACCCCGCCAGATCACGGCCGCGGAAAGAAGCACAAACGGACCGGCCAGCGGCAGCAAAGCGCGCCACCTCATTGTCCGCAGGGAGCAGAGCACGGTCCCCGCGAAGATCCAGACTATGGACTGCTTGCAGCTCCATGCCGCGAAAAACAGAAGCGAACTCAGGAGCCATAACGAGCGGCGCCCGGTATCCTGCGCCCGGAGCGCCACGACCAGGCCCGTCAGCGCAAAGACGACGCCGGCCACGTCGGGCCGGGCGCTCAGCACAATCCATCCGTTGAAAGCGGTCCCGAACCAGGTGAGGAAAGCGAGTCCCCATAGCCAGAGTCCGTCCTGCAGCTCCCGGGGAACGAGCCGCTTGAGCAGCCGGACTTGCATCAGCATGCCCAGAAAGGCGAAGGCGAGCGTAAGCCAGCGCGCGCAGGGCACCAGGGCCTCGCCATCGGCGCCCCAAAGGCGAGTCCAGGCGGCATAAAGGTTATAGAACCCGAAGTTATACGAGGTGAGCAGATAATGCCCGCGCTGCGGCCACTCGTACAGCGGGTACCCATGGCGCACCTTCCAGATGTTGTAGAGGCTGAAGCCCTCGAAGCCCGTCGTCTCGGCATAGGCCCCGGACCTCAGGACAAACCCCACCCGCACGGCGAGGGCTGCGACGTTCAGCGCCACCAGCAGGATCAGGCCAGCCCTGGCCCAGCGCTGCCCGGTTATTTTCCGCACGGTTCGACGCGCAGGAGCTTGTCGGCCTGGAACGTCTATAGCCACTCGTCACGGCACTCCATGCGGGCCGGATACATGTTGATGTATTGCACGATCCGCGGTCGCACGCCGCGGTTGGGCCGGCTTCCGTGAGGAAGCTTGTGATCCCAGATGACCAGGTCGCCGGCCCGGCCTGCGATGGGTTTTGAGCCCAGGGCGTGCAGATCCTCGCGCCGGGGATCCGCCCCGGCGGGCAGGCCGTCGAGCCATGCATCCAGCCTGCGCTGAAATCCCGGCACGCAGGTGAAGGCGCCCTGTTCCGGCGGCGTGTCGGTCAAATAGAGGATCCCCTGGGTGCCGAACGGGATCGGCCGCGCAAGGCTGACATCCCAATGCAGGTCAGGCCCGCGGAATGTCCAGCCGGGGCGCTCCGGCACGTTGAAGCCGACCCTGTCGGTGGACACCCACAGGTCTGCCGTTCTCCAGAGCTGCGCGAAGGCCTTGTGTACCCGCGCCGACCGGCGGTTCTCGATGAATGCCGGGTGCTGGAAGCACTGGACCATGATGCCGTGGTCGTTCGGCACATACCAGGATTCCGGATCCTCGGGCCGCGCGCCCAGACGGGTCCAGACCGCCCGCTCCGCGGCGACAAGGGAATCGGCGGGCACAGCGTCGTGCAGGATCACGTAGCCGTGCTCCTCCCAATGCGCCAGATCCTCCGCTGTGAGAGCAGGCTCCATGGCCTCGATCTCCGCCAAGCGGCGCCGTGTCTCCGGCGGCGTGTCCGCCCCGCTCACAGCCGCGTTGATCCGCGCAATTTGGCCGGGATCGATCGGACCGGCGGTTGCAATGATCCAGCGCTCGAAGTCCTCAAAGGAGGGGGCTGCCTGAATCAGGTGCTGCTGGACCTGCTCCAAGCCGACGCCCAGGGCATCGAGCACCAGGTGATCGAGGTTCAGTTCATCGGTGTCCCGGGACTGGCGCCCGAGGCGCGCCGCAAGGGCCCGGGACCAAAGCCTCTTCAGCTGATAAACGCCCAGCGCCCCGGTTTCGTTCGGCGCGGCTAGCGGAGTGTCGGTCCTGGGTGCAAACGCCATGCGCTTGCAGACAAGGCGCGGCCCCGGCACGAGTAAAGGCGATATGCGCCGCCCAAGCCCCATGACAGGATCCATTCCCTTCCGGTTGACGTTCGACGGCGGCGAGCCCCGGGTCGAGTGGATCGTGGCCAACGGCGCGCAGTTCACCGAGCCGTTTTTCGAGGACACGATCGGGCGCCTGATCCGCGAGAATCCCGCCAACCGGGGGGGCAACCGGCCGGGCACCCCGCTCGATGCCCTGCGGCACGTCGAACCGGGTGCTCCCCCGGCCGCCTTCATCTTCCACGTCTCGCGCTGCGGTTCGACCCTCCTCGCTCAAATGCTGGCCGCCCTGCCCCGGCATATAGTGGCCTCGGAGCCTCCGATCCTCGACGACATCCTCCGCCACCCCGGAGCCGCGAATGAGGATCGGATCGCCTGGCTGCGCGGGGCTCTCCACTCGCTCGGCCAGCCCAATGCCGCGGGCGGCGACCGCCTGTTCGTGAAGTTCAGCTCCTGGCACATCTTCCATCTGTCCTTGATCGACAATGCCTTTCCCGGAGTCCCGAAGATATTCATCTTCCGGCCTCCGCTGGAGGTCCTTGTCTCCCTCATGCGCAGGCCCAGCCTTGCTCTGGTGCGCGGCACGGTGACGCCGGAGCAGCTCGGGATGACGCTGGTGCAGCGCGACGCGCTGCGGCCCGAGGAACATGCGGCCGCCATCCTCGGGGCGTTCTATCGCGAGGCGTTGCGCCACCGCGCCCAGCTGACCCCCGTCGACTACGGCCAGTTGCCGGGCTGGGCCTGGACGGAAATGCCCGGAATCGCACCCATGTCCACGGACCATGCCTTGATGGAGGCTGTCGGCGCGCGCGACGCCAAGAATCCGGCGGAGATATTCGCGCCGGACTCGCCGGCGAAGCTCGTCGAGGCTGCACCGGCGCTGCGGGCGGCGTCGGCGCGCTGGGCCGAACCGCACTACGAACGCTGGCTGTCGGCGGTTTGTCAGCCCGGTCCGTAGACCTTGGTCTTGTCCAGCAGGGAGGGGGGAACCCACTCCATCAGGACATGGGTTGGACTCCGTTCAATGGCCCGAAAGCCAAGTTTCAGGTAGAATTCCGCTGCGGGGTTGGTCGGATCGACGTGCAGGTGGAGGACCCGCTTGCTCTCCAGGCATTCATTCTTGGTCGACTCAATGACCGCCTCCCCAAGGCCCTGACTGCGAAACGCAGGATGCACGGCGATGTCGGCCAGATAGACCATCCGCGAGTCCTGGGTGACGATAAACCGGCCGACCGGACGCTGGTTGAGTTCGATGATGCAGTCCTTTGTGTCCCAACCGGATTTGACCGCCTTATAGTGGGCCCGGTGCGCGTCGAATTGCTGGTGGAGAATCTTCCGGGCGAGGTCCGCCGAGTCCGGAGACCATTGGCACAATCCCAGTCGCTCGATGTCGACCTGGGCGCGGAGTTCCCGAAGAAACGGTTCATCCTCCGGGGCGACCGGGCGAAGCGTGAGAAAGGCGTCAATCATGTTGCAGGGGCGGCGCGCCCTCCCCAACGAAATCCCCGGCACCCGGCAGCATGTCAATTCCTTTGCCCCTTTGGTAGTGATCAGTATGACCTGAAACCAGGCAGGTCGGCAGCGCTGGAAACCGGGTAGGGACGCGCGGCCCGCGCGGCCGGGTTCTGCGGATGGCTCCGTGGTCTGCACGGACGGGCGGGCCGCCCGTCCCTACCTCGCAAGCGCGAGCACGGCCCCGCCCGTCCCTACCTCGCAAGCGCGGGC
>Ga0302319_10012221_pt1 | contig 16200 bp, 14 predicted proteins | sample Bog_T0_2_FD_203319 | JGI IMG/M metagenome (GOLD analysis project Ga0302319, IMG submission 203319) | Peat permafrost microbial communities from Stordalen Mire near Abisko, Sweden - Bog_T0_2 | ecosystem: Environmental > Terrestrial > Soil > Wetlands > Peat | place: Sweden: Abisko, Stordalen Mire...
GCGAAGACTCCGCGCCGAGCGCGAGCAGGTGGGCGTGCATGTCGCCGGTAAGGAGCGTGACGCCGCTGGCCGCGGCGATGCCCGGCAGCAGTGCGTCGATGTAGTCCAGCGCGGTGAGCCGCGCGGCGGGCAGCACCGCGCGAAGAAAGAGCAGCTCGATGCCGTCGCCCACGCCGAGGATGACGACGTTGGTCGCGCTGCGCGGGACGAGGTTGGCCTCCCAGCCGAAGTCGTCGCGGTGCGTGCGCTGGGTCCTGGAGGAGATCTGGGTGCGGTCGAAGAGGGCTTGCAGGCGCGCCTCTTCTTCGTCGGCCAACAACGTATCCAGGGGTGCGAGCAGCGTCACCGCGAACGGCGCGCCGGGCTTGCGCAGACGGATGGCCGCCACCGCCGCGAGGCCGCGCGCGTTCATCGCTTCATCCGGGCCGCTGGCGAACGGATAGCGCTGCAGGTAGGCCTGCAACTCGGCGTCCGCAACGTCAATCTGCAGGCCGGGCGCTGCGGTGGCGGGCGCTGCTGGCTCCTCGGGCGGCATCCTCTCACGATACACTTGGCGCTGACCGACACCGCTCATGTCCAACCGCATCCTGCACAGCGAAAACCTCGCCGCCCTGCGCACCCTGCCCAGCGCGAGCGTCGAGCTGATCTACATCGACCCGCCATTCAACACCGGCACCACCCAGAAGCGCACCCGGATGAAGACCGTCCGCGATGCGGCGGGCGATAGAACAGGATTTGGCGGCCAACGCTACCGCACGGAGAAGACCGCAGGCGGCGACGCGGCCTACAGCGACAGCTTTGACGACTACATCGGCTTCCTGCGCGCGCGCATGGTGGAGGCGCACCGCATTCTCTCGGCCACCGGTTCGCTCTTTCTGCACATCGACCCGCGCGAGGTGCACTACGCCAAGGTGATGCTCGATGAGGTCTTCGCGCTGGACGGCGGCGCGGGCCGCGCCTGCTTTCAGAACGAGATCATCTGGGCCTACGACTACGGCGCGCGCGCCACCAAGCGCTGGCCCGCCAAGCACGACAACATCCTGTGGTACACGAAGGACCCCGCGCATTACACCTTCAACCTCGCAGCGAGCGACCGCATCCCGTACATGGCCCCGGGGCTGGTCGGCGCGGAGAAGGCCGCGCGCGGCAAGTCGCCGACCGACGTGTGGTGGCACACCATCGTCTCGCCGACGGGCAAGGAGAAGACCGGCTACCCGACGCAGAAGCCGCTGGGGATCCTGGAGCGCATCGTGCGCGTGCACTCCAACCCCGGAGATACGGTGCTGGATTTTTTTGCAGGGAGTGGAACAACGGGCGTGGCGGCGGCGAGGAATCGGCGGGACTATATTTTGATTGACCAAAATCCTGACGCCTGTGCAATGATGCAGGCGAGACTTTCCCCGGACGGGTCAAGTAACCGCACTAAGAGAAGGTGACTGTTCCTATGCGACCTAAACTCGCGGCGCTTCTGATCTTCGCAACGATGCTCGTTCCGGTTGGGTTCGCACCGGCTCAGACTCAACAGGTGGGCCAAGCTCCAAGTAGTACCACCAGGAAATGCTCCGTCGATCCTTCTCGGCCTACAGACGGTGATGCGGCGTTGAGCCGGGACGACTACACTACCGCGGAGGCCGTGTTCCGAGCGGCGTTGGCCAAGGACCCTGGCTCAGAGGCCGCGAGCCTTGGCTTGGTGCGATCTCTGATTGGAGAGGATAAGAGCGCGGACGCTCGCGCGCTTGCCGACGGCTTGCTGATCAAGCATCCCCAGAGTGCACTCGCGGAGGTCGCCGTGGCCGAATCGGCCTACCGTGCAGCGGACTTTGCAACCGCCAAATCGCATGCGGCCCACGCGCTGCAGGACAACGGCTGCGAGCCACAGGCGTTGGCGATCGTAGCCAAGCTGTACGCCATCACCGCGAGGTTCGCAACCGCAGCGCGTCTTCTGGCGACGGCCCACGCTATCCGACCTAACGACGATCTAATCCGCCGCGATTGGATCCAGTCGCTTCCTCGCCAGCAACGTACTGATGAGCTGGCAAAGTATCTGCGCGAGACATCCAGCCTGGACGCGAAGACCCGCGACAGTCTAGGCACGGAGGAAGCCTTCCTGAAGGCACGCCATCCTGGAGACTGCCGTGTTACAGCGAAATCCGATAACGTGAAGTTGTTGCTGAAACCGGTCTACGCGTCGTTCGCCCTTCAGCCCACCGCCTACGGTCTGGATGTTTCCATCAACGGAAAGAGCCGCAGATTGCAGGTGGACAGCGGCGCGTCGGGCATTGTTCTCACGCCTGCGGCAGCCAAGAGAATCGGTTTAACACCCGAGTTTCAGGTGCACGCGGGCGGCATCGGCGATGAGGGCGACGTGGGCAGCTACATCACTCATGTCGCCAGCATTCAGATCGGTGACGTTGAACTCTCGAATTGCACGGTAGAAGTGTTGGAGAAATCGAAGCTTGATGTCGACGGACTTATCGGCACGGATGTCTTCCGGCGCTGGCTGGTGATCTTGGAGTATGAACATGCGGATATCCGGCTGGCACCACTTCCGGCGGTTACTGATGCGAAGTCTGATGCCGGCGCTGCTGTGGCAGTAGGCAGTCCCGGAGCACCGGACCAGGAAGACGACCGGCCCGTGGACGCCACAGTGCCGGCCGAGATGAAAGACTGGCTGCCGGTCGTCCGGGTCGGCCATCAGATTCTCTTGCCCTCACGCCTGAACAAGGGCCCTCTCCACTATGTGATCGCGGACACTGGAGCAAGCAGTACGACTTTTTCAACCGCGCTGGCAGCCGAAGTGGGCAAGTTGCAAGAGGATTCCACAGCGCGATTTGAGGGAATCTCGGGCGAGGTGAAGAAGGTGTACAAGGTGTCTCGTGCCAGCCTCATCTTCGGCACGTTGGCGTTGCCTCCGCAGGATTATCCTGCCTTCGACATCACCAGCATCTCGCACGACAGTGGAATGGAGGTTTCAGGACTGCTGGGTCTTCCCACGCTGTCGCGTCTGACCATCTCCATCGATTACCGCGACAATCTGATTCAAATGAAGTTTGACAAAGCGATGGATTATCGTCTGTTCTGAGCCATTTACTAGGTCGTTGATGCGACCAGGCCGCGCTTACTTGCCCTTGTAGTCGAAGAACAGCTCGGGGAATTCCTTCTTCAGCGCATCAATCTTGGGCCGGTCGCAGACCTCGATGTAGGGGTTATCCGGGTTGTGGAGGGCGTAGTCCTGGTGGTAGCTCTCGGCCTCGTAGAAGCCCTTCAGCGGCGTCACCTCGGTGACAATCGGTTTGGGGAAGGCCTTGGCCGCATCCAGTTGCGCGATGTAGGCGGAGGCGATGCGGCGCTGCTCGTCGTTGGCGAAGAAGATCGCCGAGCGATAGCTGGTGCCCACGTCCGGGCCCTGGCGGTTCAGCTGCGTGGGGTCATGCACGACGGAGAAGAAGACCTGCAGCAGCTTGCCGTAGGTAATCTTCGACGGGTCATAGACCACCTTCACTGACTCGGCGTGGCCGGTGGTCTCGGTAGTGACCTGGTCGTAGGTGGCCGTGGAGGCAGCGCCGCCGGAGTAGCCCGCCGTCGTCGCGACCACGCCCTTTACGCGCTCAAAGACCGACTGCGTGCCCCAGAAGCAGCCGCCGGCGAAGACCGCCGTCTGCCGCCCTGGAGTCTTGGACAGCGGCGCGTCCACGGCCGGAGCGGGCACCGGAGCCCTGGGAGCGGCGTTGCATCCAGTGCTGCCGGCGGCGGCGACCAGGGTGCAGAGAACGAGACGAAGAGAATAACGGCTGACCACGAGAACCTCCTGAACCTACCCATGAGACGCTGCAATACCCACGAAGTTACGGGCAAGGTGGATTTCTCGCCGGCAATCGCGGCAGGCACTCCCTCAGGGGCTGAAGCCCTTGTTTCGGCAACTTAACGGACGGGCTGAAGCCCGTCCCCTTCAAAACCTGTTGTATCGCCGCCATGAATCGTGGATACTTGGCACGCCTTCACGTACTTCAATTCAAAGAGGCTGAGACCGCTGTGGATACAAGCCACACGGAACCAGCACGAGGAGAAAACCATGGAAGCATTTCAGTCCGTCCTGATCGGGCTCGCAGGAGTCGCCGTTCTCTGGGTTGCCATGGGCATCGCCAGCAGCTTTAACCCGGCCAAACTGGTCACCGGCTCCGACGGTACTCTCAGCACCTCCAAGTGCCAGTTCGTGCTGTGGACCGTTGTGATCGTCTTCAGCTACCTGGTGATCTTCAGCTACCACGCCAAGGCCGCCAATTTCGTCGGGCTTGACCTGCCGCAGAACGTGGCCATCGTGCTGGGCATCAGCGCGACCACGGCGGTGGCGGCCAAGGGCATCGCAGTGAGCCAGGCAACCGCCGCGGCCAAGGCCATGGGAGCACGCATCATTCCCGGCTCCGGTGCGGTGAAGATTCCGGGCGCGGTGCAGAGCTTGGCGGGACTCTTCCAGGCCGACGACGGAAGCCCTGACCTGGGCAAGATCCAGCTCATGATCTGGACCCAGATCGGCATCGTGGTCTACCTGGTACTCATCCACCACAACCTGGTGACCGGACAGCGGGCCATGCCGGACATAGGCGAGAGCTTTCTGGTGCTGATGGGGCTGGGACACGGCGCTTACCTGGGCAAGAAGATCGCCGGCAATGGCGGCAGCTAAGCGCAGTTCTGGGGCTCTATCTGAAAAGCAGGTCCTTCGACTTCGGCTCTCGCGATGAGCGTGCGAGAGCCTCCGCTCAGGATGACAAGTCCTATGAGGGAGTAGCGCCTACTTGCCCTGGGCGCTGGCTATTTTTTCTTCGGCGACGCGGGTTTCGGCATTGGCCTCGTCATACTTGGCCTGGTCGTCGCCGGCATCGTTCCAGAGCTTCTGTGCGGCCTGCAGGTCGGCTTCCGCCGCAGGCACGTCAATCTCCTCGGGATGCAGCGCGGTCTCGGCGAGGATGGTGACGCGCTCCGGCAGCACCTCCACAAAGCCCCAGGCGACGAAGAAGACCTGCTCTCCGGCGGAGCCGCCGTGCAGACGCACCTCGCCCGCGCCCAGCTCGGACAGCAGCGGCGCCGCGCCGTACAGCGCCTCCATGTAACCGGAGATCGACGGCAGCTCGACCGCAGCCGCGGTCGCGTCCAGCAGAACGCGGTCCGGGGTGACCAAGCGGACAGTGAGGAGACCGGATTGGGTGGTGTCTGGCATAAGGATCCTGGTTGTTGGTTGTTGGCTGTTGGTGCGGTGGTACGTTTGGTGGCTCTTAGACCAAGAACCAACAACCTCTACGCTGCTGTCTTCATCTTCTCCGCCGCGGCGAGCACGTCGGCCATGCCGCCCTTCAGGTAGAACGCCTGCTCGGGGATGTCGTCGTGCTTGCCTTCGATGATCTCCTTGAAGTCGCGCACCGTGTCTTCAATCTTGACGTAGGCGCCGGGGATGCCGGTAAAGATCTCCGCCACATGGAACGGCTGCGAGAGGAAGCGCTGGACTTTGCGCGCGCGCGACACCGTGAGCTTGTCCTCCTCCGAGAGCTCGTCAATGCCGAGGATCGCGATGATGTCCTGCAGGTCCTTGTAGCGCTGCAGGATCTTCTTCACGCCCTGCGCCACGTCATAGTGCTCCTGCCCAACCACGCGGGGCGACAGAATGCGCGAGGTGGAGGCCAGCGGGTCGACTGCGGGATAAATTCCCAACTCCGACAGCGGACGCGAGAGCACGGTGGTGGCGTCCAGGTGGGCGAAGGTCGTCGCCGGCGCCGGATCGGTGAGGTCGTCGGCGGGAACGTAGACGGCCTGCACGCTGGTGATGGAGCCCTTCTTGGTGGAGGTGATGCGCTCCTGCAGCTCGCCCATCTCGGTGGCAAGGTTGGGCTGGTAGCCTACGGCGCTGGGCATGCGGCCCAGCAGCGTGGAGACCTCCGAGCCGGCCTGCGTGAAGCGGAAGATGTTGTCGATGAACAGCAGCGTGTCCGCACCCTCTTCGTCGCGGAAGTACTCGGCGACGGTGAGGCCCGTGAGGGCGACGCGGAGACGCGCCCCCGGCGGCTCGGTCATCTGGCCGTAGATCAGCGCGGCCTTCGACTTGTTGAAGTCGTGGATGTCGATAACGCCGGACTCCTGAAACTCATGCCACAGGTCGTTGCCCTCGCGGGTGCGCTCACCCACGCCGGCGAAGACGGAGAAGCCGCCATGTTGACTCGCCACGTTATTAATCAATTCCTGGATGATGACGGTCTTGCCCACACCCGCGCCGCCGAAGAGACCGATCTTGCCGCCTTTGAGGAACGGCTGGATGAGGTCAATGACCTTGATGCCGGTCTCAAACATCTCCTCGGTGACGGACTGTTCGTCAAACTTCGGCGCGAGCCGGTGGATGGGCATGTGCTTTTTGGCATTGACGGGGCCCATCTCATCGACGGGCTCGCCGAGCACGTTGAGCACGCGGCCCAGCGTCTCGCGTCCCACGGGCACGGTGATGCCCGCGCCGGTGTCGATGGCCTTCATCCCGCGCACCATGCCCTCGGTCGCGACCATGGCGATGCAGCGCACACGGCCTTCGCCGATGTGCTGCTCCACCTCGACGACCACGTCCATGGGCGTAGGCACGTCAAAGCCCTCGCTGACGATGCGCAGCGCCTGGTAGATTGGAGGCATGTGCGCCTCTTCGAACTGCACGTCCACGGCCGGGCCGCTGACGCTGATGACTTTTCCGATGTGTTGTGTGTCTGCCATATCTTTTCCCAATCTCGAACTCAATCTCCAAAACTTTGTCATCCTGAGCGCGTCGCGCGAAGGACCTGCTTTTGTCTTTACAGTGCCGCTGCGCCGCTGACGATCTCGATAATCTCCTTGGTAATCGCCGCCTGACGAGCGCGGTTCATGGTCAGGCTCAACTTGTCGATCAGCTCGCCGGCGTTCTTGGTGGCGGCGTCGGTGGCGGTCATGCGTGCGGCGTGCTCGGCGGCCACGGACTCCAGCAGCGCGTGGAAGATCTGCGTGGTGACGTAGCGCGGCATCAGATCGCGGAAGATCTGCTCCGGCGGCTGATCGAAGATGTAGTCCACGTCGGCGGTGCCGAACTTCTTGGCCTCGCTCTCGGCGGCGGACTCTTCCGGCTCGTTGATGGAGACGCCGGAGGACTGCGCGGCGCGGGCTGCGGCCTCCTTCTGCTCCTCGGTCATCTCTTCCAGTGCGGTGACCTCGTGGTCGCCGAGCTTGCGGATGGGCAACAGCTTCTCCACCACCACACGCTGCGAGATGACCGACTTGAACTCGTTGAAGACGATGTAGACCGAGTCAATCTCCGCCCGCTCATACCGCGCGACGATGGAGCGCGCGACCTCGGCAACGTCGTTGAACTCGGCCTTCACCAGCAGTGTCGGGTGCTCGACCGCGACTTCAATCGCCACGGCGCGGTGGCGGATGTCCTCAATGTGTTTGGAGAGGTCGTTGTCGTAGAACTCTTCCTTGTGCTCGTAGACCGCGGCCGGATACTTGCGTTTGTAGAGTCCGATGGCCTTCTTGCCGATGGGCTCAAGGTCGATGTTCTGGCCCAGCCCGCGGCGCTCGTCAATGAAGCGCTGCGCCGCTTTGCCGATGTTGGAGTTGAAGCCGCCCGCAAAGCCCTTGTCGCCGGCGATGACCACCACCAGCACGTTCTTCTCTTCGCGCTCGACCAGCAGCGGGTGCAGTATCTCGCCGGTCTGCTCGTTGTAGAGGTCGGTGCGGCGCACCAGCGACTCCAGCACACTGACCAGCATCCGCGCATAGGGCCGTGCCTGCATCGCGCGCTCCTGCGCGCGGCGCAGCTTGGCCGCCGAGACCATCTTCATGGCCTTGGTAATCTGCCGCGTGTTCTTCACACTGCGGATGCGGCGCCGGAGATCGAGTACGTTGGCCATTCGTCCTTACTTAACTCACTTTGTTTACTTTGCGAAACCTGGCTAACTTTGCGAACTTTGCGTGAAAGCCGTTGCTTGTTCTTGCCGTGCTACGCCTTTACTGTCTCTTTCTCCTTCAGCCCGGCGAGAAAGTCCTGCTTGTACTCCTTGATGGCATCGGTCAGGCGCTGCCGCAGGTCGTCGTCCAGCGCCTTCTTCTTGGTGATGTCGGCGAGGATGTCCGGGTGCGAGCTGTCGAGGAACGGATAGTAGCCGTCCTCAAAGGCGCGGATGTCCTTCACTTCCACATCGTCGAGCAGGCCCTGCGTTCCGGCGAAGAGGATTGCCACCTGCTGCGCCGCGGTGAGCGGCTGGAACTGCGGCTGCTTCAGCAGCTCGGTCAGGCGCGCGCCGCGGTTCAGCTGGTTCTGCGTGACCTTGTCGAGATCGGAGCCAAACTGCGCGAACGCCGCCAGCTCGCGATACTGCGCCAGGTCCAGCTTCAGCGTGGAACCGACCTGCTTAGTCGCCTTCATCGCAGCAGCAAAGCCCACGCGCGAGACCGAAAGGCCCACGTTGACCGCCGGACGCACGCCGGAGTTGAACAGGTCGGTCTCAAAGAAGATCTGCCCGTCAGTGATGGAGATGACGTTGGTTGGGATGTACGCGGAGACGTCGCCGGCCTGGGTCTCAATGATGGGGAGCGCAGTCAGCGAGCCGCTGCCGTTCTCCTTGGACATCTTCGCGGAGCGCTCCAGCAGGCGCGAGTGCAGGTAGAAGACATCACCCGGGTACGCCTCGCGTCCGGGCGGGCGGCGCAGCAGCAGCGAGATCTCGCGGTACGAAGCGGCGTGCTTGGAGAGATCGTCGTAGATAATCAGCGCGTGCTTGCCGCTGTCGCGGAAGAACTCGCCCATGGCGGTGGCGGCGAAGGGCGCGAGGTACTGCATGGGCGCCGGCTCGGAGGCCGTTGCGGCGACGACGATGGTGTAGGCCATGGCGCCGTACTGCTCCAGCGTCTGCACCACCGTGGCGACCGACGAACGCTTCTGGCCGACCGCGCAGTAGATGCAGATGAGGTCGTTCTTGGCGGAGTTGATGATCGTATCCAGCGCGACGGCGGTCTTGCCGGTCTGGCGGTCGCCGATGAGCAGTTCGCGCTGGCCGCGGCCGATGGGGATCATCGCGTCAATGGCCTTGATCCCGGTGTACATGGGCTCGGTGACGGACTGGCGCGCGATCACGCCGGGAGCGATGCGCTCAACCGGAAGGAAAGTCTTGGTATTGATGGGGCCCTTGTCGTCGATGGGCTGGCCCAGCGCGTTGACCACGCGGCCGATCAGCGCCTCGCCTACCGGCACGGACATGATCTTGCCGGTGCGCTTCACCTGGTCGCCCTCGCGCAGCTCGCTGTAGTCGCCCAGGATCACCGCACCGACCTGATCTTCGTCCAGGTTCATGGCCAGGCCCGCGATGCCGTGGGGAAAGTCGATCAGCTCACCGGCCATCACCTTGTCCAGCCCGTGAATGCGCGCGATGCCGTCGCCCAGCGTGACGATGGTGCCGACCTCGTCCACCTGGATGCGCTGCTCGTAGTTCTCAATCTGCTGGCGAAGCAGCTCGGTAATCTCGTTTGCCTGAATCTGTGCCATGCTCTCTCTTTTCCTTCAAATCTCTTGGAAGTCCTGTGCGGCCCGGGTTACGCTGCGACCATGCGCTGGCGCAACTGCCGCAGTTGCGCGCGCACCGAGCCGTCATACACCGTGGAACCGATGCGCACCACGGCGCCCCCCAGCAGCGAGGAGTCCTCGCTGTAGGTGGCGCGGACCTTGCGGCCTCCGGTCAGGCCGGCAATCTGCTTCTCCAGCAGCTTGCGGTTGGAAGCATCGAGCGGGCGCGCGCTGACGATCTCAGCCTCTGCGATGTGGCTCTCCTCGTCGACCAGCGCGGCGAAGTCGGCGGTCATCTCGCGCAGCTCGTGCAGCCGCTCATGGTGCGCCAGCAAAGCGATAAAGTTGCGCACCGTCTTGCTCATACCGGACCTGGCCGCAATCGCGTCCAGCAGATGCAGCTTCTGCGGCTCGGGGATGGAGGGGTTCTGCAACACCTCACGCAGCTCCGCGCTGGCCTCCAGCGTGGCCACAAAGTCGGCGAGTTCTCCCTGCGTCGCGGCGACGTTGAGCTTCTGGTCGGCGACCACGGCGGCCAGGGCACGGGCATAGCGCAGATCGACGGCAGCCATTAGTTTTCGCTCCCTTTGCCGGCCAGCAGACGGTGCGCAAAGCTCTCCACCAGCAGGCGGTCGGTCTCGGCCGAGACCACCAGCTTGCGCGCTGCCTGGTCGATGGCCAAGTCGGCGGCATAGGCCTGAATCTCGCGGCGCGCCATCGCGGTCGCGGCCTGGATCTCGGCCTCGGCGGCGGCCAGAATCTTGGCCTTCTCTTCTTCCACACTGGCATGGATGCGCTGCTCGTCGCGCGCGCTGTCGGCCTCGGCCTGGCCGCGCATGGCGGCGATCTGCTCGTCCAGTTTGGACAACCGCTCCTCCACCGAGGAGAGCCGCGCAGCCGACTCTTCGGTCGCCGTGCGCGCATCCACCAGGTGCTTCTGGATGCCGGAGTTACGGTTGCGGAAGGCCTTGGGCAGCGTCTTCAGCAACAGCCATGCGATGCCCGCCAGCAGGATAAGAAAGTTGAAGACCGTAAACGAGGTCGCCGCCTGCTCCGGGTCCAGGCCGATCAGCGCGCCGAGCTTTTGCACGGCAGGAGAGTGACGGTACTCGTCATTCTCATCGCGCAGCTCCTGCTTCTTCTCCGGCACGGTGTTGACGGGGGTAGTGTTCTCGCCGGCACTGGCCGCACCCTGCGGCGGCGCCTGGGCACGGAGAAAGTTCCCGCCGCCGGATAGCAGGGCCAAGCCGAGAGTGCAGAGGATCAGCCGGCGATGCCTGGCCCACGAAGTCGAGGAGGACATTATGGCGTAGCCTCCGAGAGCTTCTCCGGAGCGGGCAGCACGGCCTTCAGTATCTGCTCGCTCAGCAGGGAGGTCGCTGCTTCGATCTGGCGCCGCGCGGTGATGGAAGCCTCTTCTATCTGCTTGCGGCCGGCGCGGACCTGCTCCTGGGCGGCGTCGCGGGTCGCGGCCAATGCGGCGTCGCGCTGCTGCTGCCATCCTTGCAGGCGGCGTTCGCGCTCCGCCATAATCTCCGACCGCGCCTCACGCAGTTTGTCCTCATAGACCGTGGTCTCGGCCTCCGCGGCGGCGATGGCCAGCCGGGCCTGCTCCACTGCGCCCGAGGTGCGGGCGCGGCGCTCCGCCAGCGTGCGCTCCAGCGGGCGCTGGACAAGCGCGCTGTAGAGCACCACCAGCAGGACAAAAAGGATGGCCGTCGGCACAGAGCCGAGCACCAGACCGCCAAGTTGCGTGAGAATTTCCATGAAGTTTGGGTCGTGAAGTGTCAGCCCGGACCGGGCCGGAGAGCAGCCGGCGGAAGACGTGCCGGAAGCTGCTCCTGCGTTGCAAATACAGGCCTTGGCTACCTGTCAGTTGTAACAAAGCGCGGCCATGATAGTCAAAGAAGGAGAGCGATAAACGATAGGAATGGTCGCTTATCGACTATACTGATGACCCCAACCTGGGCCGTCCGCTTTCCCATCTGCGGTGCAAAATTTTAGCTGTCCGCAGCCACATCCGGGCGTAAAATAGAAGTACCACCTAGACCCGGTTCCGGGTCATGCAGGCCGCGTGAAAGGGGACACCACCTCCGCTCCCCATCAGGCGGCCTGTACAGTTTCTGGCAGAGATGCGACATCTTATAGCCCGCTCACACCTCTCGAATCTCGCGTCTTGTATCTCCGGCATCGCGTATCTCGTATCTCCGGTACCTTTGCAGAAGCGAACGCGGCCCCACCACGTTCAGGTAGACCAGGTTGCCGTCGAAGCGCTGCTGGGTGACGGTGGCTCCGCGCTCCAGGGCAGCCAGCACGCGCCCTTCGGCTTGCGGAATCCGGAACCGCGCTTCCAGCAGCGGGTCAGCGGTCAACGCCGCGTCAATGGCATGAAGCAGCGCCTCGATGCCTTCGCCGGTGAGCCCGCTGACGGCAACGGCTCCGGCCTCCAACACAGTACCGGGCGGCAGCAGGTCGATCTTGTTCAGCACCTGCAGCGTCGGCTTGTGGCTCACGTCGAGTTCGGCCAGTACTGCCTCCACCTGCGCGCGCTGCTCTTCCAGCGTAGGACTGGCGGCGTCGCGCACGTGCAGCAGCAGTTCGGCGCGCTCCACCTCCTCCAGCGTGGCGCGGAAGCTGGTGACCAGAGCGTGCGGCAGGTTGCGCAGAAAGCCCACCGTGTCTGAGAGCAGCACCTTGCGCCGCGAGGGCAGCGTGAGCTGGCGCAGCTTGGGGTCCAGCGTGGCGAACATTCGCTCGCTGGCCAGCACCTCCGCGCCGGTGAGCGCGTTGAATAGCGTGGACTTGCCTGCGTTGGTGTAGCCCACCAGCGCCACTGCCGGCACCGGCACGGACTCGCGGCGTCCGCGCTGCTGGCGGCGGATGCGGCGCACCGCCTCCAGTTGCTGCTTGATGCGGTTGAGGCGGGTGTTGATCTTGCGGCGGTCCGTCTCGAGCTGCGTCTCGCCGGGTCCGCGGGTGCCGATGCCGCCGCCCAGCTGCGACATGGACTTGCCGCGCCCGGCCAGCCGCGGAAGCTGATACTCCAACTGCGCCAGCTCCACCTGCAACATGCCCTCGCGGGTGCGCGCGTGGCGGGCAAAGATGTCCAGGATAAGCTGCGTGCGGTCGATCACCGTGCAAGGCAGCCGCGCCTCCACGTTGCGGGCCTGCGAGGGGGTGAGGTCATGGTCAAAGAGCACCAGGCTGGCGCCGGTGGAGGCCACTGTGGCGACGATCTCGTCCAGCTTGCCGCCGCCCACCAGCGTGGCGGCGTCGGGCTGCGCGCGGCGCTGCAGGATGACGGCCGCAATCGTGGCCCCCGCCGAGCGCGCCAGCTCCTGAAACTCCGCCAGCGAGGCGTCGAAGTCCAGATCGGCGGGCGGCACGGCACCCAGGGCCGTGGTGGTGTCTTTCTCCGCGTCATTGGCATTGGCCGCGGCGCTGATGGCGGCGGCGGCGCGGGCCTGTTGTGCTGCGGGGGAGGGCCGGAAGCGGTCCGAGGTAAACTCCACGGCGACCAGCACCGCGCGCTCCCCGGAGGCAAGCTGCCGGGAGTGCAGCAGCGCCTCCTCGAACGCGGCGTGGTCGCGGTTCGAGTGGCGTTGACTGGCTGGCTTGGGAGACACCCTCGAGCGGTCCCCTCGCTACGCGGAGCGGGCGGTCGCGGCAGCGGGCGCAGGCATCTCCGCCGCCATCACAGAACGTGGCTCAGCCCGGCCGTCGGCACGCGGCTCGGTGCGGCCGTCGGCGAAGCCCATCGGTCTGCCGCTCACCACCGTCGAGATCGCGTGCTTGAAGATCAACTGCTCCTGCGCGTTGTTCTCCAGCAGTACGGAGTACTTGTCGAAGGAGCGTATCTTGCCCGTCAGCTTGACGCCGCTGACCAGGTAGATGGTGATGGGGCTCTTGTCCTTGCGGACCGTGTTCAGGAAGGTATCCTGAATGTTCTGTGCCGGCTTTGGATCCATTTGGCCGATCTCCTCTGCTTATTTGGTCGAACCACACTGCTTCGAAAAAACAAATCATTACGCTAGCTGGGTGGCCGCGCGACCGACAGACCTGCAAACCTTCAAATACCCTACCGCCTTCGGCAGACGGATACAAGGGCACAGGCTCGAAAAGACGGCCTTTTGTGTCTCATTGGTCAACGCGCGATAGGATGATGAAGATGCCGCGCGAGATGTCCATGACGAAGTTGCTGCCGGTACCCATGTTCGACTTTCAGCGCGAGTTTGCCGCCATCCGAGGGCCGGTGCTGGCCGCCATCGAGGCCGTCTGCTCCAGCCAGCGGTTCATCCTGGGGCCCGAGGTGGAGCGCTTTGAGGGCGCCGCGGCGGCGTTCTGCGGCGTGGAGGCGGCTGTCGGCTGCGCCAGCGGGACGGACGCGCTCTGGCTGGCGCTGGCCGCGTTCAAGATTGGCCCCGGCGATAAGGTCATCACCACGCCGTTCAGCTTCTTCGCCACTGTCAGCGCCATCCTGCGCGCGGGCGCAACGCCGGTGCTGGCAGACATCGACGAGCGCACCTTCAACCTCTCGCCGGAGGCCGTCGCACAGGTCTTCGAGCGCGACAGGGTTGCTGCCGTGCTGCCGGTGCATCTCTACGGCCAGTGCGCCGACATGAGCGCCTTCGGCGAGCTGGCGAAGACGCACGGCGCGAAGGTGATCGAAGACGCGGCACAGGCCTTCGGCGCAACATGGAACCGCGTGCGCGTTGGCGCGCTGGGCGATGCCGCCGCCTTCAGCTTTTATCCAACCAAAAACCTTGCGGCCTTCGGCGACGCGGGCATGGTCACCACCAACAATGCGGCCGTCGCAGAGCAGTTACGGATGCTGCGCGCCCACGGCATGAAGAAGCGCTACTTCCACGAAGAGGTCGGCTGGAACTCCCGGCTGGACACGATCCAGGCCGCGGTGCTGGAGGTAAAACTGACTCGCGTGGAGGCCGGCAACGCGCGCCGCCGCGAACTCGCCGCGCTGTATGACCGCCTCTTCCGCGCAGCGGGACTCACCGGCACGACCACTGCAAAAGGCCTGGTGCTCCCCTTCTCCGACCCCCGCGCCAAACACGTCTTCCACCAGTACGTCATCCGCGCGCCGCGCCGCGACGAGCTGCGCGCCTTCCTCACCGAAAACGGCATCGGCACGGAGGTCTACTACCCGCTGCCGCTGCACCTGCAGCCGGCCCTGCGGTCGCTCGGCTACCGGCAGGGCGACTTTCCCGTCGCAGAGCGCGCCGCCGCCGAGGTGCTGGCTCTGCCCATCTATCCCGAGCTGCGCGACGAAGAAGTAGAGAACGTGGTTGAGGGCGTGCGGCGGTTCTATCAGGGTTAACCACGCCGTCCCTCCGGAGCTAAAGTCCCCAATTTATGGGGGCCTTTCACGTACGGGCTGAAGCCCGTACCCTTCAAAGCCGACTCGTTCATCGGGGTTGGTTTAACTCGCAGCTACTCCCCCATCTTCAGCGTCTTCATCTGCTGGGCCTTGATCCACGCATTGGTCCGTGCATCCAGCAGGTCCAGCGGCAGCGCGCCGCCGGAGAGCATCTCGTCATGGAAGGTGCGGAGGTCGAAGGCCGGCCCAAGCTCCTTCTTCGCGCGGTCGCGCAGCTCGCGGAACTTCAACTGCCCCAGCTTGTAGCTGCATGCCTGTCCGGGCCACGCGATGTAGCGGTCGATCTCGGACTGGATGGTGGGCTCATCCACGGCGCCGGAGTCGCGCATGAACTGCACGGCCTTATCGCGGCTCCATCCCTCCGAATGGATGCCGGTGTCCACCACCAGCCGCACCGCGCGGAAGAGCTCACTCGAGAGCCGGCCGAAGTCCGAGACCGGGTCCTGGTAGAAGCCGACCTCCTTGCCCAGCTGCTCGGCATACAGCGCCCAGCCCTCCACGTAGCCGGAGTTGCCGGAGTGCAGCCGGAACTTCGGCAAGCCGCTCAGCGTCTGTGCAACGGATATCTGCATGTGGTGGCCGGGAATTCCCTCGTGATAGGCGACCGCCTCATCGTTGACCAGCAGGCGGTGCGTGGGGTCTGTCACGGCGACCGAGACGCGGCCGGGGCGCTTGCCGTCCGGGGTGCCGGACTGGTAGTGGGTGGCGGCGCCGGCGTCATAGGCGGGGATGGGCTCCACTGTGACCGGAGCGCCGGGGATGTAGGTGAACAGCTGCGGCAGCTTGGGCTGCATCTGCGCGATGTACTTCCGGAAGTCGGCGACGATCTGCTCGGACGACGTGGCCTGGTACTTGGGGTTGGCCTTGATCGCCGCGCGGAAGGCGGCGATGTCCGGGTAGCCCTGCGACTTGGCCAGCACGGTCATCTCGCCCTCGATGCGGGTCATCTCGCTGAGACCGATCTGGTGAATCTCCTCCGGCGTGAGGCTGGTGGTGGTGAGCCGATGGATATCATTCTGGTAGCGCTTCTGGCCGTCCGGGAGCGAGGTCACGGCCAGCGTGGTGCGACCATGCGGCGCGTAGTCGGTAGCGATGAAGGCGCTGAACTGCTTATAAGCGGGTAGAACCTCCGTGTTCACCGCATCGGTAATCTCTTTCGTCAGACGGGCCTTGTCGGCGTCGGTAAAGCCAGCCGGGAACTTCTTGAGCGGGATCAGGAAGGGGTCGGAGGAGATGATGCCCGAGCACT
>Ga0302319_10012222_pt1 | contig 16200 bp, 14 predicted proteins | sample Bog_T0_2_FD_203319 | JGI IMG/M metagenome (GOLD analysis project Ga0302319, IMG submission 203319) | Peat permafrost microbial communities from Stordalen Mire near Abisko, Sweden - Bog_T0_2 | ecosystem: Environmental > Terrestrial > Soil > Wetlands > Peat | place: Sweden: Abisko, Stordalen Mire...
AAGTTCAAGGAGCGTAAGGTACTCCTCGGTGCATACGCCGTGCGATGTACCGCGACGGGGCGAGTCTGGGTAGGCGTATCCCGGAATCTGGATGCAACTAAGAACGGATGCTGGTTCTGCCTTCGCGGTGGATTGCATCAGGAAAAGTCACTCCAGGATGAATGGAACACTCAAGGCGAGTCGACCTTTCAGTATGAAATATTGGACGAGCTCGACAATAACGTGAACCCTATGAATGTTCAGGATCTGCTCAAAGAAAAAAAGAGTGAGTGGGTCGCACGATTGGGCGCACTACCACTCAGATAATTCAAATTGCCATGATTGCGCTGTTTGAAGTATTCGACTGAACAAGTAGGAGATCGGATATGAAGCTGATCCGTACCAAGGGACGAGGCGCAAAAGACGCGGCAGAAATTCTCGCCGCACTCGAAGATCGTGGCGGGGCGGCGCTCGACGCTGTGCTGCCCGCAGTCAAGCGCATCGTGGCCGATGTGCGCAAGCAGGGCGACCGCGCTTTGCTCCGCTACGCCGCTCAGTTTGACGGCCTCGCCGGGGTGGATGCGCTGCGCGTTACGCCCGGCGAGATGGCAGCGGCATGGGATGCAATCACTCCTACAATGCAAGTGGCTCTCACCACCGCCGCCGATCAGATTCGCTCTTTTGCTGTCTCCCAACTTCCCTCCTCATTCAGCGAGGAACCAATCCCCGGCCTCACCACTGGCCAGCTTGTTCGTCCCCTCGGCTCGGTGGGCTGCTATGTGCCCAGCGGCCGCCATCCTCTACCCTCCACGCTGCTGATGACCGCCATTCCCGCGCAGGTGGCGGGCGTCGCGCGCATCGCAGTGGTCTCGCCAAAACCCGCGCCGGAAACCCTCGCCGCCGCGCACTTGCTCGGAATCACGGAGTTCTATCGTCTCGGCGGCGCGCACGCCATCGCAGCGCTGGCCTATGGAACACAAAGCCTCCTGCGTGTCGCCAAGATCGTCGGCCCCGGCAATCTCTATGTCACCGCCGCCAAGCGCCTTGTGGCTTTTGATTGCGCCATCGACATGCTCGCCGGCCCCACAGAAATTGTTGTCACCAGCGAACGCGGCAACGCGGCCTTCATCGCCTCCGACCTGGTCGCGCAAGCCGAGCACGATCCCGAGGCGCTGGCCATCTTCATCACCACGCGCGCCGATCTCGCAAAAGAAGTCGTCGCCGAAGCCAAGTTGCGCAGCCGCAACAATGCCGTCGCGCGCCAAGCGCTCAATCGCAACGGCCTTGTTGTTGTCACCGCAAACGTGGACGAAGCGCGCGCGATCACCAATCGTCTTGCGCCCGAACATCTCACAGTGGACGCCGCCAGCGATCTTGACTGGGTGCAGAACGCTGGCTCGGTCTTCGTGGGCCGCTGGTCCGCGCAGCCCATGGGCGATTACATCTCAGGACCCAATCACACGCTGCCCACCGGCGGCATGGCTCGCGTGCGCGGCGGACTCAGCGTCAACGATTTCGTCAAGCTCATCACCGTGCAGCAGTATTCGGCACAAGGCCTGCAAAGGCTTGGCCCTTCCGCAGTTCTTCTGGCCGAAGCCGAAGGCCTCACCGGCCATGCCGATGCCATTCGCACACGACTGCATAAAAGGAGTACTCGTGACTAACTCCATCGCAACACACGGCCCAGTGCCACGCGCCCGCGTACAAGCCATGAAGGAGTATCACCCTCCACTCGGCTGCCGCAACGCGCTGCGCCTGGACTTCAACGAGAACACCGTGGCCTGTTCGCCCAAAGTGCGCGATGTGCTGGGCCGCATCAGTGCCGGCAGCCTCACGCGCTATCCCGAACGCGCGCCTGTCGAGGCCATCGTCGCCGCGCACCTCGGCCTCGCGCCTGAGCAGGTTGCGCTCACCAACGGCGTGGACGAAGCCATTCACGTGCTCTTCGAAACCTTTCTTGAAGAGGGCGACGAGTTGCTGCTTCCCGTGCCCACCTACACCATGTACGAGGTTTACGCATCGGCCACAGACGCGCGTGTGGTTACGGTGCTCGCCGAAGACGACTTGCGGTTCCCCTTCAAGCGCCTGCTCGCGGCAATCTCGCCGCGCACCAAGATTATCGCCATCGCCAATCCCAACAGCCCTTCCGGCTCCGCGGCCACGCGTTCGCAGTTGCTTGAAATTGCCGAGCGCGCGCCTCACGCCGTGCTGCTGGTCGATGAAGCCTACTTCCACTTCTACGGCGAAACCGTCATCGATCAGGTCGGTGTAATCCCCAATTTGATTGTTGCGCGAACCTTTTCCAAAGCCTACGGCCTTGCCGGATTGCGGCTCGGCCTGCTTGCCGGTCCCGTGGAGCTGATGCGCTGGATCAAGCGAGTGCTCTCGCCTTACAGCGTGAACTCGCTGGCGCTGGCCTGCCTTCCGCCCGCGCTCGAAGACACAGCCTACCTCGACTGGTACGTCGGAGAAGTGCGCGAAGCGCGCGCGGAATTCGAAGCCGCGCTCGACGAGGCCTGCGTCCGCCGCTGGCCCAGTCGCGCCAACTTCGTCCTTGTCGATATCGGCGCGCAGCACAAGGAGTTCACGCGCTTGATGAGCGCCGCCGGCGTGCTTGTTCGCGACCGCTCCAGCGACCCCGGTTGCCATGGCCGTGTGCGCATTACCATCGGAACGCGTGAGCAGATGCGCCAGGCGGTTGCGGCCCTCCACGAAGTTCTGTCCGTGCTCAATTGGAAAGGAGGCGCTCTGTGACGCCCAGGAAAAAAGTAAAACCCACAGCCTTGCGCACCGCCATCGTCGAACGCAACTCCACCGAGACGCGCATCAGCATCAAGCTGACGATTGAAGGCAGCGGACAATACAAAATCTCCACCGGCATTCGCTTCTTCGATCACATGCTGGAACTCTTCACGCGCCACGGCGCCTTCGACCTCGACCTCGCCTGCGACGGCGACCTCGACGTTGATCAGCACCACACCGTCGAAGATGTGGGCATCGCGCTCGGCGAAGCTTTCGACCGCGCCCTCGGCGATAAGCGCGGCATCCTGCGGGCCGGATATTTTTTGATGCCCATGGACGAAACCCTGGCCATCGCCGCCATCGATCTCAGTGGCCGCGCCGCCTTTGCTGTCGATACTAAAGTGCGCACGCGCCTGGTCGGCGATCTGCAAACCGAGTTGGTAACTGATTTCTTTGAAGGCTTCGCGCGCGGCGCACGCGCCAACGTCCATATGAAAACCATGTACGGCCGCTCCAACCACCACAAGATCGAGGCCATCTTCAAAGCCTTCGCGCGAGCGCTGCGCGTAGCCTGCTCACGCGACAAGCAACTGGGCAAGATGCTGCCTTCGACGAAAGGGTTGCTCTGATGCGCGTAACCGTGATCGATTACAAAGCGGGCAATCTTACCTCGGTGCTCAAGGCCTTGCATCACCTGGGCGCTGAAACGGTCGTCACCGACGGCGACCTCGCGCTTGTTGAAGCTGCCGAGCGCATCGTGCTCCCCGGCGTAGGCCACTTCGCGGCCACCGAACGGCTCGACGCAACCGGCCTCACAACAGCAATTCGAGCGGCGATTGCGCGCGGCGTTCCGTTTCTCGGCATCTGTGTCGGAATGCAGTGGCTCTACACGGGATCGGGCGAAGCACCCAATCAACCCGGTCTCGCACATTTTGCTGAATTGTGTGCACATTTTCCCGAAAGCAAAGAAAAAGTCCCGCATGTCGGCTGGAATTCGCTGGAAATCCGCCCCAACTCGCGCCTTCTTGCCGGCGTCGAGCCGGGCGAGTACGTCTACTTTACGCACTCTTACAAAGCTCCCGTAACAGCCGACACCGCAGCCACCACTTACTACATTGAGCCTTTCGCGTCAGCGGTAGAGCGCGGCAACGTGATGGGCGTGCAATTTCATCCCGAAAAATCTGGCGCAACCGGGCTAAAGATTCTCGGCAATTTTCTTAAGTGGAAAGGTTGATGCATGATTACCAAACGCATTATCGCCTGTCTCGATGTTCATGATGGCCGCGTTGTGAAAGGCGTACAGTTCGTAGATATTATCGATGCGGGTGATCCGGCTACGCAGGCCGCGCGTCATGCCCGCGAAGGCGCGGATGAGATTGTGCTGCTCGACATTACAGCAACGCACGAGGGCCGCCAGACGCTGCTCGACACGGTGCGCAGAACGGCGCGTGAATTGTTCGTCCCCTTCTGCGTAGGCGGCGGCATTCGCACCGCGGACGATGCCGCGCAGGTCTTCGAGGCGGGCGCGGACAAGGTCAGCGTGAACTCCGCTGCGCTCGCTGACCCTACATTGATCGACGCCATTGGTCGCAGCTTCGGCGCGCAGGCGGTCGTCGTCGCCATTGACGCGCGGCGCGACCCCGAAGCAGTCGATCCGGTGCGCGACGCGCAGGTCTTTGTGCAAGGCGGGCGCAAACTTACCGGTCGCCGCGTAGTCGAATGGGCGCGCGAAGCCGAGGCTCGCGGCGCTGGCGAGATTCTGCTCACCTCCATGAACTGCGACGGAACACGCACCGGCTTTGATTGCGAACTGACCGCCGCTGTCAGCAAGTCGGTCAACATTCCTGTCATCGCCTCCGGCGGCGCGGGAACCGTGGCGCATTTTGTCGATGTATTCGGTCGTGGCAAAGCCGATGCGGCGCTGGCTGCGAGCATCTTTCACTTCGGCGTCTCCAGCGCGCGCGCCCTCAAAGAAGAGCTGGCCAAGGCCGGCGTCTCCGTGAGGCTTCCATGCTGATTCCATCCATCGATTTGCTGGGCGGGCGCATTGTTCAACTCGTGCAGGGCGAGAAACTGCGCCTGGCCTTCGACGATTTCGAATACTGGATTGAGAAGTTCTCTAAATTCCCGTTAGTCCAGTTGATCGATCTGGACGCGGCCATGCGTCAGGGCGAAAATTCAACACTCGTCGCCCAGATCGCCAAGCGTCTACCAGTTCAGGCCGGCGGCGGAATCCATACCATTGAGCGCGCCCAACAAGTGCTCAATGCGGGCGCAAAGCGCGTCATCATTGGCTCAGCTCTTTTCTCCGCGGAGGGCGCAGTTAACACAGAGTTCGCTGCCACACTTGCCTCCGCCGTTGGCGCGGAGCGCGTGGTCGCCGGCATCGACACCAAAAACGGACGCATCGCCGTGAAGGGATGGAAGGCGCAGGTTGCGCTCACTCCCGATGAAGCGATTCCGAAACTCGAGCCCCACATCGCTGCATTCCTCTACACGCATGTGGACGGCGAAGGAATGATGCAAGGCTTTCCCATCGCCACAGCCGCGCGCCTGCGCAAGCTCACCCAGCGCCAGCTTATCGTCGCCGGAGGCATTCGCTCGCAGTTGGAGGTTGATGCGCTGGATGCGCTGGGCGCAGATGCTGTGGTCGGCATGGCCGTCTACACGGAATTGCTCACGGTATGATCTTCACCGCGCCTTTCAGTAAGCCGTCTTACTTTTGCGCCTCGCCGATGGCAAGGCTGGTCTCCACGCGCGATTCGCGCAGAAGCCGGGCAATTTGTTTCAGATGGAGCTGCACCGCATAGGCGCGCAGAATCTCGGCCTGCGGAAACTGGAAGCCCGACGGCCGCACCTCGGCCATGCGCGCCTCCAATTGAGCGATGTCGTCCTCCAGCAGCAAGCCCGGCGGCGGAATGTGAAAGCGCCAGCCGTGAATGCACTCGGCCACATAATGAAATCCCGTGCGAGTGTCCACAGCCAGCCGTCCCAATGCCGGTTCCAATTGCTGCGCGTACCCATCCTCATGGCTGTCTTTCACCGCTAACTCCAGAGCCACCAGGGCATCAAAGAGCGAACGTCCAAACTGCGCCAGCATTGCCAAGCCCTCGCGCCATCCTGGGCCGCCGCTGGGCTCGTTGCGCGACGCTTCCAGCAGAAGGTTGTTGCTGCGCAGCACGGCCATCACTTCTTTGCGCAGCTCAGGCAGCTTTTCGGCAGGCGCTCCGCGAAAGCCCTCGAGAATCCCCTCGAAGAACGCGCCCAGCACCAGAAACTCCTGCGCCAGCCCATCGCGCAGCCGCAGCCGCGCGCGGTCAGGATACACCAGCGTGGAAATGGCCAGCGCAACCACGATGCCCAGGAAGACCTCCATCACGCGATCCAGCGCAATGGTCCAGTTCGAGCCGCCCTTCTGCACCAGCATCACAATTGTGATCGTCACCCCGGCCAGCCGCGAACTGCTGCGCAAACCCAGCAATCCGCAAACAATCACCGCCGCCAGCACCGCCAGAATGTAATTCCACGGCAGAGCGCCAAACAGTGTGAACGAGAAACCGAAGAGCGCGCCGATCACTGTTCCAAAGATGCGGTCACGCGAGGCGGAGATGGTGGCGCCAAAGTTCGATTGCAGCACGATGATGGCGCTGATTGCCCCCCAATAGCCGTCGTGCAGCCCAAAGAGCATGGCGATCCACCAGCACAGCGCGGCCGCCAGCGCCGTCTTTGCGGCGTGGATCAGCAGCCGCCTGCGCTCCCAGGTAAAAAACCCTGAGTTCTCTTTCGGTCCCACGCGCAACTTGATCGCAAGCTGACGCTGGGACCACGTCTTGTTTACCTTCAGGCGCATAAGTGCAATCCGTGACGCAAAAAACTCATACTTATAGAATGCCCCATCGAGGCGGATTCCGCGGTGACCCGTCTCACTTTTTGTCTGGCTTGTGTCAATTGAGGCCGCCGTTTTTTCACGTTGCAGAACGGCCCTCCCCGTGTAGCATAGAAGTTAGGCGCCCGCATCCCACGGGCCCGCTCTCCCCATGCTGCGAGTCGGTTACCCAGCCACCCTGGCCCCGGAGTTGTTGCGCGATTTCCCTTCGGAAGCCGAGCTCATTCCCTTGCCTGACGATCTTGACCATGACATCGAAATCGATGTCTGGATTCCCGACCCCTATTCGACGAGGGCCATTCGCATCTGGCCGTGGCTGCGCGGCGTGCGCCTGATTTTGTCGCTGATGGCCGGCACGGAATGGATCCCCGGCGTGGCCGGACCTGGCGTCACCATCTGCAACGCCCATGGCGCCCATAACATCTCCACCGCCGAGTGGACTCTCAGCGCCATTCTGGCCACGCTGAAGTACTTCCCGCTTTATCTCGACGTGCAGCGCACCGGAGTGTGGAAGCGCCGCTTCGAGGCCAGCGCGCAGTACGCCAGCATCACCGGCGACGCGCGTTCGCTTTATCCGCCCGTCATGCTGGAGGAACTTACCGGCAAGGCCGTGCTGCTGGTGGGCTACGGCTCTATCGGCAAGGAAATCGAGCGCATGATCGAGCCCTTTCATGTGGAGCTTGCGCGCATCGCTCGCACCGCGCGCGCCAGGCCGCCGGTTCACGCCGTCAGCGAACTCGACAGCCTTTTGCCGCACTCTGACGTCGTGATTCTGATCCTGCCCCACACCGCCGAGTCGCAAGGCCTGATAGGCCGTCACCAACTTTCTCTCATGCGTCAGGGAGCGCTGCTGGTCAACGCGGCGCGCGGACCCATCGTCGATACGGATGCATTGGTCGATGCGCTCAACGCCGGTCACATTCGCGCCGCTCTTGACGTCACCGATCCCGAGCCGCTGCCTGAAGGCCACCCGCTGTGGAGTTGCCCCAACCTGCTGCTCACGCCTCACGTCGCCGGAGCGGGCCCGCAGTTCGCTCCCCGTTCCTTGCGCGTCGCCGCCGATGAACTGCGCCGCTACATCAACGGCGAGCCGCTGCACAATGTCGTTCAGGCCGCGCTCTGAGCCACTTCCGCCCGTCGCCAATCCCTCAACCCCAACACGGCCAAGCCTGCAAGCAACGCATAGAGTAACGCGGTTGCACTCAGTCCCTTGTAAAGATATTCGCCAATATAAACCAGGTCCACCGCAATCCAAAGCCACCAATTCTCCGCGTGCTTGCGCGTTTGCCACCAAGTGGCCACCAAGCTGTAGCTCATCAGCGCTGAGTCCAGCCGAGGCAGAGACGCGCCCATGCGTTCCATCAGCAACCCCATCAGCACGCTTCCTGCTGTGCCCACCGCCAATCCAACTAGCAGGCTGGACATTGGCAGCCGCACTATGCGCACCTCGCCCTCATCGCGCATGTCGCGCCACCAATACCACCAGCCATAGAGCGTGACGCCCATAAAGACAATCTGCAACAGCGCGCCGGAATACAAACGCACGCGATAAAACACAATCATGTAAAGCACTTCGGCAATCAGCACCGTTGGCCAGCAAAGCAAGTTGCGGCGCGTGATAAGCCAGATGCCCACCAGTGAAGTAACAGCGCCAACATCTTCCATCCAGTTCGCGGCAAGATAGTTCGCGATCATTGTCCAATGCATCAGTCTTCTACTCCTGCAAGCGGTGCTGCTTGCTGCTTTCGTTTCTCTGCCCAACGCTCAATAGCATCCAACAGCCGTTTTCCGCCAGCGCCACGGAACCAGCGTGCATGACCCACTAAATAATCAATCGAGGCAATCCGCGCCTTCTCTTCCGAATGCAGCACGCTCAGAAAATAATCTGCTTCTGTCAGCGCAAACTCCGCGTGGCAAAGTGCCGTCATCGACGCCAGAGCCGCGGCCTCTTCTTCCGAAAGTGGTCGCACCTGTTCGTATCCGTCGAGCAGCGCCTCCAGATGATCAATGTGCACGCGCACTTCCTCTCCACGCGTAGAGTCTTCCATCAGATCAAGCCACTCCACGATGTTGCGTTCGATTGCCTGCGCCAGATCGTGCACCGCATTAGTGCGGTCGGCAAGCCCGAAGTCGATCACTGCCACAGCCCGCGCATCGTCGCTTGCATCGCTCCACAGAAGGTTCGACGCGTGCAGATCATTGTGCGTCCACAATGGTTTCAGCGCAGGTAACAGCGGTATCAACTCCGCATGAAACGGCGCCAGCAATTCGAGTGCCTCTTTGCAGCCTTCACGCGCATCCGCATTCTCGGCCAGCGCCGGTCGCGCCGCCAGGTAGCGTTCCATTGCCGCGCTTGGATTTTCATCCGCAAAGATCGTAAAGCTCGCCACCAGAGGTTGCACTTTGCGCCTCGGCGCGTCGAACCCTTGCGAGGCCAGATGCAGCCGCGCCAGTGCCTCTCCCGCCGAGCGCGCGTGTACCGTCGAGCGAAACGGTGTCCACGAGAGCGCGTCTTCATAAAGGTCGATACCCGCAGGAACTTCATGCACCTCGTAGGTCCAATCGCCACTTTCAATTGCTGTCTCGCCAGATGAAGTCGCATAAACGCGCGGCACCGGCACTCCATGCTCCCGGAGATGCTTCATGAAGCGATGCTCATCGAGCAATCCATCCCGAACGCGCACTGATCTGTGATGGCGCTTGATGAACACTCTCCCGCTACCCGTCGTCACCACACTCGCCGCCGAAAACGGTCGCGGGCTCACCGACAAAATCTCGATAGGCTCGCCACAGCCGGGAAACAGAGAGAGCAGCGCGCGCACCTCGCCCAGCGTGAGCGGCGGCCAGTCGGGTCCCACCAGGCTGCCGTCCAATCCATGCGTTTTTGGTGTCGTGTTCATCGCTGATGCATCCATCGCACTTATCCGTAAACCTAGAATGTGTAATGCACTGAGAACCGCACCGTCGTGGGCGCGCCTAACCATATGAATGAATCGCCATAACTGGCGCCGGTGTCGCTCCAGTAATGTTTGTCGGCGATGTTGTTCGCGTAAAGGCGGAAGGTTACGCGGCCATGCTCGCCGCCGGGCGTATAGCGCGCGCCGATGTTGAATAGGTTGTAACTCGGCACGCTGACTGTGTCGTCGCGCGTGGCCTCCTTGCGGCCGGTGTAGCTCCAGCCCGGCATCAGGTGCAGCCCGCGCAGGTGCGGCAACGCGAGATCGGCAGAGGCAGTGGTGTGCATGTGCGGCACGTTGATTATTTGTTTGTTGTTGTAAGACGGTGTGCTGGAATCTTCCGAAATCGCGCGCATTGCCGTCGCCGAGGCCGTCAGTCGCAACCAGTTCGTAGCCTTGCCCTGCGCGTTCAACTCGATGCCATCGTGCGTCTCGCGTCCATCGGATTCAAAGCATTGATCGCCCGGACTGCCGCTGGGACAAAAGCTGTCGGGGCCAGTGAGTATCTTGGGATAGAAGAACGGCGCGCGCATATGAAAGAGCGCAGTCGTCAGCAAAATGCGCTGGCCCGGCTCATACTTTGCGCCGACTTCGGCCTGGCGCGTGAAGAAGGGCGCCAGAAACTGGCTTGCATCATCCACCCACCACGGCGCTTGCGGACCCAGCGATAGCATTACGCCATAGTTGCTGTAGAGCGTAAGGTTCTTCACCGGGTTGAAGGTGACTGCGTACTGCGGCAGCCAGATATTTCTTTCTTTAAAGGCGGGAAGACAGTTGCTCGGAATTGAGATGAGATTGCCATTCCCATCTACATTGAAAGCGCTGCACGATGCATATGTAGAATAATTATGATCGTGCAGTGAATCTTCGCGTCCGCTGATGAGCAACTGAATGTGTCCCGGCAGATGAATCCGGTCCTGCACCACGGCGGATGATTGATGGCTGTCTTCCCATAGCCGGCGCGGGCCCGCGGATTGCAGAGGCGACTCGATAGGAACTGCTGTGATGGGATCGTAGATGTTCTCGGAACCGACGTAGTCGTAGACTGAGCCGTCGGTAATTGTAGTGGTCGATGGATTTGCGTACGTATAGAATCCCGGCTGCTGCACGCTGCGCAAAAAGAGCGTTCCGCCACCGGTCACATCTTGCGTGATGGCTCCTGTCTTGATGTGGCCAGTAACCAGCGCCTCGGCTTGCGCGTCGATGCGCAGCTCTCCGGGATTGCGATAGTCGTAGATGCCATAGTCGCCGCCGCTGTAATTGATGCTCGGAACCGCGGGACAGAAGAAGTAAGCGGGCGCGTCGGGAGCGCCAGGACATGCTACGTTGCCATTCGTATCGAATGGTGTGCCATACGCGTAAATCACGTTGTCTTGGATCAGCGAATGGCTGTAACTCGCCGCGGCAAAAGCCACCCAGTTGTGCGCCAGATTGTAGTCCACCCGCGCGCCGGTATTGAAGGTGTCGTACGTGTCGGGAGGGTTCCAGGGTTGGTCGCCGAGCATCGTCGATCGGTAAATCTGATTGATGTTAGGCACCGTAGTGCCGCCCAGCAATTGGAAACCGCTGCCGTCGCGCTCCGTCTTGTGCTGATATTCAAAGTCGCCCTTCAAAAGCGCCTTCGAGCTGATCTTCCAATCCGCCGCACCCGCGCCCATCGCGCGCCACCCGTTGGTGTCGTTCATATAGCTCTGGATTCTTTCGCCGGCCAGATTCACCCGCGCGCCCACCTGCTTGCGGCTGCCAAAAAGATGCCCAAGATCGACTGCTCCGCGGGTGCTTCCGCGTTGGTCAGTGCCCAGATCGGCGGCCTTGACCATCGCCGGCCGCTTGGTCACGTAGTCGATCAGCCCGCCCGCAGAGGCCACGCCATTCTCCACGCCGGCAGTGCCCTTGAGAATCTCGACGCTCTCCTTATTTTCCAGCGGCACATCCTGCTCACCGGCGATGGTCATGCCGTTGATCTGCAAGCCCGTGGCCAGGTCAATCGGAAAGCCGCGAATCTCGTAGACGCCGTAATAGCCCACCGGCACGTAGTCATTGCCGACCGAGGCATCATTTCCCACCACGTCGGAGAGCAGGAGCGCGCCCTGGTCACTGAGCAGTTCGCGCGTGATCACGGTGACCGACCGCGGCGTCTCGACCAGCGGCAGGCCATCCAGATTGCCCACCGTGACAGCCTCGGGTAGATACTCATCAGCCGTCTCGCCATGCACCACCACCGTGGTGGTCACGCGCGGAATTTGCTGTGTGGTAGCGGCGGGCTTGGGCGCGGGTTGCGGTGTAGTTGTGCCGGCAGGGGTGGGCGCGGGGTTTTGCGCGAGGCCGCCCAGAGATGCGGCCAGGCAGCAAAGCAGCAATCCTGCCGCCCCGGTCACGCGGCGCACGCGGGCGCGACGAAAAGCAGCCGCATGACCAATGATCAGGCCTGAAGTATCGAGACTATGCGATTGAAATGAAGTGTGGGCCGGATCAGCGCAGGTAGTTTTGAACATAGATTCCCCTTGTTTCAAATTCCATGAAACAAGAGAACTCACGCTGCGTATCGAGGAAGTAGGCCGTTCGGCTACGAAAGCTTCCCACGCCGGTATTATCCGGATCGGGTTCGAGGGTATTTCTCAGCCCCACTTCGTGGAGCACCCCTGTTTCAATAATCTAATTGAAACACTCCGGGCCCTGTTTTGCAAGGCCCGGTTTTGCAAGCTGGTATGCGACTTACCCAACTTTGAACGCGCCCACCAATCCGGACAGTTCGTTGGCCAGCAAGGACAGTTGCTGGCAAGCCTCCACCGATTGCTGTGAACTGGACGCCGTCTGCCCGATAATCGTGGCGATCTCGGCCACGTTGGCGCTTACCGATTGCGTGGAATACGATTGCTCCGTAGCTGCGGCCGCAATCTGCGTCACCATCTTCTGCACCGATTCCGATCCATGAATGATGCTGGTGAGCGCCTCGCCTGCCGAGCGCGCCGAGTCCACGCCGCTTTGCACATGGCTCATGCTGGAGCGCATTGCCTCGACGGCCTCCGTCGTGCCCTGCTGAATTCCCCGCACCGTCTGATCAATTTCCTTGGTGGCCTCGCTGGTTCGTTCCGCAAGACGCCGCACTTCGCCAGCCACTACCGCAAAGCCGCGCCCATGCTCGCCGGCACGCGCCGCCTCAATGGCCGCATTCAGCGCCAGAAGGTTGGTTTGCCCGGCAATATCGTTGATCACATTGATGATCTTTCCGATGGCCACGCTGGACTGGCCCAACTCCTCGATCCGTGATGAAGTCTGCTGATTCGATATGAGCAGATCGCCAATGGTCTGAACCGTGGTCTGAACTGTCAGTCCGCCGGAGTGAGCGCTCTCTTCCGCCTTGCGAGCATCCACGGCGGCGTTCTGCGTCGTCTGGCTGATCTCCTGGATTGCTGACGACATCTCGTTCATGGTTGTGCTGATGCGGGCTGCCTGCTCCTGCTGTTGAGCGGCCTGCGCGGCTGTCTCGCTGGATGTATGAGCCAGTTCCAACGCTGCTGCGCCCAGAGTGCTTGCGTGCTCCACCACTTGACGAACAATGTCTTCCATCCGGCCAATGAAGACATTAAACCAGATGCCAACCTCGTCAATCTCATCTTTCCCATGCACTTCGATGCGGCGCGTCAGATCGCCTTCTCCCTCGGCGATGTCTTGCAGGCGAAGCGCCAGCGCGTGCAGCGGCTGTACCACCTTGGACTGAACCACCCACCACGCTGCTGCGCAACTGAGTACGGCGAAGACCAGCATGATCAATCCTGTGAGCCGGCTGCGCACAGACCATGCATCCACCGAGTCAAATTGAATTTGAATATTGGCGGAGATGGCTTTGTCAAACTGGACCATGGCGTCGGTCAGCGTCTTGTTATCCTTGCCGAGCGCGCCCACCGCTGCCATCATGTCATCGCTGGGTCCGCCCGTGGCTGCCAAAATCGCCGTATAGGTTTCGTGATCGCGAGAACGTATCGAGGAGAACTGGGTCAGCAGGTCATCAGCCTGCTTGCTCAACTCCGGCGATGAGGCTAGCAGTGTCTTCGCATCCGCGAGGGATAAGGCGGTCTCTTCGGCGTCCGCTTCCGCGCCCTTGAGAGATTTGGCATCCTGAAGCACCACTGCATCCCCGTAGTGCTTCTTCATCCGCTCGAAAGACGCTTGCGCGTGTTGCATCTTGAGCGCGGTGGGAAACAGCGATGTGGATATCTGAGACATCCGGCTGTGCGTGGTGGAGGAGGATAGCTGCACCATTGCCAACAGCGACAGATAACCTATGGCCAGTACGGCCAGGATGCCCAGAATTCTCGTTTTGATCTTCATCTGTCCAAACATTTTGCATCGCCTTCCGCCAGGACTTCTTCGCCCCTATGCGGGAATTATTTGCCGCTTACTTTATATTCATCGGATACCTGGGACCGAACTTGAGCGGATTAGCGCCCTTGTTACGGTCCCCAGGTATCCTCTGAATGACTTACTTGATGGAAAGCACTTTCACGCCCTCATGTGGCGTTGCCTTGCCGATGTAGCCAATGGCCCCGGCGTTGTGTGCAACAAATTCCACAACAGCCGCCTCCCCTTCCAGGCTCTTAGGCATGGATGCCTGTCCGGAAAACACCAGGCTGCGCCAGCCCGCCCGGTAAGCGGTATCGTTTTTGCCAATGTAGGCTTGCAAAAACTCCTCATGCACCGTCCCGGCCTTGAGCAGGATGGGCACCACGTTGCCTCCACCGATTGATGTTGAAGCACCGGTAAAGACCTCTTTGAGATCGTTCTTCGATACCTCGGAAGCCTTTACGCTGGGGTTGGCGATCACAATCACCTGGGCCTTAACCTGGACGACGAAGATCGACGCGGACGCTGCGAGCAACAATGCAAATAGTAGCTTTTTCATTTCAATTTCTCCTTTCGTCCGGGTTAGAAGCTCACGCCAATTTTCAGAATTGTGAGGCGGGTGCTGGGCTGCAGCCCTGTTGGGAGCGCTACTGTCGGCGGGTTGAGGGCGGCGTCGTAGCCAACTGCTGTGCCGTTGATGAAGTGTTGCTCAGCCTTGGCGTAGAGGAATGAGTTGAAGTCGTAACGGCCTGAAACAGCCCAATCCTTGAAGTAACGCGCTGGCCCCAAGGTAGATTGATGATTGACGTCCTGCGTCGTATAGACACCGGCGGTAAGTTTGTCTGTAACCTTGTAGCTGGTCATCCCATACCACGGCCGCGAGTCGGATCTCTCAGGATAAGGGGAAAGCCCGTTAAGTAGGACGATCGCGGATTCGCGCTCGTATTCGCCAGCGATCATGAAGCGATTCTTCTCATAGCGGCCAAAAAAGTCCGGCTCATTGATGGCATTCAGGACCAGAGCTCCGGGAGTGGTGATCGTCACGCCTGTGCTGGGGCCTGCGGGCACCACGTAGGTGTCCACAAACGGAGAACTCGATTTGTTCAATCTGGTGTAGGATGCGCCAAGCATGAGGCCGGAAACAGGGGTCTTCCAATGGAGAGCAGTTCCGGAGCTCACGCCGTTGAGGCCGTTCGTCAGGGCGATTCCCTCTTCTTTAAAAGTTACCCAATAGCCGTCGTTGGGTCCGATCGCAATCTCGCCTCCCCATCCACGGTATTCGAGCTTGCCGAGCTTAGGGCCAAGCTTGAGTGTGCCGTAAACGACGCCGCCGTATTCCGCAAGAGCCGAGTTGCGACTCGAAATCGGATACACGCTCTGCGGCAAAAGCGACCACGTGTACGAAGGATCGATGTCCTGAATCTCGTTCAGCAGGCCGGAAGGAATCTTGACCTTACCGAAGCGCACACCAAACTTGTCGCTGGCCTTATAGTCAGCTGCAGCCCAGTCGAGAGTGATGGCGTTGCCGTAGTTGCCCAGAAGGAAGTAGCGCGCCTGCACGCCGACGTGCAGCTTGGGCGTGGGTTGCGAGGTGATGTTCACTACCGCCTCGCTCCATGCCGGGCTGCCGTTGCTCGAATTCGTAGTCAAAATGTTGTTTTGCGTGGTATAGAGAAATCCCTGTGTGGCATAGCCGTGGATCTGAATGTTCAGGTCCTCAAGGCTTTGCGCGGTTGCAGGAATGGCCCCCAAGGCAAGCGCCAAAGCGCCTACTAAAAGTCGATTCATTGTGTGTCTCCTTCGCTGAATTGCCGGAATGAATTCCCCGGTGCGTGTGATCAATCTACCGATCCCTGACAAGCTGCACGATTGCATCGCTGCTTCAGCGAACGCGAGAACAGATGGTCATGGAATTCATTGGTATTTACCCATCTTGGTTATCGGCAGTCCGGCGCGGAACTTGAAGTCCGGAGCCATAAGTTTGCAGAAAGCAAGCTTCAAGTGGCCGTAATTGTCAGTAACAGGAACCCTGCTTATCAGGAATTCTTAATCCATACGTTCAATCGGAAATCCAAAAATCAACGGCAACCGGAACCTGGCCGGCCGCTTGCATCCATCTATCAAGTCGCGACCGGTTTGGCAATCGCGCGGTCTGCTCAGGTAGCTGCCACAACCATTGAATAGTGGAAAGACCCGTTTGTGCCCTCTCCGTCCCTATGGGCGCATCCCTCGTTGCTTAAGTGTAAACATGATCAATATGCATCGGAGTGCGCTATGCCGGATTCAGATCAT
>Ga0302319_10012223_pt1 | contig 16197 bp, 14 predicted proteins | sample Bog_T0_2_FD_203319 | JGI IMG/M metagenome (GOLD analysis project Ga0302319, IMG submission 203319) | Peat permafrost microbial communities from Stordalen Mire near Abisko, Sweden - Bog_T0_2 | ecosystem: Environmental > Terrestrial > Soil > Wetlands > Peat | place: Sweden: Abisko, Stordalen Mire...
GAAGGCCGGTCCGTGCGTTCGGCGTGTTCGCTTCGTCATTTTCTCTCCTGATCCGCGGCATCATCGCCGCTCTCAGGCAGGGATTCCACTTAACGACCTGTCCGAATTTGGCCAGCCACCTCTGTCCGCAAGCCACCGCCGGCTACTTCAGGCTGGTCGCGGCGGCCCATGAACGGAGCGGCCGCATTGCTGCCCCGGAGTATTTCGGGTTGCCCATCGCGGCTCCCTGGGTGACGCGGATCGTCGCCAAGGGCGGCACTATCCTCGACAGCCGCCGCCGTCACCGGGACATCCTGGACGGCAGGATTCCTCCCGCCGCCTGGCTTCACGAGGCGTGGCGTCCGCCCTGCAGCGCGCAAACGTCAGTGGCCGTCCGGAGGGCCGCTCATCGGCAACACACTGCAGCGTCACGCTGATTTCCGGGCTCGCTGGAAACGCCTTTCCTCCGCCCACCTGCGGGCCGCCTCCACTTGCTTGGAGGTGGCCCGCATCTTGCTCGCGGGCGGGCGTGATATCACGCTCAGTTGAGCGGCTGACACGCTTCATGGTTGCGGCGCCTCATGGCCGATACGCCGAGCAGGCCTGAGGCAAGCATAAACAGCGACGCGGGCTCCGGAACGGCGGTGCCGCCGATCGGGCCGCTGAAGCCAGCGCTGCCGAAGTCGTTGATCCCGCCAACGCCGTTGCGGCAGTCGTTCGCGATGGTATTGCCATCCAGCGTGACAGCAGCCGTCAGGGCGATGGCCCGGCCGCACACGATTGCACTGCTATCCAGCGTGATGCTCCGGTCGGCCAGAATGTTTCCGGCAAAGACGGTGCCGCTGCCGAGGGTCGCGGAGCTGCCGACTTCCCAATACACGCCGCTATTGGCGCCCCCGTTCAGTACGTCGACGATCGAGGCGCCGACGGTGGTGAGCGTCGAACCGATCTGGAAGATGAATGACTGGTTGGGATTGGCGCCGAAGTTGAGGGTGAGCGTTCCGGTCGACTGGGCCGATGAGGAGAAGCTATAGACACCGGGACTGAGGGTCTTCCCGCCGAGGTCCTGCCCCGTCAGATTGGTCGTGACCGGCTGGGCAGCAAGTGCATTGAACGCCGTGAGGGCATCGGCCTGCGCCTGCTGCGCGACCGTATCCCCCGGATGCACTGTCCCCGTCAGCGTGATCATGCCCGAACCGCTGATCGCCGTGCCGGGGTAGACACCCAGGTCACCAGTGATCGTTGTCGAGCCGGCATTGGTCACAACGGAGCCGCCAAGGACGGCGAAGTTCCCGGCCGAACCCGGAAAGGCCCGGCGGATGCCGGGGCGGGGACGCCCAAAAGTGCGATGGCCGGCATCAGGACGGCCAATCGCGCACAGAATTGCAACAGAGGCATCACCGCTTTCATGTCCCAACCCCGTTTTTCTTTGCCGCCGGCGGAACAAGGCTGCCGACCAGGACTGAACATTAAAGCAAAAAAGCGCGCCAACAGGCGAATTCGAGCAATTTCAGAATTCTAGGCGTCGGCGGATTACGCTGACCAGACGGAGGTGTAAAATTTTCCGACAGTTCCCAGTCAGGCTGGCCCGCGTGGGATGGTCCCTGGCGCCCGCAGGAGAATTATGTAGGCAGAACGGTGTAAAGAATTCCGACAGAAGCAGCTCACAGCGCCGGGACCAGGCTGGCCCCTGTTTCCGGGCTGCCTGGCGGCGGGCTCCGGAAACAGGGAAGGCGTGGCCGACAACCAGGGCTTTTGGCCTCCGGGTGACCACAGCGCCTGCCAAACACGCGGCCGGGCAGATCGCAAGCAGGTTCGCCTGCAGGCGCAGCCTACCACGCGCCGCGCCAAACCGCACGCCTTCCGTTGGCGCCGGCGCGCCGAGGCACCTGGCAACGGGAAAGGGCGGATCGCGTCCGCTGCGGGATGCCAGCCGCCACCCCGCACCAGCCCCCTGTGACGTGATGCCGCGCCAAATAAGTCCGCTGCCATTCACCAATGGTTCAGGCCGGCATGGCAGGCTGGCGCGCGGCATCGGTTCCCGCATGGAGTGCCCCCATGGCAGAGTTGTCCAACGATGAACAGGCCCGTGATGTCAGGGGCAGGATTGTCCTGCACCTGGCGGAGATGCAGAAGATCCACGTAATGCTCGCGAATGACATGCGGCTGCTGAAGTCGCTCTCCAACGGGGATGAGATCAGGCTTGGCTACGAGATGCTCGAGCAGTACGTGGCAATCTCCGACGCTTTCCTCGAGAACATGCGCGGCCGGTTCGAGGCGCGCATGGGGCTGCTGCGGCGCGGCGAACCCCAGCAGGCCAGCAAGCCGGAGTGGTCGCCCGGCCATGCAATGTTCTGGCTGGAATTCTCAAGGCTTGGCTCTGTCCTGCGCCGCATCAGCCACCGGGCGGAAATCTAGCGCCGGACACACCAGCCGGTGTCAGCCATGCGGGGAGAGCCACCGGCCATGGCCGACTCGCGCGGCGCCATCCGTCAACCTTGCTGCACAACGATTGGAGGGCTCATTGCAGGCCAGCCTTGTCGCCGGTTCAGATGGCGTGCCAGCCTGAAGCTAAGGAGATGGAGAGTATCCGCTGCCGACCGACGGTGCGCCCCCGTCCTGCGACGCTGCCCCGGCCATCTGCATGGGCAGTCCGTCCGGGGGAAGGCCATCAGCCGCGCCAACGGCAGGGGCGGCAGGGACTGCTCCGGCAACGATGGCCGTGCCGGCTGTGGCGCGGCTGGCCGAGGCGGCACCACCGCCAACGGCGGCTTGGGAATCACTGGCAACGCCCATGCCGGCAGGCGGAGTCCCGATGCGTGTCTGTGTCCAGCGCTGGTAGGCTTCGAGCTGGCGCTCGCTGGGGATGGACGTGGTCGGCGCGCCGGTGTCGCTATGGAACTGAAGGACCACCAGACCGAGGGCAGGGTCCAGCCGCAGGGATGGATTGGCGATGGCCGGAGCCGAAACCGGCTGCTCCGCCACCGGCGGCTGAAAATAAGGGGCAGCCCTCGTTTCCGCGGCATCGCTGCCAATGGAAATGGGCTGGACGGACTGGATCCCGATGTCATTTGGCATGTGGAACGGACCCGCTAAAGTGCGCCGTCCTGGCGCCAGAGACGGAATGCATAATGTCCACAGGAAGGTTAACCCCTGGTTAAGCTCACTGCGGCGGCCCGGCCGCTGGTTGCCCGGACTCCCCGTGCCTGCATAAGGTCATGCCAGGCGACCAGGAGTGATCATGGAAGACGACCTGTTCGGCTTGGACCCCCGCAAGCCTGCGGCCGGACCCGCCGCTGCGGCGCCAGCGGCGCCAGCGGCGCCAGCGGAGCGGGCAGCCGCCGGACTGCCGGAAAGCGGCGGCTATTCAGCCAAGGACATCGAGGTGCTGGAGGGGCTGGAGCCGGTCCGGCGCCGGCCAGGCATGTATGTCGGCGGCACCGCCGAGGCGGCGCTGCACCATCTGGCAGCCGAAATTCTGGACAATTCGATGGACGAGGCGGTGGCCGGGCATGCGGGCTTCATCGAAGTCTCGCTGGCGCCGGACAACTGGCTGACCGTCCGGGACAACGGGCGCGGCATCCCGGTGGACCCGCACCCGAAGTTCAAGGCCATGAGCGCGCTGGAGGTCATCATGACCCACGCTGCACTCGGGCGGGAAATTCGGCGGCAAGGCCTACGCCACGTCGGGCGGACTGCACGGCGTCGGCAGCTCCGTGGTGAACGCGCTGTCCGAGGTGATGGAGGTGGAGGTCGCGCGCGACCGGACGCTCTGGCAGCAGAGTTACGCGCGCGGCAAGCCGACCTCCAAGCTGATCAACGCCGGCGCGGTGCACAACCGGCGCGGCACCACGATCCGGTTCAGGCCCGACCCGCAGATCTTCGGCACTCTCGCCTTCAGCCCGGCGCGGCTGCACCGGCTGTACCGGCTGTGCCGATCCAAGGCGTATCTCTATCGCCGCGTGGAAATCCGCTGGGCCTGCGACCCCAGCCTGCTCAAGGGCGCCAAGGACGACACGCCCGCCGAGGCTCTGCTGCACTTCCCCGGCGGCCTGCGCGACAGCCTGGAGGAGGATATCGGCGAGGCAGGGCGCGTGCTGCCGCAGTCCTGGGCCGGCGACGCCGCGCTGCCCAACGGTCCCTCGGGCGACAATGCCGGTCGCCTGGAATGGGCCGCCGCGTGGCTGGAAGACGGCGAAGGGTTCCTTCACTCCTACTGCAACACGGTGCCCACGCCGCAGGGCGGCTCGCATGAGGCAGGGTTCCGCGCCGCGCTGGTAAAGGGACTGCGCGCTTGGGGCGAGCACCGCGGCAACAGGCGCGCCGCGCAGATCACGCCTGAGGACCTGCTGATCCCGCTGGCCGCAAAGCTCTCCCTGTTCATGCGCGAGCCGCAGTTCCAGGGGCAGACCAAGGAGAAGCTCTCAAGTCCCGAAGCCGCACGCCTGGTCGAGACCGCACTGCGCGACCGCTTCGACCACTGGCTGGCCGATGATCCGACCCAAGCCGACAACCTGCTCGCTTTCGTGATCGAGCGGGCGGAGGAACGGCTGCGCCGCCGGGAGGCCAAGGACACGCCGCGCAAGTCGGCGACCCGCCGGCTGCGGCTGCCCGGCAAGCTAACCGACTACACCCGCGAGAATGCGGCGGAGACCGAGCTGTTCCTGGTGGAGGGCGATTCGGCCGGCGGGTCCGCCAAGCAGGCCAGCAACCGGGAGACCCAGGCGGTGCTGCCGCTGCGGGGCAAGATTCTGAACGTCGCGAGCGCGTCTGCCGACAAGCTGCGGCAGAACCAGGATCTGAAGGACCTGGTCGAGGCGCTGGGCTCACGCGGCCCCGCTGTAAGGAGCGGAGCTTGCGTCGTAGGTGACCATAGACGATACTAAACGATAACGAAACCGTCAACTGCTTCGACCCTGCCTGCGGATGCCCGACCGGGCGGTTCACTATGGAATCAGATCGCGCTCCAGCAGAGTGGCGGCAAGTTCCACCAGTTCACCGACGGGGACCGGCTTGCGGAGGAGGACGAAGGGTCCGTTCGCCGACTCGCCGGGAACGGGCCCGGCGCAATGCCCGCTGAAACAGCCGGTCAGCAGGACCGCCGGCAGGCCGGGCCGACTTTGCTGTGCTGCCCGGATCAGGGCGAGGCCGTCCATGCCTGGCATGGACAGGTCGGTGATCAGCAGGTCAACCGCTTCGCCCCGGTCCAGCAGCGCCATGGCATCGGCACCGTCAGCCGCTGAAAGTGCGCTGCAGCCGGCCGCCTCAAGCTGCGCGGCCAGCGTCAGCCGCACCGCCGGCTCGTCGTCCACAACGAGCACACGGGCGACGCCGCGCGGACGTGCCCCTGCCGTTGCGGACGCCGCCGCCAACCCGGCATGCTTCCGGCCGGCGGACGCCGCCGGCCTGCGGCAGCCAAAGCGAAACCGTGGTGCCCTGTCCTGGCGCGCTCTCGATCGCCAGCGCGCCGCCCGACTGCTCGGCAAACCCGTTTGCCAGCGACAGCCCGAGGCCAGTTCCCTGATCCGCGGACTTCGTGGTGAAAAACGGCTCGATGGCATGCGCCAGTGTCTCCGCGCCCATCCCGGCGCCGGAATCGCCGACGGACAGGCGCACATACCGCCCTGGGCTCAGGTGCCCGGAAACCACGCGGCGCCCTGCTGCAACGGGCTCCTTCATGGCGGCCAGATCACATCCGATGCCTGCCGCGACAGTCTCAGCGGCGGCGCAGAGTGTCAGCGTGCCGCCGTCAGGCATGGCGTCACGCGCGTTGACGGCGAGGTTGATCAGGACGGTTTCCATCTGCGCCCGGTCGGCGAACAGGGGCGGCAGACCCGCGCCGGCGGCAACCGCAACCGTGATGCCGGGGCACAGGGCGTGGGCAAGAAGGTCCGGGATTCCGTGCAGCAGGGCGGCGGGGTCGATTGCCTCGGCGAACAGGTCACCGCGGCGGCCGAAGGCCAGCAGGCGGCGGGTCACGGCGTGGCCGCGCTCCGCCGCCTCAAGCACCACGCGGGCGAAGCTGCGCACGGCGGCTGGATCGGTGGCCCGTTTGCCAATCAGCGAGGCCCCGCCCATGACAGCCTGGAGGACATTGTTGAAGTCGTGGGCGATCCCGCCTGCCAGCTTTCCAAGCGCCTGGATGCGCTCCGCGTGCGCTGCCCTGGCCAGGGCAGCCTCACTGGCCGCGAGCGCCTTCAGCATGCGGCGTTCCAGATCCGCGGCGATGCTGCGCAGCTCGCACTCGGTGCGCTTGCGCCCGGTGATGTTGACCGCGCCGCCAATCAGGCGGACCGCCTGTCCGTCCTCGAAGCTGACCTTGCCTTGTGCGGAAACCCACAACTCGGACTGGTCGCCTCTGCTGACCACGCGGTACTCGGCTTCAAAAGCCCCGTCCCCGGAGGGATCGCAGGCGCGGGCGATCGCTGCCCGCAACCCCGCAAGATCATCCGGGTGGATGGATGCGAAGAACGTCTCAATGCTGCCCTCGGCACCTGACGGCAGCCCCCAGATGCCGGGCACGCGGGGCTCCCAGCGAAGCTGGTTGGTGCGCAGGTTCCAGTCGTAATTGCCGATATTCGCGGCTTCCATGGCGAGGCGGAGACGGGCCTCGGCTTTGCGCAGCGCCTCCACCGCGTCATGGCGCTCGGTTATGAGCTCGCAGAAGAGGAGAATCCCGCCGACCGCGCCATCATCCTGGCGCCACGGCACCGCTTCCCAGCGCACCCAGTCCACCCGGCCGCCGGCGCGCGGAAACGGGTCTTCCTCGGCCGAAACAGCCTCTCCGGCGAGAACGCGGCTGACGTCACGCCACCGCGGCGGACTGTCGGGAAACACCTCGCAGTGGCGTTGGCCGGCCAGATCGTCCGGCCCGACCGCATCCAGCCGGAAGTCGGCCAGATAGCGGCGGCTGGCGGCCACATACCGCATCTCCGTGTCGAGCATCGCAATGGCAGCCGGAGCGCGGTCGATGAACAGCCGCAGGCGCCTCCTTCGTTCCTCCTGCGCGGCCTCGGCGTGCTTGCGCAGCGTGATTTCAAGCACCGCGGCGCTGACACCGACAACCGAGCCGCTCCCATCGCGCACCGGCTGGAAGCTGGCCAGCCAGTGCCGCCGCACGCCTGGCTCCGCCCCCGTCTCTCCGCTCACCTCCTGATCGATGATCGGCTCGCCGGTCTCCAGCACGTGGCGCAGGCTGGGCTCAACCGCGTCCGCAAGGTCCGGAATGAAGTCCCGGGGTGTGCGGCCGAGATGCGCTTCCGCAGGCAGCCCGTCGATGTCGGCGAGGTGGCCGTTGATCTGCACGCAGCGAAGGTCGCGGTCCAACAGCGCCAGACCGGCGTGCGCATTGGCGCACATCGCATGGAGACGGGCTTCGCGGCTCCCCAGGACGCCGCCGTCAGGAGGCTGGCGCCCGTCCGCGATGCCCTGTCTTGCGGCGCTTTGGCAATGTTCCGGCATGGCCGGCAATCCTGCCAGGGGTGTCTGAGCGGATGCCATCGCAGCAGATCACACATGGGGCAGGCACAAGTCAAGTTTTTGTGATTGGACGCGGGAACGGTCCGCGTGACCCGTGAGCTGAACAGCGCACGCGCACCCGCTTTGTTTCCCGTTGTGCCGCCTCGGAATACCGGGCGGCGCGCATGCTCCGGTGAATCCTTTTCATGGTCGCGCGGACAGCCTGCCTCTCCGCGCCGGCTGCGGTTTCCGCCAGTGCGCGGGTGGCGTGCCGCCCGGATGCCGCACCCCGGACGGCACATCGGCCGATGGCAGTTCCATGAGGTTCCGAGACCACGCCGCGCGCACGGCCCCTCGCCTGGCCCGGTCGCTTGCCTGCGGATCACGGACACTCCTGCAGGACAGGACGAAGCTCGAATTTGCTCCGGAGGCAACAGATGCATTCTTTTGTGGATATCCAGCCGCCGCCCAACGACATCGAGCGGAGGTTTTCCGCCGGCCGGCAGATGGCCGGCAGATCACGGCCATCTGCCGGCTGACCGGCAACGGGCCACAGTCCCGTTTCGTGGTCACCGGCGAGATCCGCAATCCTGCCTGTCCGCGCAACGGCGGCGTCGAGGACAGCGGCGCCCATCAGGCGATGCATGACCAAATCCTGGCGGCTTTCCCTGATTTGGATCCCTTGGTCAGGCTCCATCTGGCCTCCGCTGAGGGCGTGCCCTACAGCGCGGTTCCCAACGGCTGGTACTGGGCTGGCGGCTCGCGCGCCGCCCGCCAGGAGCCGGATGCCGGGGTTCTGGAACGCCTTCTCCGGCTCGGCGCCGAAGACGCGCGGCGCGTCACCGCGGGCGTGAGCGGCGGCACAATGAGCCTCGAAGACTTCGAAGCTTTTGTCGAAACCCAAAAGCCACGCTGGAAGGCCGAGGCTGACGCTGCCGCCACCTTCCTTCAGACCGGCGTATGGCCGGAACCGGAACCGGAGGCGGCCGCCCCAGCCCCCTAGGCCTGGCCGCAGGCGGCCAAGCGGAAGGATTCCAAGCGGACTCATCCCATACCGAAGGATTCGCACGCTCAACCCCGATGATCGGATCCGGCGCCGGACAGCACAACCCCGGTGCCGCCGGCGTTCACAGCCGTATTCTCGGCCATGCCGACCGCAGCAGAGATGTCCGATCCACCGCCAGTGCCGCCACCACACAGTGGCCATCAGAATCCAGCCCGATCCGGCCGCGATCCGGCAATCAAGGATTGCAAAGCCGCACTCGCCGTAATCCGTAGTGGGAATCCATTCCGACCCCCTGGATTTTCAAGGTCACCTTGCGGGATAAAGGAATTCTTTACACATTGATGGCAGTAAGGTCGGCATGGTTCAACCCGCGCTGCCCCTGGTTCAGAGCTATCACCCGACCACGTTCCTGGAACGCGGCGTCGCGGTGCCGTTCACCACGCCGCTGCTGGCTGGCACGCGCGTCCGCCCGTCAGAAAGGGGTGGGGCTGATCTGGTGGTGCCCAACCCAAGCGGCGGGCGCGGGGTCTACATCCTTCCCTGGCACGACGTGCGCGCGCTGTGCAGCCCCACCCTGCACGACCGCCGCATGAACGAGGCGGTGGCGGCTCTGCCGTTCATCTCGCCATCGTCAGTCCGTGGCGCAGCGCGCCAGGTCGCCGCCGGCGGGCTGGCCGGCCAGCCGGCGCGGGACGCTGCCGCTGTCTTCTTGTCTGCCAGCCGGCGCGAGCACACGCTGACCAATTACCTTCTGCTGATGCAGATCATCACTTGGGCGGGCCAGTGCCTGCCGGATCAGGCCGGCGGCGGCGACCTTGAGCATCGCGCCAAGCAGGCGGTTATGCTGATCGCCGGGGAACTCGGCCAGGAGGCCGACACGGTTGCCGCCAGCCTGGACACCCTTGCCACGGCGTTCTCCGGCGTCGGACTGCCGGGCCAGGAGGATGCCCCCCGGATTCCACGCCTGCTGCGCAGCCTGCGGCAAACCATGGACGGGGTAGCCGATTGGCGCGGTGCCTGCAGCGACAGCACCGTCGCACTGTGCGCCGACATCGTCGTTGCTGGCGCCGGTCTGGCGATTGACTGCGCCTCGGCGGCACTGGCGGCCGCCCGATCCCTGACCGACGACATCGCTGTCCTGCTGCGAGACTGGTCGGCAGCGCCTGATGCGGTCGCGGGACTGGCTGCCAGGCCGGACTGGCTGCTGGACGGCTGGGATCAGATCTGCGCGCTGTGGGTCGATGCCGGGCAGGCGGGACACGAAGAGCGCACCACAGCGTTGGTCGAAATGGCTTTGCTCGTGCCGGTCATGCCGAGGGAAGCGGCGTCGTGGCTTGGATCTGGCGGGGGCGCCGTCGACCGCGACAGGAGCCGGGTTCACCTGAACGAGGACTGGCGGACGGGCACTGCCGCGTTCCGCCTCATCGAGCGCAACGAGCGCCTGCGCGCGATGGCTGCCTGACCGATGGGAGGAAACGCTGCGATGGGACTCAACCAGGATGTGACGCCACAGGGGGCTCAGCGCGCGCTGAGCCGCACGCTGGCCGACGCGGAGGATGAGAAAATCCTGCGTGTCGTGGCCATGGTGGACGCGCTGGAAAGGCGGGGCGGCGCGGACGACCTCATCGCCCCGCTGCGGCCGCGGCTCGCGCAGCTGCGGCCAGCCAAGCCGCTGCGTTTCGCGAGGCTGCTGTTCCTGCCGCTGGACGCCCTGATCGTGCAGCCGTCGCGGTGGCGCCCTGGCAGCGCGACCATTCCGCGTTCCGCGATCGCCCCGCTCGCCGAAGCCGTGCATGCTGGGCTCGGGGCCGACGCCGCGGCCATCGACGCGGCCATCGCAGGACGCACTGCGGACGACCGGCAGGCCGTCGCCGATGCTGGCAACCTGCTCTGGCCCCGTGCCGGCGCAATTCTGGCGTCTGTCCCTGCGCTGCCCGGCTGGCCCGCGACCGGACTGCGGCCAGCTGCCGCCGGAGACCTTGCCCGCGCCGCCGGGGCCGCGCTGCTCGCTGCGGGGGATCTGCGCGACATCGCCGCAGAGGCGGAGAGTGGCATGCAGATCGATCCGGAGACGGTTCAGGACATCCTGGCCGGGGTCGCCGGGCACGGCGCGGAGGCGCTGGCCATGGCGGTCGCGGTCTTCCTCGCCCGCCTGCCGCAGGCGGCCGGGATGCTGCAGCGGGGAGCCTCCATGCTGGGTGCGGACGGTATGGCCATAATGCGCCTTGCCGCCCGGCAGGCGACTGAAGTGCTGCTCGGCCGGCTCGAGGTGCCAGGCGGCGCGGAAAACGTCATCACCGCCGCACCGCTTGAGGACTCGGGGCTGGAGGCCCGGCGTGCCGCTATCTTCCTCGATGCCCTGGACGCCTCCGAACCGCCGACCCGCAAGCGGCGGGTGGCGCTGATCCGCGGACGAATGGACGAAAGCTGCCGCTCGCGCTTTGCCAAGTGGGTCGATGATGGCGTTCTGGCGGTGCTGCGGCCGCTGGACCGTGGCGCCACGCCGGCGGAGCTCGTCTGCATGGAGAAGAACGCGTTGGGACTGCGGTGCCTTGAAGGCGAGGCACGGCGGCTTGGCGGCAGCGCGTTCTATGACGCACTGCTGAAGGAGGCGTCAGCGCTGGTGCGCGGGAGCCCGCTCAGCCTGGTCGACAAGGTGCGCCTGGTGGAGATTCTTGAGAACTCGGACGTGGCCGACGCGCTCAGGCTGGAGAAAGCCCGGGCCGCCGCCCGGGCCAAAGCGGCCATCGTCCCCATGCGGGCACGCTTCCGCGAGGTGGCGTAACGCTCTGGCGGACCGTCGGCAGACGCAGCGCGGGCCAGGGATCTTTCGGAATCCTTGTCCCGCGCTGCGGAGCCGCCGGGAAACCGCCGGACTGCGTCAGGAGCGGGAGCAGGCCTGGCACCGCCCGCGCGACTCGCGCACCGCCAACATGACATCGGCCAAGTCCTTGGCGGTCACGCCGTCGCTGTCCATGACCAGGCGGATCAGCGGATCCGTCAGCATGGTCTCAAATGTAAGCTCAGCATTCTGCTCGTCGCCCATTGCCGCCTCCGTAACCGCGCGCGAAACCTTCATTTGCACAGACTCAATGGCTTGTGTGGCGATTTTAGGGCGCCGGCGCGGCGGACATGGCAGGCTGGGATTACCGGATTTTTTTGACCTGCAAGGATTTCGCTGGGACAATGGCGGCGCAGCCAGGTGGCGGAAAGGCGGAACAGATGGACTCGGCGAAGGTTGATGAAGCCCTGGCCGGTATCCTGGCCGAGCTGCAGGGCGACCCAGGCGTTCACCTGTTTGCTGCCACACGCGCGGCGGGCATCTGCATCTGGACGGCCATGGGCAGGTTCGGCTTCACGATGGCGGACGGGCGTCTGACCGTGCGCGACCGGGACACCGGACTGGATCCGGCCGGTCCACAGGATTCCGGTACGGAACATCTGACCGACGAGGCCGGAATCCGTGCCCGTGTCGAAGGTTTCGCGGAAGTGGCCCGGCTGCACCTGAAGACCGCCATGTCGTGGTCGCACCTTTGCAGAGTCCTGGAAATCTTCCGCACGACCGGGATCCCCGGCGTTGCGCTCGAAAGCGAATGGAACGCGGTCCGCGACCCGGAGCAGGCCGCCGCCCGCGGCCGGCGGCAGTACGAGCCGGGCTATCCTGGCGATGACACCGACGGTTACGCGTTCAGCGTATACGCGGAGGCCATTTTCATGGTCTCCGGCATCCGCATCTGCGTGCTTGCCACCGAGGATTTCGGCGCTGGTGGCTGGAACAACGGGCCATGTCTGCGGATCCGTATGCACGAGGGCGACTGCGACATCCGCGACACCCTGCACACCGCGCAGGAGGCATTCAGCGGCCTGTGCGAGGCGGCTGCCGAAATCGCGGAGACCGCCGCCTGGCTCAGGGAGGAGGAGCCGCGCCTGAACGCATGCCTTGGCCCGTTCGGCGGTCGCGTCAGGATGATGATGGACGGCACCGGCATGGCCTTTGCGGTCGCTTACGCGGATGCGGCGAAATCGAGGGAAATCCAGCGGTGGCTCATCTCAAGGCAGGATTGCGCGGCGGGGGATCTGGCCGCATCGGCGCTCCGCATCCTTGAGAGTCCGCTGTGCCCGGCGCTGACACGGGTGGCCGACCTCGCGGCCTCTTTCGGCGTGCTGGTCCGGACCGCCGATGACGGCACTGTCGTTATCCGGTCGCACACGGGACGTACTTTGGATGTGCGCAGCACCCCGGATGGCGAACTCGCAGTCTGGTGCCGCCGGACCGCAAAGCCGCTGTCACCGCATCTGGAGGACATTCCAATGGGGATTTCGTGGGCGAAGGATCCGTCCCTGAACCACGAAGCCAGTATCTGGATGGTTTTCGAGCTGCTGACCTCGGACGAGCTCGAGGCTGGGGATCTCCTGCAGGCGCCTGCCGGATACTGCTGACGGTCCGGCCTCCGATTCGGCCGACCCGGCCCCGCCGCGGTGCTTCGCCAGCGCTAATTAGCTGGGCGGCGTCGCGAACGCGGCCGGAAATGCGCCGGCCATCCGCTGGATATGGACTTCCTCGCAGCGGACCACCTCGGCAAGGATTGCCCGCGGGGCACCGTCGGTAATGGCGTGGCGGGCCTCCCGTGCGGAGCAGGTCCGGTAGATGCCGCCGCCATCCGTGCCGAGAACCGCGGCGACGCCCGCGCGGATGAGACGCGTGAGCCGCGCGCCGCCGGCGCTCCGGACGGATGCGGCACGGTAGCCGTTTGCGCGGTTGGAGCCGATCCCCATCTCGAAAATGGCGCCGGTCTCGCGCGCCAGGGCAACCTCGCGGCGGCCGACGCCGTGAAGCGCGTGGCCAACCCGGCCCATGCCGGGCGGCAGGCCGATCTGCCGGAAACCCTCCAGGACCGCGCGGACATTCGCCGGATGGCAGGAGGTCTCGCCTGCGTGGATCCGGATGACGGCAGGGAGCCCGCGGCGCACCCTGGACGCGGCCCATGACACCACCAGCGGCATGAAGTCGGCGGCCGGGTTGGTCTCATGGCCGGCGATATCGACGCCAACCAGGAGCGGCCATGCGGACATGGCCTCGTCCAGCCGGGCGAGGGAACGCGCCAGGGCGGCATGCGGCGAATGCCGGTTCACGGTCGCCAGAAACAGGCTTCGGACCCCTGTTTCGCGGCGGATGGCCGCAGCGGCGGCCGAAGCGTCCGCCAGCCATGCGTGTCCGCCGTCCGGACCGTCGAGCAGCGGGGCGCTGGCGCTCGGTTCGATGTGGCTGACGCCGTCCCGGCAGGCGTCGGCGGCAACCGACCTGAGGACATCGGCGAGCAGCAGCCGGCTGGCCGCCAGCGGGCGCCTGACCGAATAGGCCCGCTCCAGCGCCACGAACGGTTCGCCCTGCGTGCCTGCGGGCGGCCGCGCCGGCACCTGCATCGCCGCGGTGAGCAGGCCGAGGGAGACGCAAGGCAGGTCCCGGAGCCGCACCTCCGGCGACCCCCTTGCCGGCGCGGCGATGCCGCCCGGCAGCATCCTGGTGTCGGATCCGGTCACCCGGATGCCGTCCGGCAAGGCCACGCCCGCAAGCCGCAGCATGGCGGCCGGGTACTTCATGTCGTGCTGCAGGCCGAGGCGGACCAGCTCATCAGAGCGCGGCGCACCGGTCAGGTGCGTGTGGATGTCCGTGGTGACCAGCGGGGCGGACGGCTGGGTGATGGCCTGTTCCATTCGGCATGATGGCAGGAGCGCAGGAAAACCAGCAGTCCGGCCTGCGCACACCAGCCACAATCTGGCCCGCGCGCCTTCCCGCAATGGCGGCCGGCCCCAACCGGCAAGCCGCCATACCCAGTCTCCGGCGGGTCCACAGATCCTGTGGACAACTCTGTGGGCGGCCTGTCGGCAATCCGCACCGGAACCAATGGGTTCAGTGGCTTAGTCTGGAGTGCCCGATTGATAGGCAAAAGCTAACAGCTTGATATCGCAGCCGTTTGCCAAATGCCGTCGTCCGGACACAACCGCCGCATGCCGGGGGAGCCGCAATCCGTTGGCGATTTTCATATGTGGATACCGGGGGAGGAAATGCTTTTGCACCGCTCGCCCCGAGGTTGTCATTACTTTGCAACCGTCGCGCCACCGTGATCTCCGGCCAGCCTGGCGCGAGTCACGGCCTGGCCAGTGGGTCGGCACCGAAGCGGTTGCCGCAGCACGTGCCGCGGATGACCAGCCAGACCAGGAGCACGATCGGGCCGATGGCCGGGACCATCATGACAAGAAACCACCAGCCCGACCTGCCGGAATCGTGCAGGCGCCGCACCGTGACCGCCAGATCCGGGAGAGCCAGCGCAAGCTGCCAGAGCCCGAACGCGGCCGTCAGCCACTGGGTGGCGGCTTCGCTGTCCCTGAAGGCGTCGATCGGCACCAGGAACGCCAACGAAGTCATGACCTGGAACAGACAGAACCACCAGTATTCAGCCCGCGAGGCGCGGCCGTTGAATTCGGCATAATTCCTCAGCGTGAACCATTGACGCCTCCAGGCTGCCGGCGGGCGGACAGCCCGCCGGAAAACAGCTACCCCGCCGCGAGAAGACTTGTCAACACTATCGTTGGCCATGCGCGACTTTGCGGAAGGAATCCGGCGCAAACCCCGGCCGCCGCCCTCCCGGCCCCACGTGATGCGCGGATGGCCCTCCGCATGCCGGACCAAGGAAAGCCGGCATGGCTTGTTGACAAAACCGCTGAGCGGGCTTACCCGTCGGAGCGCTGAAAGCCATGCGGTGGCGCATGGCGCACCGCCAGGAAGCACCCGCCGCATGCGCATTGTCTGCCCGTCCTGCGCCGCAACCTACGATGTTCCGGATACAAGGCTGGCGTCCATCCGCGTCGTCCGGTGCGCGCGCTGCGAAGAGGAGTGGTCGCCGTCCGGCGCCCCGGCGCCTCCGGCGCAGGCCGACCAACCTCCGGCGGCACAGGCTGGCCAGCCAGCATCCCCGCCCGCGCAAGCCCTCCAGGCGCTGGCGGACCCCCCGGCATCCGCTCCGGCCACAAGCGGTCCGGCGGCTGCAAAACCGCGCTGGCGGCCGGAATGGCGCTTCGCCCGCATGGCGCTGCCGGCGGCATGGGCGGCAAGCATCCTTCTTCTCATCTGCCTGGCCTGGGCCTCATACGCGTGGCGTGCCGGGGTGATGGCGGGCTGGCCGCCGAGCGAGCGTGTGTACGGCGCACTGGGCATCCAGAAAGGGCGATAGGGCCGGCAGACGGGCCGGCGGACGGAACTGCGCCGCACGGGCACCTGGCATCACCCGGTGCCCGTGGCCCTCCCGGACAACTGGCCGCGGGCACCCCGATGGCGTCCGGTCCAAGCGGTGTGCGGAGCGCCTGCCGGCAGGCCGTGCCGCCGGTCGCCGCCGTCATTCAGGATCTTGGCATCGCGGCAAGCCCCGGCGACTGCCGGCGCGGCCAGGGCGGCCAGTCTGCAAGGATGGCTCTGTCCGTGCCAGCCGGGATGGCCATTCAATGTTGACAAGTTCGCACGGCGGCTTCAGAGTCCAAAGCTGGCTATGGCAGGGAGGCGGCAATGACCGGCGGCAATGGAAGCCCGGCGCCCCGGACCGAGACGCGTGGCGAGGCAGCCGCGCGCTACGGGTCCTACTGGCACGCCGAAGGCGGCCGGAACTGCGCCACAGGCGCGTGGGTGCGCGGGATGCTTGCGCGCCGCCCGGCCAAGCTGGTGGCCGTGGCGTTGGCGAACAAGCTCGCACGCATCGCCT
>Ga0302319_10012224_pt1 | contig 16197 bp, 15 predicted proteins | sample Bog_T0_2_FD_203319 | JGI IMG/M metagenome (GOLD analysis project Ga0302319, IMG submission 203319) | Peat permafrost microbial communities from Stordalen Mire near Abisko, Sweden - Bog_T0_2 | ecosystem: Environmental > Terrestrial > Soil > Wetlands > Peat | place: Sweden: Abisko, Stordalen Mire...
CACGCGGTTCGGATCGGCCAGAGGAAGAAGGGAACCATCATCTCCTCCCAGGTCTGGGTGCCTCCGAAGACGTCAACGGCGGTGCGCATTCGTGCGTTGATCGTCACGGCTCCCGCCGACGGTACTATTGTTGAGCGTTTGGGCGACAGTGACTTGACGGCATCGATCCGAGTTTCTCTGCCGTTGCTTGATCGGAGAATTCTTTGGATGTCTATCGTTGGGGCGGCTCTGCTGCTTGTGACATTTACAATGACCAGGTTGCTTGCACAGAAGGCCGACATCGACAAAATTGTTCAAAATACATATGATTCGGTGAGAGACTCAATTCTTCTACAGCTTTATGGCGAAGCTCTAAAGGCATGCGATGACGCCAACAAGCAGATTCTGCCGAAGCTCGACGATCAGGTTAAGGCGGCGGGAAAGCTTGCTGTGGAAACTACAGAACAGCTCGCGACAAATAAACAAGTGGCCATAAGTCAAATAAGCAATGAGGCCGTGCGTCCGTTGTATAGTGCGGTTGAAGAGACCGATATAAGTGTGCGCGACGTGTTCTTTCAGGTAATCCGCGACGCCACAGACGAGTCGATCGCGCGAGTTGAGCGTCATGAGTCGGTTTGGAAGAATTGCAAAGGACATCGGCAGAATCAAAGGAGAGTTGACGGACTCCGCCGCGGAATAGGCTCGTTAACGCGCTGTTTCTCGGCCCGACAGAAAGGGCAGCCGTTTTGAAGAAACACGGCATCGGAGCTTTGTACCAGTCGCCGGGGTGATCGTCAGCACGAAATATTCGTGCCGACGCAGTGAATATGATAGGGGACGGTGTCATCCGTAAGGTTCGTTCGTTGAGACGCCGCCTGCAACTCTGAGCGTATCGCCACTCGGAGAAAGCTACCCGTTCACGAGGATTAGTCCCCTGGAGTGCCCCTGGAGGAAGCGTGGCCCGGCGATCTTCCCGCGGCAGTCAGATCGGCGCTGACGATCCGAAAGACGGTGCAGGTCAAGGCCGGCCCGAAGTCGCTATCGCTCGATCGGAACAGCGGGCTACCGATCGAACGCAGGAGAAGGCGCAGGAGAAAGCGCGATGCTGCCCGCGACCTGGAATTTCCCAGACGGTTGTAATTGCTCTCGCGTCAACCTCTGAGATATAAATCCATTCCTGGCCTGAAGATCATACGCCATCCCGATTCCCAGAGTGGACCGTATCACCCGATTCGATACCAGCCCTGATGAGGCAAGTATATTTTTACCCAACAATGAATCGCTCTGTTATCTTGAGGTTGCGGCGAAAATGGCCGCAACAAAGTCGGGCACGGTGGCGTTCAGAATGTCCAGAAGCTGGCTCAAGCTGCGGCCGCGATCGGCTGCCTGCTGCTCGAGTTTCGCCAACACCACTGCTTGCTCCTGGAGGAGGATTTCGATCAGAAAGGATTGAGGGTGGAGCGCGGACACCCCACGTAGCCAGGTGCTCCGGCCTGAAGTGGCGAAGGTTGAGCGTTAAGATGATCGCCGCCTCACCGTGGACCGCAGCGGCCGCTACGTGACGGTCCTTTTCGTCGTTCGTCATCCTCGGAATCAGCGCCTCGCAGCCGCTGATCCAGGCCTCGCTGAAGTGGCCGCGCAACTCTTTTTCGAGATGGGCAGTCAGAGAGCTGGACCATCCCAGTTTCGATTCCAACGTACGGGTAGTCTCTCGAATAATCTCATCACGACCATTTCGGCTCAATGAGCCGGGGGGGCCGCGAGGCGCAGGAGTGTATCGCATAAAGAGAAGTTGGCGAGGTCGCAGGCATCCACGTCCACGACCACGAGCGGTGCGCCCCTCATTCCGGACTGGGGATCAGCACTCGCTCATACAAACTCGCCTGATCAACTGCCTGGCCGATTCTGCGGAGTGCATCGAGCCGCTGCTCTCCGCGCCGCTGCTCGTCGAAGAACTGTCGAACGAAGGAGTAGGCGCGTCAGAAAGCGCGATGCTGTCCGCGACCTGGGCCAGCAGCTCATACGAACGCAATCGGTCAGCTGGCTCATAGGTGTCGGTGACCGCAAAAATCTCCTGCACGCCCGTGCTCCTGAGGAATTCCTTCAGTTTGCCCGCCACCGTCTCCGGACTGCCCACGATCGCGCGTGCCAGACGTGCCTCCACTGCCTGCTTCTCCATCGGGTTCCACAATCCGTCCATAGAATCCACCGGCGGCTTCAGTTCCACCGGCTGATTGCGGATGAGCGCCAGAAACCGCTGTTGGGACGTCGTCAGCAGACGCTGCGCCGCGGCGTCGGTAGCGGCTACGATCACCGGAACACCGGCCATGGCGTATGGCCTCTGATGTACCGCGCTCGGCGTGAACGTTTCGCGATAGAGATCGAGTGCCTGGAGCAGATATTGAGGCGCGAAATGGGATGCAAATGCAAACGGAAGACCCATCAGTCCCGCCAGTTGGGCGCTGAAGTCGGATGAGCCCAGCAGCGTTATGGGCACGTTCGTATTCTGGCCTGGGAATGCAAACACGCGCTGTCCTGGAACGGGCGGACCCAGGTAAGATCTCAGCTCCCGCAACAGCTCCGGAAAGTCGTCGCCGGTCGTCTCCAGGTCCCGGCGCAGGGCGCGCATGGTCGCCACGTCCGACCCGGGTGCGCGCCCCAGCCCTAAATCGATGCGCCCTGGAAACAGCGACTCCAGAGTGCCGAACTGCTCAGCCACAACCAGGGGCGCGTGATTCGGCAGCATCACGCCGCCCGAACCTACCCGGATCGACCGGGTCGCGTTTGCCACGTGAGCGATCAGCACGGCAGTTGCGGAACAGGCGAGCCCGGAGATGGAATGGTGTTCGGCCAGCCAGAATCGCTTATACCCCAGCCTTTCGACGTGCCGGGCCGTTTGCACGCTGCGCGCGATAGCGGAGCCGACGCTTTCGCCCGGCCTGATGGCCACAAGATCCAGAACGGAAAGTGCAACTGACGTCACGTGTTTTTAGATGGCTTCAGAATCTTAAACGACTCACTTGCATGCGCCGGACGCGACAGGGCTTCCCTAAATCGGCTTCGCGCTCCCTTGCCGTGGTTGTCGTCAGGAGCCGGCGGAAGAAAGACTCGGTCACGACGCGCCTGGGGATCGACCCTGTCAACGTACATCCCACATAATCACGGTCACAACAATCTCAAAAAAATGAGAATCCCCTTAACCAAAGGCAAACACAACCCCAGCCGCCCCCACCCCGAATCCACAAGCCCGCCCAACGTCCGCATCTAACCCAGCCCCATGCATAATGAGGTCGTGAAAGAAAACTCCCAAATCCGCCAACGCCAGACCTCAAAACCGGGCGGATCAAGCGGGAAGGGAGCGGAATTGTTGCGTATCTCCAAACGAACCCGGCGATCTCGTTGAAAACAAACAAAGCCGTTTCTCGGCAAGAATGAAGCTTACTTAACAAAGGCCACTTCCGCGGTCGCCGCATGGGGACGCGGATTCTGGCCCACGATCTTTGACAATTGAATCTTAATGCTCCTGTCTGGGATGGGGCCTTCAGCCCACGACCAACCATGAAAGCCTCGTGGCGTACGCTTTAGCGTGCTGCGTCGAGTTCACTCGACGTCTCCTCGGCGACCGATACGCCGCCAGGTTTTCAATGGTGCCATCCGCAAGGGTGGCAGGGATGTGGGCGGGATGGAAGGGCACCCTCTGGGTCCCGACGGTTAGCAACCTCCGCTTTTCAGGCACAGAGCAAATCCGCCGGCCAACTGGCAATCGGCCGAACTTCCGACTAACAGTCAAAACCGGACATGCTCAGTGTCATCGCAGCGCAGTGGCCGCATCGTCTCCGAATCGGGCACCGGCGCGCGATCACTCTTCTGCATACTCGCGTCGGCTTTTAGGCTGCCGATTTCCTGTGGGCGGCTCCTGTTCGACGCTTCGGGCTTAGTCAGCCCACCCGCCCAGTTCCAGGGCGACTCTTGTAGCGGCCTCTCGCAACCTGTCACCCAGACAGCGGTCGTTCAACGAGCGCGCCACAACCATCCCGCCGATGCAAAGCGCGGCGATCGCCATCGCTTTGTCTTTGTCGCGCCCCAGCAGCCTGACCATGGCCTGAAAGACGTTCTCGAACGCTGCCTTCACCTTCTCGTCGCTGCGTGCCACATCGCTGGGGAGCGCCACCATCGGACAGGAATTCTCCACATTGTCAAAATGCTGGTTTGACAAATATGCCCGTACGATCTGCGGGCCGGCGTCGCGCGCCATATCCACTTCGACTCCGTCCCAGTTGTTTTTCCATTCGGGATCGGTGAAGAAACAGCCCAGCACTTCTGCGTAAAGCTCGCTCTTGCTGTCGAAATAGCTGTAGAAACCGCCGCGTGTCAGACCCGCATCGCCCATGATCGAGTCCACCGAGACACCCGCGAAACCGTGGCGATTGAAAAGGCGCCGCGCACTTTCTACAATTTTCTTCCGCGTCCGATCGCGGTGTTCGGCAGGATAGGGCATGGTTTCAAAATATTACCTTGATCATATTATTGGCTCGTGTTCTCATAGCGACAATGGACGCTCAACTAACCCGCCGGCGAATGGGCCTCGCGCTCGGCGCATTCGGCTGCGCTGCCGCTCAGGCTCAGACTAAGCCGCAAGGCATCTCGATTCACCATGAGCTCGACTACAAAGTCGCGCCCGCAAGCATTTACAAAGTCTTCCTGGATGCAAAGCAGTTCGCCGCCTGCACCGGCAGCCCCGCCTCAATCGAGCCCTCGCCCGGCGCAACCTTCAAACTCTTCGACGGCCTGATTGAAGGCCGCAACATCGAACTGCTGCCCGATCGGCGCATAGTCCAGGCCTGGCGTCCCGCATCATGGCCCGCCGGCATCTATTCCATCGTTAAGTTTGAATTCGCCGCGCGCGGCGCGGGCACGCACACTGTCTTCGACCACACGGGTTTCCCCGAAGACGAGCGGCAGTCCCTCGACGAAGGCTGGACGAGCCACTACTTCGAGCCCCTGCACAAGTACCTGAACGCCTGATTGCGGCATCCCGATCCTTATCGCAAAGAGCCGCGATGCCGCCCTAATAAATCAATTTCCTCGACGCCGCGTCATCGCCTCCGCCAATACCCCCAGAGCCTCATCGCGCTCCCGCCCCACCAGCGCCAGTCTGGGAGGCCGAACCCTCTCGCTACCCATGCCCACCTGCTGCTGCACAAGTTTAATCAGTTGCACGAACTTAGGCACCGTATCCATCCTCAGCAACGGCAGGAACCACTTATAAATCTCAAAAGCCTTCCCCTTCTCCCCAGCCACCGCCAATTCAAACAGCTTCACCGACTCCGCCGGGAACGCATTCACCAGCCCGGCAATCCACCCCACCGCGCCCGCATCCACAGCTTCCACAATCAAATCGTCCACACCGCAGAGGATCTTCAGCCGGTCGCCCACCAAAGCCCGCAGCGCCGCCACGCGCCGCACGTCCGCGCTCGATTCCTTAATCGCATCGAGCGTCGAATGCAGGTCCAGCAACTCCGCAACCTGATGCGGCAGGAAGTCCACTTTATAAGCAATGGGATTGTTGTAGAGCATGGCCGAAAGCGGCGTGGCCGAAAGGATCGCGCCGACATGCTCGCGCATCTCATGCCAGTCCCCGACATATACATAAGGAGGCAGCACCATCAGGCCGTGGCATCCCGCCAGTTCCGCGCTCCGGGCAATCGCCACCGCTTCCGCTGTGCTCAGCGCCGACACGCCCGCTACCACAAACGCTTTATCGCCGATGGCCTTCATGCAAGTATCGAGCACTTCGTGCTTTTCCTGCAGGGTCAGCGTCGCGCCTTCTCCGAGCGAGCCGAGCGCGACCACCCCCGCGCACCCGTTGTCCACCAGCCACCGGCAATGCTTCGCCAGAAAAGCATGGTCCACCGTCAAATCTTCATTGAACGGCGTGGTGATCGCCGGAATGACTCCGCTCCATTGCATATCTCTTATAGTGCACCGATGGCCTGTCGCGCATCATAGGTACATATGCGGATTCTTCTCTACAGCGGCAAAGGCGGCGTGGGCAAAACCAGCGTCGCCGCCGCCACAGGCGTTAAACTCGCAAAGCGCGGACTGCGCACCCTCGTCATGAGCGTGGACCCTGCCCACAGCCTCGCCGATTCCTTCGATCTCGGCGGGCAGCTCTTTCACGGCGCCACAGGGGAGCCGAAGTTCATTGCTGAAAATCTCTGGATACAGGAAGTGAATATCCAGCGCGAAATCAAGCGCCACTGGCAGGACATCGCGGGCTACATCACCGCACTGCTGCGCACCAGCGGCCTCAGCGACGTCGAGGCGGAAGAGATGGCCATCTTCCCGGGCATGGAAGAGCTCAGCGCGCTGATGTACGTGAATCAGTACCGGCGCTCGAACGAGTTTGAGGTTGTGATTCTCGATTGCGCACCTACCGCGGAGAGCCTCCGCTTCATCAGCCTGCCGACCACGCTCGAGTGGTACATGAAGCACATCTTCAACTTCGAGCGAAAGCTCCTGAAAGCCATCCGGCCGCTCGCCAACAGGGTCTCGCCGGTTGAGATGCCAACGGACAAATACTTCCAGAACATCAGCGATCTCTTCGGCAAAGTCGAAGGCATCGACAAAGTTTTGGAAGACGCCACCACCACCAGCGTCCGCCTTGTCACCAACGCCGAGAAGATGGTGCTCCGCGAAACCCAGCGGGCTTTTGTGTATTTTTCGCTTCACGGGCTGACCGTAGACCGTGTGATCGTGAACCGCCTTTTTCCCGCCGACGTTCAAGACGATTTCTTTTCGCAATGGCGCGAAAAACAAGCCAGCGTCGTGGCGGAAATCGAAACCTACTTCGCGCCAGTGCCCGTGTCGCGAGTCCCGCTGTTCCGAGGCGAAGTGCTCGGCATCGAAAAGCTCGGCGAACTGGCCGATGTTTTATACGGCGAAGACCAGGACCCCGCCGCCATCACCAGTACGCAGAGCCCCTATTCGTTCGTGCGCGATGGCGACAAATGGCAGGTGCGCCTTCACATGCCCTTCGCCGAAAAAGGCGAAATCGGACTCTTTAAGAAGGATGACGAACTCATCGTCGAGATCGGTACCTTGCGCCGCCACATCGGCCTGCCAACCACCATGAGCCATCTCAGCCCTTCCGGCGCGCGGCTCGATGGGACTATGCTGGTTGTAGAAATGAGGAACAGCCAATGAGCGAACGCTGCGTATTTTGCGAAGCCGGTGAGAGAATGGGACGCCTGTTCGAACACGTCGGGCCTTCCGAAGAAGTCAAAAATCATTTCCGGCAATCCCGCGTCGAGTTTCTGAAGGGGATTCGCCGCATCATCGACGAACGCATCGAACACATCAACCGCCCCCGCGAGCCGCGAGGCACGCGCGTCACGGTCGATTAGGATTCCAGAAGACGAAACAGTCGTCTCCGATCTGCTCGGTGCTCTTATAGAGCGCTCTCAGCACAAGGCGCTTCACGTCGCTTTCTTCGCACGTTTCCAGAACGTCGAACATCCGGTTTTTGATCTGTTTGTCGAGTTCGGATTGGGGCAGGACATGCAGGGGCCGAGCCTGGTCCATGGGCATTTCGATCTTGTGCCCGCTACTCCATTCGAGGCCTTCGGGAGGCATGATTCCAGCCATCAGATAGATATGCTCGTCGGCCAGGACGCGGGCGCCCGGAGCGGTTACCTGCTTCACCTTCGCGATCACCGGAGCGAGTATTGCCCATGAGAAATCGCCGTGTTCCTGCCAGATTTCGCGGGCCAGCGCGGCGACCATCAGCAGGGACAGAGCCACCACCGGCCAGCGGCCGCTCACCTTCTCCAGTGCCGCTGAAGTCAGCACCGCCGCAAAGGGAATGGCGACCGTGAAGTATTGCGGAAATGTGGGATGTGCCGTCGCTATGTAAGCGGCCGCGACACCCACCACCCAGGCGCACAGCCGAATATCCGGCCGAGCGCGCCCCACGCATGCCCCAGCGATCGCCAGACCCACGAGCATCAGACCCGTACCGGAATCGAGCCACGACGTCAACACGCCCGCGTCATGCGAAACCCATCCGCTCCACTGCACCTGCCGGTAATAAACGTGGAATCCGACCACGTCGAAGACGAACTGGTGAGGGGCGGTCGCCAGCGCCCAAAGCACGGGACTGAGCCCCAACAGCGCGCCCGCGAGGAATGCCGGTCTTCGCCGCATCCGGATAAAAAGTACGGGGCCGATTGGCACCGCCAGCAATGAAGCGGAAGCCGCGGCGCCCGAAGCTAGACCCGCTAACAACGCCTTCTCGCCGATGCAGAATCGAAACGCCGCCGCGCCCAGCAGCATGCATAACCCATACGACTGTGGGATGCATCCGTACCAGACCACCACATCGTTCAGACCTATCAGAAAGGCCACCGCGATTGCCACCGATAACCGGGCATTCCGCAACACATACGATGCGATCAACCAGACCGCGCCCGCCGTTTCCAGCGCAGCCATGGCCTGCGGCACTCGCCAACCCACGCCTGTCAGCCGCATGATCAGCGCATTCCAGTAAGCGTTCAGCGGGGTCTGCGCAAAGAGGAAGTCGGCATAAGGGCGCTTTCCTGCGAGGATCAAACGCGCTGCGAGCAGATGAAAACCCTCATCCCAGGCGAAGGCCTCGGTCTGCGAATAGACCAGGAGTGCCGCCGCGATTGCAGCGCACACGGCGCCGAGGATGAGCGAGTCGCGCTTAGCGGGCTTTGAGTTCATGGAAGACGAAACAATCCCCAATCTGTTTGCTCTGGCCGTACAGATTGCCTAGGCCCAGGCGCTTCACCTCATCCTCATCGCACGATTCGACCACTGCAAAATCGCCGCGCTTGACCTGCTTGTCCAGTTCAGCCTGGGTCAGCACATGATACAAGCGGGCCCGATCCGCAGGCATCGCGATCTTATGGCTGCCGCCCCATTCCATCCCCGGAGGCGGCATCGCGCCGGTCAGGACATATATATGCTCGTCCGCATATAGTTTGTCCCCGGGATGCAGAGCCTTGCGAACCTCCGCGGCCACGGTCTCGAGATTCGCCCACGACATGTTCGCGGCTTGCTGCCAAACCGTGCGTGCGAGCATTGCCGTCATCAGCGCTGCGACCAATACGGGAGGCCAGCGCTGAGGATAACGCTCATACAACTCCTGCAAACACGCGGACGCCAGAATCGCGGCGAACGGCAACGCAACGGTGAAGTACTGGGCAAACGTAGGATGCGTGGTCGAAAGATACAGGCAATACGCGGCCACGATCCATGAGCAAAGAGCAATTCCGCGCCGCTTACGCCCCATCGCAGCGCCCGCTGCGACCAATACGAACATCAGCATCCCCTGGCCTGAATCGAGCCAGCCTGTGAGCACTTCCAGATCGTGCAGAAACCAGCCGCTCCAATCGACCTGCCGGTAGTAAAGATGAAAGCCGACGACATCGAACCAGAACTGCTTCGGCGCAATGGTCAGATACCAAAGCACCGGAAAAAGCCCCACCAAAGCCCCGGCCACAAACAGCGCAACGCGCTGAAACCCACCCCGAAAGATTAGCCAGACAAATAACACCGGTCCCAGCGGAGCCGTCAATAAGGAAGCCGAAGCCGCCGCGCCCGCCGCCACTCCCGCAAGCAGAGCCGGTCCCTCCAGACACAATCGAAACGCCAGCACACCCAGCAGCATGCAGAGCCCGTAGGCCTGCGACATGGTCGCGTAATTCATCGCCACCTGATTCAGCCCGATCAATGCCGCTGCTGCAATCGCCAGCCAAACTCGCGCCGCCGCGGGAGCCCGGCGCAAAACAAAATCGGCCACCAGCCAAACCGATGCCGCCGATTCCAGCGCCGCCGCCACATGCGGCCCGCGCCACCCATAGCCCGTGAACCGCATGATCAGCGCATTCCACCACGCATTCAAAGGCGTCTGCGCAAAAATGAAATCCACGTATGGCCGCTTGCCGGCAGCGATGAGCCGCGCGGCGAGAAGATGAAACCCTTCATCCCAACCGAAGCCGCGCGTCTGCGAATAGAGCAACAACGATGCAGTGATGGCGGCCACTGCCGCGCCCACTATCGCGAATTCGCGCCTCGTCACCGGTATAATTCGAAACTCCCCTTAAGCCTGATGTCGCGCGAAGATGTTCCCACCAGGACCTCGAAGACGCCAGGCTCCGCGGCCCAATCCTTTACCACCGGATCGTAGAACGACATGGAGCGCCGGTCGAGCGTGACGGCCACCTCGCGCGCTTCGCCCGGCTTGAGCTCCACGCGCACAAATCCCCTGAGCCCCTGGTGAACATAAACCTGCACTACCTCCGCGCCGGCCCGGGTGCCGGTGTTGTGGACCTTTACCACTACCTGTACCGTTTGACCGTAACGAGGACTGGCGGGAAAAATCTTTAGATCGCTCCACTCGTATGTCGTATAAGACAGGCCGAATCCGAACGGATACCGAGGCAGTGTAAGCGGCAGCCGTCCCGAGGGATTCGCGTCGCCGAAAATCACATCGGTTGCACCGCGTGCGCCTTCGGGAGTTCCGGGCCAGACGGCGAGCGAAGCCTGCCGCGTCGCATCGTGAACTGTGATGGTCGGCCCGTCGAATGCAATCACGACATCCGCCGCATCGCCTTTGATCACCGCCGTTGCGGCTGCGCGCTCGTGAACCGCCTGCAACTGATCGTCGGAGCCGATCACACCGATGGAATGAATCCTGGTCGCGTAAAGCGGCAGCAGGTCGCCTTCATTCTTCAGCAGCACCACACTCTGCTCGGCCACGGTCCGCAGTACCTTCTGCTTGTCGGCCGAGTCCGCTTTGGTAACTTCGGGGTCGAACAAACCTTCCGCGAACATCGCCCGCAGTATTCCGCGAACATGATCGTCGTCGAGAGTCTGGTCGCCAATGGCGAATCCCCGAAATCCCCAGTCGCGCAAAGCGGGGTTGTCCGGGCACGAACTGGTTACCGACCACAGGCCAGCCTCTTCAATCGCCGCGCGGAAGGGAGGATAGCGAACTTCATTTATCTGGCGCCCATAGGCGTCGCCGCAGGGAAAATCCAGCAGCGTACCGATGCGCCCGGCTGCCTGCACCGCGCCGGTCCACGCCACCGTCATCCGCGAAGCGAGCCACGGGTCTTCACCGTAATATCCAAATGCCGACTTCGTCTGCGCCGCAACCTGCCTTACGAGGTCCGGATTCCATGTCGCAACCCATGCCAGACCCGAAGGAGGAGGGGTGGTATCGACCTTGAGCGCAGATATCCCCAGGCGGGCGCTTCCTGGTCCCGCCGCGCCGGAGCGCACCAGATCGGCCTTCTCGGCATCGGTCATCCGACGGAGCAAATCCTCGGTTCGCTTGTCGACACCCAGGCGCGCGTCCTGATACGGGTATCGCGGCCTATCCGAGCATGCCACGGTCGCCAGACAAATCGAAGCCAGTGCTGCGAATTTCCACATCGGATTCCAGAGTATCGCGTAGCATAAAAGAACCTGCATGACGCTGCGATTCTGCCTCCTCGCACTACTGTGCGCTGCGCCCGCCATCCCGAAAACGGCGTACCAGCGCGACTGGACCGCGCACCCAGCCATCGTGGAACGCGCCCAACCCCAGAATCTCTACGCCCTGGGCGATATCCACGGCGACTACGAACGCCTCGTTAAACTCCTCGCGGCCGCGCACATCGTGGAAGGAGCGCTCCCGCTTAAGGCCCGCTGGACCGCCGGCAACGCTATTCTCGTGGTCACCGGCGACATGATCGACAAAGGCCCGCGCCCTGTCGATGTGCTGCATCTCCTGATGCATCTGCAGGCCGAAGCGCCGAAATCGGGAGGCGAAGTGATCCTGCTCGCCGGCAACCACGAAGCCGAATTTCTTGCCGGGCCCAGCCTCAAAAAGTTCGCCGACACCGTCGCCGATCTCCGCAAGAACGATTACAGCCCCGACCAGATCGCCGCCTGCCAGACCGACCTTGGCGAATTCCTTTGCGGTTTGCCTTTCGGCGCCCGCGTCGGCGACTGGTTCTTCTCACATGGCGGCAACACGGCTGGCCGCTCTATTGGCCAGCTCTCGGCCGACATCGTGCACGGGGTCGATAAAGACGGCTTCGGCGCAAAAGCGCTTTCCGCGCCCGATTCGCTTCTCGAAGCCCGCCTCGGAGAAGGCAAAGACCAGTGGATCGGTTTACAAAACGAAGCCAATTTGCTCCAGACCTACGCCGCGGCGCTGGGAGTCAAGCACATCGTCCAGGGCCACCAACACAACGAAATCAGGTTCTCAGACGGCGCCGTCCGCCGTGCCGGCCAGATCTTCGACTACAAAGACCTGCTCTACCTGATCGATTGCGGGATGAGCAGGGAGATCGACGACAGCCGTGGAGCTATCCTGCATATCACCGCCCAACAATTCGAAGCCATTTACCCGGAAGCTCCTTTTAACCGGTCGCTATGATGGATCACAATCGCGTTTTCGTACGTCCAACGTCTATGCGGTTTTTAATTCCCCTCGTATTGGCTTCGTTTTGTCCGGTAGCGGCGCTGCCCGCTATCCTGCCCGATACCATCGGCACATGGCAAAAAGGCCCGGCCACCAACGCCTCGGTTCCCGAGCCCAAAGTCTGGACCGAATACGGCTTGCAGGACGATGAAACCGCTTCCTACACGGACGCCGCCCGGAAAATAACCATCTCGGCCTGGCGTTTTAGCGACGCCACCGGCGCCATGGCGGCGTTCTTCGAAACTCGCCCCGCGGACTCCCATGTCGCGCCTTTGATGGGACTTTCGGCAGAAAACAGCGGGAAACAGATCGTCGCCGCAGGTAATTACCTTTTCGTCTTTACGGGTTACAAGATTACGCCCGAAGAGCTCAGCCACGTGGTCGCGACGGTACCGAAATACGAACATTCGCCGCTGCCCAGCCTGCCGAAATACCTCCCCGCCGGCGCCATCCCGGGTTCCGAGCGCTACATTATCGGCCCGGCTGGACTTGCTCAGTTTGCGCCCGAGATTCCCTCCTCCACCGCCGGATTCCATTTCAGCGCCGAGGGTCTGGTAGCGCGCTACGGGACTAAAGGCAAGGAAACGACATTTGTAATTTTTAGCTACCCGGCGATGGAAATGGCCCGCGACCGTCTTCAGCACTTCCAGCAAATCCCGGGCGCTGTGGTGAAACGCACGGGTCCGCTGGTGGCGGTGGCGCTGAACCCCGCGAGCCCGGACGCGGCCGAAAACCTACTGGCGCAAGTTAAATATCAGGCTGCCGTAACCCTTCCTGAACATCCCCCGGCGCCGAACTTTAACTTCGGCAGCTTCCTGATCAGCATCATCGAGTTCATCGGTGTAGTGCTTCTGTTTTGTATCGCTTCCGGGGTGGTGGTAGGGGGTCTGCGCATGGTACTCAGGCGCTCTGGCGCCTCGGGCGAAGGGGACAACATGATCTCCTTACACCTCACCGGAAAACAGTGAGGCAGGGGCACTGGCGCGGTTTCGCCACGCCGTTTCAAAACTCTGAAGTGCTTTGCCTGGTATGAATTAGCCCTTGGGAGCATACGAAATGCCCTTTATCCCAAAACATTCGTTGTATTTTAGGTTATATATCGTCGATTCGATAACCAAAGCTGATTCAATAGCTTACACTGTGGAAAATTTGCTTTTGGATTTCCCCTTGACGAACGATCTCGCAAAACCTTAAGATCCAATCACTAAAGTTTTTAGCGGTTGTGAAGCCGTTGAAAATGATTCTCCCATCGAAAGTCGCTCTGTAACAGAGCGGCCAGAAAGCCCGCCCTGATTCGGCGGGCTTTCTTTTTTCAGAGGCCTAGGAGAAATACGCCTTGCCCCATTCCACCCCGAACGCCTGCTCCGCCAGAGGGCGCCGGGACCGCTCGCCCGGCGCCTGCCCTTGGCCGAGGTAACCGATCGCAAACGCCGCACCGACCTCGAAATCCTCTGGAATCCCGAACTCGGCGCGCGCCCTGGCCGCATCGAACCCGCCCATCGCATGGACATGAAGCCCCGCCGCAGTGGCCTGGATCATCAGATTCGCCAGCGCCGCACCCGCATCGTGCAATCCGAACCGGTCCGGCGCACCATTGTGGGTAAAAGTCTTCTTCCCGGCCGAAATGGCCAGCGCCCAGGCGGTTTTCGCCCAAGCCTGGTTCTGCGGCATCAGCGTCCCTAGAATCCGCCCAAAGGCCGGGGGATCACTTTTTTCGGCCACCACGAACCTCCAGGGTTGCTCGTTAAAGCACGAAGCAGCCCATCTGGCGGCCTCAAACAGGCTCCGGAGGGTGCGAGGTTCAATCGGGCGGTCGGAAAAGCCACGCGGGCTCCAGCGTTCCCAAATCAGTGGCGTCAGTTCGGCAGTTTCAGGCATACTGCCTTGGATGCGCCGATTGAAGTTTCGGACGCGCCGGGGCGTCAATTCCAGGCACGGCCGCTCCATTGAGGATAAAATTTGATTTGCCCACGCGAATCTTAATAACAGGAAACAATGGCCGATAAAAAGCTCCGGATCGTCCCGATCGGCGGCCTCGGTGAATTCGGGATGAACATGATGGCGATCCGCTACGGGGACGACATCATCGTCATCGACGCGGGAATGATGTTCCCGGAAAGCGAACTTCTCGGCGTCGACATCGTCACTCCCGACCTCACTTACCTCAAAGAAAACCGCGAATTCGTTCGCGCTCTGATCATCACCCACGGCCATGAAGATCACATTGGCGCGGTCGCTTTCTTCCTCGAAGAATTCGACGTTCCGATCTACGCCACTGCCTTCACGCTTTCACTCATCGAGCGCCGCCTCGAAGAATACGAAATCGACAACCCGATCCTGAAACCGGTCCGCCCCAAAGACATCATCGAAGTGGGGCCGTTCAAAGTCGAGTTCATCCATGTCACGCACTCCATCGTCAGCGCGGTTGCGCTCGCCATCACAACGCCGCTCGGCGTCATCATCCACACCGGCGATTACAAGGTCGACCCCACCCCGACCGACAACGAACTCTTCGACCTGCACACCCTGGCCGACTACGGCAAGCGCGGTGTCCTGCTGCTTCTTTCCGATTCCACCAACGCCGACCGGCCGGGCTATTCCGATTCCGAGCGGGCCGTGCGTCCGCGCCTGGAAGATATCTTCAATCGCGCCGAGAACCGCCTCTTCGTTTCCTGTTTCAGTTCGTCGATCCATCGCCTCCAGCAGATTCTCGATCTCTCCAACGAGTTTGGGCGCAAAGTAGCGCTGGTGGGCCGGAGCATGATTTCGGTGACCGAAATCGCGCACAAACACGGGCTTCTCGACATCCCGGACAACATCCTGATGCGCCCGCAGGACGTGATGGATGCCAAGGCCGCGAAATGTACCGTGCTCATCTCCGGTACGCAGGGCGAGCCGATGTCTGCCCTTTCACGCGTAGCCGTGGATAACCACAAGCACATCTCGGTCACTACCGGCGACATGGTGGTGCTCAGTTCGCGCATTATCCCAGGCAACGAGAAGGGGATCTTCCGCATGATCGATCACCTCTCGAAACGCGGCGCGGATGTGATGTATGGCAACATGAACCCGCCTCTCCACGTCTCCGGCCACGGGTCGATGGAAGAGTTGCGCCTGGTGCTGAACCTTGTGCGGCCGCGCTATTTCGTGCCCGTGCATGGCGAATATCGCCAGTTGGCGAAACACGTCCGACTGGCTTCGCATCTGCGCGGCATTGGACTTGAAGAGACCTTCATCATGGAAACCGGCGACGTTCTCGAGATTGACCACCGCGGCGCGCGACGCGCCGGCCGAGTCACTGTGGGCCGCGTCTGTATCGATTCCGGCGCCGTCGGCGAGGTGGTCGGCGACATGGTGATTCGCGACCGCCGCGTGATTTCCGAAGACGGAATCGTGCTGCCGATCATCGCGATCAATCGACATACGGGGAAGATCGAATCGGCGCCGGAGATTGTCAGCCGCGGCTTTGCTCTGGAAAGCGATGCGGAATTCATGAAATCGGCTCGCGAAGCTGTATCCCGCACTCTTGAGACTTCCAATGCCGAAGAGAAAATGGATGTCGGAGTCATGAAGGAGAAAATCCGCGCCGATCTCAAGCGCTTCATCAATCGCGAGACGCAGCGCCGCCCCATGATCATGCCGGTCATCATGGAGATCTGACATTCCGCCGCGTAACGCTGTTCTTTGGTCGCTCGCGGCCATCTTTTTATATCTCGGGC
>Ga0302319_10012225_pt1 | contig 16197 bp, 13 predicted proteins | sample Bog_T0_2_FD_203319 | JGI IMG/M metagenome (GOLD analysis project Ga0302319, IMG submission 203319) | Peat permafrost microbial communities from Stordalen Mire near Abisko, Sweden - Bog_T0_2 | ecosystem: Environmental > Terrestrial > Soil > Wetlands > Peat | place: Sweden: Abisko, Stordalen Mire...
GCGGCTGGCGCTGAAGGGCACCGAGTGGGCCCAGGCGCAGGTGGATACGATCCGGCTCAAGCTGTTCAAAATCGGCGCCATCGTCAGGATCAGCGCCCGCCGCGTGTGGCTGGAACTCAGTTCCACATATCCGTGGAAACAGATTTACGCTCGGGCCTTCGACGCGCTGCGCTGCTGACCGCCTCCAACGCGGCCAAAAAGCTTTATACACCAACCCAAGAATCGCCATGGCGGAGCTATGCGACAAATCCGGCTTCGATCTGCGAAGTGCCCCTTCGCCTACTTGCCCAACCTATCGCCAAGCCGATTTCAAGCCGGTTGATGGCTCTTCCACCATGCTTCGCACCGCCGACCGTCACAAAATCGATCCCCGTGAGAAATCGCGGCTAAGCCTTGCGGCGCTAGCTCCTAAGGCTGGTGCGCCTACCATCTATCTTCCCAGTTGGAGCAGACAAGGTGTGTGGAAGCTGACTAAGGTGAGCGGATCGGGCACCGCTATCTGCGCAAGGTGGTAGTACTGCAACTCAGCGGTCATCACGATGGAGACTTCCTACAGGCGTTTCATGGAGCAGGCAAGACAAGGTCGATAGTGGACCGAGTGATCGCCGCCTCACCCTCAAGATTCGGCCTAGCGATCATTTCTTTTACGAACTCGGCAGTTAACGCTTTCCGAATTAAATGCCGAGAGGAGAAGATTGACCCTGCCCTCGAACATCCTCGCTTCGTGGGAACGTTCGATGGATTCATTCGCCTCTGCCTGGTATTACCTCAGGGAATTCATAATGGCAGGAAGAGTTGTGCGCTCGATTATTATCGATAGTTGGTCAACTTTGGACATCAAGATTCACGTTACCCAATTTTTCTCCGAGGGCACTTACACCGATATCGCGAATGCCTTGCGCAGGTCCGAGGACGTGAATCGAAAGCGTGCGATCCCAGCGTCTGATTGCCGTGTGCAGAAGAAGGCGCAGGTCTGAGAAGAGCGTGGCCCTGGCCATGTAGCTTTTATCGAGACTTTCCTTCAGGGGGAGTAGAACATTGCGGCAGTAATCTTCCAATGTGTATTGCGGGATTCCAACCAGAAAGACTTCTTCCTGGGCAAACGCGATGGTCGCGGCGCCAGTAATGCCAGGTCGACAACTTAGCGCCCTGGTTTGCTGTTCCGGGACTTTAGGTCGTGGTCCAACAAGACTCATGTCGCCCTGCAACACGTTCAGGAGTTGGGGCAACTCATCGAGTTTCCACCAACGGAGGAACCTGCCCAGGTTAGTAATCGCAGGATTATTGATGGTTGTAATGTTGCCTCGTCTCTCGTTCGAGAGAAGCATTGTTCTGAATTTGTAGATTGTGAAATGAATGCCGTTCCGCCCGACTCTCTTCTGCAAAAACAAGGCCGGCCCTCTGGAAGTGAGGCGAACCATACAGGCGACAATCAAGAGTAGCGGCAATAAAACAGGCAGCATTGCCGATACTAATACAAGATCGAATGCGCGCTTTGCAGGAGATCGCACCCATGCGCTGAGGCACTCCGATTCCGAGCCGTCGACAGAGTGTTCTGTTGAGGGCTCGGAATCAGGCACGAAGTGTTGGAATGTCCGATGATCCTTCAAGCGTACCTCCCGTGAGATTGTGCCTGTGATCATCCGGCGCGATGACTTAGGCGAATGCTTGTGGGGCGTGGCCCGCATTTGTTTTTGTATTTGTCATGGATTTAGAAAATGCAGGATTGCCCTTTCATCCCGCTCACTGAGGGATGCTCGTATCCGCATGTGACGAATCACAGTGCCCGAGATCCGCGGAGAAAAGCTCTGCGGCGCGTCATGGCAGCGCGAGCAATTTTGTTTGAAGAGGGTTTCTCCGCGGTCTGAATCAGCGGGGGTCGAAGCTTGTGCCAATCGGGCCGGAGGCGCCTGACTACTTGTGGTGTGCGCGATTCGTTGAGCACACAGCGGCAGGATTGCAACGGCCCCTGCAAGACATGTGAGAAGTACTGATCTGCTTTTCATTTGCCCCTCCAGGTTGGGAAGAGGAATCGATAGACGATGCCTGTTTGCCAAATATTCCTGTTCCCCGTCGAAGAGAATTCACGGGAATAGCTGGTATTGATTCGCACTTCATGAGGCAACCGGTAATCGAGGCCGAAGTCAGCCTGTTGAGTGTTTGCGCCCGGGAGACCATCGTTCGAATCGGGGCGCGAGCGGAATGTCTGCTGCATACGGAACACCGGTTCGAATCGACCGACAAAACTTTCTCCGTTTTTGAATCGTGATAAGCGGTAGTCGGCTTCGACCCAGTAACCGCCTGCATGAGCTCCGCGGGCGAATTCGGAACGCAGTCTGAACGCGGTGTTTGCTGGCTCCCACCAAACGTGAACGCCCTCAAAGTTTTCGTGAACATCCTGGAGTTGCCGTCCGTAGGAGGCGCCAACCTCTAGCCGGGCGGTGGGGAAGTACAGGCATCCTCGCCCTCCGCTGGCTCGTTCCGCAGTGAACTGCTGGTTGGTGCTGGCAGCGGAGAAATAGACAGCGTAGTCGGCGGAGACGTGATCCGTCGCAAACACCGATCCTCGCAACATGCCTCCGACGCTCGAAGAAGTTTCCATGGTCCCCAGACTGACGATCAGCGGTGCGTCCTGGAAATTGCCGATCCAGATAGGACTCAAGCGTTCGCTGTAGGTCGCGAAAGGAGTTAAGAATTCGCCGGCCACAAATGTGGCATGCCTGGAAGCAAGGAAGTCCGCCTGTAGATATGTGAGACCCATGAACAAATCGCCCTTGTACCCGGGCTTTCCATCACCGGTCGGGGAGAATGGGTCGAGGATGATAGCGCGACTCTCCACCAGGATGCGATTCCCGATCGGCGCGGCCAGCAAAGGCGAAATTACGGGTATGTAGGTTGTGTTTCCCGCGTTCGTGCTGGTCACAAATCCGACACCTCCGGAAATGAGGGGAACGTTTTGACCTGGAGACTCCTGGGCTGCAGCCCCCATGGAGCCCATGCAAAACACCAGGAAAGCCGGGATTGCGCGTTTGGCTAAATAGTTTCGAAACGATGCATGAATCAACATGGACTTAGCTTCGTTCGATTCCAGCGTCAGCGTGTCATGGGCGCGTCTTGTGAATGTCAGCGCATTGTCACTTGTGCTTGTTGCAAGTTACACATCGAACCGCCAGCGTGCCGGCATGGAGTGAGCGCGCAGTTGCAACGAAGCTGGAATTCGATGGCCGAGACAAATTGCTGACATTCTCCTGACACGCACATGACAGCTTGATTTTCATCACGGCCTAAGGTGAACACTATGCGACGGAGCGAGCGCGAAAAAGACAGTCGGGGCGACTTTCCGTGCAATCACCAAAGCGGTCCAGGAGCCAAATGATCAAACGTTTCGCAATTCTCTTCGTACTCGCCGTCATCTGTTCGTGGAATCCACTTCCTCCGTTGTCGTATGCGGCGGATACTTCTCCGCGGCGCATTGAGGTTGTTGCCAAGCGCTTCTCTTTCGAGCCAGCCACTATTGAACTCCAGAAAGGAGTGCCGGTGATTCTGGTGTTGAAAAGCGTCGACGTTCCGCACGGCATTCGATTTCGCGAACTGAACGTGGAAGTGAAGGCCTCAAAGGGAGCGAGCGGAGAAGTGCAATTCACTCCGGAAAAGACGGGCGACTTTGTAGGGCACTGTTCAGTGTTCTGCGGGGCAGGCCACGGGTCAATGGCTTTGACGCTTCACGTGGTCGGATAAATATGCGACGGTCCCTTGTGATTGCCGCGATTCTTCTTCCGCTGGCTGCGGTTGCGTTGTGTGCGCTTGGCATGGATGGGTGCAAGGCGAAGACTCCATCCATGCTTGAAACGCGGGTGATGACTTTTGCCAAGCATCAATTCCTCTTTGGAAACAAGTCGCAGAAAAACCCGTTGACCGATTCGCCCGAAACAATCGCGGATGGAAAAGAAGCTTTCACACACTACTGTGTGGCCTGCCACGGGATGGATGGACAAAATACCGGCGTGCCGTTTGCCGACCGTATGGCTCCGCCAGTGCCATCCCTCGCTTCCCCTGAAGTTCAGAGGTATAGCGACGGCCAGTTGAAATGGGTAATCGACTACGGTATCTGGCCTTCGGGAATGCCGGGCTCGAAGGGCACTCTGAGTGACGAGGAGATTTGGTCCATTGTTGTGTATCTTCGCCATCTGCCTCCGGCGGGCAGTGTTGGAGAACCGGAAATATACACCCATTGATTTCTATGAATGTTTTTCAATCTCGATTTGGAGCTAGACCGTCCCTTGGTCCGCGCAGGTTGAAGGAGGCGGTGGTGGAAAGTTTCTACGGTTCTGCAACACAAGCCGCAAGTCAATTTCACAGTCACTCGCAGGTCGACTGGCAGGCGATTCTCGTTTGGTTGGATATCAGCGGCATGGCTTTGTATTTCCTCGATCGTCTTAAAGAGTTGGAGAATGAAGACAGCGTGCCCGTCGCAATTCGCGAATGTTTGCAGCTGAATCTGCAACGAAACCGGCAACGAACAGCGGCTCTTTTGAGCCAAGCAGAGAACGTGGCCAAGCATTTCGAGCAGGCAGGAATTCCATTTGCGCTGCTGAAAGGAATTACGCTGACGCCTGACTCGGTACGTGAGCCTGCTCTGCGGTGGCAGACCGACCTTGATTTTTTGATTGCGGAATCAAGTGCAACGGCCGCCATGGATGTGCTGCGCATCCTGGACTATTCGCTTCATGCAAGGAGCGGAAACACATTCGAATTAAGGTCTGGTCCCTTGGGCAAACCTGACCTGAAAAGCCTGTATCGGGCGGACACTCAGAAATCTCTCGAGATACATTGTCTGCGACGTCAAGAGGGACTGCCGGACCGGCTGACACGAGCTAGAGCCAGGCAATTTGAGGGGATATGGATAGCGGCGCTTTCCGCGGCAGACATCATGGTGCAGCAGGCGTTGCACCTGATGAAGCATCTCTGCGGGGAGCATACGCGCCTTTCCTGGGTGCTTGAGTTCTGGCGCCATGTTCGGTTGCGAGAGAGCGACCAGTCATTTTGGGAAGAGGTGAGAAGGATTGCGGCGGTCGAGCCTCAAGCCGATCTTGCCTTAGCGATGTCTCTTTGGTTGACAGTTGAAATGTTTGGGTCGACATCACTCATCGCTCCCGAGCGGTGGGGAGCAGATCGAATTCCTGATGGAGTACTTCTCTGGTTGCGGCGTTATGCCCGCGACCTGCTGCTCTCAGACTCACACGCAAGCAAGCTCTATCTGCTGCTTCGTCGCGAGTTGCCGAACAGGCCCGATGTTAAAGCTACAGCGAGATTGATGATTCCGCTTTGCCTGCCAGCCAGAATCACCGAGCCCGTGCCGGGAGAGACTTTGTCGGATCGCTTAAGTCGCTACCGGATCGAAGCACGCTACAGTTGGCAGCGCCTGTGCTTTCATCTGTTCGAAGGACTTCGTCTCGGAGTCGAAGCGCTGTGTTGGGAATGGAGAATGCCGAAGGTGCAACAGCGATGATCGAACATAGAACGAGGACTGGACCGAGTGTAATGCACTTCCCGATTTCTTGCGTACTTGCTTGTTTTGCATTGCTCTCTTTCGCGCTCAATGGAAGGGCGCAGACTGAACCAGAGAGTGAGTCGCAAACTCAAACTGAGACCGGGGCGCAATCGCAACCCGAGACCGCAACAATTCCGCAGTCTTTGCCTGCGATGGGCATACCCGATAACTCAAACCGGATGGACTCTGGGGAAAAGCTCGGGGAAGATCCCCGAAATGTGCTTGGCGCGTCCTGGATTATCAAAATTGCGCAGGAGAATCCTGAAGTCATTCTCGAGCTCAAGTCTCTTGTAGCTGACAGTGCGCAGGCAAAAGGAATCACGTCGCAGGCGGATGAGATTACCGATGAACAGCTTTTCAGCCAGATAGCAGCCAGCAAGGAACTGCGGGCGAGCATAACTCATTTGCTTGAGGCTCGCGGATACATCTCGGAAGAGGACGTTGAGATTGCATCGAAAGCAAATGCAGACGAGAACGATCGCCGGACTGCGGGCGGGACCAACGGACGAAGCTTAGATGCCTTTTCAGACTATCGCCCGGGGACTTTCGACACCACAAATCCGGCAGCGATGAATGGAGATTTTGCGGCGCTGTCGAAGCGCAAGGATCTGCAATCGCCGTCACGAGCCGATGCCGCAGACGAGCGCCGGGCGCCGCAGACGTCGCCCAACATCACGGATGAACCAAAGTCGCTTCACCGGGATGCGCCGTACAATCTGCTTTCTCTCAGAAATCTCTATACCCAGATTCCGGACTCGCCGGAGAAATTGAAGCGATTCGGCGCAGATGTGTTTACTCATCGCGATCCAGCCATTGACAACAGAAGCCAAAGTCCCGCATTCAATTCGATGCCGCTCGATGTTCCACTCGGTCCGGATTATGTGCTGGGCCCTAGCGATGAGCTGAGCATCAGCGTATGGGGCGGATTCTCACAGAGTTTCATGCGCCCCATCACTCGAGAAGGCGCTATCACGTTGCCTGAAGCGGGACAGATTCAGGTGGCGGGTCTGACATTGGGCAATGCGCAGGCGGTCATCAGCAACGCATTGCAGCCACAGTTTCGCAGTGCCCATGTAGCCGTTACGCTGTCACGCCTACGCACCATCAGGATCTATGTGGTTGGGGATGTGCAACGGCCGGGCGCCTATGACATCAGCTCGCTCTCATCGCCGCTGAGTGCGCTCTACGCTGCCGGAGGACCGACTGGCATTGGTTCTCTGCGCGTGATGCATCATGTCCGCAATGGAAAGCCGATCGGGGATATCGATCTCTACGACTTCCTTCTCCGCGGTATTCGAATAACGGATGATAATCTTCAGGGCGGCGACACATTGGTTGTTCCGCCAGCGGGACCGCAAGTGGCCATTTATGGAGCAGTGAAACGACCTGCGATCTACGAGCTTCGCGCGGAGAAGAATTTGGCGGCCGGACTTGAAGATGCCGGAGGGCTAACCGTTGCCGCGGAATTGAGCCACATCACCATCGAACGCATCGAGGCCAACCAACGCCGTGAATTGATTCCAGTGCAAGACAATGCAGGCGACGAGAAGGCGAGCGGCACGAAATTCGTCGATGTTGAATTGAAAGATGGCGACCGCGTTCGCGTCGGCACCGTTCAGCCATCGAGCGAGCGGGTTGTATATCTCCAGGGTCATGTGGCACGGCCAGGCAAACTGGCGTACCGCGATGGACTGCATCTCGCAGACGTATTGCAGAGTTATCGCGACTTACTTCCGGAGCCTGCAGCCGAGGGAGAAATTGTTCGGCTCATGGCTCCCGATCTTCACCCAGAAACAATCGATTTCAACCTTCCTGACGTCCTGATTGGGAATGTGAACCCACCGCTGCAGCCTTTCGACACAATACGAATTTTTGGCAGATACGAGCGAGACGCACCCAACGTAATCATTCAAGGCGAAGTCGAGCACCCGGGATCGTATCCAATGTTTGAAGGAATGAGTGCTGCTCAATTGGTGCGCGCTGCCGGCGGCTTTAAGCGGGACGCGTCGCTCCAGGACGCGGATTTGATCAGCTATCAAGTGGCAGGCGACACCGGTGTGACCATTGAGCGCCGCACCGTATCCATTGGAGCCGCCGTGCTGCAGAATGATGCGCAGGCCGACTCACCCCTTCGGCCAGGAGATGTATTGACTGTCCATCAACTGACGGGATGGAACGACATTGGCGCTTCGATATTAATTGAGGGAGAAGTTGCTCACCCGGGTAGTTATGGATTCACGGAAGGCGAACATTTGAGCGATGTGCTGAGGCGCGCTGGAGGCTTCCGCGCCACGGCCTATCCCGAGGGCGCTGTACTGACTCGTCCCGAGGTAAAGGTGCTTGAAGAAAAAAGCAAGGAGGAGCTGGTGCGCCAGATCGAGGCGAGCTCAGCGGCTGCCCGTATGTCTCCGGGGCTGGGGGGCGATCAAGCGGCAACCCTGCAACTCATTCAGCAACAGCAGGACCAGGTACTGTCGCGCCTTCGCAGCCAACCGGCAAGTGGCCGGCTCGTGATCCATATCGACGCGTCGATTGATAAGTGGGCGGGCACGGCCGTAGATGTTGAAGTGCGAAGGGGCGACGTGTTGCGCGTTCCGAAGCGACCGGGATTTGTGCTGATAAGCGGCCAGGTGTACAACGCGTCTGCTGTCACATTCATTGCGGGAAAGACTGCCAAATGGTACCTGGATAGTGCCGGCGGATCGACAGCGGTTGCGAATCGCAAGGAGATTTTTGTAATTCGCGCAAATGGCTCAGTGGTCGGGCGACGTTCCGGAGGAGGCTATGACCACAATGTTCTTTCGACGAAGCTTGACCCCGGTGACGTGATCGTGGTGCCGCAGAAACTCATTGGGGCTTCGGTGGTTTGGCGAAACATTCTTACCGCAGGGCAGATTGCGGGATCGCTTGCGATTGCCGCGGCCGTTGCAGGTTTCTAGGAGCGGCATGACATTACAGATTGAATCGCCGGTTTGCGAACAAGCTTCCGCCGAAACTACAGAGGCGCGAAGCGATGCGGATCTCCGTCCAAATTGGATCGTAAATGCTTCTGTCTTGTTGCGGCATGGGCAGTTCCTGGTGCGAGCAGCGGCTATAGCAGTGCTCGCGAATATCGTCATCGCGTTTCTGATTCCAGTACGGTATCAATCGACGGCGCGCATCATGCCGCCCGAATCATCCGGATCGGGGACAGCATTGCTCGGCGCGCTGGCCGGTCGGGCACTGGGCGGCGATGTTCTCGGAGGCATTGCTGCGAGCCTGCTTGGCGGGCACAATACCGGTTCTCTTTTTATCAATCTTTTGCAAAGTGACACGGTAACAGGCCACCTGGTCGACCGCTTTCAACTTCAATCCGTGTATCACAAGCGGTATCGCGTAGACGCATGCAAAGCGTTGATCCGTCATACGCGCTTCGATCAGGACAAAAAGAGCGGAGTCATCACCATCACCGTTACCGATGCGCGCCCGGAGCGCGCTCGTGACATGGCGCAGGCCTATCTCGATGAGTTGAATCATATGGTCAACCGCACCAATACATCGTCGGCACATCGTGAACGAATGTTTATTCAGAATCGATTGGCCGTAGTGAGAGGGGAACTGGACAAGGCACAAGTGGCGTTGAGCAATTTCTCAAGTACAAACATGACCGTCGATCTTAAGGAACAGACTCGTGCGACCGTCGATGCTGCGGCACAAGTGGAGGCGGAGTTGATTACGACTCAGGGAGAGTTATCTTCTCTGAATGAGATTTATGGCGACGCCAACGTACGTGTACGGGCTGCCCAGGCACGCGCCGCGAATCTGCGCGGCGAATTGGCAAAGCTGGGAGGCACGTCCGCAGCACTTTTGAAAGATGTCGATGATGATTCAGATCCAAATGGCACGAAGAAGAATTCTGAAGGCCTGTCGTATCCACCTCTGCGGCAGCTGCCACGGCTCGCAGTGCCGTACGAAAATCTTTACCGGAATGTACGGGTTCAGGAGACTGTATTCGAACTCCTGAAGCAGCAATTCGAGATTTCGCAGATTCAGGAAGCTAGGGACATTCCTGTATTAAGTATCATCGATTCACCGGGGATTCCGGATAAAAGATCGTTCCCGCCGCGAACGCTATCGGTCCTGATTCTGACCGTTCTTGAATGCCTTGGGATTGCTGGGTTTATCGTGGTCCGCTTTCAGTGGCGCGCCATCGATTCGGCCGATCCACGGAGGGTGATCGCAGGCGAAGCTTCCGATGCATTCCATCACGGTATGCGCAAGATGCTTGGCTACATGCGGAGGCAGGCATGAGCATCTCGGTGCCCATCGCGCAGCAGCGTGGAGACATTGGTGCGATTGAACTGCCGTTCGCGCTTGCGCAGGAGCCGGATGCAGCGCGATCAACATCTCTTACTGCGGCGGCGGCCGGATTCCTGTTCTCATTCCGATCTGTTCTCGTGCTGATTGCGGCTCGCTGGCTCAATTGGGGAACGCAGCCGGGAGTCGCGGCAGGCGTCATCGTTGAGATGGTGTTGCTGCTGATGGCCGCGATGCAAGCGTTCGGGCCTGCTGTGCACTCTGTTGCATGGATCTTCCGCTTGCCGTGCATTCGCTGGGTTCTTGTCTTCCTTGCGTTTTCCTGTTGTAGCCTGGCCTGGAGCGGGACCGCATCGCCCGTTGCATCGTTCATGTATTGGGCAACCATGGCGGCTGACGTGGCCATCGTTCTCCTGCTGCTGCGAGGCCAAACCGTGGTCGACCTTGCTCATTCCATAATGAAGGGCTTTGTTGTTGCCAGTGTGATTCTGGCGGCTGTGGCTTGGCTCATTCCCGCTGCATCGGACCTTCGTCTTGGCGATCTGGAATACTTCAACACCAATCAGATTGGCAATGTTTGTGCGATGGGTGTGTTCATGGCGCAGTTTCTCGCGAGCCGCAAAGACGGGCGATGGAGATTTTCTGTGGTGTTCCTGATGTTGACGCTGGTGCGCAGCCTGAGCAAGGCGACGCTCATTGCATTTGTTGTGAGCCAAGCCGTCATGCTGTTCCAGGACAACTCGATAGCGCGCAGCAAAAAGGTTGTCATCGGCGTCGCAGCTCTTGGACTCGCACTCGTTTTCGGCGGCCTTTTTGAGTCCTACTACAGCGTCTATACGTCAGCCGGAAACCAGGCTCAAACCCTGACAGGCCGCACCGGAATCTGGATCTACAGCCTGAACGCCGGACTGGAAAAGCCGTGGTTTGGAAACGGAATTGACTCGATGTGGAAGGTGGCGCCTCCATTTGGCCCTGAGATGTTTGAGGCCCGGCATGCGGAAAATGAAGTGCTCCAGCAGTTCTTCTCGTACGGACTTGCGGGGGTTGCGATGTTAGCCGGAATTTACGGGACGCTATACCGGTCCATCCGTGGCTTACCGCGAAGCTCAACCCGCGCTGTGCTCAATGGTCTGCTACTGTTCATCCTGATTCGGGGCCTTGCGGAAGCGGAGCCTTTCGATCTTCTTCTCCCTCTTTGGAGCATCACCCTCATCAGTTCGTATCTTGGCCTTTTGCCGCGGCGTCTGAAGGGCGAAGGCATCCGGAACTGCATCGCAACGTAAGGAGGACCGCTCGTGAAAATCATTATTGCCGCCTTGTCCGCTCCGAGCAGTCTCGACGGTGTTTCGCGGCATGCGGCCAACCTAGCTCGCGGGCTGTTATCGCTGCCGGACCCGCCGGAAGTCCACTTTCTTGCCGGACACTGGCAGAAGGATATATTTCCGTCGTCCATTGGACGAACCAACTCGCGATTTCACCTCCACCTGATCCAAATCAGGCATAGTAACTTCGCCAGGCTTGCCTGGTACTATCAGGACCTTCCCCTCATTTCGGCGCAGCTTGAGGCCGATGTGGTGCACATGGCTTATCCATCTCCGGTGCGAGCCGATGCGTACAAGTGCCCCACCGTCGTCAGTCTGCACGATCTATACCCATTTGAGATTCCAGAGAATTTTGGAATCGTAAGAAGTGAAGTGAGTCGACGGCTGATGCGGCATTGCCTCACGAAGATCGATGCGATCGCTTGCGTTTCAGACTTTACCTCATCTCGAATTGCGCGGTGGTTCCCACCCGAGGTGTGTCGAAAAGCCCTGACGATCCCGAATTCGATTGCACCCATTTACGGTGCCGGAGTGGCTCTGCGTGAGCTGCGGAGTGGGCTGCCATTTGTGTTGTGCGTTGCACAGCATCGCCAGAACAAAAACGTCCCGTTGGCCTTGAGAATCTTCGCCCAGGCACTGAGGGCGGAGGCTCTTCCAGTTCAGGCTCGGTTCCTTGTTGTGGGAAATTCAGGACCGGACACTCGGAGAATATTGAATGAAGTTCTCAGGCTGGGTCTGGGGAATCGCGTTGTACTTCTCAGTGGACTCAGCGATCAAGAACTGCTTTGGTGCTATCGCAATTGTTGCTTGTTGCTTGCTCCATCGTCGATTGAGGGGTTTGGATTGCCGATCGCAGAGGCGTTGATCGCAGGCTGCCCTGTGGTGTGCTCGGACATTCCACCGTTCCGCGAGATTGGTGGTAATCGCTGCCGCTACGTGGCATTCGGCGAAGGATTAATGGGAGGATATCTTGAAGCCATCGGGCACGCCTTGGGAGAGCCAAGAAGATTTGGCGTATCGATGCCGCAACTCGCGCCCGTTTCGATTGCAGCGAGGTATATGGAACTGTACCGGCACCTGGCAGGGTTTCACCACGTACCGCAAAGTGATATGCTACGGCATCCTGATTCGGAGACTCGGGAGATCGGAATTCCGGTTGAATAAGCGGAGATAATTGTCATTGCATTGTCATTTTCGCGGCGTATTGAAGTAATGGCGGGTCAAACGGAGGAAAATGGAAGTCATGGTCAAGGAATCGGGTGTTGCCGCCTTTGAGCAGGAAGCATCGTCTTCACCATCAAATCTGGGCGTGATCCTGGTGGTCGAAGACGATCCCAGGATGCAACGCGTGCTGCAGAGGATGTTTCTCGCGGAGCACTACGACGTTATCGTGGCAGGAGATGGACAAACGGGCCTTGATCTGTTCCGCTCGCGCCATCCCGTCGCCGTCGTACTCGATCTGATTCTTCCGCAGATATCTGGACGCGAGCTGTGCCAGAAGTTCAAAGCAATTTCAAACGATATTCCGGTTCTTGTGGTGAGCGCGATTGCGGAAGTGGTAGACAAGGTACTTCTGTTGGAACTCGGTGCTGACGATTACGTGACCAAGCCATTCAGTCCACGCGAGCTGATGGCGCGAGTGCAGGCTGCGATTCGCCGTCGGCGCAAGCCCGCTACTGTAACGTCTTTTCGTTTTGCGGATTGCGAAGTGGACTTCAAGAAAATGACTGTCCACCGCAACGGCCAGCCGATTCAGCTCACGTCACATGAGTTCAAACTGCTGAAGTTCTTTACCGACCATGCGGAAAGGGTGCTCAGCCGGGAGGAACTCCTGAATGAGGTTTGGGGCTATAACTGCTATCCGACAACACGGACGGTAGACAACCAAATTCTCAAACTGCGGCAGAAGTTGGAGCCGAATCCCGCAGATCCCCGTCACTTGTTGACCATCTACGGTGCCGGCTATAAGTTCGTTCCCTGATCGAGATGGTCGATGGACCTATCACAAACGCACTCATGACGCCAACCAATTCTCCGAGTGAGAATCGGGGCCTGCGGACACGTGTCCTGCTGACTCTCGCCATGGCCGGCATCATCGCGGGAACCACCCTGGTTAGTGTGTTGGCGATTCGCCAGCCTCTTCAGGCGCTATTCTTCGGCAGCGTCTCGTCGGACCTCGAGAATTCCGTCGCGATCTTTGGAAAATTCCAGGCGGAACGACTGGTGGCGCTGGATCGCGAAAATGCGCTGTTGGCCGACCTGCCTGACCTCAGGGCGTTGATGACGACGAACGACGATAGGACAATCGAAGACGGCGCCGTACGGTTCTGGAAGGTGGGCGGAGCCGATCTGTTTGCACTCGCGGATAATAGCGGCCGTATAGTTGCTGAATTCAATCGTGTATCTCCTGACGATGAGTCGCTCCGCGCGAATTTGCGATCCTATGTGAGCAGCGCGCCGAGCCCATTTCTGGTAAGCGGAAACCACTTATTCGGCTGTTCGGTCAGGCCTATTTATTTCGGAAGCCAATCGGGAGGCACTCTCCTTGGATACGTTATTAGCGGATTCGCCATCGACCGCGCGGCTGTCCAACAGCTAAGCCAGGCAACCGGCGTTGAGGCGTCCTTTTTTTCCGGCGGGCTGCTGCTAGCTAGTTCATTGAAGCCGGAATTGGAAACGCAAGTGTCGACCGTGGAGTCGCCTACTACCAATCATTCGGCGGAACCATTTAAGGTAATTCTCGGCGGTGAATCCTATCTTGCCGTTGTGCGTGCTCTTTCCATGAATGGGACTGTTCCGCTGAGATTGATTGAATTGAAATCTCTCTATCAGGAAGAGCGGACGATCCGGCAGATTGACCGAATCGTTCTTTCCGCGGGGTTGCTAGCTCTGTTGTTCGGGACCGTTCTCATGTTCCTGCTCTCTCGCGCCGTGACACGGCCGCTGGAGAATCTGGCGGCTGGAGTGCGAGCCTTTGCAGAAGGGGATAGTGCGTATCTGCTGCCCTATCGAGGCACGCGGGAGGTGCGTGAGCTGAGCGCCGCGTTCGGCGGAATGCGAAAAGAAATCCTGCAGGCCAACCAGTCTCTGCTTGAGTCGGAACGGCTCGCCACGATTGGACGGATGGCAAGCTCGGTCTCCCACGATCTGCGTCATTATCTCGCCGCAGTCTATGCAAATGCGGAGTTTCTCGCCACGGGAAACCTCTCGGTTGAAGATCGCAACGAGATTCTTGATGAGATTCGATCGGCTGTGGACGGTACAACAGAACTGCTGGAATCCCTGTTGATCATCAGCAGATCGGGGCCAAGCATTCGCCGCTCGCGGGCTTCCGTCGCCTTCTCTATTGAAAAAGCGATGGGCATGATTCGCGCTCATCCTGATGCTGCTGCCGTTCAGTTCTCAGTTCACTTCTGCGATCCCGATTTGACGAGTGCTGTGATCGACGCGACGCAGATCGAACGTGCTGTGTTTAACCTCGTTTTGAACGCGAGCCAGGCACCGCGTGTTTCCGGCGCAGTACCTATCGTTTCGGTCGATCTCGAGGCGCATGAAACAGAAATCGTCATTGAGGTAACAGACAATGGAGACGGAATTCCAGACAGCATTCGCAGTACCCTCTTCGAGCCGTTTGTGAGCGAGGGAAAACAGAAGGGTTCAGGCCTCGGACTGACTCTGACTCGGTGCATTGCGGCTGAGCACGGTGGCAACGTCACCCTGTTGCGCAGCAGGTTGGGCGAGACAGTTTTTCGGATGTCGATCACGAGGAGTGGAGATGCGCCTCTCACGCTGACATCGACCCGCACTGAAATGGAGATGTTATGAGACTAACAATCTCTGTCCGGATATTTTTGAAAGAATGCCTCCCAAGCGCGGCAAAGGCAAGGGCAGCGGCTGTGTTTGTTGCGGCCATCCTCAGCGGTTTGCCGCACTCCGCGAGAGCCCAGGAAAGTGTAGCGGAGAAAATCGAGAGGCTCGATGGGCTCATGTTCCGTGTGCAGGCTCGACTTGAGCAATCGGAGCAGGAACTGAAAGACATTCAGCAACAACTGTCTGCGCTGCGCGGGCAGGCTGGGCTTCCCGAAAAGACAGCGCCCGACGCCGAGCCGGCAGCTTCGCAATTGGCCGCGGCCGTTGAAGAACTGCGCGAGAAGCAGGACATGCAGGAGTCCCAGGTCGCAGCACAGGAACAGGCAAAAGTTGGAAGCGAGTCTCGGTATCCGGTGACGATCAACGGGATGATCCTGGTGAACGGTTTCGTGAATACGCACACGGTGGATGCTGCTTCTACGCCGACCATTGCCTACTCCGGGCCTGGAACAACTGGAGCATCGCTTCGTCAAACCGTGCTTGGAGTCGATGCCAGCGGACCGCACGTCTTCGGCTCTCAAAGTCATGCGGATCTTCGCATCGATTTCGATGGCAGCCAACAGGTCGGCGCCTATTCAAGTTCGATTGGACTTCTGCGTTTGCGAACTGCCCACGCGGAACTTTCCTGGCAACACACGAAGGCATTTTTTTCGTTCGATCGACCAATCCTAAGTCCCGACTCACCAACTTCGCTCACTGCTGTAGCAGAACCTGCGCTGGCGTGGTCGGGAAATCTCTGGGCATGGAATCCACAAGCCGGAGTGTCCGAAGAATTGTCGATTCATCGAGCATCTTCAATACAGATGCAGGCGGCGTTGATCGACGTTGCCGATCCGCCGAGCCTGGCCGCCGCTGCTGTGTCATCGCCAATCATCGCTCCATCCACAGCGGAACTGAGCCGGTGGCCTGGGGTAGAGGCACGTGTGTCCGTCCTTCATCCCCTCTCTGACAGCGCGGTGCATCTCGCTGTCGGCGGATTTATCGCACCACATCGAACCGCGGGCGGAACTGATTTCAATTCATGGGCAGGCACCATGGATTTTAAGCTCCCGGTTTTCTCACACTTTGAGCTGGAGGGCAGCGCTTATCGCGGCCAGGCGCTTGGCGGGCTCGGAGGAGGGGCGTACAAGGATTTTGTCTATAGTGTCTACGATGGTG
>Ga0302319_10012226_pt1 | contig 16197 bp, 18 predicted proteins | sample Bog_T0_2_FD_203319 | JGI IMG/M metagenome (GOLD analysis project Ga0302319, IMG submission 203319) | Peat permafrost microbial communities from Stordalen Mire near Abisko, Sweden - Bog_T0_2 | ecosystem: Environmental > Terrestrial > Soil > Wetlands > Peat | place: Sweden: Abisko, Stordalen Mire...
ATCATCCGAGAGTAAACACTTCTCAATTGCTTGCGTAATTTGGTCGAGTTGCTCGTCGATAGACCCTGGAGACCAGTGAGACCCCATCGGCGCGTGAGTGTGTGAGACTAGAACCTCAACCCCAAGCTTGTAGGTCTTTCTCAAGATCACCGGAGCTTCACATAAGCGCTCCACGGATTCGTCTAGGTTAATGAGGAAGAGGGCAGGAAGCCTGCGAATCGCCATCGGATCACGCCGCCCATTGTAAATATCAAAAGTGAACCAGCCTGAGTCCTGTAATCTATGTTGAATTTTATTTCTAAAACTCGATCTCTTATGCATGGGCCTCTTTCATCAAAATCAGTTTTGCGGTGACTCCTGAGCTTTTCTCTTGAATTTCCATCACGCGGTATTGAACTCCACGAATCCTGATCCCATCCCCCTCTTGGGGAGGGGCCTTTAAATCTTCCAACAAAATGCTAAAGGACGTACTGATACTGGAAACCAAGAGTCCCCTCCCGTCGTCACCCCATTCAACGGGATGCTTTTCAAAAATACCGTTGATCTCAGTGACGACGGGGTGTTCTTCTTTGTGTGTGTACTGAGCCATCTCACCAAACACGCTAGCGCTTGACTTAAATAGGGTTTTGAAAATGGAGTTACCCACTGGGACCTGCTGGCTTGAGAGGAAGATCAACTGGCACCCCGTTGAGTCGTGCAGTCACTAGGAAATCGGTGACTCCAGCTTCTTGAGATGCCACTGCTACCCAGGGAAGAGTCGAATCTGCAGGGGTGAGACACTTCTGCTTGTCGTCATAATAAAGCTTTTGCCCGAAACTAACGCCGATGTTATTGGGTTTTTTAAGCTCATAAATCCCTACTAAATGAATATTAATCATTTCTCCTGGAAGTCCCGAAGTTGATGCGATTCCAAAAAAACTTCCTAAAAGAACTGGATTTCCAGATAAGACGGCAAGTCCAGTCTTTGGGTCTAAGGCTGCATCCTCTGGGATTCGGTAGTTGACTGAAGATCCACTTGAAATTCTATTTTTCATATATTCCTTTCGTTGAATTAAGTTAAATGTCTTGTCTAATTTTTACAGCACCTCGATATTCCAATGCTTTGACTCCAAAGTGTAAAACTCCTCGTACTCTAAATCCCAGACGCTCAAAGGATTGCTGAGGCTCGGTTTGAATTCCACGAGCACCGGATAAATAAGCGTACTCGATAAAATCGATCTTTTCTTTTCCAGCAAGCAGGTAGTAAGCGTTCTCCTTGGGCTTAGCGTCCTTAGCTGAAAGCGAAAGCCTGGGCTCAATAATGGGAGTGAACTGACCACCGTAAATATTCTGATTCGTGAATTGAGTGGCTAAGAAGTTTGTTGAAACCATCTTCAGTGCAGCTTCCCGTAAGGTGTGTGGCACGAGAAGATATTTTGGACTGAGGCTTAAATAGTTATTAGCCATCGAGCGCTGATCCATCATCTTAAAAAATCCATCTGAGATTTGATCCGTGTCTCCCAAAAGCTTTTTATCCTTGGCAACGGTGACCACGTTCTTGTGGGGGGCTCCCTCATCAAAAAGAGGGCTTCCATCTCCCATTTTTAAATTTTTAATAAAAATATCATAGATGTGGTTTTGTTCAGTTGTAGCGGCTGCTACTCCGAAAGTACTTAAAGCTTTGGTAAAGGCCCCCAAATCATCATTCACCATTTGCTGAAGTGAAAAATGAAGCATTCGTGCGTAGGTCTTAATCCGGTAAGAATCTCCTTGCTCAGTGAGGTAAGTGGCTTCGATCTCTGAATCTTCAGGCAGTTCCCTCAGTTCTCCGATCTCAGATACCCTCAGTGGATTGACGGGTTTAAAGTCTGAAACCTCTTTTTCTGTCACAAAGGGGGTGTAGGTTCGCTCGGCTAATTCATAAAAGTTGAGCAGAATTTTGTTTGAAATATTGCTCAGCAGCAGCGGATAGTCAGATGTGGTCATCGCTCGCTCAAAGACTGAGAGCTTATTGAGACCACGGGATCTAATACCCATCGTTTCTACACAATCTTTGGCCACATCCAAAAGAGACATTCCATAATACTCTCTGCCCTGGTCTTTTAATTCATACTTTTCTGGAAAAGATCGATGCAGCAGGTGTTGCTCCAGTCCGATTCTCCTCGTTTCGGTCTCATCTAACTCCCCAGCCTTGATCATCCCATGCATGATATGAGTACTTCCTGTACGGGTATACTCATCCAAAAGCAGGCTTTTTGAACGCTCAAGTGAAGCATTTTGAGCTAAAACTGATTCAACTGATGAGTGCGCAAGTCCTAGACTTCGTGCACACTCTTGAATGGCAAGGACTTTTTTTCTTTCTTCTTGCCTCACTTCAAGTTCCCTCTTCAGCTCAGTCTCTTGCGATATCTTTTCTTTTTCGGATTCTTTGATTGTTTCAATCGGTTTCACTTCTTGCTCTCTTTCTTTTAAATTATGAATCATAACTTCTGTCATTTCTTGATCTGCACGAATCGAAGCATGGGGATCTGCACCGATAGCAACTAGGCTGATTTCCAGTGGAATCCATCTCGATGCTTCTAATGTGCGAATGGAGTGATCCTCTTTAGATACATCATCGAGTTCCAAAATCTGGTACCCTACTGAGACATTTCTTAAAATTTTATCCTGAATTTTTTTGAAATATCGCTCTCCATCCGCATCAAACCGGACGGTGGCCCAAGCCTCCCCTTTTTTCTCATCAATCCAGGCGCGCTCCACACAGCCTAGAACTGAATCCACATCACGGCTGTGATCTTTGAGAAAGGGAGCCCCTCGGTTCAGCCGTGAGAGGTCAACCGAATTTTTTCTTAAAGACAAAACCTCGTTGAAAATTTCTCCATCACAAAACTGTCTTTGAACTGAAGCTCCCGTACTCCACACTAAATCGACACAACGACTCTCAGTGTTGATCGACTCGGGTTTCACTTCGGCTGATCTCGATAAATTTTTTAATTTTTTCACGCTGTCTCCTTGCTCTTTGCTTGTTCTTGAAGTTTGAGTTTTGCATCAAGTTCGATTGAGGGGTCGCACTCAAGTTTCAATCCTCTCTTTTTGAGTTCTTCAAAATCATGCTGAATTTCATCGAGCAGCTCTTCAGCATTGTAGCCCTGTTCTCGTACCGCCTCACTCCAGCTCATCGTACCGATCCTCAGAGCTTCCCTTGTGGCCAGGATTTCTTTTTGTGGATCAATGTAGGGATGCGATGGAGTGGTAAACCCGACCGTCAGCTGGTTGATCTCTGGCCCCATTTTGACACTCATAATTTTTTTAAACTCATTCCATGTGGGAATGCAGAATTGGGAAATAATCATTCCTTGCCACCGGCTCACATTTCTACGGAACTGGAGTTCAGCCATTCTTGCACTGGAGAATGTGGCATTACTGTAGTCTGAGCTTAAGGCTTCGTAGGTAATGCCCAGACCACTGGCCAGTTGCCTCATTAGAATGGTGGAGTACGTGGGATAATCCCCACTCCCAGGAGGCTGATTGAAAGTAATGGATTTTCCTGTAGGAAGCTTCACTAGCATTCCACTCTCTAAATTCTCAAACTCCTCTTCTGGGTCCGTCCTTCCCACTGTGTCGGGAGCGTCAATATCGTGAATAAACCCAGCAAAGCATGCTGAAATCTTTTGAAGCATGAGAACAGCATCGCTAAAGTCATCAAAGTCTTTAAAGAGTGAGAGTGTACTATGAAAGGGGGTCACTCCTCTATTTTGTTCGGCCCGCTCCATGTCGTAAATATGCAAAATTTCATGGGATGGAATAGGTTGAGAGATGAATGAGTTGGGAAGAAATAAGAGAAATGATCCAGGATGTTGGGGAAAACACCAATAATTGATGCGTTGGCCGTTGCCGTCGTACTCAATCCCTTGAATGATATAATTTCCATGAGGAAGGGCCATCTCCTTGTTGGAGTCTAAGTAGTCAGGCTCAATCACTCGGTAGACGGATGGAATTTCTTGTCCTCTTTTTTTATAAAGCCTAGCTAACATCTCGCCAGATTCCACCCAGCCTTCCATGACAATCCGTTGCAGCTCATACCAGTTATGTCTAGAGTAGTAATCAATTGCAGGAGTTTCAGCCCATTCTTTCCACAAAGGAAGTACCTTTTGTCTCAGTTTTTCTGGACCCCTGATCTGGAGCCTAATCCCATCCCCGATCGTAGAATTAACGATGACCTGTTTTCCCTTTCTGGCGAGTGCATGATTACGACAGAGATAGCGAGTGCGGTCTCTCAATGTCCTGCCTGCCAGTTTGATCTCAGCATCTGCATTGGACGACCTGGGTGACCATCCCTGAGTTCTACGCGAGAAAGAAGCCCCCTCGTAGTGTCTCGCCAGGCTCATCAGCCGATTTTGAGCAAGCCTGGCTGTCTTCCGAGAGAGCCCCTTTTTTGGATCAAAATAATTAATGAATTTATCGAAAAGGGTCGTGGCCGATGTCACTTCACAACCCCTTTTTGAACCTGGGGAGGATGATCGACTTTGACCTGCTTTTCCCCAGGGAGTTCATAAGTAGGTTTCTCATGCGAATGAGATCCTCAAAAGAGCGATATCGAATTTCTCGATCACCTTCCTTTACGTATTCTATTCCTTTTTGAAGAGTATCGGTCAGTTCCGATAAGTTTTTCTCTTCTTGAGACTCACTTGCCATACCAGGCAATTTAGAGGATGAAAGCTTTGGACCCAAGGCGAAAGCATACTATAAATGATTAATATTAATGAGATATTAATATCTAAAACACACCAAGGTGAAAGAATTTGACATGTGATCACAATGTAATTACAATCATATCTATGAATGTAAAACTGAAAATTGTACAAATCGGCAATTCTCAAGGACTGAGGCTTCCAAAGCTGCTCCTTGAACAGTGCGGCATTAAAAAGGAAGTTGAAGCCGAAGCGGTGGATGGAGCTATTATTTTACGCCCCTTGAGCAAGGGACATAGAAAAGGCTGGGATCAGGCATTTTTAGAGATGTCAAAACAAGGGGATGATAAGATCTCACCTGAGATCTTAAATGATTTTGACGAAAGCCAGTGGCAATGGAAATAAACCGCTTTGATGTTTTTTTAGTTAACCTTGACCCTACAGTGGGAAGCGAAATCAAAAAAACACGTCCAGCGCTTGTCATCTCCCCAAATGAAATGAATCATCACATTCGAACTGTGATCATTGCTCCCATGACGACCCAGGGGCGAACGTACCCTACAAGAGTTGCCTGTCACTTTTCAGGCAAGGATGGGAACATCGTACTCGACCAAATTCGCACAATAGACAAAGCTCGACTCGTTAAGAAATTAGGTATCATTGACCCAAAAATGCAAAGAATGGTTTCTCATATTTTAATTGAAATGTTTTCTATTTGAACAACTTTTTCACTTTGGGTTTTGAAGGTTGTTTCTGTTTTTTTAACTCAGGAACACTCAGCCCTCTCGCTTCTTTTTCTTGCTGCCACCGCTCATGAGTCCATCTGAGACAACCTAGAGCAATGTAACAAGCGTAGTTATACACAGCTAAGTCAAAAACCTCATTGCGTTCGTACACCTTAGTCCAGGCATAAGACGGAAACCCTTTCCGGTTCACACTTCTTGAGTATTTTTCAGAGCAAAGTTGTTTGAAATATTCTAGGTCATATTCAGGGAAATGCATCGAGCCTGGCTGGCCCTTCCCAATTTGAATACGAGACATAATTTCATTTTTCAAAACACTCACGCCTACAGGCCAGACTTTCAAGCCACGAACTTTTTTACCTCGTTGGTTGACATCCACTCCTGTGGGTTGCCCAATCGGTATTTTAAGCGAATCCATTCCTCGAATGGGCATAATACGAGCTGGGTTATGATGGGATCTGCACCACTGGTAAACGGTTGATGTGGAAAATGAAGTATCAATCCCCAGCATATCAATTCCGACATGCACCCCGCTTGAGAGTTCCCACTGCTCATTCAGAATGCCATCGAGATTTTTCCAAACTGGATCAGTCGGATCAGAAGGAGTACCCATCCAGACTCGGTAATCGATGGACCAACACTCAGCCTTGTTTTCTCCAAACGCTTTAATTTCACACTCCAGCCGGTCGCGCTGGACATCACAGGCTGCAATCAAAATGATTCCACCTGCTGGAACCGTATTCAGCTTGTAGGGTTCACGACGGGTTTTGAAAAGTTCTTGTGGGTCCAGCGACTCTCCATCTTCCTCCCACGTCTCACCTAGTGATGTATTGATGAACACTCTTAAGGTTTCTGGTGTCTTTGCTGAAAGAAAATCATTGGCTAACTTTTCCCATGGACTGAAAGTTGAATAGAGTTCATTGATATGAAATCCTGCAATTCCCCGAGAGGTGGCTCCCGCAATCCATTGACCTTTCTTTAACATCTCAAATTTCTTTACTTCTGGAATCAGCCTAGAGCAATGCTCACATCGATACTTTGCAGTGGATGGGTCGCCTTTTGCCCAGTCCAAGCGAGGAAATCGTAGAACCTGAAACTTATTGCAATCCTCAAAAGGACAGGGAACGTAATATTGACGTTGATCAGAAGCGAGGTATTCTTGTTCAATTCGAGATCGTCCCTTCACCGTGGGAGTTGAAGTAATAATGCACTTTCGATTAAAGAATGTCGTTTGGCGCTTTTCTGCCAATCGGATCGGGTCACCTTCTTCCGTTGTGTGGGCATATCGATCGACTTCGTCCATCAGCAAAATTCGAACAGGTCGAGCGCACAATTGACTCGGCGTTGGACTGACTATGCCAATCCATCCCCCTGGGAACCGCTTATGCAGCAATGTATTTTCACTATCTCTCGAGCGTGGGTCTTTGATTCTTTTTGAGAGAGAGGGGGTGTCTCTAATCATAGGTGCCAAACGATCCTTGGAATAACTCTCTGCCATATCTAGAGTAGGTTGGACCATCAGAACTGGAGATGGATTGTGCGCAATATAGTAGAGAATAATGTTATTGAGGCACTCCGTTTTACCTAATTGAGATCCAGTCATCAACACCACTTTACGTATTCTTGGATCGTTTAACGCATCCATCATCTCTTTTTGATAAGGAAAGGTCCGCCAAATTCCAGGCTGTGATGAGCTTTCACTACTCAGTCTTCTTTCAATATCAGCGTACTCAGAAACTGTTAACTTAGGGGGTGGCGCTACCAGTTCCAGCATTGAGCTCACCAGCTTCTCCGCTGCTAAATTCTTGTAAGTTTGAGAGTTCATTAAGTGCTTCCTCACAGTATTTTTTTAATAAATCTTCTATTTCTTCTGCCTGATTCATGTAGGTGAGCTCTATGGCAGATTTAGTTGGAATGGAAAGTATTTTAGAGCGAAAAGCGGTAATGAGCTTAGCCCAAATTTGATTGACCTCATCCGCATCAATGAGATTTTCTTCCAACACTCGGGTTTCAAGTTCTACTTTAATCCGTTTTGCTTGTGTATAAGCAATTTCCTCGCGTTCTCTTTTTTCTTTCAGATCCGAGGGTTCCTCTACACCATAAATCAAGTCTAAAGCTTTTTTTGAATCATAGAGAAAACTGTTCTCGTTTTCTTTGATGACATCAAGACAAACTAATTTATTCTTAATCGTCTGATGGGCTTTTCCAGTTAATTCTGTGAGTTGATTAATTGTAACTAACTTCATACCTTTCCTATTATTAATACCCGACTTATGTAAACTGCTTTAGAGTTCCATTTATGACGCAGTCAGGAAATAGCTCGGGGGCCCCCGCGCGGCACCCCACCTTGACGCGCACGGGAAGGACCCAAGCATCTATTCTCATAGACTGATTCATGCTGCTGATTGTTCTTTATTTCCTGCTCGCTATTGCGCCTCCTAATGCGTTTAAGAAGGTTTCAAAAAATTCGTTCTCAACCTCTTTCTCTACCGTCTGTTGAAACGGCCAGCGCTCTTTGATGTGCACTTGGGGCTTTAAGAGGTAAAGGAGTTTTATCTTGTCTCTCTGCTCACGTCGCCTCTGAGCTAATGCCGAGCCTGCTTTGGCACGCTTGCCTTTCATCTTTATTGGACGTTTGCGATAGACAAACCATTGATCCCCGTGAGGAGAGATGAATGCATAATTTGTTGGATGACTCGCTAGGAGTTCACTCGGCCATTTGCTCTTGGGTGTGGTGCTTGTGATGTTCTTTCTTATATCAACAGGAATTGAAACGTTTTGCGAGCCAGTGGGTTCTTTCGTCCCACCTAATGCCTGATCTGGCATAAATGGATCAATCGATCCGACATAACTCACTGAATTGGGATAATCTCGCTTTTCTGCGGGTCTTGCTCTGATGCCATCTTTGACCCATCTGCGGCGTAAAATAAATTCACTCGGTAAGCCTTGAATGAGTTTGTCCTTGGCTTTGTTGGCAAGGATCGTGAGCGTGAGTGTGTGGGCATAGGGCATCTGAACTTTTGCCAAATCATCAAACTCGGACAAAACTTGCGGCAAATTCGTTTCAAATTTGAGTTCCATGCTGTGCAGCACAATAGACGAACGGGCGGAGAGACAAAATAAAAATGCATACTATAGATTATTAATATTAATGAATGAGTAATCGTGGTAAATTTTTTGAAAGGGCTAACAGAGAGCCCCTCTTCCATGAGGGGCAACCTTAGCGGGGTTTTGTTAGCTCTTGCCTTTAACTCTCATCGTCTTTCAATTCACGCTTGATAAAAGACTCAACATCATCCATCCAAAAATATTCGCCCTCGATTTCAATGATTCGATCATCGGACATCTCAAAATCAATCCACTCATCACGGGCTATTTTCCAGGATAAAGGATCAAGCTCTTTGATTGCGCTGATCGTATCATATTCTAGCCATCCTATTTTCGTTGTTTCTTCATAACAACCTTCCATTGAACTTTCAAATGCCTCCTCTACGTTGATTGGCGTTAATTCTTGGCTAACAACATCTGAGATAATCCAATCTAAGCCATATTCAGGTCCATTATCCTCCGTAATTCTCATTAAGTCATCTGACATGCAGTGTTTGCATGTTCCCGATGGCGCTTTTGCTTAGCATCCATAACAAAATGGTGTGCTGTGCTCAATTGCGATTTTTTCTAATGCTTGCATGATTTCTTGATTTTCCATTTTATATCCCCCTTGTGTTTGTACTTCATTATAACTGCTGATGAATAATGTATACATATATATGTATACATTTGCAAGTCTTGATTATAGAAAAATGAAAATATTTTTTAATGAATTTCAAATTAATATGTTGACATACGTATACACATTGATCAAAATAGCACTGGGGTAGAGTGATTTTTTTAATTAAGGAGTAAGAAACATGGATCGATTACCGATAGAACATCAGATAAAAGATAAGACAATGCATATTCAGATTTCAAAAGAACTGGATGCAGCGATGCATAAAAAGATCAAGGCTCTCGGTAGTTCAAAAAGTCTCTTTATTCGTTTAGCAATTTCAGAATATTTAAAGTTAGGGATAAACAGCTTAAAAAATTTCTCATCTCAATATGGTCGATATAAAGTCGGTAAAAGCTTTGTTTTTCGTATTCCTGGACAACTCCATGAAGACCTCAGTCACGTTGCTACAAAGTTAGACCTACCCTTACAACAACTCGTCAGGGAAGCCATAGAAAGGGCTTTGGGATAGTCTAGCGAGCAATATAATCTCCCATTTTAATTTCAGTACATGATCATTTAAAGAAGAAATAATATAAAAATTATACAAAATAGATAACAATTATATATGTATAAATATCTCGTGTACTCTCATGAGGAACAGTTTTACTCCAATTGTTGAAACGAGTGACTAGGGATTAAACTCCCTAATCATGCTGGACTGCTGGCCCTCTTTCCACGAATTGCTTGACCCACCTTTCATGATGTAAAAAACGAACCGGTACGGCCTTCGACAATAAAGCTACCAGACGCACCGGTTCTTCTTATTCGTCTGGCTGGTATCCCAGCCAGCTCGGGATCAGGATCTGGACAAATCCTAATGCTCTGAGATGCAATCCTTAAACGGCATCTATCGGGCGAAAATTTGTACTCACAGGCGGAAGCCAATGTTGTTGTTCCGGTTCTCAGGGTCGTTGTAGTTGCGATACGCTGACCGGCAGTTCTGGGCAGAGTTGTTCCAGCTACCGCCCCGGATGACCCGGTTGGAGCCTGTTTACGATCCTGACGCCACACCTGAAAATTCCTTTCTTCGTAAAGCCAAACTATTCGCATAAGACCAGTGAGCCAAACTGCTTTGCATCCTCTGCGCCAATTCCAGCTCACTTATTTTTCCACTTCTCTCATAAAATTCAAGTTGTTTCACCTTCTTTCGAAAGCGCACCAGATTCGGCCTTTGAATGCGAATCAAATTTCGAAATACGCGCATCCCTAAAAAGGGAATCCCTTCATGAACTGGAGCAACTCGGGTAACTTTTTCTTTCAACTGAAGTTTTAGATCTTGAGCAAGAAAGACCCTAATTTCACAAAGCACCTTCTGCAAATCCTTTGTTTCTCCAAAAGTCAGAAAGTCATCCATGTAGCGAATATATCCTTTCACTCGAAGCTTGTCTTTTAAAAAATGATCTAGTTCTCCTAAATAAAAATTCGCAAAATATTGAGAAGTCAAATTCCCGATAGAAATGCCCTTGCCTATGGCATTTCCTGGTATAGGATGATCAATGATTTTATCCAATAATTGAAGAAGCAAAGGATCTTTAATGACCTTGCGTAATAATTGTTTAAGAATTTCATGGTCCACTGATTCAAAAAACTTTTGAATATCACACTTTAAATAATACTCATTTTTTTTAGCAAACGATTGACACCGTTTCAGTGCCACATGCAGTCCCTTGCCCTTTCGGCAAGCATAGGTATCTGTGATCAACCTTCGTTCCCAAAAAGGTTCAAGCACTGCGCACACTGCATGGTGTACCACCCGATCACGAAAGGCAGAGCTACAAATCTTTCTCACCTTAGGATCTTGAATTTCAAATACCTGATACGCTCTAGGCTGATAAGTTCCATTCGCAAGCTCCTGCCCAAGACGCAAGATTTCAGGTTCTAAGTGAAAAACAAAACAGGCTACTTTAGGTTTGTTTTTCTTTCCCTTTAAAGCTTGGAGAGCAGCTTGGTGAAGATTTTTAAAACTCACCACCTGATCAAACAAATGGTTCTGCCTGCGCATGCTTAGAATTCCTCCCGGGTTGTTGTTGTTTGATCCAGCCTCCTAGCATCTTACCCATCTCATTTAAGGATTTCATGGCTTGCTCATACGCTTGCGTTGGTAAGATCTGGGTTTCATAGGCGATCCGAAGCAAAATGCGAATTTTCTCTAACGTGAGATTGATCTTTTTCAATACAGAGATTTTGTGAGCAGTGTATCGGGCTTCCACTAAGTCTTCTACTACACTTAATGCTAGATTGTTAATTCGATCTGAAAAGGTAAACCTCACCCGTTTTGGAAATTTCTCCGTCGTGCTCAAAAGCCATTTTAAAAAATCTAGCCACTGCAAAAAAAGAGGAAAATCATTGGACATGGGCACCTCCATGGGTAGCTTCATGCACATCTTGGGGTTTGTCTTGAGAACCTTCTTGAGAAACAGGGGATTGAACAATCTGAGTGATTTTTAAAATCTCTTTTCCATACTTTTCCACTTTTGCTTGTCCCACCCCTTCAATTTTAAGAAGATCCGCTAAAGTTTGAGGGCGAGTCTTCACGATTTGAACTAATTGTTGATTGGTCAATACAACGTAAGGAGGCACCCCCTCTTTTTGTGAACACTTCAAACGCCACTGGCGCAACAAATTAAAAAGTCCTAAATCCCCTTCCGCTAACTTTCTCCAGTCCTCATGGCGTAAACGAGCATGTTTTACATGAGACCCCAGATGCAAAGGCAAATAGTAAATCACTAGCGTTAAATATGGCAGCTCATGCCGAGTAAAAAAATAATCCCGAATCTGGATGACTTGCTGATCTTTGAGAAACTCCTGAACTATCGTATCGTTAAATTCTCCAAAACCTAAGTCAAATGATAATGTAATGACTTTCACCAACATCTAAAAAACCTACCAAAAATATTCGAGCGGCCATCGGATTCTGGGTCTGGAGTGGGCCTCGCTTTTCGGAGCATCCTGGCTCAAACCCTCTTCTACTCTCGTTTTAAGCTCCTTTCGACGGGGTTTGGCCTCGTCTGCTCCGGGCTGGCCCACTCCTCTCCCCTCATCCTCGGCCGCTCGAGTGGGGCCGGCTTCGCATCGGCCAAAAAAACAATGCCAAGGGTAAAATGGTAAAAGTGTCAAGTATTACGCCGGCACAGGCGGAAGCCAATGCCGTAGTTCCGGATCTCAGGGCCGTAGCAGCCGCGATACGCTGACCGGCAGCCCTGGGCAGAGCTGCACCAGCTACCGCCCCGGATGACCCGGCGGGAGCCTGTAGAGGGACCCTTCGGATCTAAACCCTGAGAGCCTTCATAGTTCTCACTGTACCAATCCTGAGTCCACTCCCAAACACCCCCTCGGTAAATCCCAAACCGATTGGCAAGCTTGGACTTCACAGGCTGAGTCTGGTTTTGTGAATTCGCATTATAAATGACATACTTCCCCAGCTGGCTCTCATCCGCTCCTGAAACCCACGCCGTTATCGTGCCTCCTCTGATCGCATATTCCGTCTGTGCTTCTGTTGGCAGTGAGTAGGTGTAACCCTCCCCGTAAAACGCGTGGTTCACTAAACGAATAAACTCCTGAGCATCATCCCAACTCACCTGCTCTACCGGATGATCCGGACACATCGAGATCTGAACTCCTTTCACCTCAATCTGTTTAAACGTGTTGGGACAATGCTTTTGTTCCTTGAATTTAGAGGGATTCGTCCCAGTTATGCTGGCATACTCTACTTGAGTCACCACCGCTTCGGCCATCTCAAAGGGGCTCAGGCTGACTTCATGTTGTCGCTCATCATTGCCACGATCCTTTTCCGTAGAAGGACTTCCCATGAGAAATTTCCCTCCAGGAATTTTAACAAAAACGCCTACAGCAGAGGTTGCTTTTGGAGCTGGCTTAGGCGTCGAAATAACCCCTGGTCTTTGAACAAGTGGAGAAGCTGGCTTGGGCACCGGTACTGGACTCCTGCTCGATCTAGCTCCAGCACTCACGACACACCGAAACTTCCTCACAAAAGGCGCTCTGATGGGACTTTTCTCCAAACCCCCCTCTTTGCCTTTGAAGTAATAGACATTCTGCGCAGCATCCACTGTGGAGGACCAAAACTCTTCCTCTTTCGTCCCAGGTAGTAAATCAGGATCGTAACTTCCATCGGCACGCATCGCCCGGGCCAATGTCTCCCATTCCTGTTGAGTGGGAAGTCTGGCCCCTGCACTTTGACAGTGCTGGCACGCATCTGGATAATTCATTTTCTGTTGAACGACTCCACTCCAAATCACTCCTGCCGATTCAAACAGATCTCCTAAGGCGCTCAAGGTTTTAGAGACTCGAGCGTCATCCACCGGAACATAAATAAAATCATCTTTCGGATAGAGTTGACTGATGAATTTCTTATCCAGGGGGGAGAGCTCTTTATTCTTAGGAATTTCATAGTTGCCTTCTATAATTTCCTTGGGAAAGGGATACATCATGATGGATGCAAAATCTAAACTCGAGTGATTAGTGGCCTGAATTCTAGGACGCAAAATATTTTGCATCACCATGTCCTCATCCCAACCATACTTTGTATGATAGTAATCACAGACCTGCTGATTGGATTTAAATTTGAACCCACACTCCTCTGGGTTTTGAGTCTCATGCACTAAACTTAAGATGTGACCAAACTCATGCAAAATGTCCTCATCCGGAGTATCCCACCGCAGATGGATCGCAGGCTTTCCTTCCGCCTTCTTCAGCTTCGTTGGATGAGTTCCAATCGTGGACCAGCATACCGATTGATTATCAAAAAATAGGACAATATCGTGATCTCCTCCAAAGTCTTTGCCCATATCAAACTTGATTCCTGCATAGCGTGACCAAGTGGAGGCAATCCTCTGGACATGCTCAATGCGGTCTTCAAAACTGCTTTCAGACACTCTTTCTGCTTTATCCTTTGAAACCTTCACTTTTAATGTCCTAGGATACGGACCTGGCCATTTATAATTCTCTGCTGCCGCTGCACACTGCGCATGGCTTGGGGCATCAGAAGAACTACTTGATTGTGTGGACCGGTAACACATCCCTTGCGATAGCTCAAAAGCAATGCGGGCCTCTCTTTCCTCCTCCCAACCTCCCCAACTTACAGGGGAGAAACTTAATAATAAAAATAAACTCGTTATTAAATAACTGAAATAATTTTTAGAATAATTTGGTTGATTTAAAGCATTTTGTTTTTTCATTATAACCTCTTCAATCCTTTAGACTAGGGACTGGGTTCCAGAGTTACCTTCACTTTTTCCCAATCCTCTTGCACTTGCACGTATCGAGTCTCTTGAGCTCTTTCTTTTGGCTTTTCTATATGGGTACCATTCTTTGCATATTTAATGTGATAACTACACTTCGTAAACGCAAGCCGAACTTGCTTGCTCTGTCCACACCCGGGGCACTTGCCTGAGTTGAGTTCTTCTCTTTCTAAGATAAATGATCCAGCTGTATTTCGTATCTGCTCTCTCACAGGGTGATTGTGTTGCGTGCAATGGCTTTGAGCACAATCCCTTTCTAGATAAAACATCCAGGCTGTGTGTTCTGACACTGGGGATGATCGAGAAGCTTTGGGTTTTGGGCATGGCTCTGATGAACGAGGGGCCTCCACGACTCGCCTCACCCAAGCCTTGGCTTTGCGATCGAAGGAGCAAACACACCCCTGATCTCCATCAAAAAGAAAAGCTTGAGAACCATCCTGTGGAACCACCGAGGAGGACCAAAACCATTTACCTCGCGTTCCAGGCAATAGATCAGCATTGTATTTTCCACCAGGACTCATCGCCTGAATCAACGCTTCAAATTCCTGCTCGTTGGGCAATCTGCCTCCTACTCGTTTGCAGCACTCTTGAGCCTTAGCGTGATTCATCTCCTCTGAAGCCACCTTGCTCCAAATCAGACCGACTGCTTGGTGCAGGGGTCTTAAATCATTAAACTTACCCGGAGCCGGTCCACTATAAGCCACCACGCCCGTATTTTCTTTCCTGCTCAGGTGGAGATCTCTTAAAATCTGCTCAACACCCTCCCAGCTTTCTTCGGATGGATGTGTAAGGTACTGAATCCCCGCATTTTTAAGCTGCTGCTGAATCTCTAAGTAGTACTGCCAATCCTCTGAATACTCTTCGCATCGAGCCTGTTCGTTATGAAGGAATAAAAACTTATCATAAAGCCTCCCCACCTGGTTGGGGTCTAGAGCAGGAGGCTCTGGCTCTGCTTTGAGCTGTTCTATGCGCACAGTGGTAAACTCCACCGGGACAGCACTTGCCGAATTTAAGCTCCCCATGTACTGAGCGATGGCCTCTCTGGCTTGTTGCAGCGTTTGGGCTTGCACGAATCCCCCTAATCCAGCCGTGCCTTGCCCTCCCATCGAATCCAGATGCATGGATATTTTGGTCTCTCTTGAGCCGCAAGAGGACGAAGATTGACCGCCTAACTCAAAAGACGCACTTTGCACAGGCACTGCCCCTGCCTTAACTGAGGCCTGAAACTTCCGCTCAGACTCCTGAGTTGCATTTTCTAAAGTCAAAACTCCAAATACTGCCACCCCCTGAGTTTCGGAAATCACCACCTCCGGACCACAGATTCTTCTCAAATCCTCGACCGAGCGGTATCGATACTCCTGTTTTAAAGTGGGAACTCTGATTTTCTTCATTCCGTACGTCGTTTTAGATCCAAATATATAACTCATGAAGTGATCGGTCGATCGACTACTTTTGCTATAATTGATGCTAAATCCCCCCTGAATTAACCAATAGCTAGCAGCCAGTTGGGTGGAAAATCCAATGTGCTTATGAATGGCAGACTCCGAATCCACAAACTCACTGAAGATTTGGGTTGCGTGAGCTCGCTCTATATCACGAGTTTCAATCGTGCTTGCCTCAATACACGAGGCAAATTGGACTTACCCCGAAAAAATGGACACGCGTCTTATGCGACCTGAGCGGCCTCAAACTGGATAGGCGTCTTGTATCCAATTGAAGAATGAATTCGTTTCCGGTTGTACCAGACTTCAATGTAT
>Ga0302319_10012227_pt1 | contig 16196 bp, 15 predicted proteins | sample Bog_T0_2_FD_203319 | JGI IMG/M metagenome (GOLD analysis project Ga0302319, IMG submission 203319) | Peat permafrost microbial communities from Stordalen Mire near Abisko, Sweden - Bog_T0_2 | ecosystem: Environmental > Terrestrial > Soil > Wetlands > Peat | place: Sweden: Abisko, Stordalen Mire...
GAGCTGAGACGATCCGCGCGCAAGGTGTCGATCGAGATCAGAATCACCGGAGTCTGCGCTGCGCAAACCAGACCTGCGCACAACGCTACGAACAAACGCCCAAACACGACTCGATTGTAGCGTGCGGGTTTAAGATAAAGCTTCTAGCACTGCATGAGGCGGGTCACTGCATGTATTTTGACGATCGCCCTCGCCTCGTGCGGCGGACCGAGATCGCAGGTGCATGGCAAGCGAGTGATTGTGCTCGGCGTGGACGGGATGGATCCGAACTTCGTCGAACGGAATTTCGATGTTCTGCCGAATCTGCGCCGCTTGCGCCAACATGGTGGACTCAACCGGCTCGCTACTACAACGCCTCCGCAGAGCCCTGTCGCGTGGTCTACTTTCATCACTGGTCTCGATCCCGCCGAGCATGGCATCTTCGACTTCGTGCAGCGCGATCCTGCGACGCTGCTACCGCTATCTTCAATGGGCGAAACGCTGGAGCCGGCGCATCAACTGCGCTTGGGTCCCTACGTTTTACCGCTTTCGCACGCCGAGGTTCGCTCGTTTCGACACGGCACGGCCTTTTGGGAAACTCTGTCGCGGCATGGCATTCCAGTGACCGTTTTGCGCATGCCTATCAATTATCCGCCGGTTCCCGCTGGTCAGGCGCTCGCGGGAATGGGCACGCCCGACCTCGAGGGTACCTTCGGCACATTTACCTATTACACCGACGATCCATCGGCGACCGCCGGCCCAGTCTCGGGTGGACGCATCGTGCCGGTCACGGCCTGGAATCATCGCGTCGTACTGCCCATCGAAGGGCCGCCTGATTCGCTGCGGAACGATCGTGCGCCGGCCCATCTGGACCTGGTCGCCGAAATCGATCCAGACGCGCCTGTAATGCGTGGCCGCGTTGGCGGCCAGGTGTTCATCTTGCAGCAAGGCGAATGGTCGCCTTGGATTCGCGTGTACTTTTCGTTTGTTCCGCACGTGGCGGGCGCAGCCGGCATGTTTCGCCTGTATGCCAAGGAACTTCACCCCGGGATTCGCATTTATCGCTCCCCGCTAAATGCCGATCCATCCGATCCCGCGCTGCCCATCTCAGCTCCCGCTGGGTTCAGTCGCAAAGTGGCGTCGCGCATCGGTCCGTTCTACACGCAAGGGATTGAGGAAGACACGTCGGCGGTTCGGGCGGGCGCGCTGGATCTCTCCGATTACCTGGAGCAGAGCCGCATTGTCTCCGGCGAACACCTTGCGTTGCTGCGCGACTCGCTGGATCATTTTCACGACGGTCTGTTGTTCTTCTACTTTTCCGAGATCGATCAGAATTCGCATTTGTTATGGGGCAAGCATGAAGCGGAATTGCTCGCGACGTACCAGACCGTCGATCGGGCTATCGGCGAAGTGACGGCGCGCGCTCCCGATGCCACCGTTATCGTGATGTCCGATCATGGCTTCACCGCGTTCGACTATAGCGTCAACTTGAATACCTGGCTTCTTCAGCAAGGCTTTCTGCAACTCGATGCGGCGCACAACATCGATTGGAGCCGCACGCGGGCGTATGCGTTGGGCTTGAATGCGCTGTATGTGAATCTGGCGGGGCGGGAGAAATTCGGGATCGTGCAGCCTTCGGAGAAAGCCTCGCTAATGGCGGATCTCTCGCGCAAGTTGGACGCGACAAGTTTTGTACGCAACGTTATGCCAGTGGGAAAAACGGACAGCCGCTACGCGCCCGATCTGATTGTTGGATATGCTCCCGGTTACCGCGCGTCATGGGAAACCGGGCTGGGCGAAATTCCAGACGGCGTGATAGAGATTAATACCGGCCCGTGGATCGGTGACCATTGTATTGCCGCCGATGCTGTGCCTGGCGTATTGATGGGAACGCTTCGTCCCGCGATTGCCGATCCAAGCCTTAAGGATCTACCGGTCACGATCATCCGGCTGTTCGGGCTGCAGCCAGACGCCGCGATGACGGGGCGCTATATCTATAAGTAGGGGTCTGATGCAGACCGCATCGAAAGTGGCGAAATCCATTAAGATCAGTTCCGACCTTTGGCATAGAGCGGTGAAGCATGCCGAGCGGGAAGGCTACAGCTCCCTCCAGGAGTTCATCGAGCATCTGCTCGAACGCGAACTGAAGCGCAACAAAGAAGCCGAAGCGCTGGAGGAAGTGGAACGCCGGCTGAAAGGCCTGGGGTATCTGGATTGATTCGGGTTAGCCTTATTGTGGTCAGTCTCCTCTACGGCCTGTTCAGCGCCTGGGTATTTCGCCATACTGCGAATCTTCCCGCTCTTCGCACTTCCCGGCGTCGGCTCACCGCATACTTGATGGAGCTGCGCCTGTTCTCTAGCGAACCTGCGCTCCTGTGGAGCGCTCAAAAATCGCTGCTACGTGAGAACGCGCGGCTATTCAGACTGCTTTTTCGACCGGTGTTGATCCTCGCTGTGCCCAGCAGCTTTCTACTCTTCGGGCTGGAACCAATCTATGGCTGGGATCCGCTCCCGGCCGGCCAGGCTGCCGTAGTCACCGCACAACTGAATCGTCCGCTACTTCCCTCGGACGCGGAAGACCGCCTCGAAGCACCAACGGGTATAGCCGTTGAAACATCGCCGGTGCGTTCCCTAGCCGACCGCCAGATTAGCTGGCGCATCCGCCCGATAAGCCAATCTCGCGGACCGTTGCATTTTTCGGTCGCGGGCGCCGGTGGAGTCGCTGGGATCAGCGTGAATTACCCGCCGTCGAACTGGCTGCTCTGGTTCTTCTCCATTTCGACACTCGGCGCCCTTATCTTCGCACTGGGCGTGAAACTATAGAGTATGAGGAATTACGTGACCATCGTGACCGGGGTTCCCCGCTCTGGAACTTCGATGATGATGCGCATGCTCGACTCCGGCGGCATCCGCGCCTTCGCCGACGGGTCCCGCTTACCCGACGTTCACAATCCGGGCGGATACTTCGAGTATGGTCCTGTGAAGCGGCTCGCCAAGGATTCTTCCTGGCTCGATGTGGCGCGTGGACGATCGCTTAAAGTCATCTACCGGCTGGTAAGGCACTTGCCCGATCGATTGTCATACCGCGTGATCTTCATGGAACGCGATCTGGACGACGTCTTCGAGTCGCAGCGGAAAATGCTGCTCGCTGCGCGCGACCCGGCCGCCAATCAACAATCCGGTCCCGTCATCGCGGCCTTCAAGAGCGAAGTGGAGGCCGCGCGCGCCTGGCTCGACCAGCGGCCCAACATCAAGGTGTTGCCGGCGCGATATGAGGGGATCTTGGATTCGCCCGAAAAATGGTCCGCCGACGTCTCACAATTCCTCGGAGGCGGCCTGAACGAGACCGCTATGGCCGTAGTAGTGGATCGGTCTCGCGCCACTATAATAGGGACTAAATGAAAACTGCTGTACTTCTGTTGGCCTTGGCAGCCTTCGCTTTTTGCATAGATCAGGCCGACATTTTCAACACCGATTCAGGACCGGTGAAGACGACTCCGATTTATAACACGGCGATGATGATTGAGGGCGCCGGAAGAGTGATCCACGTCGATCCTTCCAGCCAGGCTAACTATAAGGGTCTTCCGAAGGCCGACCTGATCCTCATCACCCTGGGAGATCCCGAGCATCTGGATCCCGCGGCGATTGCCAAGATCTCGAAGAAATCCACCGCTATCATTTCTCCGCCCGGTCCCGCCGGAAAATTGCAACATTGCACGGCGCTCACTTACGGCGAGACAGTTGGGTTCGGCGATATATCCATCCAGGCCGTGGCGGCGTACAATGTACCGGCGGCCGGAAGCGATCAAAAGCCGCTGCACCCATCGGGAGAAGGCAACGGATACGTACTCACGTATCCCGGCTTGCGAATATACATCTCGGGCGACACCAGTGAGTTGAAGGAACTCAAGAAGCTGAAGAACATCGACGTGGCGTTCCTTTCGTTAGCCGCTCCGGGTACGCTCACCATCGACGAGGCCGTCGACTTAATTAAGGCCATCAAACCTAAGACTGTTTATCCGGACCATTACCAAAAAGCCGATCCCGACGAGATTAAGAAACAACTGGCAACTCCCGAAGTGGAAGTTCGGAAGCGGTATTGGTATTGACGGACTATCTTCTTGAAGCGCAGCAGCGTATGAGGCTGGCCAGGAACTATCTGGCATGGCAGAGCCGTTTGGTAAGGGCGGAATTAGGCCGGCGGGTGGTTGAAGTGGGCTGCGGTATCGGAACATTTACCGGAGAATTGTTGGATCGTGAAGCGGTGCTGGCTCTCGATATCGATAGTGAATCGATCGAGAGCGTGCGGCGGCAGTATGGCGACCGGCCGAACTTGCGCACTCTGATATGCGATGCGGGTAGTGGCGGACTTGACGGCTTGCGCGACTTCCGGGCCGACTCCTGCGTGTGTCTGAACGTCCTGGAACACATCGAAGACGACAGTACTGCTTTGGCGGGCATGGCTTCCCTTCTTACGTCGGGCGGCGTAGTAGTGCTTTTGGTTCCCGCTTTCCAGGCTTTGTACGGGCCGATCGATCATAACCTGGGTCATTTCCGCAGGTATCGTGCCTCGATGATTGCGCGACTCGCTGCGGAGGTGGGACTTGAGGCGCGGAAGATGTTTTACCTCAACTCTGTAGGCTTCGTCGCATGGTGGGCGAGTTCCAAAATCCTGATGCGCGAGTTTCATTCCGAAGAGCAGATTGCGTGGTACGACCGCTACTGCATTCCGCTGATCGAGCGGCTGGAGAGCCGGAGTAGGCCGCCCTTTGGCCAGTCTTTGTTTGCAGTGTTGCGGAAACCCTGATGTTCGGCGGCAGTGACTGGATCGAGCTGATAGTAGCGGTGGCGCTGGTGGCGCTGATTCTGTTGCGCCCCTGGATGGAGCCGGGGTTCCGGGCCCTTGCCGAGAAAACGGGTTGGTGCATGCTGCTGCTGGCGATACTGCCGGTCGCTCTACGGTTGGCTCTGTTGGCGCACCATCCCGTGCCCGCTCCAGAAATCTACGACGAGTTCGGCCACCTGCTGGAGGCCGATACTTTACTGCATTTCAGGCTTGCGAATCCGCCGCATCCGCTGCATCAATTCTTTGAGACTTTGTTTGTGCTGCAGGAGCCTACTAACAGCTCCATTTATCCAGTGGGACAAGGACTGTCGCTGGCCCTTGGGCGGATACTGTTCGGTTTGGCTTGGGGCGGCGTTCTGCTTTCCACTGCTACATTTTGTTCTCTGTGTTACTGGATGCTGCGCGGTTGGGTGTCACCCGCACTGGCTTTGCTGGGGGGATTGCTGGCGGTGATGGAGTTCGGGCCGTTGAATCAGTGGATGAACTCCTATTGGGGTGGTTCGTTGACGGCTGCCGCCGGTTGCTTGGTGTTTGGTGCGTTGCCGCGATTGCGAACCGGTTGGCGCCTTCGCGACGGTGTGATCTTGGGTGTGGGGATGGCGATTCATCTTCTTACTCGGCCGTATGAGTCGGTGTTTCTGGTTGCGGCGGTGCTGCTTTTCTTCGTGGGCAGGCGCCCCGATGAGTCGGGGCGCGGCAGGCTGAGAGCCTGCGCCACGGCGGCGGGAATACCCGTGCTGGTGGCCGTCGCAGTTATTTTGTTGCAGAACCAGCGCGTGACCGGGCACTGGACTACTTTGCCTTATCATCTCAGCCAGTATCAATATGGGGTTCCAGCGGCGCTAACGTTCCAGACGAATCCCGTTCCACATCTTCAGCTGACGCCTGAGCAGCAGATGGATTACAAGATGCAATCGTCGTTTCGCGGCGTTGACCATGAGACGACCGGAAGCTTTCTTCGACGGCTGGAATACCGGGTGCGTTATTACCGTTTCTATTTTCTAGTTCCGCTCTATATCGCGCTGCTGGCCTTCCTCGCCAGTATCCGAACTTATAGCTACCTATGGGTGGCGCTGACCGCGGTGTTGTTCGCGCTAGGGACAAACTTCTTTCCCGCGTTCCAGTATCACTACATCGCGGCCATTGTTTGTTTGTTCGTTTTAATAAGCGTGGTGGGGTTGCAGCGTCTGCGCGCCGGCCCCCTCCCCGTGGGCTTGTGCCTGATCCACTTCGCGTTCTTTTACGGCCAGGCCCTGGGCAGTCGAACAGAACCCACACGCCGTGCTTTAGTCCAAGATGCGCTGGCTCGCGCGCCCGGCCGTCAACTGGTGTTCGTGCGCTACTGGCCAGGGCACATCTTTCAGGACGAGTGGGTTTATAACGATGCCGACATCGACCACTCGGCAATTGTGTGGGCGCGCGATCTTGGCGCGGAGAACGAGAAGCTTCGCCACTATTATCCGGATCGCACCGCATGGGTGCTGGAACCCGACGCCAGGCCGCCCAAACTCAGCGCCTATCAGCCGGAGCCGACTGCGCCCGTAGTGCCGGTCCCTACAGCCATACCGCCCCAGGAAAAGCAGAAGCCAAAACCGTCGCAACCCCTGCTGCGGTTCCAGGACGTCAAATAACCGAATACCGTTATACAGGCGGCGCAGTGCGATTTGATAAACTCTCCACAGAATCCCATGGCTGAAAAATCGGACCTTTCCCGCCGCGAAGTCGTCAAATGGCCGGTACTGCCACCGCTGCCGCCGAATTTAATACGCTTATGTAAAGGTTCGTGATCGCATTTGAATCCCTTAACTTCAAAAATGGGCGAGCCCCTTGACTATTCGTTTGACGTTTTCTTCAGCTATAAACGCCATGAGTTGACTGCGGAGTGGACCAGGAGAGTCCAGGAACATCTCAAACTCTGGTTGAGCGAAGAAATGCACGGGCGATCACCATGTTCGTGGACGTCGAGACCCTGGAGATCGGCAGCCGCTGGCCGGACAAGTTGCAAGCCGCTATCAAGGTTTCCCGTTGCATGGTGAGTGTGTGGTCGCCTTTGTATTTCCAGTCGAGTTGGTGCGTTTCGGAATGGAAGAGTTTTCTGGAGCGAGAAAAAAGGGCCGATATCGTTTCTCACGGGTTGATCGCCCCGGTGTGCTTTCACGACGGGGAGCACTTCCCTGCAGAGGCGAAACTGGTTCAATCTCTTGACGTAAGAGCTTACGCATCGGCTCTGCCGGCATTCTGGTTGAGCCCGCGATCTTTGGAACTTGAGGACAGGATCAAGAAGCTCGCTGGTTCCGTCGCAAAGATAATCCACGCTGCTCCCGCCTTTCGACCCGATTGGCCCATTGTCGAAGCTGACGGAGCGATTGCCCCGAGAATTCCCCTGGGCAGGTTATGAGCGGGCGAGAAAACGGCACGGCTGGGGTCGTCTATACCTTTTACTCCTACAAAGGTGGGGTCGGGCGCAGCATGGCAGTCGCAAACGTCGGGGCTCTGCTTGCAAAGTGGGGCCACTCGGTATTGGTCGTCGACTGGGACCTTGAGGCTCCTGGACTCGAACGATTCTTCGTTCGGCCCACGTCCGACGCGAAATCATTGGGAGAGTCGAAGCCCGGAATAGTGGATTTCATTACCGCTAAAGCCCAGCGTACAGAATTGGACTGGCGTGATTGTGTTCATACATTTACATTCGGTAACGGCGGACTCCCGGTATCATTCATATCGGCAGGCCGAGGAGGTCGGGACTACATAGACCGGATGCAGGCTCTGGACTTTCCTGTCCTCTTCGCGGAGGAGGATCTAGGCTCCTATGTCGAGGAGTTGAGGGCTTCCTGGGTTTCGAGCTTTGACTTCGTACTCGTCGACAGTCGAACAGGCGTTACCGACATCGGTGGTATCTGCACCGTTCACCTTGCCGATGTTCTGATTGTTCTGTTCACTTCCACAGATTCCAGCGTCGAGGGAAGCTTTGAAATCGTGAGGCGCGCCCGAGCGGCAAGAGGACACCTTCCCCTGGATCGCGGACAGTTGTTAGCTGTGCCCGTTCCTGCGCGCGACGAAAGCCGGACAGAATACGAGCGCGCCGCACAATGGAAAAAGATCTATGCAGCAGAATTTGAGTCGCTCTTCAAGGACTGGCTACCGAGTGAGTCGCTAATTCCGGATGCGATAGAGTTGCTAAAGATCCCATACGTTCCCTACTGGAGCTTTGGCGAACGACTTCCAGCTTTAGAAGAGAACTCGATCGATCCAGCTAGCTTGGGGTACGCTTACGAATTTCTGGCCCGGCTTCTAGCGTCGAAGCTGAACTGGAACGAGGCGGTCAACGGCCGTGCGCTCGCTCCGCCGCCGACGGCCAAGGGAAGAGATCTCGATGACGAATGGGCCGCGCGCGAACGAAATGCGGCAGTTAAAAGTCTACGCAGCATGTCCAAGCCCGCATTCGTGGAGCTTTACCATTGCTGCGTCGACTCCCCAATCGACCGTTGGCAAAAGCAGTTGCTGGTTGCCGCTCGTCAAGCCCTTGTGTTTAGTACTCTTCCGTTGCCGATCGGCGTTGTGCTCGACAGAGAAGATGGCCGCCCCCGCTCGGGGGGTGTGGGCATTGGCGCGGTAATCAAAGAGACCGGATTAACGGGCGACAAGATGTACGCCTTCTGGGCACTGACGAGACACGGTGACTTCTATTCTCTTATGTCGCTGTTTGAGGATGATCGAGAAGAAAGGGTGATTTTCTTCGATACTCGAATCCTTTGGACCACTGAGGCGCTGCTACACTGCGCCAATCTTTACCGGGCATTAGGAACCGATTCGAACGCAACCATTCAATTAAGGGTCAGCTACGCTGGTTTGCGGGGGCGAAGAATAAGCAGTGCGAACCCCGGTCGGCATATTTCGACTGAGTATGTCAATCAAACCGAGGACGACGTGAGCACAGAGGTAATATTTCGGCTCGATCAAGTCGAGACTATGATCTCCGAACTAGTCAGAAAGCTGTGCCTCCCTTTGTTTATGTTATTCGATTTCTTCGACATTGAAGACGACGTCTGGAACGAACTGATCATTGGTTTCATGGCAGGCAAGATTTCTTGATCTGAAAAAAGGCCCGCGACAACATGCCTGTTGATCGCTTGGGCTTTGACTCTCAAACCCGGATAGGAAACAGGCCGGCCCTAATCCTATCGGACCAGTCAATCGTCAGGATCGCGCTCGCTTCTAGTTCTCTCCTGCATTGGAGGATGGCACTGAGCAGAATCTTATCCCGAATTTTCGGAATGAGAGGTTCACCTCGGAGCAGAATGACGCTCGGTTTGGCTTGGAGCGTGTACGCAACCAAGGCCAGTGTTAGCTCATCGAGAACTTCGCCTGTCGCTTCAGGACAAGCACGGTCTGACGATAGCTCTTCTTGTTCCGAAGAGGACGCTGGATGGATACAATCAATCGAAGATCGGGATTTGGCTGCCCCTGACCCCAGAGGTCGAGGAAACGCCAGTTCACGAAGCTACCTTCATCCCTGAATTTACAGATAATGGGCCTTTGCAGGCTACACTCTCAGTCAGTGCTTTCAAAGATGCCTTTGAAATTGGCGAGACGGTATTTCTCAACACGACCTTGACAAATACTTCCGAGGAGGTTCTGGACGTTCAGTGGCCGGGCTTCTCTTCTGAATTGGATTGGATCATTTCGGATCAAGAAGGCAAGCGAGTCCCGTTAAGACTATCCAAGGATCGAATAGTGGAGTTTCCGGGCGATAGGCGGGCGCCCCGAAGCTGCCTTCTGTTTCCCCGAGAGAGTTTAAGGTCAACGCTCAACATGAGCGTCTTGTTCATTTTGACCTCTCCCGGCACTTACCATGTTGTCGCGCGACAAATTGTACGGCGATATGAACTCGCAGGACAACAGCAAATCGCTTCGCAAGAATCGACGTTCGTCATCGTGCCCGCGAAACCGGAACACAAGTACACGCTTCACCTTCACGACGATCGCTGATTCGTGTGTCCACTTGCCGATTCACAGCACCGTATCGCGCCCTTCGGCGATTGCGATACGGTGCGATTTGATAAACTCTCCATAGAAACCCATGGCTGAAAAATCGGACCTCTCTCGCCGCGACGTCGTCAAAATCGCCGGTGCTGCGACCGCTGCGGCCGCCGTTATCTCTCAAATAGGCGCTCCCGCCATCGTCAAGGCCGCACCCGACCAGATGAAGTTCGGCATGATCGGCACCGGTGGGCGCGGCAGCTACCTCCTCAAGCACCTCACCAAAGTCGACAACGGGCACTGCGCCGCCATCTGCGATCTTGACGACGCGAAGCTGAATAAAGCGGCCTCGGTCATCGGCACCAATCCCACCAAATATAAAGACTATCGCGAACTGCTCGCGGACAAAAACGTCGAATCGGTGCTGATCGCGGTCCCGTTATTCGAGCATTACCGCATCACCCGCGACGCCCTCCAAGCCGGAAAACACGTGTTCTGCGAAAAGAGCCTCGTCTTCAAGCCCGAAGAGATTCACGCCTTGCGCGCGCTCTATGCCCAGCACCCCAAGCAACTTTTACAAGTCGGCCTGCAACGCCGCTATAGCAAGTTCTATCAGCTCGCCAAACAGATGGTGGATAAAGGCCTTCTCGGCAACGTGACCCATATCCACGCGCAATGGCATCGCAATCCGGGCTGGGTGATGAACGGATTCAACTGGCGGCTCTACAAGCAGTTTTCGGGCGGCCTCGCGGCGGAACTGGCCTCGCATCAGGTGGACGTTTCCGACTGGATCTTCGGCTCGTCACCGGAGTTCGTCCTCGGCGTGGGGGGCCTCGATACCTGGCACGACGGGCGGGACGTCTTTGACAATATTCAACTTATCTATAAGTACCCGAAGAATCAGAAGTTGGTATACAGCTCTATCACCACCAACGCCCATCTTCCCTATCTCGATAGCCAGCGGCCGGAGTTCGGCGAGTGCATCATGGGTACCGCTGGCTCGCTAGAGATGACGGTGGGCGATGGCGAAGCCACCATGCCCACGGCACTGTGGTTCCGCGAAACGTCGAAAGTAGTTTCATCGCCGCCGCCGCTACCGGGCTCGAAAACGCAGGAGAAACCGGCCGCCGCAGGTGCCAGCTTTGCGCTCGGCGCAGGACAGAAGGGCCTGCCGATCGCCCTCGCCACCGACGAATTAAAGGTCGACCTGGAGCACGATTCATTCCTGCTGCGGGAGAAGAAGTTCGCCCAACGCTGGTTGTATACCAAGGGCATCATGACCGACGATGAAGACCGTAACCCGGTGGAGACGCAACTGGAATCGTTCTTCAACGACTCGCGCACGCTGAATCGTCCGAAAGCGGATATCGAAGTCGGGCTGGCCGATTCCACCGCCGTGATGCTGTCCAATCTGTGTATGGAGCAGGACCGCAAGGTGTTCTTCAAAGAGATGGAAACGCTGGGAGCAAACGCCAATCCACACGACATGGAGACAGATCTGCAAAAAGCGGAGACGGCTTATCAGAAGTCGCTCGCGAACAAGAAATACACGGCGGCCTGATGCCGGAGATCCAGTTTCATAACCGCAGGGCGGTGCAGATTGAGAACGGCCAACTGCGCCTGACCGTGACGGTTGAAGGCGGTCACCTCGCGGAAATACTGCATAAGAGGTCCGGCGTCAGTCCACTTTGGATTCCGCCGTGGCCTTCGATTGAGCCCTCCACCTACAGCGCCGCCGCGCATCCCGATTACGGCGACTATAACGAGAGTAAGCTGCTCTGCGGGATCATGGGTCACAATCTGTGCCTCGATCTGTTCGGCACGCCATCGGACGAAGAATATGCGGCCGGCATATCGGTCCACGGTGAGGCGAATGTCGTTCCCTACGAAATCTCGGCTCAAAGTGACTCGCTGACAGCTAAGTGCGTGCTGCCGGAGTCGCGGCTCAGTTTCGAGCGGACGCTACAACTGGACGAAGACACGATAACCTTCGAGGAGACAGTAGAAAACTTGTCGGCCTACGACCGGCCCGTCGCCTGGACTCAGCACGTCACTCTGGGACCGCCGTTTTTAGAACGTGGCAAGACACAATTCCGCGCTCCTGGGACAAAATCGCGCGAGTTGAATGGCGCCGCCGATTTTGATTGGCCCTTGCGCCCGCTGCGGGACGGCGGACATGAAGACCTGCAGATCTATACCAGCGCCGAGTCATCCGGTGGATTCACCACGCACCTCATGGATCCTTATCGCGACGACGCGTTTTTTCTGGCATATTCACCGTCGTCGCAGACTCTGCTCGGCTACGTTTGGAAGCAATCCGACTTCCCCTGGCTGGGTATTTGGGAAGAGAATCACTTTCGCCGGAACGCTCCCTGGAACGGGCGTACGCTCACGCGTGGCATGGAATTTTCAGCATCGCCGTTTCCCGAATCGCGCCGCGCGATGATCGATCGGCGCGGGATGTACGGCGTGCCCGGCTATCGCTGGATACCAGGCAAGAGCCGCGTCTCGGTGCGGTATCGCGCCTTCCTCAAGGAAGCCCAGAGTATTCCCGATGCAGTTGACTTACAGCACACCTAACGGGATCGCCGTCACTCGCACTAAATCGAGAAGTCCTTACGGGCGCGGGTTGGGCCACATCTTGAGCCAGCTCGATACCTATCGCGGGATCTACCTGTCTTCTGGTTACGAGTATCCCGAGCGGTATTCACGTTGGGACATCGCCTCAGTGTGCCCTCCCATCGAGATCGTCTCGCTAGGCCGGGATTTTTCGATTCGCGCGTTGAATGCGCGCGGCGAAGCCTTGAATCGAATCCTGATGCCAGTGCTGGAGCGGCATCCGCATTGGGAGGAGTTCGGGCTGGTGGGCGCTGCGCTCGAAGGCCGCCTGAAGCCGCTGCCGGCGATCTTCCCGGAAGAGGAGCGCAGCAAGCAGCCGTCCGCGTTCTCGATCCTTCGTGCGCTGCTGCATGAGTTAGGCACGCCGGAGGATTCGCGCCTGCCCCTGGTAGGCGCGTTTGGGTACGACTTACTCTTTCAGTTCGATCCCATCGAGTTACAGAAGCCCCGCCACGGCAGCAAGGATCTGCATCTTTTCCTCTGCGACGAGATGCACTACATGGATCGCAAGAAGGAGACTATCGAGCGATTCCGGTACGACTTCTCGCGAGGCGACGTCACGACGTTGGGCTTACCGCGCGATGGACAAAAACTGGCGCGAGCCGCGAAGACGAAGCCCACGGAGATTGTTTCGGATCACAGCGCCGAAGAATACATGGCCAAGGTGGAGACGGTCCGCGAAGGCATGCGCCAGGGCGAGTATTACGAAGTGGTGCTGCGCCAGACTTTCCAAGCCGGCTTTTCGGGCAGCCCTTCAGCGCTGTTCAAGCGCATTCAGAAGGCCAGCCCGAGCCCTTACGAGTTCTTCCTGCAATTCGGCGAGGAGCAACTCATCGGAGCGTCGCCGGAAATGTTCGTGCGCGTGGAAGGACATCGCGTGGAGACCTGTCCGATCGCGGGCACGGCGCGCCGCACAGGTGATCCATTGCGCGACGCCGAGAGCATTCGCGAGTTGCTGAATTCGGCGAAAGAAGAATCCGAATTAACCATGTGTAGCGACGTGGACCGGAACGATAAATCGCGCGTGTGCGTGCCAGGTTCCGTCAAAGTGATCGGGCGCCGGCTGATCGAATCGTATGCCGGCGTGTTCCATACTGTCGATCACGTGGAAGGCATCCTCGAGCCCAACTTCGATTCGCTCGATGCTTTTCTGACGCACATGTGGGCCGTAACGATTATCGGCGCGCCGAAAAAGGCGGCCGCTGTCGCGATTGAAAGTCTGGAGAAAGATGCCCGTAGCTGGTATGGCGGCGCAATTGGAATGATCTCGCTGAACGGCGACATCAATACCGGCATCCTGATCCGCACCATTCACCTCCGCGACGGGACCGCCAGGTATTCCGCGGGCGCCACGCTGCTGTACGATTCGGTTCCTGAGTTGGAGCATCAAGAGTGCCGATTGAAAGCGACCGGTTTCTTCCGTGCGCTGCATGAGGTAGACCCGCGCGCGCCGACCATAGCGAACCGCGATTCCCGTCCGGGAGCCGGAGTCAAGATGCTATTAGTGGATAACGACGATTGCTTCATCCACACGCTCGCTAACTATGCCCGCCAGACGGGTGCGGAAGTCGTGACTTACAGATCGGGATTGCCGGCCGAGCTGATCGCCGAGATTGCGCCTTCGCTGATTCTCATTTCGCCCGGCCCCGGCCGCCCCAAGGATTTCGGCGTGCCGGATCTGGTGAAGTATGCGGCCGGCGCCGGCATCCCCGTATTCGGAGTTTGTCTGGGCTTGCAAGGGATTGTCGAAGCGTTCGGCGGCGAACTGGGCGTCTTGGATTATCCAATGCACGGAAAGCCCTCGCTGGTCCGCCACCAAAATGTGGGCATCTTCGAAGGCCTTCCCGAGGAGTTTCAAGTAGGCCGCTATCACTCCCTCTTTGCCCAGCGCGCGACGTTCCCGTCATGCCTTGAAGTGACAGCCGAAACAGAGGACGGCATTATCATGGGCGTCAGACATAGAGAACTGCCGATCGAAGCGGTGCAGTTTCATCCGGAGTCGATCCTGACGCTAGACGGAGAGTGCGGCTTGCGGTTGATTCAGAATGTCGTGAAGTTGCTGCCCACAAGGATGGGCATACCGAGCTAATGATTGGCCGGGGGCGGATTCGATCCGCACAATACTGTTCCACCGTTCGACTGACAGCAGCGCGGAAGTCTCTGGGATCCTGGACACCATCGGTGGTCCGGGCAGTCCCGCTTTGGAATTCCGCGCCGTTGCGCTAGACTAGCTTTTCTGCCACAAGCATGCGTGCCGGCGAGCTCAGTAACGCGATGGGGGATCGAGGGGAGGCCATTTTCGTAAGTCTAATGACCAAATTTCACGGCAAGTTTCCTCTATTTCGTGCGTCCCCTTCATCTAGAGGAGAAGTGGCCTCTCGTCGATTACGTCTGTGAACTAAACGGGCCATGGAAAGCTTTACGGCCATTTTTCTTTGTTCAGGTCAAAGCGACTACGAGCGGATACACCAAGGCAGATGGACGGCTAAAGGTGGCGATCTCATGGAGCGAGCCCGTGGACTCCTTGGGTACAAGGTTCCGGTTTACCTTGTTGGGGTTGACGCCGAGTCGGAGCGCGTTTACATTGTGGGAGCAGCCGGACGAATGACGAGCCTGTCGAGCATGCATACAGGGACCGAACTCGATGTATATGGGCATCGCAAACTGTGTGGAACGAAGTCCGGCAATTCTGGTCAAACGTCCCCGTCATCCTGGTGTAATCGTTGCTGAATCCGTCAATGATTACGGACACGATCTCCAGGTCAATATAACTCACGGGAGTCGTTTTTCGGGTCGGCTTTTTGCGGTGGTCCTGAAGGCACGCGTCATGCTTGATGGGATTGGAAAAATGGTTGAACATAACCGTATCAGATTACGCACCGAGCTGAGCACAGCTCTCACCAAGTCGGCTCACTCGATGCGAGATTTGCCGTTTCCTTTGCTTTTTATGGCTTTCAGCATGGACTCTGATCGTGCTTTCTTTGGCTGGCTCCGAAAGCCGTCCAACAGATCCAGGCGGTTGGAGAATCCGGAAGTTAAATTCGCACTTGAATGGACGAGCGATACTCACGTCGGGGTAATTCGAGAGGTCGAAGTTTGGTATGGGGCAAGTGAAGGGTGATTCTATGCCGACTATTTTGAGAGAGGCGAGTAAATCGCTACGGCGTACCCTCGCACTCACCTTACTCGCTACCTCACTCTTAGCCGCCGACGCTGCCGGCAAATGGACCGCTGAATTCGACACCCAAATCGGCCCTCAAAAATACACCTTCGATTTCAAAGTGGATGGCACGAAGCTCACCGGCACAATCAAAGGCGGTCTCGTCGAACATCCCATGGAATCGGCAATTCAGGAAGGCAAGGTCAGCGGCGACGAACTCTCGTTTGTGGAAATATTCAAATACGAAGACAACGAGATCCGTATCGAGTACCAGGGCAAAGTCGCCGGCGACGAAATTAAATTCACGCGCAAAGTCGGCGATTACGCCACTGAAGAAATCGTCGCCAAACGTGCGAAGTAGCCAGCTGTGTTAGGCGCGGCTGCCCGCTAACGAATGGGACGCCACCAGATCGTGCGCCGCGCTGACGGATCGAATCAATGCAAGATTGTCCTTCAGCGGCTTGGGCTGCAGATCGTACACTCCGCGTTCAAAGGCGCTCAGCCACAAATCGTCATCCAAACTCCGCGTCAGAACAATCAAGCAGGAAGCATTGGATTGCGACAGCAGCAACTGCACTCCGCGGCGCCACTCGACGTCCTTCGTCTCCAGAT
>Ga0302319_10012228_pt1 | contig 16195 bp, 10 predicted proteins | sample Bog_T0_2_FD_203319 | JGI IMG/M metagenome (GOLD analysis project Ga0302319, IMG submission 203319) | Peat permafrost microbial communities from Stordalen Mire near Abisko, Sweden - Bog_T0_2 | ecosystem: Environmental > Terrestrial > Soil > Wetlands > Peat | place: Sweden: Abisko, Stordalen Mire...
GAGCGCCGCCGCGATCGCCTCGGAAGAGACACGGCCGCGAAAGGACCATAGCACGATCAGCTCAAACACACCTAAGCCACCAGGCAGGTGGCTGACTGCGCCAAGCGCCGTGGCCGCCGAAAAAATTACCGCGAACTCGGGGAAGCGGATCAACGCCGGCGGCAATAAGGCCCAAAGCGCCATCGCGGCGCCGCAGAGCCTCATGGATGTGAGCGCCAGCTGAGTGGCGGCGAGCGCCCGAGTTGGCGCGACGAGAGAAATTCGGCCGATTCTTACCTCTCCTTTCAGCCCAAAAATGAAAATGGAAGCGACGGAGGCCAGCGCCGCGGAGGCCAGAAATCTTAGAAGCGTGGCAGGCCAACCCAGCAATGCGCCGATGTCGCCGGGTTCGAGCAGCGTCGCAATCCCGCCGATGTTCGTCAGACCCAGCGCGAACCCCGCCAGGACGAACAGCAGCAGGCGCGCGATGTCGTCCGACTTGACGCCAAACGCGCCGTAGATGCGATAGCGAACCGCAGCGGCCGTCAGAACGCCGAGTCCGGCCGCATTACCCAAGGCGGATCCGCAAAAACTCGCAAGAACAATTCCAACCAGGGAGACTTTCGCGCCAACGTAGCGCAGCGCGCACACATCACGGCCCACGAGAGCGGCGAAACTCAGCGCCGTCGCGGCAACAGAAAGAACGATCGAAGCCGCGGACAAACGTCTCAAGGCCTTGATCGTGAGCTGATAATCGAGATTGGCGACGACGTCGCCGAAAGGGACCACAAGAACCGCGCCCGTGACGAGCACGGCGATTGCGACGAGCAACTTTCGCCGCCTGGCGTCGATCTGGGGAAGCTCAGGCCTTTGTCCGCTGCCGCCGGCGGGCGACTGAGCCGATGATAGATGCGTTCCTGCAATCCACGACGAATTCGTCATCCCGATCGCGTCTCCTTGCACGCGGGTCGCTGGGTTTGCGCGCCCGCTAGGGACGCATGGATGTTCCGTGATCACTCGCCTTGGCGCCGAAACCCCATCGTCGCCAAAGCCAGAAAGACAGGGACGCCGAGCCTCACGGCGGTCGCGGACACGTCGACAAGCGGATTCGCGCCTGGACGTGCGCCATTCGTCACTGCAAATAGGCAAAACGTGCTGGGTCAGAGCCTGTTGGCCTTGACCCAGCAACGGCGAATGTCGTTGCCGGGGTAGATTCTCCTCCCATCAATTCGGGTAGATTTTCATGCTGCTCGCCACTGAGTCGGCGACATGCTCCTTGGTGATGACGCCGACGACGTCTTCGCCGCGTGGAACTCCACTTCCCTTGACGACGATCGCCATGAAGGCGCGCTTGCGCCACATCCGGTCAATGACATCGAACGCGATGGCTTCCTCCCGGGTAATCGTGAAATCGCGGCTGGCCAAGTCGCCAAGCGTCACCGTGGCGCGAGCCCCTTCCATTCCGCGCCAGAGGGCGGCATTGACGCGAATGACGCCGAATAGCCGGCCCTCCTGGGTCACGACGACATGATGGAACCGAGCCTTCGTCACGTGATCATGCAAAAAGGAATCGAACGTCACTTTGGCGGGTAGGACGAGCACGTTGGCGTCCATGACCTCTTTCGCGTGGCGCACTAGGAACATGTTAGCGTGCAACGCCTTAGGCAACTCGCGCCCGCGCCGGACCAGCTTGAGCGTGTAGATGCTTTCCTTGGACAACAGACGCCGCACGCCGACGCTGGTTGCGACGGCCAGGATGAGCGGCATGACGATGTCATAGTCGCGGGTCATTTCGAAGATCATGGTGACGGCGGTCATGACCGCGCCGGTGCCGCCGCCGACCATTGCGCCCATGCCGACCATGGCGAAGGCGGGGATGCTTACCGGTGTGGGGACGCCGACAGTCGCGAGCAACGAGGCGAAGCCGCCGCCCAAAGTCGCACCCATGAACAGCGACGGAGAGAAAATCCCGCCCGATGACCCCGAACCGAGGCTGGTCGAGGTCGCAAGCGCCTTGCAGACGACCAACAAGCCGAGCAGCCAAGCCGCCGAAGTGTCGCCGACAAGAATGCTCTGGATCGTGGCGTAGCCGACGCCATCGACATAATATTGGCCGAAGGCGCGAAACAGCGCATACATCAGCAGGCCGACGAGCAGCATGCCGAGCATATGGCGCGCGTAGCGCCACGGGATACGGTCGAAAACGTCCTCGACGATATGAATGCCGCGAACGAACGCGGCTGCGGCGACTCCCACCAGTGCGCCGAGGATCGTGTAAAGCAGCAGGAGCGCCACAGTATCAGCATGAGGCGTCATCGCCACGATTGGGGGCACCTGGAAGGCGGGCTGGTCGCCGAAAAACCAGCGCCCGACGAATGTCGCTGCGCCCGTCGCGACCGCCACCGGCAGGAAGGTGTCGACGCTCACTTCAGGCAGCATCAATTCGATGGCGAACATGACGCCGCCGATCGGCGTATTGAAGGTGGAGGCAATGCCAGCGCCCGCGCCCGCGGCCACCAGGGTGATTCGCTGGCCCGCCGGCATGGCGATGATCTGCCCGAGCGTCGAGCCTATGGCCGAACCGATTTGGATAATCGGCCCCTCGCGTCCCACCGACGATCCGCTGCCGATCGCAAACGCCGACGCGAGGGATTTGACCAGGGCGACGATCGGCCGGATCTTGCCCTCTTTGTAGTAAATTGCGTCCATCACCTCGGGAACGCCGTGCCCTTTGGCCTCGGGAGCAAAGTTGCTGACCAGAAAGGTGACGATGACGCCGCCGACGACCGGCGCCAGGATGACGAGCGCCCCCCAGCGACTCGGCGCCGTAAACACGTTGGCGTCATAGGTAAAGGCGAAGCGGCCGGCGAAAAACAGGTTGTGAAGAATGTTGATCAGGTCGCGAAACAGCACCGCGCCGATCCCCGTCACGATCCCCAGCAAGAGCCCCAGCAGGGTGAGGTTGAGCAGACCGAGCGTGCGCGTTTCGTCTTCGACGATCGCTGCCGAGACGGATGGATTCGTGGGGGCATCGGCTGACTTGGGCTTCATGACGGCTTTCAGTTCGATCGTCGCTGGCTCGCGATCACCCGCAACGCCGAGGCCCGATCAATCTTTCGCGCTGGAGGCTAACTCGGGGATCAACGGGCTGGCGCATTATATCATGTCATGACATATGTATAGCCGGTTGGAAAGGTTGGCCCTATCATTCTTGTGTTCCGGTAGCCGGACTTGACCTTGCCTAGGGGCTGTCGGACGTGCATGGCGTCCGGACAGCCTGGACTCGCAGCCATTTGACATGAATGAAATCTCGCCGATCGATCCGAGCGTTTACGAAGGCCTCGCGGCATTCCGGCTGGCGTTGCGCCGTTTTCTCGCGTTCAGCGAGACCGCCTCGGCCGCCGCCGGCGTCACGGCTCAGCAATATCAGGCGCTGCTGGTCGTCAGGACGCACTCGGCCGGCCCTATCATGATCCGGGATTTCGCCGACCAGATGCTGCTCCAGCCTCACGGCGCGGTGCAGATGATCGACCGCCTCGCCGCCGCCGGACTGGCCGAGCGCAGCCATTCGCCGATCGACGGCCGCAGCGTCTTGGTTTCGCTCACGACCGAGGGGACGGCGACGCTGGAGCGCTTGGCAGCACAGCATGTCAAGGCGCTGCTTGAGCAGGAGCCGTTGCTGGCGGAGTCACTGAAGCGATTGCGAGAGATTGGCAGGCCGCACCCTGCCGATGCGCCACATCGGCTTAGTAAATGATCGAACGACGATAGGCTCACGGTCGCCGGAATCTTTCCTGCTCGACCCAAGAACCCCTATTCGCGCTATCGAAAAAAATGACTCTCGATCCAATGGACCACCTCCCAATAAAAAGACAGGATAATTATAATATAAGAAACCATGATAATTGAAAATAGTCGGTAGTCCGGCTCAGTACGATGAGCGTAACGTTCCAACATTTCACGATCCGCCGCCTCTAGCAACCGACGTAGCTTTGCATCGAACCGCCTAAAATCTTCGCTCGTTACCAAATTGATATGCGTTTTTCTGGGAGTCTCAGCGCCGTTTCCCGTCACGCATTCGTGCTCAATCGCCAACCGGGGAAGATTGAGCAGACTGAGCCTGCGAGTTTCGTCTTCGACGATCGCCGCCGAGATGTTCGGATATGTTCGGGCATCGGCGGACTTGGACTTCATGACGGCTTTCGGTTCGATCGTGGCGCCGGCGCATGGATCAATCGGTCGTGTTCGATACGCACTCTCGGACCGACGGACCGGTACAATATATCATGTCATGACATACATGTCGCCGCTTGTGAAGGGTGGCGCTTTCAGTTTCCGCGAATGGGCGGGCATGTTCGGCGACGCCAAAATGGCCACGGCCCTGTTCGACCACCTATCCCATCATTGCCACATACTTGGATCGGGGAACGACCGTTTCCGGTTCAAGGCAAGCGCAGCAACCCCCAAAGGACGAAAGGCGAAGCCAGCTTCCTTGACCAAAACATGAACCCAAGGTCATGAAAAACGGGTCGTTTCTCAGTGGAAATCCAGGCTCATTTCTCGGCGCAAATCAGCTGGAAGGCTAACCAATCTTCGTGGCGTCAATGGCCGCGCAGCGCCCACCGAAGGCTTTCCGGGGCGACTGGCCGGTTCTGGAAAGCAGACGTCGTGTTTCCAACGTTCCTGACACTCATGCGAGAGCGTTTCCGCATAAATCCCAGCGAGAGATGGGGCCTCAATCCGCCTTTGGCGTAAATTCCCCTGACGCGCCCTCACGTTTCCCACAACTCGGCCGAAGAGTTGACCAGCAAGCTTGCAGCGTAAAGAGGGAACGCGCCGACAGCGACGCGTGTCCCGCCGCGCTCATACCCCCAAATATCTGCGCAACACTTCCGGATTCGCGCGGATTTCATCGGTCGCGCCCTCGTGAACCACGTGGCCGTTGTTGACGATGTAAGCTCGCGAAGCCAGGGCCAGTATCGCAGCCAGATTCTGTTCGACGATGACGATCGTCTGTCCTTCGGCAGCAAGGCGCCGGCAGACGTTCATCAGGTCGCGCACGATGACCGGCGCGAGGCCCTCGAAAGGCTCGTCGAGCAGCACGATCTTGGGATCGCGCACCAGCGCACGCGCAATCGCCAGCATCTGCTGCTCGCCGCCCGAGAGGTCGGTTCCGCGGCTCGTCCGCCGCTCGGCAAGCCGCGGGAAGATCTCATAAATACGCTGAAGCGGCCACGATTTGGGCGCGGTGAGGCTCGCCAGCACGATGTTCTCTTCGACATTGAGCGAACCAAACACGCGCCGATCCTCGGGCACGAGTTGTATGCCAGCGCGCGCGATGATGTGCGGCGGCTTGCCTGAGAGTTCGTCTCCGTCGAGACGAATCGAGCCCGCTCGCGGGCGCACCAAGCCCATGAGGCTCATGAGCGTAGTCGTTTTGCCGGCGCCGTTGCGGCCCAGCAGCGCGACGACCTCTTTTTTTTCGACCCTTATGCCGACGTCGAACAGGATATGCGAGTCGCCATAATAGCTGTTCAGGCCGGAGACTTCGAGCAAGCTCATGGCTCATTCACCCCGCCGAGATAGGCTTCCTGGACGACTGAGTTGGTCTTGATTTCGTCGGGCGTTCCCTCGACCAGCACTTGTCCCTGGCTTAGGACCGTGATGCGTTCGGCGAGTTCGAAGATCGCGTCCATGTCGTGGTCGATGACGATGAGCGTTCGGCCAACACGGATCGATTTCAGCAATGCCACGGTCTCGATGCGCTCTCGTGGGCTCATGCCGGCCAGCGGCTCGTCGAGCAGCAGCAGGCTTGGTCTGGCGGCGAGAGCCAGCCCGATCTCGAGGCGTCGCTTCTCGCCATAGGCCAGTTCTGACACCGGCGCGTCGGCGCGCGTCGTCAGACGCACGAGCGCCAGCGCCTCCTCGACTTGGTCATTGAGGCGGCGCACACTCATGAGGCTACGCAGCATGTCTGGACGGAACCGACCCCGCTTTTGCGCCAGGGCGGCGATGACCACATTCTCGCGCGCCGTGAGGCGGTTGAACAATTGGTTGACCTGATAGCTTTTTGTCAGGCCGAGCTGGCAGACCCGCGTGACATCCCAGCCGGTAATGTCGCGATCGTGGAAAAGGATGTGTCCGCTCGACGGCTTGACCTCGCAGGTCAGCATCTTGAAGAACGTGCTCTTGCCGGCGCCGTTGGGCCCGATGACGCCGCGCAACTCGCCTTCCCGCACGACGAAGTCGATGTCGCGGTTGGCGAGCAGGCCGCCGTAGCGGCGCGTCAACTTCCGCGTCTCGAGAATGATAGGGCCTGGCTCAGCGGCCGCCGCGGGCGCTTTGGGTGAAGCGGGCAAGCGCTGCGGCTCGGTTTCCGGCGCCGGCGCGTTCGGTTCGGGCGCAGCGCGCGGCGCGGGCGGGCCGGAAGCCAGCGCAATGAGATCCCGCGCGCCACCAATGACGCCGTGACGCAGGAAGACAACCAGAACCACGAAAACGATGCCGAGCACCAGCTTCCAATCGCTGCCGAGATGCAGCGTGTTCTGGAAGAAGTCGCTGAGATAGAGCCAGATCGCGGCGCCAACCAAAGGACCGAACAGCGTTCCAGCGCCGCCGATTGCCGTCTGCATCACGAGTTGGCCCGAGGTGTCGAACATGAAGGCGTCGGGCGGCATGAAGCCTTGCATCAGTCCGAGTAGACCGCCGGCGAAGCCGGCATAGGCGGCGGCCACGACGAAGGCGGCCAGTTTATAGCGCCAAATGTCATGGCCAACCGCCGCCGCGCGCAACGGATTGTCGCGGATCGCCTTGAGAATCGCGCCCACAGGCGATTGCACGATGCGGCGCGCGATGACGAGACCGAGCAGAAACCAGAACGCCAGGAAGCCGTAGGTCGACAGATCGCTGTCGAAGGTGAACGTCTTGAAGCCGAGATCGACCGAGGGCGGCGGCACGCCGGGCAAGCCGTTCTCGCCGCCGGTGTAGTCGGAAAGCGGGTTGAATTCGACGAAATAGAACACTTCCGCGATGGCGACCGTGATCATCGCGAAATAGATGCCCGTGCGACGCAGCGCGACGAGGCCGACGAGAAAGCCGACCACGGCGGCGGCCCCCGTGCCGATGAGCAGCGCCAGCAGGACGTTCGTCACGCTCGTCTGCGTCAGCACATAGGCAGCGACCATGCCGCCCGTGCCGAAGAAGGCCGACTGGCCGAACGACAAGAGCCCGGTAAAGCCGAACAGCAGGTCGAAGCCGAGGCCGAACAGGCCCCAGATGAGGATGCGGTCGAGGGTCGATGTCGAGAAGCCGAGATGCGGCAGCACGAGCGGCGCCACGATCAGTCCGACCGCCGTCAGCGCTTCTGCGAGAAAAGGAAATCGCTTGGACATGGGCCTGGCCTAATCGCGGCCCGCCGCGCCGAGCAACCCATAGGGCCGCAGCACGAGCACCAGCGTCATCGCCACGAACAGCATCACATAAGCGTAGCCAGGATTGAACATGGACGTGATGCTGATGATCTCGCCGGCGATCAGACCACCGAGCACCGCGCCGGGAAACGAGCCTACGCCGCCGATCACCACGACGACGAAGGTCTGCACCAGGATCGACTCGCCGGAGTCGGGCGCAATGGATACGACCGGCGTATTGACGATCCCCGCGAAGCCGGCGGCCATGGCGCCGATGCCGAACACCAGCATGAAGACCTTGTAGACGTCGATGCCGAGCGCATCGACCATGGCTGAGTCCTCGATGCCGGCGCGCACGATCATGCCGATGTGGGTGCGGTAGAGGACGACATAGAGCGCGAGCAGCGCGACGGCGACGATGCCGAGCAGCGCCAGTCGATAAGTCGGATACATCATGAAGCCGATTGATGTGATGCCCACGAGTTCGGGGGGCGGCGGGATCGACTTCGACAGGCTGCCGAAGAAATGCCGGACCGTTTCGACGATGACGACGCCGAGGCCGAAGGTGACGAGAATCTGGTCCTCGTTCGGCCTCGAATAGAACCGCCGCACGATCACCCTTTCGATGACCAAGCCGACGACCATGACGAACAGCGAGCCGCCCAGGACGGCGACAGCGAACGAGCCGGTGAAGGAATAGACGACCCAGCCGGCATAGCCGCCCAGCATGAATAGGGCGCCATGCGCCAGGTTCAACACGCCGAGCGTGCCATAGATGATCGTCAGGCCGGAGGAGATCAGCGCGAGCAGCGCGCCCAGCACCAGCCCGTTAAAGCATTGCGATACGAAATTCGCCCAGTTGACCACGATGTCGCCCGCATTGTCTCGGCCGCGAGGCTTTACCCATCGACTCGCGCGCCGCGGACCCCGAGCGGAGCCGGCGACGCGCGAACGCAGGCGTTCGAAATTCAGAGGTAGTCGCCGAGCTTGCAACCGAACGCATCCGGCTTCTGCATCAGACCTTCGCCGGGGACGATCTCCATGACTTCCCAGTAGTCCTGGTCGTTCTTCATGTCCTTGGCGGCCTTGCCCCTGACGATGACGACCGGGCGGACGAGCTGGTGATCGGCGGCGCGGAAATAGACTTCGCCCACGGTCGAGTCGAACTTCTCGCCCTTCTCGTATTCCTTGATCACGGAGGGGGGATAGTAAGTTCCCGCTGCCGAGACCATCCGCGCCCAGATCGCGAACTGCATGTAGGCGTTGTTCGCCCCCCATTCCGGCTTGTAGTTGAATTTCTTCTCGAATTCCTCGACGAACGTTTTGGCGAGCGGATACTTGTCCTCCAAAGTCCACCAGAAGTCCGTTGCGGCATACACGCCTTCGGTCAGATCCGGCCCCACTTCTTTGGCGAGGAAGGGGATCTGGTAGGGAATGACCATTTTCATCTTCGGCGTCAGGCCGAACTGCTTGGCCTGTTGGACCGACAGCACCGCGTCGCGGCCCCAATTGACGTTGATGATGACCTCGGCGCCGGAGTTGGAGATATTGGTCAGGTATTGGCTGAAGTCCTGCGTGCCGAGCGGCGAAACCTGATCGGTAACCTGCGTCCAGCCGCCATTGGCGGTGAGGTAGTCGTTGACCGACTTGGTAACGGTATGGCCATAGGTGTAGTCGGGCGTCATGAAGGCCGCCTTCATCCCCTTGCCATAGGCTGTAACAAGCACCGGACCGATCGCGTTCGCGGCCGTTTCGCCGTAGAAACACTGGCGGAATGAGTAGCGGGCGCAGTCCTTGCCGGTTGTGTCGTTCGAGCCAGAGATTGCGACGAGATAGAGGATCTTTTGTCGCTCGGCGAACTTGTTGAGCGCCACCGCGACCGCCGACGAAGTCGCGCCGAACATGGCGACGATCTTGTTTTCGCTGATGAAGGTCTGCTGCTCCTGCACCGCTTGGTTTGGCTTGGCCGCGGAGTCGGCGACGACCAGCTTCACTTCCTTATCAAGCAGGCCTTTGGTGACCTTGGGTGCGATCTTCTTCATCAGGTCATGACCGCTGTTGATATGCTCGATTGCGAGTTGGACGCCCTTGAGTTCGTCCTCGCCCTGAACCGAGTAGGCGCCGGTGCGCGGCACCGTCGCGCCGATTGTCACGGACGATCCGGTCGAGCCCTCCGGCCACGTCCCCATCGCCGGCATATCGTCGCCAAGAGCGGGAATGATCATTCCCGCCGGAAGCACGGCGCCGCCAATGAATCCGGCTCCGCTGACCAGCAGCGACCTGCGCGAAATATCGCCAAATTTGATATCGGACGTCATTCCAGTTCCTCCCTTTGTGTCGTGTCCGCCCATTTGATCGGGGCCCAGCCGCAGCCTCTCGACAGCGCCGGCCCGCATTTCTTATTTTGAACCACCTATCGCCCGCCCCCCATTTTCGGGACCGAAGCGAAATATCATAGCGTGATATATCGACGGAAAACACAAAGGGGAAGTTCGACTTCCGACTAATGTTGCCGTTCCGGCGCCCGAGTATTTTTGAAAAATAAGCATTTTGCAAGTGTGATGTTAAAACGGGAATCTTGCGGGGTGATAAATTTGCCGATTTCTAAAGTCCAATGGAGATCCCCCGGCTTTGCCGGGATGGGTACGACCGTGTGACTCCTTTGTCAGGGGGGAGGTGAAAGTCCGACCGATGCGAAGTCGTATCACTCGTAGCCGAAAGCAACTGCGTCGTCGCGAGACGGGGTGGGAAGAAGCTGGAGGCGACGAACAGCGTGTAGAATGACAAACCCGTTTCGGCGGCATGGCCCGGCAGGCCTGCTCATTCATGGCGAAGCCTTGGTCGCATTGCCCATCGAGCGCGGTGAGACGACTGCGAAAGCGACGCTCGGGACCGTGAAATGGTTGAGGTCTGGAGGTTCGGAAGGCAAGGCAGACATAAGCGGAGAGACCTGTCCGACACGTGCAAGCCGGGCAAGAGTCAGCGCCCTCGTGGCGCCGATGCGGTTGGTCCCGAAGGGACGCGAAGCGAGTGGGGCGGTCAGCAAAACCGCTCCGAGGGAGCGGGAGAGGCGAGTTGTTCGAACCGAAGCGACACACCGCCCGGAGCGCCGTTGTCGCTATACAAGGCGGAGAGGCCACAATTGGTTTCGCGTGGGTCGAAGCGAAACAGGTATCGCCATCAAACGGGGCCGCGTCAGCGTCCCCAAAAAGCCGCTTTGAGCATCTCAGCTTATGAAGCCCTGGGCTTTGCCGGGGGATATTTGCCCGCATTCCCGCCCCTCACCCCGCGTCGACCAGCTCCTCCTCCGCCACCGTCATCGCATTGCCGCGCCATTCGAACCTGTCGCCCGCCCAGCCCTGGATCCACAGCCAGGGCAGCAACATGTCGCGTGCAAACCACGCCGCCGGCGAGCGCCAGTTGAGCGGCCAGCCGGCGATGCGCGCCAGCGCCGCCTCGACGCCATACCAGAAAACGGCCGCCGCAATCAGGCTTGTCCCCCAAGACGCGCCGAACTCCGGCGCGGCGATCGCCGCCGCGACGAGATAGGTTACGCCGCCGGTCAGCACTTCCGGGCCGTAGCAGATCGGGAAGGTCGCGCGCCGCAGCCGCGCCCAGCGCAATTGCCGCTTCCAGACGTCCCCGAGCTTGCGATGTCCCAGCGGCTGGGCGAACGGACGATCGACGAGATGGGCGCGCAGGTCCAGCCGATGCACGAGCTTGGTCGAAGCCGCGTCCTCGGCGATTTCCTGCCCCAGCGATTCGACGCCGCCGCCGCGCTCGAGAATTTCGCGCCGCCAGAGCATGGTCTTGCCCTGGGCGAAGCCGTAGCCGACGCGCTCGCCGGCATATTGCCAGCGCGCCTGATAGGTATTGAGGAAGGCGCATTCGATTTCGGCGGCGAAATTTTGCGGCGCCGAGCCGATCGGCGGCGCGCAGACTATGCCGGTGTCGCCGCGCCAGCGCGATAGCAACCGGCGCAGATAATCCTGGGGCATCAGCACGTTGGAATCGGCGATGACGATCCAGTCGAAGCGGGCGGCGCGCCAGCCTTTGACCACGTTGTTGAGCTTTGGATTGGCGCTGACGCGATCGTCCCCGATGAGCAACTGGGCGGGAACTCCAGGATGGGCGTTGATGAAGCCATCGACGAGCGGGACGATCGGGTCGGCGGCGTCGGCGACGCAGAACAGGATTTCGTAGTCGGGATGGTCGAGCGCGAAGATCGAGGCCAAGGTTTCGCGGGAAAACGGCTCGACGCCGCAGAGCGGCTGCACGATTGACACCGGCGGCGGGTTGTCGTCGCGCGGAGCGGCGGGTTTGCCGGCGCAGCAACGCGAGGTCGCCAGCAACGCGCTGGCCCCGTGGACCAGCATCCCTGAAGTCGCTAACCCGGCGGCGAATGCGGAAATGGTCATCGGCGCCCTTTTTAGTAAAAAGCCCATTCGATTCGCGCGATCCGGCATATTGCCGCGCCCGCGCGACGCTTCTATGAAGACCCTCATGTCCAATCCGACGACGATCGTTCGCTTCGCGCCCTCTCCAACGGGCCGAATTCACATCGGCAACGTGCGCACGGCCTTGCTCAACTGGCTGTTCACGCGGCGCCGTGATGGCCGCTTCATATTGCGCTTTGATGACACGGACCGGGAGCGCTCCAAGCTCGAATACGCCGAGTCGATCACCGAGGATCTCGCCTGGCTCGGCGTGATCCCGGACATCGTCCGCCGTCAGTCCGAGCGCTTCGCGCTGTACGACGCCGCCGCGGATCGGCTGCGCGCCCTGGGGCGGCTCTATCCCTGTTACGAGACGGCCGATGAACTCGACCGGCGCCGCAAGCGCCAGCAGGCCCTGGGCAAGCCGCCGATCTACGATCGCGCCGCGCTCGCCCTGACGGCCGAAGATCGCGCCGCCCTGGAAGCCCAAGGGCGCAGGCCGCATTGGCGCTTCCAGCTGGACTCGCGGACCGTGCGCTGGGACGATCTGGTGCGCGGCGCCTGCCACATTGATTGCGGCTCGCTGTCGGACCCGGTGTTGCTGCGCGAGGACGGCGCCTATCTCTATACGCTGCCCTCGGTGGTCGACGACATCGACCTCTGCGTGACCCATGTAATTCGCGGCGAGGATCACGTCACCAATACCGCGGTGCAGATCCAGATCTTCGAGGCGCTGAACGGGGGATCGCCGACCTTCGGCCACCATAATCTGCTTGTCGACGCCAGCGGGCAGGGGTTTTCCAAGCGCACGGGAGCGCTCTCGATCGCGTCCCTGCGCGAGGCCGGGATGGAGCCGCTGGCGGTGGCGGCGCTCGCCGTGCTCGTCGGCTCGGCCGGCGCGGTGCGCTCGATCGCGTCGCTCGACGAACTGGCGGAGAGTTTCGATCTCGGCCAGATCTCCCATGCTTCGGCAAAGTTCGACGAGGCGGAATTGCGCGCCATTTCCGCCCGCACGCTGCACGAGACGCCCTATGTAAAAATCGCCGGCCGTCTCGCGGCGCTGGGGATTTCGGGCGAGGCCGCGGAACCGTTCTGGCTCGCCGTGCGCGGCAATCTGGCGCGGCTCCAGGATGCGGCGGAGTGGTGGGCGGTGGTCAACGGGCCGATCGCGCCGATCGCCGTCGATTCGGATTTTCTCGCCGCCGCGCTCGCCGCGCTGCCGGCGGAGCCCTGGGACGCCGGTGTCTGGTCGAAATGGACGGGCGAATTGAAGCGCGCCACCGGCCGCAAGGGCCGCGATCTGTTCCACCCGCTACGCCTCGCGCTCACCGCGCGCGAGGCCGGGCCGGAACTGGCGGCGCTGCTGCCGTTGATCGGCCGCGCTAAAGCGCGGGATCGATTATCCGGACTTTCCGCTTAGAGCCGTCGGGACCAGCTTCCTCGACGGTCGAGCCCTGATCCTTGGCGACCGGCGCGGCGACAGAATCGGCGCCGCTGAGGATGCCCGAGGAATCGCGGCTGATCGCCGCCGCCGCCGCGCTCAAGGTCGTGTCGACGCCATTGGCGTCGGTGCCGCCGGCGCCGAGGGTTGTCGTGGGCGTGGGCGTCGGCGTCGGCTTGGTCTTGGCGTTCTTGGCTTTCGGATCCGGCTTGACGTCGGCCTTCGGCCGCGAAAGCTCGATGGCCTTCTGCGGCGTGACGATGATGTCGCCTTTGTTCTCCGGCCCCAGGCGCGCCTCGGCGCCGACGAGCGCTTCGGCCCAGCTCTGGCCACGGCGCCGGCAGGAGCAGTTCGCATCGAAACTCGTTCGGTATTTCAGCGCGTTGGGGCTGTCGACATAGCGCTGACCGGTCGCCGAAACCGCCTGCTCGATCTCGCCGCTCGCGGGATAGGTGTAGACGGAGACGTCGGCGTTCGGACACAGGGCATGGCACTGGCCGTCGAGATCGCTGAGCCGGCCGCTGCTCGCCGAATACGACACCGGGAAAAAGCTGCCGTCGCAGGTGCGCACGCACACCGCTTGCGAACCCGCGCGCGCTTCGCCCGGATTGGCGATCTGCCCGTCGGGCGTCAGAGGCTGGATGGTCACGTCGTCGGGGGACTTGTTGGGCTGGCCGAACAACGCGCCCAACAGGCCGCCGTTGTTGGGATTGGCGTCGGCGTTGCGCGCCGCCCCCGGGCCACACTGGGCATTGAATCGGGCGATCAATTCGCCGCGCCCGCCGCCCCCGCCGCCCGCCCGGGACCTGAGGTCGTCGAGGTTGGCGCGCATGCGCTGGATCTGCCCCGTGATCTGCGGGCACTGCGCGGGAGGCTCCGAGCCGAAGAACAGGAAGCGGCGGTTGTCGCAGCCGATCGAGCGCGAATAGGCCGACATGCGCTCGAGTTCCGCGGCTTGCCGGTCGGCCGCCGCCTGATATTGCCCGGAGCCGCTGGAATTCGTCGCGTCGGCGATCGCCTGCCGCAGCCGCTCACAATCCGCGTTCTGCGACAGCGCCGGCGCCGCGCCCAACAGCGCCGCGCACAGCGCGAGAACGAGCGCGAAAGTCGCCGCCATCCCGCTTCCCCGCAGCCAAGCCCTGGATATCTTCATGCGCCGCGCCACTTTCCGTCTCGCCCTTCGGCCCCGATTAGCGGCCCTGCTTTGCCGGCGCAAGTCGGCGGCATCAAGGCAGGGGAACGGGTCGTTTGAATATCCGTCTGTTCCGCCCAACGCATTCGAGATCCCTAAGAGAGATTGGCAAAACAGAATCGATATTACGACCTTGCCGCAGCCAACCTGAATCCGGATCCGAGCTCCCCTTAGGCTGGCGTCGCGTGAGTCAATGCGCGATGGGGTTCGGAAAGGGCGCCGGCGACCTCGGGATCGGCGTGGGTAGCGGCGAACACGAAATAGAACGCGGGCACGACGAACAGCGTCAACAATGTGCCAATGGTCAAGCCGGAAGCGATCACTAGGCCCATATTGAACCGCGACGCGGCGCCGGCCCCCGTCGCGACGATCAGCGGCGCGACGCCCAGAACCATCGCCGCTGTCGTCATCAGAATGGGACGCAACCGCGTCGCCGTCGCCTCGACGATCGCGGCGCGCTTGGAAAGACCCTTATGCTGGAGATCGTTGGCGAATTCGACGATCAGGATGCCGTGCTTGCTGACCAGGCCCATCAGCGTGACGAGGCCGACCTCGGTGTAAATGTTGAGGGTCGCGCCTCCGACGCCCAGCATGATGAAGATCATCGCGCCCGCGATCGCCATCGGCGCCGAGATGAGGATAATCAAAGGATCGCGAAAACTGTTGAATTGGGCCGCGAGCGCAAGGAACACGATGAGCGCGGCGAATGCGAACGTGCCGGCGAGGCCGCTCGATTCCTGGACGAACTGACGGGACTGGCCGCCAAAATCGACGCTGTAGCCGGCCGGCAAAGTCCGCGCCGCGAGATCCTTCAGGGCGGCGATCGCGTCGCCGACAGAAATTCCCGGCGCCGCCACTCCGGAGATCGTCGCGGCGTTGATCTGCTGAAAATGGTTCAGCGATTCCGGCACGGTCGAGGTTTTCAGGGAGGCGACCGTATCGAGCGAGATGGGGGTTCCGTCCGAGGTCTTCACGTAATAGTCGAGCAATTGATCGGGATTCAGGCGGAACCGCTGGCTCGCCTGCGGCGTGACTTTGTAGGAACGGCCATCGAGACCGAAATAATTGACGTATCCGCCGCCCAGCATCGAACCGAGCGCTCCCCCGATGTCGCTCAGCTTCAAGCCCAGTTGGCCGGCCTTGTCGCGATCGATGACGACTTCGGTCTGCGGTTGGTCGATCTTGAGGTCGTCGTCGAGGAAGATGAATTTTCCGGTCTTCAGCGCCTCGCCGAGAAACGTCTTCGCCACGCCGTCCAATCGGGCGAAGGGATCGGTCGTTTGGATGACGAATTGAATCGGCAACCCGCTCGATCCCGGCAGCGCCGCGGGTTGGAACGCCACGATCTTTTCGCCGGAAATGGTCGCCAGTTCCTGCTGAATGGCCGGTTGCAGGTCCTTAGTGGTCGTCTTTCTCTGGTCCCAGGGTTTCAGCACCCAGCCGGCGATGGCGCTTCCCGGCAGGTCCAATTGGAACACGCCGTCGGTTTCGGGATGCGCGGCGAACTTGCGATAGGCGGCCTCGCCGTAGATCTGGCGCAGTTGCAACGTCGCGTCGGGGGCGGCGATCGATTGCGTCAGGATGATGCCCTGGTCCTCGCCGGGCGCCAGTTCGCTCATCGCATGGAGATAGAGCCAGGGTATCGCGCACAGGAACGCCGCGGCCAAGACGAAAGTGACGGGAACGTAGTTCAGGCTGCCGGACAGCCATCTCTTGTAGATGCGCTTCAAGGCCTCCA
>Ga0302319_10012234_pt1 | contig 16193 bp, 16 predicted proteins | sample Bog_T0_2_FD_203319 | JGI IMG/M metagenome (GOLD analysis project Ga0302319, IMG submission 203319) | Peat permafrost microbial communities from Stordalen Mire near Abisko, Sweden - Bog_T0_2 | ecosystem: Environmental > Terrestrial > Soil > Wetlands > Peat | place: Sweden: Abisko, Stordalen Mire...
ATCGCCGCCAGAACTCCCGAGGACGATGAGGTCGAGGTCGACGATCTGCCGGAAAGCGAAATGATCGGCAGCTCGGCCGGCATGGTCGAGATCTATAAGAAGGTAGCCGCCGTGGCGCCCACCGACGTCACGGTGGTCATCCTCGGCGAGACGGGCACCGGCAAGGAACTCATTGCGCGCATGATTCACCGCAACAGCGAACGCGCCAAGTTTCCCTTCGTCCCCGTGGATTGCGGCGCCATCCCGCCCACGCTGATCGAAAGCGAATTGTTCGGCGCCATGCGCGGCGCTTTCACCGGAGCGGATCGCGACCGCACCGGCGTTCTCGAAGAGGCCAATCGGGGCACCGTGTTTCTCGACGAGATCGGCGACATCGACGCCGCGTTTCAGAGCAAGCTTCTGCGCTTCCTGCAGGAGCGCGAAGTGCGTCCGGTCGGCTCGTCGCGTTCGAAGAAAGTCGACGTCCGCGTCGTCGCAGCCACCAATCGCGACTTGCCGAAAATGGTGGAAGAAGGCAAATTCCGTCAGGACCTGTGGCATCGCCTGAATGTCATGTCGCTCACGTTGCCCCCTCTGCGCGAGCGCCGCGTCGACATTCCCCTGCTCGCTCATTACTTCCTGAGCAAGTACAACAGCAAGTACAACACGCGCTATTCGCGCAACGTGAAAATGACGGAGTCCGGACTGCGCGAACTGACCGATTACACCTGGCCCGGCAACGTCCGCCAGTTGCAGCACCTGATCGAGCGGCTCACCATTCTCGCGCCGAACGACCGCATCGACGCCGAATCCGTGCAGGACGCCATTTCCGCCATGGACACGAAGGAAGGCGCCGGCGAAACGCTGGCCGAGACGGAAGCGGACCAGATTCGCCGCGTGCTTGCGGCAACGGGCGGCAACAAGAGCCGCGCCGCGTCGGTTCTCGGAATCGAAAGAAAAACGCTGTACCGTAAGTTGGAGAGGATGAAGATCTAACGTATGTCAATTCAAATCGGCGCCATTACAGACGAGTTTTCGCCGGATATCGCGATCGCGGTGGAAGCCATGCGCGAACTCGGTATGAAGGGCGCCGAACTCCGCATGGTCGACGGCAAGAACGTCATGGACCTGACCGACGCCGAACTCGATGCCGCCCTGGCCGTGGTCCGCAAAGCCGGCATGGAAGTAATCTCGATCGCGTCGCCGTTGCTTAAATGCACCCTGCCTGGCGCGCCGCCGATCGACGAACGTTTCCAGCAGGACGTCTTCGCCGCCAAGCACTCGTTTGAGGATCAGCCGAAGCTTGCGCGACGCGCATTCGAAATCGCCAAACGATCCGGCGCGAAAATCGTCCGCGTCTTCTCCTACTGGCGCGTAGTCGATCCGCCAGCCGTCTTCGAGCGCGTGGTCGATGCCCTCCAGGAACTCTCCGACCGCGCCGCCGAGCACGAACTGATCATCGGCCTAGAGAACGAACACGCCTGCAATATCGCGACGGCGCACGATACCGCGCGCGTGCTGGCTGCAGTGGATCACGAAAATCTCAAAGTGGTCTGGGACCCGGCCAACGCCTATGTATCGGACGAGGAGCCGTTCCCGACCGGCTACCTCGTACTCGAAAGCAACCGTATCGCGCACGTCCACGCGAAGGATTGCACCATGAAAGGGCACAAGCCGGTATGGTGTCCTCTCGGTGACGGCGATATCGACTGGGTGGGACAGTTTGCCGCTCTGAAGCAGGACGGCTACAGCGGGTTCATCCATCTGGAAACGCACTGGCCCGGACCCTACGGCAATAAGCTGGAAGGCAGCAAGATCTGCGGCCGCATCCTCAAAAAAATGCTCGCCTAACCACACCCATACCCATGCCATCGCCTTGTGGGGCAGGCGATCTTGTCGCGTGCCGGTTACAATAAGAGTTCACTATATGATTTCCCGCGCAGAAGCCATCGAAATGTTCCGCTCCGACGACCTCATCGGCATCGGCATGGAAGCCGACGCGGTCCGCCGCAGGCACCATCCCGACGGCATCGTCTCCTACATCGTCGACCGCAACATCAACTACACCAACTTCTGCACCGAGTACTGCAGCTTCTGCGCCTTCTACCGTCCTCTGGGCCACAAGGAAGGCTACATCCTGCCCCGCGAAGTCATCTTCGACAAGATCCAGGAAACCATCGATCTCGGCGGCACCGGCATGCTCTTCCAGGGCGGCCTGCACCCCGATCTGAAAATCGAATGGTACGAAGACCTGCTCCGCGCCATCAAGGCGAAGTTCGACATCTGGTGCCACTGCTTCTCGGCCCCGGAGATCATCAACATCGCGGAGGTCAGCGGCCTTTCGCTTCGCGATACCATCGCGCGCCTTCGCGACGCCGGCCTCGATTCGATTCCCGGCGGCGGTGCCGAAATCCTCGACGAAGCGGTGCGCCATCGCATCAGCCGTCTGAAGTGCGGCACGCAGGACTGGATCGATGTCCATCGCACCGCCCACGCGCTCGGCATGCGCACCACGGCGACCATGATGTTCGGATGCGGCGAAACGATCGAGCAGCGCATGAATCACTTCGACATCGTGCGCCAGATCCAGGAAGACACCGGCGGATTCACGGCCTTCATCCCCTGGGCGTTTCAGCGAGAACTGACTTCCCTCGGCCGTTTCATCAAGGAAGAAGCGACCGCGGTCGAGTACCTGAAGACTCTCGCCGTCTCCCGGATTTACCTCGACAACATCCTGAACATCCAGAGTTCCTGGGTGACGCCGGGGCTGAAAACATGTCAGGTGGGATTGCGTTTCGGCGGCAACGACGTCGGCAGCGTCATGATCGAGGAGAACGTGGTGTCGGCCGCGGGCACGCACCACCGGGCCACCGAAGAGGAACTCCGCCGCATGATCCGCGACGCCGGCTTTGTCCCGAAGCAGCGCGACACGCTGTACCGAACCTATTTCCTGAACTGAATATCGCGCTGCGTTGTGAGGCTCTTCGCGGGAAAGCGGAGCGTCCGGTGCCTATTGGTTTTCTTCGCTCTTCGCCGTCGGACCACCCGCATCAGGCTGCCCAAACCGGCCCCCAGAACCCCTGCGGTACCGGGCTCCGGAGTCGGGCTGCCGGGTCCTGGGCTGTCGTCGAGAACGACGTTGTCGAAGTCTCCCTGTCCCGACGAGCCGTGCAGCTCGATCGTGATCGAGTCCCCCGCATCGGCTGAGAGCCCGGTATATATGGCGGTATATACACTCCAGCCGCCGCTGGCTGCCTGGGTTCCCGTGGCGGCATACTGGACGCCGTCCACCAACAGGTCCACGGTTCCCAGCCCACCCGGTAAGTCCGCGCGGTTACCGATATCGACGGACAGCGTATAGACGTCTCCGGCATTCACCGTCGCGCCGACGGTCTGGGAGATGGTGCCGCCGTTCGAGTACGCAAAGGTTATGCCGTCGGGAAGGTAATTGTATTCGGCGCCGGGGATGGCGCCAGGCTGATACTGGCCCGTGGCTCCGTCGGTTTGCGTATTCGTCCAGCCGGGAATCGGACCTTCGCTGAAATGGCCGCCGCCAGGGTAGGGTATTGGCAGACCTCCGTCGGGCAATATCTCGAACGACTGGTTGTTGACTGTAATCAGGCTGGCGCTGGCAGTGCCCGGGGCAAACGAAGCGCATGCCAGAGAGAGGCCAATCAGCAGATATTTTCGGGTTGTCATAATCGTTCAGTGAGGCGTGACCGTTGCTCGGGCGTTATATGAGTATGGCCCGCAGTGCGACGTAAGGGCGTTCTTCGACGTGGCAATCACGCGAAATGTGAGTACCGGTACATGGGTACTGTCGTAAGTCGCGGGCGATCCGGCCTGGCCCAAACCGGCCGGTGTTGAACGCGGTGTTGAGCGCGGTCGTTGCCCGCCTTACGCTCCGTCGCGACAGCCTCGCGCTATATTGCCGATTATGGGCAGCCCGCAAACGAGAATATCCCGCATCGTTGTATTCCTGGCCGCATGCGCATTGCTCTGCGCGGCATTGCTTCTGTTCTCCAACGTGCAGTTGGCCTCAGCGCCCCTCCATACCTGGCTGGGCGCAATTGCTCTCGCGCTTATCGGCATCGCGTACGCCGTCCTTCAAATCCGCCTGAAGCCGGACCGCGTAACTCTGGCGAAGCGACTCCTTCTCGCGGGCACCTTCATTCTCTGGGCCATCGATCAGTTCCTGCCCGCCGGCCGTCTGGCGACGCTCGTCGGCGATATCGTCGTCTCCGCTTATGTGATCGATCTTTTCTGGATCATTCAGGAGCAGCGAAACTCATGACGCGTTCACCGGGTACAGCAAGGACTCCATCAGCCATTTCTTGTTTTCGCGCACGGCTCCGCGCAGAGTCTCCACCAGCCGTTCGCGATTCTCGTACAGCCGGTACGGCTCGCGCTTGCCATGCTTCTCCATCAGCGCCTTCACGATGAACGGCATCATCATCGAATAATCGGCCGGCAGGCTCTCGGTCGACTGCTGATAGGTGTCCTTATCGACCTTGCCCCACGTCACCGCCTCGGCCGGAGGGCACGACGACAGCGATCCGTCCGTCACCGGAGCGGTCGTGATCTGGACGTCGAACTCATAGCCGCGCACGTCCGGAAGCCCCAGCACCTGGCCCAGCGCCGGCTCCGGCTGCAGGTTGTAATTCTTCGGCACGCCGCCGCCCAGAATCAGCGTGGCGATCGACTTCGCATCGCTCTCGAACAACCCCCAGTGATGATACGCGCAGGCCTCGAACACCTCTGCGTGCAGATCCAGATCGAACGAGTATTCCGGAATGAGCCCCGCCTGCTTCATCGCCCACAGCTTCATCGAATTCAGGAAAACACTGCCATCCGCGGGCGCGCCGACGAACACCGGAATGCCCAACCGATTGCACGTCGCGAGCAGTCCGGGTTCGACGCCGGTGTGCCTCTCCTGCGCGGCATAGTAAGCCCCCAGGCGGTGGCGCAGCTCGGTCCCAGTCATCTTTTTCTGGAATTCGGGCCGTGCCAGAACCGCCGTCAGAAACTTATCCTGATCGAGCAGCACGCTTTCGTCGAAGCCCATGTCGGTGACGCGGATGACGCTCTCGTCGCGCAGCGCGCCGTCGTCGCCGAAGATCGGCACCTCGTAGATGGGATCTTTCGTGTGCTCGTTGAGACTGCGGTGTCCGTCGTGATAGCAAACCGCGTCGGTGGTGCTGAGATAGGCGACCCAGCCCGCTTCGAGCATCGGAATGAGCCACGCCTGATGCTGGCCGGAAACGGTGACGGGCCCTGCAATGGACATCGTGATCGGACAACCGGCGCCGATCGCGCGGTCGAGGATGCTGTAGACGCGACGCAGAATTGCGCCGCCGAAAGCGGGCAGGCAGTGTTCGAAGATCTCATGGACGGAGTGGCACTCGTCGATGCGGCGCACGCGCACCGGTTTTCGCTGATGGGGAGGCATCACTATGAGTTTCGCATCGGGCCGAACCGCCGCGCAGACACCCCTGCTCAGTAATGTGGTGATCGAAACTGCAAGCCGTCGATCGCCGCGAAATGCTTCCGGTTTCTGCTGATCAGTTCGAAGCCTCGCAGCATCGCGGTAGCGGCTATCAGTGAGTCGAACGTGCGCAGACCGTGTGATCCTGCATACCGCTTGAGGAGATCGTACGCGAGTTGGCCAACGGCCGCGTCAAGGTGGACTACGGGGTACGCGGATACCGCGCCTGCGTTCCTGCGGGACACGTCGATCATCACATCCGTGTCGATCAGCGAGACCATTCATTCACATCCCGCTACCCGCGCGGATTGTCCCTGAGATTGTTCACATAATCGACACCATCGCCGATGTCGTCCCGGTCCTTCCACATACCATAGAATGGAAGATCCTTAATGGAGCGGCGCTGGCTCACCGCCTCCCGCTCTGCGGGAACAAGCACCTCAACGACCGTGCCCTCTTTTACCTGCACGATTCCGAGGGGCCTGAAGACGCCGTTTTCGTACCTGGCCGGGATCGTCATAGCTGGGTTCCGGCGAACTCATCGCCTGTGTCAAGTCTAGCAGCCGATGCGTAACGACGCTTCTACTCCACGCGAAAATCCCACACCCGCAGATCCAGCTTGCCATCGATGTATTCGATCAGCGCGTATTCGCCCGCCGCCAGCGGCTCCTGCGGCCAGATCTTATAGAAATTGTCGCCCGGGAGCTGCTTCGTGAAGACCTGCACCGAAGCCCGATCTTCCAACATCTCCTTCGAGATCGGCACGATCTCCACCTGCTCCACGATCCGAATGCCTTTCTGCGGCTTCAGTTTGACGATGCCGAAACTCTCCTGCTGGTCCAGCTGGAAGAAGAACTCGGGCCGGTCTTCATGAACGGCATTGGCCGAGCGCTCGCCCGCCAGCTCAACCGTAGCCTTGCCCATAATGATGGGAAGCGGCGAGAGGATGCGCAGCGCCGTGTTGCCCTTGGGCGTGCGAACCGTAATGTCGGCAACTTTGAAGGTCCGCAGTTCCCCGTTCTCGATGCGATAAACCCCCGAATCCTGCGGGATTTTCGCAAGCTCTTCGCGCTCGGCGCGCCGGGCCGCCTCTTCGTCGTCGAATGCCCGATTCTGATGGTCCACCAGCGCCTTCTTCGCCGCGGACTCCGTCTCGGTCCGCTTCAGATCTATCATCGACGCGGGAACTTCCTCCCATTCGCTGCGATCCACGCTGTAAAATTTGACCCGGTCGCCTTCTACCTGGTATTCGCGAACCAGCTGGTATTCGCCGTCGGTCGTGTACAGCTTCACGTTCGCCGCCGCCAGAGGGAGCGTGACCGCCGCGAACGCAAACAAGAGGAAGGCTCCGCGCATAACTGATTCCATTCTATTCCCGCCGCGCCCGATCCACACGGCCGGCATCTATAATGAGAGCGGATGAAACACAGAAAGCTCGGCAGGACTGGCTTCGACGTCAGCGAAATCGGATACGGCGCGTGGGGCATCAGCGGCGCACAATGGATCGGCGCCACCCACAGCGATTCCCTGCGCACTCTGCGCACCGCCATCGAACAGGGTATCGATTTCATCGACACCGCGCTCGCCTATGGCGACGGCGTGAGCGAGCGCCTGGTGGGCCAGACGGTGCGCGAGACCGGCGGACGCGTTCGCGTGGCGACGAAAGTGCCGCCGAAGAACCGCCTGTGGCCGGCGCGTCCGGGCATCGGGATCGGGGACGTTTTCCCCTACGACTACATCATGGCGTCGACCGAAGAAAGCCTGCGCAATCTTGATATCGATTGCATCGATCTCCAGCAGTTGCACGTCTGGAATCCGGACTGGCTCGGGCGCGACGAATGGCGCCGCGCATTTGAAGACCTGAAGGCGTCGGGTAAAGTGCGGGCGGTGGGCGTGTCCATCAACGACCATCAGCCGGATTCGGCGATCGGGATCATCGAGACCGGTCTCATCGACTGCGTCCAGGTCATCTACAATATTTTCGATCAGACGCCGGAGGCCAGTCTATTTCCGGCCTGCATCGAGCACAACATCGGCGTCATCGCCCGCGTCCCGTTCGACGAAGGTTCGCTCACCGGCCGCATTGGTGAAGACACCGTTTTCCCCGAGGGCGATTTCCGGAACAGCTACTTCAGAGGCGACCGTAAGAAGCAGGTCGCGGAACATGTTGCCGCGATCCTCGGCGATCTCAAGTTCCACGATGCCGACGTCCTGCCTGGCATTGCCATGCGCTTCTGCCTCTCGGCCGCCGCTGTCTCCACTGTGATACCGGGCATGCGTTCGATCTCAAGCGTGAACGGAAACGTGAAGGCATCGGGCCAGGGTCCGCTGCCGCCCGACGTGCTGGACATTCTTCGCAGGCACGCGTGGAACCGTAACTTCTACGATTAGATCGGCTCTTGTGCGAGTTGGCGTGTGATCCGCCCGCGGCGGGCACTGGTACGAGATGCCGACTACGCGGCCAGGTGGACCTCAGAACTGTCCGGGATAGTTGACGTCGGGCGGAATCCACTCGACTCCACTATAATGCAGGCAGAGAATCGATGGAAATAATTACGATAGAATCCATTCCGATCGTGGCAGGGCCGGAAGAAGACGGCCGTTGGTGGGCCGATATCGAATCGATGCCTGGAGTCATGGCATATGGAGCGACCCGCGAGTCGGCGATCGCCGCTGTGCGAGCCCTCGCGTTGCGCGTTGCCGCCGATTGTTTCGATCACGGTGAAGAGATTCCGGAACCGTTTGGCAAGGTATTTTCGGTGGCATGAGCCGCTGGAGACCGGTCAAGGCGAAGCAACTGTTGGCGCGCTGGTCCGGACAGGATGGGATGTCGCCTGGCAGAAGGGCTCTCAACGGCGGCTCAAGCGTGCCGGGTGCCCCACTTACACGTTTGCGTTCCCTGATAGCGGGAAATCGGCCCTGGGCTTCTCTCGCAGATCGGCAAGAATACCGGGCTCAACCCCGAGACCTCTGATCGCACTTGTCCCCCGCGCTGTCTGCCGACTTCCCGCTCGCGTGGTCTTCGGTTCGCGGCGATTCACGGGAGGAATCCGTCAGTGCAGCTGCACGCGGCCGCGCTGAATCAGTGTCGGAGTGGCGCGTGATACGGCCAGAGGGGCGAACGTGGGAAACCACTTCTCGCCGTAGCCGACAAACCGTCAAAGTGGATTGGCGAAGGCAAGCGCGTTTTGTCGTTACCTGTCCATGGTTGTAATTGCTGAATGCTTCGTTGCGACAGGGATCACGGCGGCGTGCCCTTGCTCACCGCGGAAGAAACGAAATCGATAAAGACCCTCACTTTGGGTGGGACGTAGTTGCGAGACGGATAAACCGCGTAGATGGGAAAGCGCTCGTCGCCCCACTCCGGCAGCAGTTTAACGAGTGCTCCCGTCTCGAGCATTGGTTTAACGGCGACTTCAAGGACCTGCGCGATCCCCCAGCCTGCCACACAGATGCTGTGTAAATTGACGATGTCGCTCACGATCAGTCTTCCCGTCGTTGCGATCTTCACAATCCTTCGCCCACGATGATATTCCCATTGAAACGTTTTGCCGGTCTCCGGGTTGCGATAGTCGATGAGAGTGTGTCCGCTCTTGAGAAGATCGGCGGGATGAGCCACCTTCATATGCTTTGCGAGGTAGTCAGGCGCCGCGACCGTGATGACGCGCGTGTCCAGAAGCTTCTTTGCAATCAGGCTGGATGAAGGCAATTCGCCCACGCAGAGAGCGATATCAAGACCCTCGCCAACGAGGTCTCCAAGCTTGTCACTGCTGATGAACTCCACGGAAAGTTCAGGGTAGTCTTCCAGGAAAGCTTTGAGTTGTTTCCCGTGGATCACATGGGCCAGGGTGGGGTGCATCCTGACCCGCAGCCTTCCGCGCACCCTGGACTGCTCTTCCGCCGCAGCGGTGAAGGCATCTTCAAAACCCTGCAGCAACGGCTCCAGCCGCTCAAACAGTCCGCGCCCGTAGCCGGTCAGCGACACCGACCGCGTGGTCCGGTCAAGAACGCGGACACCGAGGCGCTTCTCGAGCCGTGCAACGGCCCGGCTGGCAACTGACTGAGACAAATCCAGCGATCTGGCCGCGCTGGCGAAACTCCCGCATCGGACCACTGCCACGAAGACACTGGAATCGCTCAGGGTCTGCTCATCGAATTTCATGATTATCGCTTTCAGCGCAATACTACTATGCATCCTATGCGCGAAGCTCCATAATCCTTTCGAGCGTCATATACACGTGCCGAGTCTTCGGCTACGAAGGAGGGAATATGATTGCAGTCACTGGAATTACAGGCAAGGTCGGAAGCCGGGTTGCGCGCGGTCTTCTCGCTCAAGGACGAACAGTGCGAGCAGTTGTCAGGAGCCGGGCGAAGGGAGACGAGTGGGCCGCGCTGGGTTGCGAAGTATCGGTCGCGAGCATCGACGACACAGCGGCAATGACGGAGGCTTTTCGCGACGTGGACGGTGTCTTCCTGTTGACCCCACCCAACTACGACCCTGAACCTGGCTTTCCGGATACCCAACGAAATGCTGCGGCGCTCCGGGCAGCCATCGAAGCAAGCCGTCCCGCAAAAATTGTCTTTCTGTCAACCGTGGGAGCCCAGGTCACCGAATTGAATCTGCTCAACAACTCCGGGATGACCGAGGCAATGCTGCGCACCGTGCCGGTTCCGGTGGCCTTTCTGCGGGCTGCCTGGTTCATGGAGAACGCCGCCTGGGATATCGAATCCGCGAAGACTGGCGTGGTGCACAGCTTTCTGCAACCGCTCGACCACCCGATTCCGATGGTGGCAACGGAAGACATAGCGCAAACCGCAGTGGAACTGCTGGGTCAGTCATGGAATGGCGTTCGCCTCGTCGAGCTGGAAGGGCCGGAGCGTTATTCCTCCAATGACGTGGCCGCGGCACTTGCGAGCGTGCTCCATAATCCTGTGCGCAACGAAATAGTTCCTCGCTCCACGTGGGAAGGGCTGTTCCGTTCGCAAGGAATGAAGAACCCGCTTCCTCGCATACGCATGGTGGACGGGTTCAACGAGGGCTGGATCGATTTTGAATCAGGACAGCGTGGTTCCCGAAAAGCCGGCACCACGCTGCAGGCTGCTCTTCAGGCGTTGGTCTCGGAACAACAAAGCTGAATCTGCACTCACGCCACCGCATGAAAGGAACACAACGATATGAGCCGCATCTTCATCACCGGATCATCAGACGGACTTGGCCTGATGGCTGCACAACTGTTAGTCGAACAGGGCCACTCCGTCGTCTTACATGCACGCAACACCCAACGCGCTGAAGCAACGCATCGCAGGCTTCCCGGGGCCGAATCCATCGTCACGGGCGACCTCGCCAGCCTGCAACAGATGCGTTCGGTCGCAGAGGATGTCAACGCACTTGGAACCTTCGATGCCATCATTCATAACGCAGCTGTCGGCTACCGCGAACCGCGCCGCGTGGAGACGGAGGATGGGCTTGCCCATGTGTTCGCCATCAACAGCCTCGCCCCCTACGTCCTCACCGCACTGATCCATGCGCCTCGTCGCCTCATCTACATCAGCTCCGGACTGCACGAGCAGGGTGATCCGAGTCTCAACGATCTGAACTGGAACGAACGCCCCTGGCAAGGTCAACAGGCCTACTCAGACTCGAAGCTCCACAACGTTCTCCTTGCGTTTGCCATGGCCAGGCGGTTACCCGGCGTATCCTGTAATGCGATGACACCCGGCTGGGTGCAAACGAAGATGGGCGGCCCCGGCGCCAACGATGATCTCGACCAGGCACATCGTACGCAGGCATGGCTTGCGGCAAGCGACGATCCTGACAGCCAAGTCTCCGGGAAATACTTCTATCATCTCAAAGCCGAAGAACCTCTGGCAGCCGCATTGCACGGCAGCCTGCAGGATCGCTTCGTTGCTGCGTGTGAACAGCTTACGGGCATACGAATCGCAGCTTAGCCTTGAAGGCGGCGTAGAGACGTAGAGACCTGGCTCGCCCTGAAAGTCCTGATGAGTCAACTTGTCGCCACCGACTCGGCACATGGCCTTAAAACGCGCGTTGCGTCGAAGTGCCCGACCCTTTCCTCCGAGCGGATCGCCTCACTCGTACAGAGGTCCACAAACGACGTTTCCGGAAGCAGGACCGATTGAAGCGACCGAGGCCGCCCCGTCCGGGTTTCGCGGTAGAATCGGAAATGAAGTGCCTACTGTCCTCAGAACAACGTTGAAGCATCCAAAGCACGAACCGCTTTTGGAAGGCGCCGCCGAGCGCATCCACGCGGCTGTGCGTGAGCTGAAAGGGCTCGGGATTGTCGATGAGAAAGGCAACCGCGTTCGTACGGACCTCCCGGAAGACATGAAGGAAGGCGCAGACCGCGACTTCGGCGGGTAGATGCGGCCCAGGATGTACATCGTTGCCGGTCCTCCAGGCAGCGGCAAATCCACCGCGTTCCCCGTCTCTGGCTTTGGCTTGGAATTCTTCAACGCCGACGATCGCGCGGCGCAATTGAATCAGGGATCCTACCGGGGCATTCCGCAGAGCATACGCGATCAGGTCAACCGGCAGTTCGAGTCATTCGTGAACGACTGCATCGGGCGCCGAGCCAGTTTCGCGCTGGAGACCACCCTTCGCAGTTCCATGACGTTCGACCAGGCGGAAACCGCCAGGCGCGAGGGTTTTTTCATCGAGATGCATTATCTGGCTTTAACGAACTTTGCTCAGCACGTTGAGCGGGTCAAGATTCGGGCGGACAAACAAGGCCACAGCGCTCCCGAATCCGTTCTGCGGGGTATCTACGATTCCAGCCTGCGCAATCTTGCACGGGCCATTCGCGAGATGGACGCGATTGCAGTTTATGACAATGGCGAACAGGACACCGTGCCACGCGTGCTGTTGCAGGCTGAGGGCGGTCATGTCGTTTATATTGCCGGGCAGCATCCGGAATGGCTGGAAAAGGCACTGACGGACGTGTAACTGACGGACGCGTAAGAGATCGCTATTTTCCCCCTATCAGGTCCACAAACGACGTTGGGGGAGCGTCGTCCGCGCTCCGGGCGGATTGTGGACAATCCGGAGATTGGGAACGGAGAGCGGCGCTACCGGGACAGGGAACCCGGGCCATGGATTGCGGCCGCAGTTCCATAATCCGGAAGTTATCTCGTCTTAGTTCAGCGCTTTGGGGTCCCCAGACCCGCGGATCGGCTTCTTGCCGCCCGACGCCCGCGTCGGTCTGTCCGGGGCGGAAAACATCCCGGTCTCGGGACCAGATGCGGGTGAGGGCACGTCCCGCAAATCCGGACCCTGTTCGGGCACTCCGGTAATACCGCTATAAAACAGTCCGACATTACGACCGATAAGAAGTTTGAGGTCGCAATGATTGCTCGTTATTCATTCTTTGCTTTGTTCGGTTGCTGGCTGGCGACCGGTTCCGCCGCCCTTTGTGCGATAAGCCCGGCCGCGTCGCCGCAAATGCCTTTCGCCTTCGTGGAGAACCGCGGACAGGCCAATGCCCAGGTCCGCGCGACCGGCAGCGGCCCCCGGTTCAAGGCCTGGTTCGAAGACGGCGGCGTCGTCCTGCAGCAGGGTGAGGCAACCGTGCGAGTCGATTTCGTCGGCGCCAATCCGCGGCCCGTCATCGCGCTGGCGGACCCCATCGGCGCCTCCGCCAATTATCTTCATGGCAGCGATCCCGCCCACTGGCAAACCGAGGTTCCGATGTTCGGCGCTGTGCGCTACGAAGGCGTCTGGCCGGGAGTCGCCATGACGTTCCGCGAGGACAAGACCCGCGTGAAAGTCGAATATACTCTCGAACCCGGCGCCGATATCGGCGCAATCCGCCTGCGCTTCTCGGGCGATGTCACGATCGACCCGGATGGCAGCCTGCTCGTGCGAAGCGCCACCGGTGAGTTCCGCGAACAGAAGCCGTTCCTGTACCAGGAGGTCGCATCGGTCCGTACCGCCGTCCCCGGCGGCTTCGTCAAAACCGCCGACGGCCTCGTTACCTTCAACGCCGACTACGACCACACGCTTCCTCTGGTGATCGATCCCTCCATCCAGTTCAGCGGATTTTTCGGCGGGACTTCGGAGGACACCATTACCGCCGTCGCCGTCAACGCGAGCTTCAACGTCATCGTGGCGGGCTGGACCGTCTCCGTCGATCTGCCCGCGTCGACTGGCGCGCGGACTTCGACCGGCGGAGGCGTGGATGCCTTTGTGGCCAACTTCAGTCCCATCGGCGGGCAGCTGGTGAGCTGCACTTACCTCGGCGGATCCGGCGACGACCGGGCATTTGGCGTGGCTGTGGATACGTCCGGCAATACCTACGTCACCGGCTGGACTTCTTCGATGAACTTTCCGGTGGTGGGCGGCGTGCAATCGCATCTGAGCGGCATGCGCGACGCCTTCGTCGCCAAGCTGAACTCCAGCCTGAATACGCTCGTTTACAGCACGTACCTCGGTGGAACGGGAGTAGACGTCGGCAACGCCATCGCAGTGGACTCGCTCGGAGAAGCCGTGATTACCGGCGATACCACTTCCACGAATCTGCCGGTTACCGCCGGCGTGTTCCAGCGAACGCTGGCCGGCGGACAAGACGCCTTTGTCGCGAGACTGGCTGCCAACGGCGCATCGCTCTCGTTTCTGACTTATTTCGGCGGCAGCGGCACGGACCATGGCGCAGCGGTTCAGATCGACCCCTCCGGGCCCATTGTTATCGGAGGCGGCACGACATCCATCAACCTGCCCGTTCTTCTGGCCTTTCAGGCGCATTCCGGCGGTGGACAGGATGGTTTCGTGACCAAGTTCAATTCGACGGCGACGGCCCTGGTCCTGAGCACCTACCTGGGAGGTTCGGGAGGGTCTCCCGGTTTTCCGGAGGAAGTAAACGGCCTGGTCATCGGACCCAGCAAGAATATCGTCGCGGCGGGCGTCACGAGTTCCCAGAATTTCCCGACTACGGCGGCGAGCGTTCAACCCGTTTACGGCGGAGGCCAGACCGACGGCTTTCTGACCAAACTAAATGGCACGACGGGCGCCCTCATGGTTTCCACGTTCCTCGGCGGCACGCTCAACGACGGCATCAACGCCGTCGCCGGGGACCAGCTGGGCCGGCTTTACGTCACCGGCTTTACCATCTCCATCGATTTTCCGACCGTGCATCCCACTCAGGCAGCTTCCGCCGGCGGGGCAGCCGGCAGCATGGATGCGTTTGTAGCGACACTCAGCAGCGGGTTGAACATGCTGACTTACAGCACGTACCTCGGGGGGTCCGGCAGCGACTCGGGTAACGCCATCGCCTTAGACCCGATGACCTCGATCGTCGTTGCCGGTCAGACCGGCTCCCAGGACTTCCCGGTTTCCGGCAGTCTGGGAAACAACCTTACCGAATTCCTCTCGTCGTTCGTCACGAAACTGGCGCCCGACTGGACTCTATCGGTTGTGACCTCGCCAACGGTGACCGTCGACACCTGGCACGAGGCCTCGGTTCCGGCCGCCACGGTGCACACTTACGGGCAAGCCGGCGATATCCCCGTGTACGGCGACTGGACCGGCTCCGGCGTGAAGCGCATCGGCATCTTCCGCAACGGCACCTGGATTCTCGACACCAACAACGACGGGATTCTGAACGCGGGCGACCAGGTGGTGAGCTTCGGGCAGGCCGGCGATATCCCGGTGGTAGGCGACTGGAACGGCACCGGTGTCATCAAACTGGGCCTGTATCGCGCGGGATCGTTCATCCTCGATCTGAGCGGACATCTCTCCGGCATTCCGACCGGCGTTTCCGACATAACGTTTACGTACGGATTGTCCACCGACATCCCGGTGGTCGGCGACTGGAACGCAACGGGCACCACGAAGGTCGGGGTCTTCCGCAGCGGAAGCTGGCTGATCGACTACACGGGCACTCATGTCGCCTCGAAGACATACACATACGGGCAGGCCGGCGACATTCCGGTTACCGGTTTCTGGGATTCCGCCGGACTAATCCGCATCGGAGTCTACCGCGCGGGTTACTGGATACTGAACTTCAGCGGCACGAACGTTCTGGGAACGTTAGGTCAGACGGAACTGTACATACCCTTTGGCGCGGCCGGTCAGACGCCGGTAGTCCATTAGAACACCCGGACCATTTTCGGATACGGTCATTTCCCGGGCGGGACCAGTCGCCGAACCTCGTCGAAAAAGTTCATTACGAATGTAACCCGGTTACCCAAAGGCTGCTCGACCGGCATCAGCACCGCAAAACGCTTGCCGTCCGGAGCCATCGCGATAATGTCTTTTCCCTCCCCCGCATGGGCCGGGATCGCCACCGGAGACCATTGGCGCGGTTGGCCCGGCTTAAAATGTCCGTCCTCCTCTATGGAATACGGAGCCACCATAATGCGCAGAGGAGCGAAGAAAGTGGTGAAGAAGATCTGGCGTCCCGGCTGGTCCCAAAAGGCGGCGTGCCCGCTCTCACTGGATACCATCCACTTCGTTGCAGGATGGGCGATTTCGGTGACGTAGCTTTGCGGTATTTCCGTCTCATCGGCGCCATAGGACAGCCAACGGCCATCGGGAGAGTCGTCAAAGGGATTCTCCGAGAACGGTTCGTGCAGCAGGGGGATGGGTCGCCCGGCCTGCGGCCCATCCCGTCCCACGCTCAGAGGAACAATCCACGTGTCGCCGCGAGTGGCCGGTGTGCTGTTTGCGGCATACAGACGCGTACCGTCGTGCGAAATCGAAAAGACCCGATACGTC
>Ga0302319_10012236_pt1 | contig 16192 bp, 21 predicted proteins | sample Bog_T0_2_FD_203319 | JGI IMG/M metagenome (GOLD analysis project Ga0302319, IMG submission 203319) | Peat permafrost microbial communities from Stordalen Mire near Abisko, Sweden - Bog_T0_2 | ecosystem: Environmental > Terrestrial > Soil > Wetlands > Peat | place: Sweden: Abisko, Stordalen Mire...
ACTCCTTTACTTCACTGAAAAATATTATACAAATAATAAAATAAATGTCAAGTATAAGAAAAGCCCGAGATGGAGCTTCTTACTTAAAAATACCTTTGATTTATTTCTTCCCCGCTTTCACTTCCTCTTTCTTGAAAGGAAAACCAAGATGTTCCAAAAATGCGAGCGTCTGAACTTTGTCGTTTGATGAAGTCACGACCGTGAGGGCCATTCCGAAAACGTCGCGCAAATCCTCATCTGATGTTTCAGCGAAAATGGTGTGTTCGCGGATGCCGAGGGTGTAATTGCCCATTTCGTCGACTGCGGTGCGTGAAATACCGCGGAAGTCCTTTGTTCGAGGAAGTGAAATATGAACGAGTCTGTCAAGGAAATCATTCATTCGTTTGCCGCGAAGCGTAATCTGGAAACCGACAGGGTCGCCGGTGCGGACTTTGAATGTAGCGATAGATTTTTTTGCACCGCGCAATGCAGGTTTCTGACCAGTGATTTTCGCCAATCGGTCTGCAACGAGTTCGATTTTTTTCTTGTCTTTCAACGATCCAATACCCGTTGAAACAACGACTTTCAAAAGTCGAGGTGCCTGCATCGGATTTGTGTAGCCGAATTTCGGCTGAAGCGTTTTGTATGCGCTCTTTTCCAAATCTTTGATTGTTGTTTGTGCGTTTTTCATATTATTTCTTTAAAGCGACGTTTGAAACGTCAATCGGCATTGCCTGATCGATGACTTGACCTTTTTGGCCTTCTTTGCGGGGTCGCATGTGCTTTTTGACGAGATTCAAACCTTCAACGATGACCTTTCCGGCACGAGGAATAGACTTCACGACCTTGCCGGTCTTGCCCTTGTCTTTTCCCGTGAGGATTATTACATTGTCGTTTTTCTTGATGATCATGTTATTTGAAATTATTTCGGCCGCGGACTATACGATTTCTGGCGCTTTTGAAGCGATGGTCTGGAAGCCGCGTTCAGCCAATTCGCGTGGAATCGGGCCGAAAATACGTCCGGCAATCGGTTCCTTTGTTCCCTTCGTCAAAATGACGACTGAATTTTCGTCGAAGCGGACATACGAACCGTCCTTGCGGCGGAATGGTTTGCGCTGTCGGACGACGACACCCTGAAGAACGTCTTTTTTCTTGATTGTTTTGCGAGGTTCTGCCTTTTGAACTGAAAGAACGACCAAGTCGCCGATTTCAGCATAGCGCTTTTTTGATGAGCCAAGCACCTTGAAAATACGTCCGATTTTGGCGCCGCAGTTGTCAGTTATTCGTACGATTGATCGTGGCTGTATCATGGTGGTTTATATTATGAAAATTATTTGGCGTCGGTCGCTTCCGCGATTTTGAAAGACTTATGTCGTGAAATTGGTCGGCATGATTCGATCGTGACCTTGTCCCCCACTTTTTTCGTGTTGCCGGGATTGTGGACCTTGTAGCGCTTCGAAAGATTCATGAACTTGTGATATTTTTCGTTTTTCACGTAGCGTTCGACCAAAACAACAACCGTGTCCTTCATTTTATCGGACACAACAACACCATTCAAAGTTTTTCGCTTTGGTTGGATAGTTTCTGCTCCCGCAGTTACCTTTGTTTTTGTTGTTTTTTTAGTGTCGGTCATTGGTGTTGATTTATATCACGTATCTTCTATCTATACAAGTTTCATGCTTTTTTTAAGCTCCCATTACCTTTCGGTCGATAATTTTTGTCTTGACGGAGATTTTCGTACCAGCTTTTCGCAATGCTTCGTGCGCCGTTTTGTCATCGACACCGTCGATTTCGAAAAGAATTCGACCTGCTTTTACCGGAGCGACGAAGCCAACTGGATCACCCTTTCCTTTTCCGAGCTTTACTTCGGCAGGTTTCTGAGTGAAAGGTCGATCAGGAAATACGCGAACCCAGACTTTTCCAGACTTCGTTGCATAGCGAGCCATGACTTTTCGAGCGGCTTCGATTTCATTCGACGACAAACGACCGTAAACGAGGGCTTTCAAACCAAATGAACCGAACGAAAGATGCGTACCTCGCGTTTCAACAGCAACTGCAAGTTTCTTTGCGTTCTTGCGGCCGGTATGCCATTTGCGGAATTTTACTTTTTTAGGGAATAACATGGTAGTTTATAAAATTATTTAAAATTTTGAGTTGGAACGCCAGCTTGTGTGCTCTTCGCCAAATTTGCAGCGACGTCTTTTGCAAAGATCTCGCCTTTGTATATCCAGACCTTTATACCGATATCACCATAGGTCATGTGCGCCTTTTCACGAGCGAATTCAATGTCTGCGCGCATTGTCTGCAATGGAATTCGGCCTTTCTTCAAGTCTTCCTGACGTGCCATTTCAGCACCACCCAATCGTCCCGACAATTTAATGCGAGCACCCTGAACTTCGCGGTTTGCCATGACTTTTTCAAGTGCCTGCTTTACAACACGGCGGAATGGAAGACGTTTTTCCAAACCTTCAGCAACCATGAGACCAACAATAGCAGAGTTTGCCTCCGGATTACGCACTTCCTCAATGTCGATTTTCAATTCCTGTCCAGCCAAATCAACACCGCGCTTCTTCAACTGCTTCAAAATTTTATCGCGGAGTTTAGTAACACCATCGCCTGCTCGGCCAATGATCATACCCGGTCGTGAAGAACGGATAACAATACGGAGAGCTTTTTGATTTCGCTCGATTGCAATATCGGAGAGATAAAATGCACGGAGTTCCTTTGTCAAAAATTCGCGAACAACGATGTCAGCCTTGAGGAAATTACGGTATTGCTTGTCCACGCCAAACCAGCGGCTCTTCCAGTCGCGAATGATTCCAAGTCTATGAGAATATGGGTGTACAGAGTGTGACATGTTATTTTTTTGGTGTTTTTACTGTTTTTACTACTTTCGCAGCCGGCGCTTTATCCCCACCAGGACGACTCTGCTGAGTCGCCCAACGTCGCATTTTCGCTGGCTTTTCTGCAATCGGAGCAAGAGTAATCAAGACATTGCTCGATCGTTTATTGATTCGCGAAGCACTGCCGCGGGCTCGTGGCATTGAACGCTTTAATGTGACTCCCCCGTCAACGCGAATTTCCTTAATAAAAAGACCTGCTGATTCAATATTAAAATTGTTTTTTGCATTTGCGACTGCAGATGCGAGGAGTGCACCGAGAGGGCCTGTTGCCTTTTTTGGAAGGAACTTCAACATACCTGTAGCCTCGACAACTGTTTTGCCGCGCATTAAATTAGCCGTACCGCGAACTTTGCGGGGAGACTGTCGATAGTTGTGGAGTGATGCTGTGATCATATAGATATATAAAAATTATTTAGCACCCGGTTTAGCAGTCGCGCCTGGTGCAGAACCAGCAGCATCCTTTGCTGATTTTGCAGCTGTGATTTCAGCCTCTTTCTGCTTCATTTCAAGTTCCTTCTGCATTTTACCTCCGTGTCGAACGAATTTGCGCGTAGGCGAAAATTCACCGAGGCGGTGTCCAACCATGTCCTCGGTGACCAAAACTTCCACGTGTTGTCGTCCATTATATACGCCAAAGGTAAATCCAATCATCTCAGGCGCAATCTGCGATCGGCGATACCATGTTTTAATAACCCCTGTTTCCAGAGGTTTTTTTCCTGCAATTTTTTTGATGAGTCGTTCTTCAACGAACGGCCCTTTGTATAGCGATCGTGACATTGGTTATCTATACTAGCAAACCCTCGTTTAAAGTCAATATTTTAGGATATCAATGCCGGAAACTCGACATAAAACTGTGAACCTTTCCCTTCGCCCTGAGATTCTGCCCATACTCTGCCACCATTTGCATCGACAATACTTTTTGCAAAAAATAGACCGTAACCTGTGCTATGTACATTAACTTTAACCGAGTCTTTACCGCGACCGCCCTCTGTAAACAGATGTGACATGTCTTCTGGTGTGATGCCTACACCGGTATCTTTTATGGAAAGTACAACAACGGATTTCGCACCTTTGATATTTTCTCCACTCTTGACTCCGCCAGTCAAACCAACTGTCACACTACCCGACAATGTGTATCGAATTGAATTATCAACCAAATTACGAATGACATGCTGAACAATTTTTTCACGATCGCCATCGACAATATAATTTACACCATCAGGAATTTCTAATTTCAACATCAAGCCTTTTGCTTGCGCATCTGGCGTAAGACCCGCCACCACTTCCTCTGTCGCTGCTTTCATATCGAAAGGTTTTTTGTACATCGCTAGCGTTCCATTTTTTGCACTCGATGAATTCAAAATATCCATGACCATTTCGACGGTATGTTTCGTACTATCATTTACTTCACCAACGACTTTTTTCATTGGTTCAGTCACATCACCCAAATCCCCTTCCAAAATTGCTGCGAACGCATCACGGTTTTTGCCAAGAGCGCCCTTCACTTCGTGACTAATCAAATGCACTAAACTATCGAGCTGTTTCGCCTGCGATTGAATCTGTTCACGCTGTTCGACTTCTCTCGTAACGCTGCGGATAAGCAAAATTCCAAAAAATACCGTTATAATCAAAACGACGATGTTGGTAATCTGGTCATTGAGATTGTCCGCGCTGATCGATTTAATAAGGAAAAGCACCCACAAAGCAAAAACAAAAAGCTCAGTAGCAATAATACGAACGTTGAACAGTTTATATTTGAGAATCGAATACGAAATGAGGCTGATCATCACGACGACGCCAACTTGGCCCATCCAATTGAGAAAAAAGATACCAAAATACGGCATCATCAAATTCGTCACCAAGCCAATGGACGTCGAGATAATCGTACCGGCCAAAATATAAGCGAACTGCAATCGCAAAACACCTTGAGTCTTCAGAAGTTTTCTAAAAAGCAGAACGTAACCAGATGTAAAGTAACCTATGATATAGAGCGCATATATAGTATGAAAACCTAAATTGAAATCAATAAAATACTCCTTATACGTATAGAGTGTAACACTAGATATCAAATAATCAGGATATATAGAAATAAAAACGACCGCCAAAAATGGAATCGGCAAAATATATTTCTGCCAAAACTTCAAGACGACGCTTGATTTTGGAAATATAAAAACGAAATAAAGGAACGAAAACGGAATCGTAGCTGCAGCGACATACAACATTCGCGAAAAATATGTCGCGAGATTCGGGTCGAGAGCGCTCCGATAAAAAAACATGCTTATACCCCAAAAACTCACAGCTAATGTTAAAACAAGAAAAGAAAAATTGGTTTTATCGTTTCTGTTCCTTGAATAAACGACCAAACCATAAATCATATCGACAAGAGCGACGAGAATAACGAGAATATTTATAACATCAAGTTTAAGAAACATTGTGATTTGTTCGAATTATCTCTTTCATGTTCGAAAGTTTCTGTGGAGATATTATCTCATGAAAGTTCTGATATTCGGCAATCGTAAAATTTAAATGTTTACCCATTTCAGCCACTTTATCCACCATTTCAACGCTTGCCCTGTTAATAACATAGTGTTCATTCCATTCATGTGAGGCCAAAATGAGCACCTCTCCCATACAGCAAAAATTGTCGAGCTTGTGTTTAAGGCCGAAATTGAAATGACTGAAAACTCCCGGAGTATGTGTGACTCCAGCTTCAATAGCCAAAACGTCATCTCTTTTGAAAACTTCCTGTGAAATATCTGACGGTTGGGCATCATCAATAACAACTGCTCCACCTTTCAAATCCGCCGATTTTATGAGGGCTTCGGGTGCATTCGTCGCAGTGATAATAAAATCGCATTTTTTAATATTGCCAATCTGATGAGATGTTTCAATAACAACAGCAGGATTACGCTGTTTCATCTCAACCGCAAGTTCCGCAAAAAAATGTTTTCTTTTTTCGACATCTACAAGTAAAATATTATTGAAACCCGCGCGAGCAATAAGTTTGGCGGATGTCGACCCAACGGAACCAGCCGCACCGACAATTCCAACCCATACTTTTTTCCGGTCAATTTCAAAATAATCCGCAAGTTTGAATAAATTATTGGTTACATTATATGCGGTGTATGCATGACCTGTGGTGATATTGATGTCCACCTTTCCAACTAAATCCAAACCTCCCTTACTGAGCGACGAAGTCAGAGCGCCAAGACCGATCAACTTCGCTCCATTTTTTTTCGCAAGCGTTGCCGCCTGAATAATTCTCTTTAGTGCGAGCGGCCTATTTTCCAACATTTGTCGCGCAGTTAGAGGTATAGTAATGACATACCCTTTCAATTCCTTACCCGTTTTTACTGATTTCAAACCTGTGACTTCGGACAAAATAACTGGCCAAAAAAATCGTGTAAAGCTGGTGACAAAAAATTTTGGTAAAAATTTAAAAATAGGATATTTTCTGGCGACATCTTTGTGACTGCGCGGATGTACAATAAAAGCATACCGATAATCATCTTTTTTACTTCTATCAGGCAAAATCCGAACAGCGAGGTCTCGAAAACTATGCAGTAGGAGGGTGATTTGTTTTTTCATGAAAGAGTCAATATGGGCCTTATTATATGCCCTTTTTCGAAGAAGTACATGATATTGACAATATATATTAAATAAGGTAAAATTATTCTAGTAACTTCTGAAGTGCCGACCATTTCGTCACACAAAATTCAGGAGAAAAGCCCGAAAGGGACAACAGAAAACGAAAGGTTCTTTGTGAACACAAAAATTAAGTCTACTTCTGTCGCCGGGCTCAATGTTCTTTATTGTGTCCCGGAGCAGAAACGGTTTAATATCCCACTCTTCTGGCAACATGGTATGTGGTCAAACGCTGCAATGTTCGAAGCAATGATGCTCGCTTTCGGCGAGCTCGGCTACGAATCCTACGCACTTGACCTGCCCGGACACGGTGAAAGTCATCCAGAGCAGTTTATTGGGGACACAAGTCTCAACGACTACATCGAAAGCATTGAAAAAGTCCTGAAGGAATTGCATCGGCCAGTCATACTGGTTGGTCATTCGATGGGCGGACTGCTTTCGGCGAAAATTGCCGAGAAAAATCAGCTTGTTGTGGGATATGTCGGTATAACGATTGCTCCGTCATTTGGAGTAATGATGGGTTTCGAGACGATGAAGCGGATTTGGAAATACACTCCGGAACTTGCATTCAATCGGGAAATCGAACTCAGCGACGCCGATGCAACAGCCGTCCTCTTCAATACTTTTTCGGGTGAACGCCTTGAAAAGTGTCTGCGGATGCTAGAAACGGAATCCGGCAAAGCTGGACGCCAGCTTGCAGTGGGTAAATTGACGGTGAAAAAATTGCCGCGTCCCGCGCTCGTGATTGGAGCGAAACACGACAAGATAACGCCGGAGCAAAAAGCGATGGCAAAAAAACTTGTCCGTAACCCATACAAAGGTATGGACTACGACGTAGTCAACTGCAGCCACATGGTAATGCTCGATGCTAACTACATGGAAGCGGTTACCGTGATGCATAAATGGCTGAAGTTGAAGTTCGGGGTAGCTTACACAGAATCAATTAGCGGTGCTCTGGCCGCATAAAATAAATAGTGGTTATTTTCCACTACCGTCAGGTGCAAACTTGACGGTTTTTTTATTTTTTATTTATATTAAAATTCTCACTTTCTTCATAATATATTCTGCCTCTTCTTTATAAATATTGCCTTGAGCTTCGACGCTAGTGTCGGTACCACGCGCAACATTTTCGCGAAGCTCCTCAACAGATACGGCAGCGCCAAATGTTATTTTGATATGACGACGGCCTAGGAAAAAATCGCTGAACTTGATTTTATGTGCGCCAGAAATACCGACGGGAATTACAGGTGCGCCAGTTCGTTCGGCTAAATATGCAACTCCCCCGCGTGCGGGCTGGATAGAACCATCGTGAGTTACTCCGCCTTCAGGAAAAACGAAAACACTTTTTCCGGCTTCAACAATCTTGACGTGATTTGCAAGCGATTTTTCATAATCTTTTTTGCCGACCAAAACGCGGTGTGCACCCCACAGTTGAAAAATAAACCCTCCGTATATGAGCTGGAGAATACCGCTCGTATCATAAAATTTTTTCTCGCGCGACGTGTAAAAAATAGGCATAAAACGCGACAAAAACGGCAAACCGGCCGGTAATAAAATTGGGTCGAGTTCACTCGTATGGTTTGAGGCAAAGATAACGCCGTTTTCGGTTGAGACGTTCGCGAGATGTTCGAGACCCTTCACTTCAAAATGACCAAAAAATTTCAGAAGGAATCTCGTGCCCGGCCAAATCAAAGTTTGGAGAATAAATGGAGAGATTAGAAAAAACCGGTTCATACCGGTATTCTAGCACACAAAAATCGGATAAAGTGTGGACTTGAGATTACGGATTCAAGCGCTTCACATCGCGCGGTAAATATGTGGCCTCGCGAACATTCGGTAGATCGAGAATTTTCATGATCAAACGGCCGGGGCCGATGCCGGCGCCGCCGTGCGCAGGAACACCATAACGAAAAAAGTTTAAATAGTCATGGAGCGATTCGAGATTCATACCTTTTTCACGCGCCTGTTTCTCCAAAATATCGATGCGGTGCTCGCGCTGTGCAAGAGTCGTTACCTCGATGCCGCGATAAATAAGGTCCGCACGTCGCGAACGGTCATTGTCGTTTGGATGACGCATATGATAGAAGGCACTTTTTGATTTGTGATAATCGGTGATGAAAACAAAATCGTGGTTATGTGTTTTTTTAACATATTCGGAAATGGCGCGCTCTTCTTCGGGAGAAAGGTCGTGTTCTTCGCCGCTTTGGATTTTTTCGGCGGCCAAAATTTTCTTGGCCTCGATCATGGAAATTCGCGGAAACGGACGCGAAGGAATTTCGATTTTAATATCCGGAAATTTCGCTAGCGCATCTTCATGCAATTGCGTAAACGCGGCAACAAGCATTCCCTCTTCGGCATCCATCAAATCATGGTGGTCGTTAATATCGGAAATTTCGAAGTCAAAGCCGGTGAATTCGGTCAAGTGGCGCGTGGTGAAAGATTCCTCCGCCCGGAAAACAGGACCTGCGATGAAAACTTTTCCGAAACCCGACGCCATAGCCATCTGTTTATAAAACTGAGGCGACTGGGCAAGGTATGCCTTTTTATCAAAATATTTTACTTCGAAAACTTCAGCACCGGTTTCCGACGGCGTACTCATAAATGACGGAGAATAAATTTGGATGAAATCATTATCATTCCAATATTTTCGCAGACCTTTTTCGAATGAAGTCCACACTTTGAAAATTTGTGCTTTCTCCGGTTTTCGCAAGTCGATCCAACGATAGTCGAAACGGACGGGGGCTTCGGTTTCTTCGCCGCCTTTTATTGTCACAACCGGAATGGCTAATTCGGGAGCGGCCGCAGAAACAATCTCCATTTTCGAAACCTGAATTTCAACGCCACCCGGAGCTTGTTTCGCCGCAACTAATTTTCCCGTAACCGAAACATACGATTCCGTGCTTATTTTTTTGAGCTCGCCAATCAAAGCCTCGCCCAAAAACACGCACTGCACCATGCCGGTAATGTTGCGGAGCGTAATAAAACCGACTTTACCTTGCGCACGAACTGACTGAACGAAGCCTTTTATCGAGACTTCGTGGTCGAGATGCGCCGGCAAATCGCTGATTTTTATTTGATTGCAGCTAGCGTGCGCGGCCGTATGTTTCTGTTCTTTCATAGAGACAATGTTAGCATAAAACGCTTTCATTCAAAAGAAATCACAAGAACACCAAAGAAAAACCCGAGAAACAAATCCCGGGCTTCTGTGAACTGAAAAACTACCTGTTTAGATTATCTGGTTACTTGAAAAAGTTTCTGTACCGTGCCGACAACTTCGGCACGAACTTCGTCAATTGAACGGCTCGCATCAACGATGATGAAACCACTTGTTCCGGCGGACGACGATTCTCCAACATCCGAAATCGCCTGAATTTTATCAAAGAAAGCAAGATACCCCTGACGAATCGTTTCATGGAAAGCCATATCGCGCTCGTCAAAATGATTTTTCTTGCCTGCACGTCCAGCAACCCGCTTCAAACCAATCTCCGGTGAAACATCCAGAAAAATATACAAATCCGGCACTTTATCGCGAAGAAAAACTTCACGCAAATTCCAAAAAAGTTTTTCGAGATGCTCGCCGCCCTGAGCATGGATTTGATACGCATAGGTACAACAATCACCGCGATCGGAAATGACATTTTGACCGTTCGCAAGTGCCGGCACAACACAGTGATGCATAGCATCTGCCCGCGACGCCCACATTTCGGCAAAAATCGTATCCGCATTAGCGTCTTTTGCCAGAGGATGTTTAATCGCCATATCCCGAATGGCTTCGGCATAGGGTGGTCCACCTGGCTCGCGGGTGAATACTGTATTGGAAAATATCGCTTCCAACGCATGGAGAAGGCTTGATTTTCCCGAACCTTCGCCGCCGCAAATAACGATAAATTTTCCGTCCGCAATTTTGTTTTTTAGATTCATAATTTAATTGTGTACTGTATTTTGTTTTGCAAAATTTCTGCTTTACATAGAGTACCAGATGGTATATAAATGGCAATAGAAAGGATGCCCCAAAACGGGGTATAATTAACAATATGAAAAACGAACAACACGTCGACGTCCAATATTTGAAATTGATGCGCGACATCTTTGAAAACGGAGCGGTCAAAACAGATCGCACCGGAACTGGAACAAAAAGCGTCTTCGGACGGCAAATGCGGTTTAACCTTGAGGATGGTTTTCCCCTTCTCACGACCAAAAAAGTCCATCTGAAGTCCATCATCTATGAGCTTCTCTGGTTTCTTCGCGGGGATACGAATATTAAATTCCTCAACGACAACGGAGTGACAATTTGGGACGAGTGGGCAGATGCAGACGGCGAACTTGGTCCTGTATATGGTTCACAATGGCGCCACTGGAAGGGTGAAGATGGGAAGGAATACGATCAGGTTCAGCAAACGATTGAATTGCTGAAGAAAAATCCTGATTCGCGCAGAATTCTCATTTCTGCGTGGAAAGTCGAGGAAATCTCGAAAATGAAGCTCCCTCCTTGTCATTGCCTATACCAGTTCTATGTCGCCGACGGAAAATTGTCTTGTCAGCTTTATCAACGAAGCTGCGACTTTTTTCTCGGGGTGCCGTTTAACATCGCAAGCTATGCGCTCTTGACCATGATGTTCGCCCAAGCCTGTGATTTAAAACTTGGCGAATTTATATGGGTGGGTGGTGACACACACATCTACAACAATCACTTCGAACAAGTCCAGCTTCAGCTCTCGCGCGAAAATGACATACGGCCGTTGCCGAAAATGGTTATCAATCCGGCGGTGAAGGATATCTTCGGATTCAAATTCGAGGACTTCGAACTCAAGGATTACAATCCACATCCGAGCATCAAAGCTCCGATTGCAGTCTAAACCAAAAAGATTATGAGCATTAAAGCATTCATTATTGTGGCGACGAGCAAGAATTTGTTTATTGCACCGGCCGGTGATAATGAGTCCGTTAAATCAACAAAATGGACGAGCAAGGATGACCTTAATCGTTTCATCGAGTTGACGAAACGGGCACGTGTCGTTGTTATGGGATCAAAGACGTTTGCGACTATGGGAAATAAACCTCTTAAAAATCGCCTCAACATCGTTTACTCACGGTCGAAGAAATTCGAATCGTCAGGCGATCCTGAACGCGTTGTTGAAACAACAACCGACGAACCTGCGACCCTTCTTCAAAAACTGGAGGCTCGCGGCTATACGGAAGTCGCCATCTGCGGCGGAGCGGAAATCTACACGAAGTTCATGCGGGCAGGCGTGGTAGACCGAATTTACCACACCATCGAGCCACTCAGCTTCGATTCCGGAATACCGATATTTAACGGTTTGGTTCCACAATGGAAGTTTGAAACTCAACAAACTCTCCCAAGTGGAACTATATTCGCAGAATATTCGGTTATCAATAAAAAATAATTCGGGAAACACAAACGACGCGAGCAATCGCGCCGTTTTTTTCTATCAACTCAAGGAAATAAAACTACTTCCCCGTGCTCCCGAAACCTCCCGCACCGCGCTCGCTTTCTGACAATTCATCGGCTTCAACAATTTCAGGATGCTCGACCGGCTGAATCAGAAGCTGAATTATTTTGTGGCCTTTTTCAAGATGATACGGTTTGTCGGAAAGATTCATAACGCCGGCGTGCACTTCCCCGCGATAACCCGCGTCAATGACGCCGCCGAAACTTTTAATGCCGTTTTTGTGCGAAAGGCCGCTCTTGTCCCATATAAGTCCGACATATCCATGCGGAATTTCAAAGGCCAAACCGAGCGGAATTGATTTTCGCTCCCCCGGCAAAAGATCCACCGGTTCAGGCACATACAAATCCATTCCCGCATCCCCCGCATGCGCAAATTCCGGTATTTTCGCGTCAGGATGAAGTTTTTTAATTTTTAGACGCATGCTTTTTTGAAGAAACTTTCGACACATTTTTTTTCAAGGCCACCGTGTCCATCGAATAGTCTTCGACCGTATCATTGAGAAGTATAAAATCTACGCCAGCTTGAGAGAATAATTTTTTTGTCTTTGCGCTAGCATGATAATCCTTGTTTGCCACAAATTTTTTGATTCCGGCATTGACGAGAATTTTTCCGCATACATAACACGGCATCATGTGACTATAAACCGTGGCACCATTTACCGAAACTCCTAATTTCGCTGCTTGAGAAATGGCGTTTTGTTCGGCATGAACAGTTCGAATACAATGTTCCGATTCCGTTCCGTCATCATTAATGACTTTGTGCATTTCGTGTCCGACTTCATCGCAATGAGGCATACCGACTGGAGAACCAACATAACCTGTCACTAAAATTTGACGATCACGGACAATAACACAACCTGTCCGCCCTCGAGCGCAAGTAGCTCGACTTCCAATCAATTCAGCAATACTCATGAAATATTCATCCCACGAAGGGCGTGTATTTTTTTCTGCAGCCATTTCTTGATTTTGCTTTTTTGCTGATTTTTTCATGAGCCCATTATACCCCGCAAATCTCAAAGCGATTGAATTGACAAAACGTATATAAAATAGTAGAAAGTGTACAGAAAACATCAACAACGGACTGAAATTATCAGCTCCACAACCAACAACTGTACACCGAAACTAAAATATGAATACTCCCTTTACGACCAAAATCTGGGTTCTTCCGGGCGGCAGGTTGCCACTCAAAGAAGACAAAAATACCCAAAGAATCGGCGATGTCGGCATTAATTTGTCCGTCAGAGCCATAGTCGGCATCGAAAGCCCCGATGAACAACGAAACCGAGCAGTATCGTATCAACGGAAAACTCTTTTCGATTTCATCAATACGGCGGACGAGCAAATCATTTCCAGCAACATTGTCTGGAAAAATAATTCGAAAAATTCAGATGAGACTCACTATATTCTCCGGCCCGGCCAGAGTGTTTCGTTGGGACTGGGGGTCGTAGTGGAAATACCGCAGGGTTATGCATGGTATGTCGAACCCCGCAGTAGCACGATTAAAAAGTTCGGACGAAATTGTATTTTATCCGTTCTCAACGCCAATGTTCCCGGCGATCCAGGATTCCGAGCAGAAATCTGGGCTGAACTCAAAAACGAAGGTCCGGGGGAATTCAAAATCTACCGGCACGCCGTTTTGTTCCAACTCGTCAGACATAAAATTGACGATTCATTGCCGGACGTAGTCGAAAAATATTCCGACCTCTCCATCTCCGAACGCGGAGTGATGTCAAACGGTCACACGACTGAAAAACAATGACAAATCTGTTCAATCAAATCCCGCAGTAACGTGCGGGGTTTTTTATTTAAGGGAAGCTTACTTGCTTACAAACTGACATAGGAGTAGTATTTTAGCGTCTTAACATGTATATATAGTGTATATAGTTAACATATATAAAACCATGAAAAATAAAGCTTTTTTAATGTCTTTCGCAATAACCGTGATGTTTGGGGGTGTTTTTAGCCTATTTGCTATTCCAACACAGACGGCATCAGCAAGTACAATACCGACCCTAACATTGAGCGTTCCGAATCCGGGCTATACCCTCCTTTCCGTTAATGCAGATCCAAACGCAACAGTGATGTTGTATTACTACACCCAAATTGCAGGAGGTGAAACGATAACTACAGGTTCGTTGGGTACGACAAATGCTTACGGATATTTTTCAACGACGCTCAATAATTCAACGTACAATATTCCATACAACACACCTGTGTACGTAACTGTCGACGGACAAAACTCAGCAACTGTTCCATGGCCGAGCTCTTCAAATAGTTCTTACAATGGAATTATTTCAAATTCTGGAGGACTAAACTTGAGCCAGACGAATTTTAATCTTCAAATCGGACAAACAGTTTCCGTAACTACCAGCAATTATACCTACTCCTACTATGGGGCATTGACCATCGTCAGCAATACCAACCCAACAGCAATTTCTGCAACAATCATCGGTAATCAGATAAGCATTCACGGAACAAATTACGGTTCAGCCGCAATTGAAATTTGCCAGACTAATTCAAATACCTGCGGAGTGATATATGCAACCGTCTCTACTTTGACTCCGGTCATTGGGCCGATTCCTACTCCAATTATTTATTCGCAACCATTATCATTCGGCAATATTAATGCTTCGTTTGATGCCGGACAATCAATTAACGTCCAAATATACGGATCAGGAAATTATTCTCTCTATAATAATTCAAATCCGAATGTCGTCTCGGCAAGTTTGAACGGTAATTGGTTATATCTTTATGGAAATCAACCAGGTACATCAAACATAACAGTTTGTGAAAATACCGGTGCTGTTTCTTGTGCAAGCCTTCCAGTTGACGTTATCGCTGGAGCATCGTGGTACCAATATCCGTGGCAAACATACTATCCTTATCTCAATTCTATAAATCCGTTCCAATGGTAAAAGTTTCGTGTGACTACGCAATTAATAGGAATTCAATTCCGCAGTAATAGTATTCGTCGACGCTTGAATTTGCTGTTCAATCCATACCGTCGCATACCAAAATGTAACAACAGATGAAACAATGAGAATTACCCACGCAATCAATCCGATATTTCTCGTCTTAGAATCTTTTGATCGAGAATATTTATAACCCTGCCATTTCGTTATTGCTAAATAACAGATAACCGGCAGAACCGCGCTAAAAGCATATAATCCGATTTGTGCACCAATTGAAGTAGAAAGCGGTGGTGTATTCAGTTTCGTCCCACAATTCGGACAAAAATAATAGCTCGGCAAGACCGACTGATGACATGTTGGGCAAATTGCTGGTGAAGTATTGAGAGGGCTTGTCGTTTCCATAATATGGACTATTATACCCTATGTAACGGCTTCATGCAGAAACCGTCTTAATACTATAAATAAACCAATGAAACCAAAAAACAATACGAATAAAGTAATCGGCGGCCTTATTGTGCTTCTTATTATCATAATTGCTATTTCATACGTATTTAATACCAGAAACAAAAATACGTCTTCGCAAACGACTACGATCATCACAGCAACGAGCACAGCTGACCAAACAACATCGACGACATCTACTTCGACTATGATGCAAATAAATCCTTCGGCATGGCAGAGCGTTTCCAGCTCGACAACTGGAGTAACATTCAGCTATCCGACAGCTGCGCAACTCAATCTCAATTATATCCAGACCGTAAACTGGCCACCTTCAATTACAGTAAGCAACAATTCTTTTACTTGTGATCAAGCTGGAACAGGATCGGTTGTTGGATCAAACGGCAAAACCAGCATAGACATCATCGGCAACAATGAATACTGCGTTAATATACAGAGCGAAGGTGCGGCCGGCAGTGTCTATACAACATACGCCTATACATTCCCTACCGACGGAAAAACCTTGACGCTTAATTTCACTCTCCGATCTCCACAATGTGAAAATTATCCTGATCCGCAGATGACGGCGTGCCAAACAGAGGAATCTTCATTTAATGTCGATCAAATCGCAAACGCTATGGCCCAGAGCATTCAATATGTTCGCTTGATTTCCCCTGCACAACCAATGTCACCCGCTTCTTCGACACCGGTACTCAATTCAATTTCACCAATTTCAGGTCCAGTTGGAACGACAATTGTTTTGCGAGGTAACGGTTTTCTTTCGGATAATAAAGTCCTCTTTTCTGGTAATGTCGCTGCTCCAGATGCACAGCTCACCTATTTCA
>Ga0302319_10012239_pt1 | contig 16190 bp, 10 predicted proteins | sample Bog_T0_2_FD_203319 | JGI IMG/M metagenome (GOLD analysis project Ga0302319, IMG submission 203319) | Peat permafrost microbial communities from Stordalen Mire near Abisko, Sweden - Bog_T0_2 | ecosystem: Environmental > Terrestrial > Soil > Wetlands > Peat | place: Sweden: Abisko, Stordalen Mire...
GCGCTGCGGCGCTGGTTGAACAGTACTCGTTGGCACATGGCATCCAAGTGGCAGACGCACTAATAGCGGCAACGGCCATTGAGGCTGGCGAGCCGCTGTGCAGCGCGAACGTAAAACACTTCCGGCCAGTGCGGGGGCTCGATCTGGTGGCCTTTCGTAATACTGCTTCCGGCTAATTTCCGACATTTGCACTTGACAATTGTATAGTGTCTGTGTACACTATACATAGATGCCCGCTTCCCCACAGATACAGATTGACCCAAATTCGGATGTGCCGGCAGTGCGGCAGATTGCAGATAGCTTGCGGGTATTGTTGGTGGAAGGCCAATTGACGCCGGGGGCGGAATTGCCATCGGTGCGGCGGGTGGCGATGGAATTGGGCGTCCACTTTAACACCGTGGCCGAGGCGTACCGGCAACTGGCGGCGGAAGGTTGGCTTGACCAGAAGCATGGGCGCGGCGCGGTGGTGTTGAACAGGGCTGTGCCGAAGGAAGTAGATGGCGGCCGGCTGGAAGATTTTCGCCAGCGGCTGCGTGGATTGGTGGCGCAAATGCGCTCGGAAGGCGTTTCCGCCGCGCGCATTGCCAGTGAATTGAAGGCTGTCTTAGGAGGGCTGGAGAAATGACGAAGATCCTGATTTATGCGCCGTTTGTATTTTTGGGAGCGATTCTATATTTGACGCCGAACATGACGCGGCGGGGGCTGTTGTTTGCGGTGCCGGTAGCGGAGACGTTTCGCGAGTCGCCGGAAGGGCGGAAGGCGCTGCGGATGTTTCGGCTCGTCGTGGTGCTGGCGTCGGCAATTGGGATATTGGCACTGGCTTTCCTGCCGAGCGTGAACGCGATCCAGGCGGCGACGTTGGCTTTGGTGGCCGTGGCGGCGTGGGCTTACTACAAAGCGAATCGGCTGGTTGCGCCATTTGCGGTGCGGGAACAGGGAAAGCGGTCGGTGGAATTGAGCGATGCGCCGGACAAGTTGCCGCGTTCGGTGTGGCTGGGGATAGGGCCGTTTGTGATTTTGGCGTGGGCGGCTTGGTATTTGCATGCACATTGGAGTGCGATTCCAGCGAGATTCCCGGTGCATACCGGTATTGACGGCGTGCCGGATCGTTGGGCGGAGAAGGGGTTCAAAGGCGTGTATGGCGGATTGGTGTTCGCGGGGGAACTATGCCTTTGGTTCCTGGTTTCGGCGCTAGCGTCGTGGTATGGCGCGCGGCGGTCTTCACTGCGGTCGAGCATGCTGGCGCTTCTTATCGCAGTGGAATATGGCATGGCGTTTCTGTTCGCAGTGCTGGCGATGCAGCCATTGTTAGCCATGCCGATGTGGATGATTTTGGTTTCGGTGTTCGCTCCGGCTGCGCTCTTGATCTGGTTTGTGATGAAAAAAGCGGCGGAGCCAACGGACGCGGCGGACAAGACGCCGGCAGAGTGTTGGAAGGGCGGGGTTCTTTACTACAACCCAGGCGACCCGGTTTTGTTTGTGGAAAGAAGGGCAGGCTTCGGCTACACCATGAATTTTGGAAACCCGTGGAGTTGGGCATTGTTTGGCGGATTGGCGATCGTGGTGGCGACGTTGCCGTTGGTGTTGGCGTGAGGAGCTACGTCCAGACTTTTTCAACCGGGACGCCCTTTCTGCAAAGTTCGCAGGAAGAAGCGTCTTTGTAGTACATGGCGTCCATCTTCGCCAGGTAGAAAAGCGGCAGGTTGCCGAAATCGGCGATGGTGGGGTTGGGTTGATAGACGGCAACCGCGAGGCCGACCACCTTGGCGCCTTTCGATTCGAGCAGCGCGCGGAGTTCGGTGAGACGGTTGCCGGAGCGCAAAATGTCGTCGACGAGCAGAACTTTTTCACCCGGCATGGGTTCGAGGAATTGCCGGAAGCGCATCGGCTCGGCTTCGGAATCTTTCTCAGCCCAATAGGTTTGGTGCACCCGCAAGGCTTCGGCTACGCCATAGCCGATCGGCAGTCCAGCGGTGTTGTTGGGACACACAATAGACAGTTCTTTGATCATGGCGCGCAGTTCGGCGTCGGCGCGCAGGCGGCGGCTCAGACCGACGCTCAGCACCTTGGCGTATTGGTAATAGCGGAAGGCCAGCGCGACCTGCAGGTATTCGTTGGCGTGCATGCCGTTGGGATATTCGAAATGGCCGTCGCGCAATGCTCCGGTTTCACGCATCAGCGTGATCACTTCTTCGTTGGTGGGAATCAGCTCCATGGGATGCCTTAACTAGTGTGCGCCGCGGCCGGCGAGCACGTGGGGGATGGTTCTCAAAATAATCGACCAGTCGAGTTGCAGCGACCAGTTTTCGATATAAGAGATGTCCATGCGCATCCAGGCATTGAAGTCGATGCGGTCGCGGCCGGCCACCGCCCAAAGGCAGGTGAGGCCGGGGCGCATGCGCAAGCGGCGGCGCTGCCAGCGGGCGTATTGCTCGACTTCTTCGGGCAGCGGCGGCCGCGGGCCCACGATCGACATGTCGCCGCGCAGCACGTTGAAGAACTGGGGCAATTCGTCGAGCGAGAATTTCCGCAGCCAGCGGCCGAGCGGCGTGATGCGCGGATCGCGCGCGATTTTGAAAGCGATTTCGCGCTCGTTCAGGTGATCGAGCTGCGCGCGCAGTTCCTGCGCGTTGTCCACCATCGAACGGAATTTGTAAAGCGTGAAACGGCGTCCGTTCAACCCGCAGCGCGCTTGGCGAAAGATGATCGGACCGGGCGAGGTCAGCCTAATGAGAGCGCCGATGACCAGCAGCAGCGGCGAGATCGCGATGAGCATCAAACCCGAAAAAACGATATCGAAAAAGCGCTTGAGAAGCAGTCGCAGATCGTCGAGCGGCGCGGCGGAAAAGGTGAGCAAAGGAGCACCGGCCACGCGGTCGAGCGTGATGTCGCTGTTCACATGGGGAAAGAAGTCGATGGCCACCCGCGTTCGCACGCCTTCTTCATCGCAAGCGAGGAAAACTTCCTCAAGCGCGGAAAGATGGCTGCTCTCGACGTCGAAGATGACTTCGTCAACCACTTTCTTTGCGATGAGCAATGGCAGGCCGCTGAGGCACTCGGTTTCGCTGAGGCGGTCGACGACCTCGAGGCGGAATGGCGAGCCGTGGCGCAGGCGGTCGGCTAACAGCGATGTCTTGCGGTCGCTGCCGACCAGAACCACGTGGTACGGCGAGCCGAAGCCGCGTTGAAAAGCGCCAATCACGCGCGGCATGAGCAGCCGGGTGAACAGCGAGAAAAGGATGTTGTACGCGAAAAAGAGGAACAGGAAGCTGCGGCTTAAATCGAGGCGCAGCAGATATTGCACCAGCACGATGAGGGCGGTCCCGATCAGCGATTGGCGCAGCGTTCCAGGCAGCAGGCGGCTCGCTTTGGCCGAATCGAGGTAGTCGTAAACGCGCTGGAAGGCGCCGAGCGCGACCCAGATGATAGCGGCCAGAGCGAGCAGCAGGATATGGATATCGGGCAGCAGAAAGAAAATGCGGTCGAGCGTGAGATGCTGGCGCGTCGCGTACGCCGCTTCGAACGCGGCGACGGTGACCACCGCGTCTGCGAAGGCGAAGAGGAGCTGAATTTTCTTGCGTTGATGGGCGAACACGGCTTGGTACACCTACATGGTAAACAGAAGTGGTTTTGAGGGAGGGCGATTGCAGCGGCGCGCTGGTTCTAGAAGGAGTTTGGCAGGATCACCTTGACGCTAAACCTACCGCGGGACGCGGAGCGGAAATTCCTCGCCGAGGCGCACGCCAAAAGGCTTGTCGTCCGCTGAGGATGTCTCACTCTTCTTGCCGAGGGAAAAACGTCGCGATCACATTCACACATGGCTGGACTACACGCTGCCTCCCGGCGGATCCGCCCACAAGCCGACGCTTCCAAGCGCCCCTCGTCGCCCTAAAAAAGGCCATTTCCTGCCCGAGCCCTGCCCCCGACCATAAAATTTCGAACGCCAATAAAAAAGGCCGGTCGAGCGGTTCCCATATGTCACGTCCTCTCCAGACGGGTCAGGAAAGTCGGTCACCAAAAATGAAAGTTTTTCTTTTGCTTGTTTTCAAGGGGTTACGGCGAAAACAGTCACCCCTCCGAACGGCCCCATGGGAAAGTTTAGACAAAAAGAGGCCGCCTGCTCGCGGCTCGAATTCAAAGCAAAGGAAATATTCTCGTTATGCGAATCATGGTATCCGCCTCCAGCGAACCAACATCTTCCCGCATGTACAAAAAGCAGAGGCCACGGTTTACTTCGCCAGTCCAAAGGCAGCCAAAGTATTGCCTCCCGATGGTAGCCAACTGCGGTGCGCCGAACGGCGATTTTCAACCGGCAAAAACCGCCCTGCGAACCGGTCGGAAAGGGAGGGTTTTTAGCGTTCCGCGCGCCTTATATGTAATAGGCGCTAAAAACCCCCTCTCAGCCAGCCATTTTTCGACCGGCAAAAACCGGCTGTCGCTGGGCCGGGCAGAAACAGAAAAGTTGCGAGCTGAGGGCGCGCCCAGCGCGTTGCCGGCAAAGTTCCCGAGCTTATCTGAGACGCGAGCGGGCTAGGCACAATTTAGCAGTTCCAGCGGCAGGCATTTCAAGGCTGCCGGTCTTTGCCGCAAGTTGTCCGGGATGCACGTGACTATAGCCGTTTGCTACAGCAACTTGTGGAAACCGAAAACACGATTGTGAAACGGTATCCCGCGGCCCTTCACTAGCCAAGTATGCGGACACACTCTTGAAAAAGCGCGAATCGCCAATTTAAATCGAGGAGAAAACAAAATGTCAAAAAATGATGTGATCCGGGCGTGGAAAGACCCCAACTACCGGAAGAGCCTAAGCGCGGCGGAACAAGCCGCGTTGCCGCCGAATCCGGCCGGTGCAATTGAACTGACCGATGAAGAAGCCGCTTCGGTGGCTGGTGGGATTTTTTACACGGTTGTGTGTTCAAAATATTGCCAGACGATTATATGCCCTACCGCGGCGAACTGTCCCACCTTTGTGGCTTGCACGGTAAGCTTCCCCTGCCGTTAGGAGAAACCCATGAATGCCATTGCGCAAGCTTCTACTCATACTGCTGCGACTGAGAAGCTCTTGCCCTTACCCGAGCATTTGCAAGGACGCGGGATGACGAGATGCCTCGACCTGTTTCGAAAACAGATTCGCCAAGCGCGGCAACGGGTCCGCGATGGCGCTGGCTGTTTGGCGCGCTTGTATGAGGGTGCGCCATTTCAAGCCGATCAAATTGAAGAAGCGCTGGCCGCCGATCTGGCGGAGCGCCTCCTAACAATCACCACTCGCACGATGGTGCTGGAACTGAATGTCGCCAGGATGGAAGGAGTTTTGGAGGGAGACACGCCGGAACAACGCTTTGAACATTTCCTCAATCGTTTGTGCGAGCCGGAGGTCGCACAGCGTTTGCTCGACGAGTATCCGGTGCTAGTTGAACAAGTTGAAAACAGATTGGCGAGATGGAGCGATTACAGTCTGGAATTCCTGCGCCACCTGTGTGAGGACTGGGAGACTCTGCGCGAAACTTTCTTTGATAGCCACCTAGGCGAACTGACTCACATTCGAATGGGAGCGGGAGATACTCATCGCGGAGGGCGCTCCGTCATTCTGCTGGAGTTCGCCCAAGGCACACGCTTGGTTTACAAGCCGAGGTCACTCGCGGTTGACGGGCATTTCAACGGCCTGCTCAACTGGCTGAACGAACAGGGGGCCGAGCCAAGCCTTAGGCCGCTCAAGAGCGTGGACGGAGGCAGGCATGGGTGGGCGGAATTCGTGAGTCGGGCCGGATGCGAGACGATTGAGGAAGTAACGCGGTTCTACCAGCGGCAAGGCGCGTACCTGGCCGTCCTCTATGCATTGGAGGCAACTGACTTTCACGCGGAGAACCTGATCGCAGCGGGCGAGCATCCCATGCTCATTGATCTGGAGGCGTTATTTCATCCGCGTTTTTCGACGGACTACGCCGTGGAAAACGCCTATGGCGCACTCGGCTACTCGGCGCTGAGAGTGGGTTTATTGCCGGCGCGCTATTGGTTTGACGAGAACAACCCGGGTTTAGATATGAGCGGCATGGGAAGCGCCGCCGGCCAATTGATTCCGCGCGGCGTGCCGCAATGGGAATGCGCCGACACCGATGAGATGCGGCTGGTAAAGAAATCGATGGAGATGCCGGGCGCCGATAACCGCCCGGTGTTAAAAGGCAAAGAGGCCGACGCTCTGCATTTTGCCGATGCCATCGTCGAGGGCTTCAAACGAATGTACGGCGTTTTGTTGCGCCATCGCAAAGGTTTCCAAAAAATGGTTAGCCGCTTTGCGCAGGACGAATTGCGCGTAATCGTTCGCGCAACACAGAGCTATGCCACTGTTTTGCATGAGAGTTACCACCCCGACATGCTGCGGAACCAGGCCGACCGAAACGAATTATTTGCGCGGCTGGCAGGGATGGAGGAGTTTCGCGAAGCCGAGAACTCGGACCTGCGGCGCGGAGATGTGCCGTTATTCACTACGCGTCCTGAAGTTCGCGATGTCTGGACAAGCGACGGCGTAATTATCAAAGAACACTTGGCCGAATCGGGCTTGACGCTGGTCAACCACCGCATCGAACAGCTAAGCGAAACAGACTTGGAACGCCAATTGTGGATCGTAAAGGCCTCGCTGGCGACGCTTTCATCGGTGACGGACGGCCCAGCGAAGCGCAAAGCTCAGCCACCGGCGTCACGTGCAGTCGACGAAGCTGAATTGCTCGCGGCGGCCTCCGGGATTGGCGATCGCTTGCAGAAGCTGGCTCTAGGCGGCGAAGAAGTATCCTGGATCGGCCTTACACCGCAGAACGAAAAGATCTGGACCTTGACGGCACTGGAAGGCGACTTTTACGATGGTTTGCCGGGGGTGATTTTCTTCCTCGCCTATTTGGGAGAAATCACTGGAGAGGCATGCCACACACTGCTGGCTCGGTCGGCATTGAAGTCGCTGCGGCGTCAAGTTGCCGAATGGCGCGATCTGAAACTCACCGGAGGTTTCACCGGCTGGGGTGGGTTGATATATGCGTTTTCGCATCTTGGCGCATTGTGGTGCGATGAAGAACTGCTCAAAGATGCGGAGCGCCACCTAGATAAAGCTGCCGGCTGCATCGAGAATGACGAATATTTGGACGTCACGGGGGGCGTAGCCGGCTTGGGGCTGGCGCTACAGAGCTTCTATGCCGCGACTGGGTCGGAGAAGGCCATCAGCGCTGCACGGAAGTGTGGCAACCGGCTCTTGTCGGCCGCAAGAATGACGGACGAAGGATTTGGGTGGTTTCGGCAAAGTATATCGAAGCGCCCGTTGACGGGCTTTGCGCATGGAAGCGCGGGGATCGGCTACGCTCTGCTCAAAATGGCAAGCTGGACTGGGGAAAAAGAACTCGGCGATGCGGGGCGCTGGGCGTTTGAATATGAACGCGGATGCTTCTCGAAAGAGCATAAGAACTGGCCCGATTTTCGCGAGAACCGGCAACAGAGTTACATGTCGGCATGGTGTCATGGAGCGCCGGGCATTGGATTGTCGCGGCTGGGCGCATTGCGCCATTCAAAAGATCCATGGCTGCGCGAGGAAATTGACGTTGCCTTGGAAACTACCGTGCGAGAAGGTTTGGGAGGCTGCCATTGTCTGTGCCACGGGGATATGGGCAATCTGGAGACTCTGGTGTATGCGGCGGAGGTTTTCCGAGATCCACATTGGTTGACGGAGGCGAAGTGCTTTGCCGGTGGGTTGCTCGACCAAGCTAAACAGAGCGGTTGGGTTTGCGGCAACACGCTTGGTGTCGAATCACCCGGCCTCATGACTGGTATCGCGGGTATTGGGTATGAGCTATTGAGACTCGCCGCCGGCGAGCGCCTGCCATCGGTGTTGGCTTTGGAGCCACCGAGGACAAAATGACTGGCGCGATCACCCAAGAGTGCCGGTCGACGAGCGCGCGGCGAAGGCGAAGACGAGTGCCCGTGGTCAGGCAAATGAACGCGGTCGAGTGTGGCGCGGCCTGCCTCGCCATGATTTTGAGTTCCTTCGGACGAAAGACGCGATTAGCAGAGTGCCGAATGGCTTGCCAAGGGGGCCGCGATGGAGTAACGGCCCAGACTCTGGTGAGAGCGGCGCGCGGCTTCGGCCTAAATACGCAGGCGTTTGCCATGAGAGCCGAGAGTTTGACGGGGATTTCCGGACCGGCCATTCTCTATTGGAACCACAATCATTTTGTCGTTTTGGAGAGGTACGCGCCCGGGCGGATTCAGATTGTCGATCCAGGCACCGGGCGGCGCGCGTTGTCGTCCGAAGAGTTTCTGGAATCGTTCTCGGAAGTGGTATTGATCTTTGAGCCTGCGGCCGGGTTTGAACGAAAGGTTGACGCTGCTCCGAATCTATTGTTGGAATACCTAAAACGCGCATGCGCAATGCCAGGAGCTGTCGGTCTTATGGCACAGATTGTGGCAGCCTCCCTTCTGCTGCAGGTGTTCGGTTTCGCCGCGCCGTACTTTACTAAGTTGCTGGTAGATAGCTTTCTGCCTGCGCATGGAATTGGAATGTTAAGCACGCTAGGAGCGGGCGCGGTTTGCGTGGCAGTGGCCAGCGCCGCCACAGGCTACTGCCGCAGCGTTTTACTGATCCGCCTGGAGGTGCGGACCGATAAACATCTGATGCTAGGTTTCTTTGAACACCTCCTGGCTCTGCCATTTCGCTTTTTCCAGGAAAGGAACAGCGGCGACTTGCTCATGCGACTGGCGAGCAACAGCAGCATTCGCGATGCGTTGGCGAGTTATACTACGTCGGCGGTACTGGACGGCGGACTAGTGTTGGTTTTCTTAGCGGTTCTGTTGCACGTTTCGGCGGTTTTTGGGGTGGTTGCGCTGCTGCTGGCGGCACTTGAGATGGCTGTCCTGCTGGGTTCCACACCGCGCTTAAACGGCCTGCTAGAAAACGATTTAGCTTGCCAAGCGGAGTCACAAAGCTGCTTAGTGGAATCATTGACGGGAATTGGGACACTGAAGGCCGCCGGTGCGGAGGACGCGACGCTCGTTAAGTGGTCCGGGTTGTTGGCAAAGCAGATTCGGGCGTCGGCGACGCGAAGCGGATTCGCCGCCAAAGTGGAGGCGGCGAGCGGAATGGTGCGGATCTTCGCGCCATTGGGTTTGTTATGGCTAGGTGGAGTGCAGGTGGCAAACGGAGCCATGACCTTAGGCACTATGTTCGCTCTGAACGCATTAGCCGCTAGCTTTCTTCAACCGGTCGGTTCACTGATCATGAGCGCGCAGCGGATTCAGTTGGCAAAGGCCTATCTGGAACGCATCGCCGATGTGATGCAGGCCGAGCGAGAGCAGAAGGTGGACGAAGTGGAGGCTGCCGGCAATTTGAGCGGAAATATCGAACTTCGTGACGTGGACTTTGCATTTAGCGCTGATGGGAATTATGTGTTGCGCGGCGTTTCTCTGAAGATTAGAGATGGGCAAAAAGTGGCGATCGTAGGACGGACGGGCTCTGGCAAAAGCACGCTGGCCAAATTACTGTTGGGATTATACCTCCCAAGTGCGGGCGAGATTCTATATGACGGGGCCGCGCTGGATAGCTTGAGTTATCCTACCGTGAGGCGGCAGTGGGGCGTAGTGATGCAGGATGCGTTTGTCTTCAGCGCCTCCGTTAGAGAGAACATCGCACTCAACAAGCCTGGCCTACCCATGAGCGAGATAGTCGAAGCCGCGCGGCGCGCCGGTATTCATGAGGAGATCAACGCGATGGCAATGGGGTATGAGACGCGCATCGGAGAGGGTGGAAGCAGTCTTTCCGGCGGCCAGAGACAGAGACTGGCCATTGCGCGCGCCTTAGCCGCCAAGCCGCGCATGCTTTTGCTGGATGAGGCAACCAGCCAGTTGGATGTGTTGACTGAAGAGTTAGTGGATAGGAATCTCAACCGGTTCGGATGCACGCGAGTGGTAGTGGCGCACAGGTTGAGCACCGTGCGAAATGCCGATCTGATCGTGGTGATGCGCGATGGATGCGTAGTCGAGCAAGGCACGCACGAACACTTGATGCAGTTAGGACGAGATTATGCGGCCTTGGTGATGAGTCAGTATCAGTGCGCTTACTTTACTCGCGAAGGTGCAGAATCCCCGGAAACCAGTGCACCGCATTGTCATGATAAATCTTCCGAAGCACCGGGGGCGGCAACTCCAGACCTTGTATGTCGCGGCCGTTGTACTTGATGACTTCGTTGCTTGCGAAGTATTTCCAGTCCTGTAGATAAGTTGCCTTTAGATCGCGTATTAGGCCGGCCGAGCCGGACTGCTCGGGATACAAACCGAAGTCGGTTCCGTAGAGTACACGGTCCTGATACTTAATCAGAAAATCGCGGATCTTCTTTCGCGGTTGCAGCATGAGATAGGGGATTCGCGCAGCCGTGTCGACGGCGAAGTTGGGATAGAGGTCCAAACGTTTCGCGATCTCATCGACATCGACCTCCATACTTCCGAGATGCGCACCTACCACACGAAGCTCGGGATGCCTCTCTAACAGGTGATCGCGAGCAGTTAGAATCTCCGCTTTAGAGGGCCAGCCGGAATGCAGGTAAGCGTACTCTTCGGGATGCTCCTTGTAGTACGAAAAATCGGGGCTGTCAGGGTTGGGTGGCTGCCAGCACGAGGTTGGTTCAGCAAGATGCGCGACGACGGTATGCCCACTGGCAGCAATGTGATTGTAAATGGGATCGAAGACCGGGTCGTCGGGCATTAAATATTTGCCAGACTTAGTCTTAATCTGCATGCCAATCGTTTTGTAGATCTTGACCGCGACCGCACCTTTTGCAAAGTCTGTGTCGAGCTCACGAATCACTCTCTGACTAAACCTAGGTGAATCGAAATCGTAAGGACTGAAGGTCGTGCAAAGAGCGATGCGGCGCGGGTTGGCATGTATGACGCTGAGCGCATCAGCGTGCTGGGGTTCCAGGGACTTGAAGAACTTATCCTCTTTGTCGATTACGAGAATATCAAGCATGCTGAAGTTCAGTTCGTTCAGGAGAGCGGTTAGCGCAGAGTCCTGTTTATATACGTGGCAATGAGCATCGATTGGCGCGATCTCCGCCAATGACTTTGGCGAAGGATCGGCAGGGGCCAGAATCGTAGCCAGCGCGAGAAAGGCGATTTTGGTGGTATTCATGCTTTTTAGTTATCTGAATCGTCTGAAATACGCTGCGCCGTGACGGCGGAGGATGTGTCGCTCCAATCGAAAGTGAATTCACGAACTGGCTTTTGGTGCGCAGCGGCGTACTGATTTCTCACTGCAAGTACTTTAGCCGCCCAATCTCCCAGGGGATAGAGCAATTCGCGGTAAATTAGATAAGTCATATCGACAGTGCGGGCAGGTTGATGGTCTTTGACATCATCGACTTTGTTCAGGAATTGGCGGCCGTTTGCTTCAGACACACGCGGGAACCATGCTTGGTACCAGGTGGCAGCGGCGTTTTGAAGAACTTCATTCCGCTTCTGGCGAACGTTCTCCGCGATATTGAGGGCGCGGTCGAGACCGGCAATGGCTACGGTCGCGTCGGATCTCGCGGCTGCTGTTTCGGCGGATTTAAGGGCATCCGAGATGCGTCCCAAATCCTGCAGCATTAACAGGTTTTGCCTGTAAAGGCCGGCGATGGAGAGATAAACCTCCAAGTTGTAGCGATTGAACTGGACTCGAGGAATATTGCTTTCCAAGAGATCCGTTAGTTGGTCATTTTGGGTCAGATAGGTGCCGGCCAAGTCGATGCGCTTCTGATTATTGAGACGCCAATCGGAACCCATACGAAGGAGTCCGGAAGATGGCACTGACAGGGGCGGCAAGAACTGATCGTGCGCGGGTTTTGGCGGGTTGAATACTCCGAAAGAGTTCCCCCAGATTGGCGTCCGCGCCGTTGACGGTCCAATATCCCAGCTATCCTCCCACAACTGAGCCTGCTCGCACATGGATTGGTAGAGCCTACCCATGTCGAGCGCCGGGGTTCCATAAAAGAGCTGGAAGAAACTGCTGCGGAGTTCGGATGGACTCGGCAAAGCTTGGTGCCACGAGGGTGCTGTCCCAGCAACATAGCCGAGCCAGAATGTTTCGGGATTTAGCCCGGGATCTCCCCAGCCAGCTACGAAAATACCAGTGACGTCTGCCTGCTGCGGCCGGGCGGAATCGGGGCGCGTGGAGGAAAGACTTTCCAGCGAAGTAAAAGATGCCTGGTCAAACATTTCCTGGAGGCGTCCTGACCCGGTCGATCCTGGATAATAGCGTGGGAATAATTGCTCTTCGCCGGCGGTTGATGTATAGATCATTTGTTTGATGCCGTGCGCTCGAAAAATAGGATCGAATTGGGGGCCATACAACTCTCCGTTAACCAAGTAACTCGGGAGTGAGTCGATATCGTCCGGCTTCATCGGATATTCGCCCCAGAAGATCACTGTACGCCCGCGCTCGTGCAAATACGCCGCAGTCTTCGTCACAAATTCCGCTAATAGTTTCCCTACACTGCCCAACTTTTTCGCGCGGTCGGCTTCGTTGCATTGGTCGTTGTTGGCCAATCCAACATAATAGGGCTCGTCGGTGGAGAGCACGAAGTATTTGCCCCCTTTGTTTGCTGCCAGCAGATCCTCGAACATTCCTTCAAATAATTGATAGGTCTTTGGGTTGGTTGCACAGAATTCGTAGTTACTATCGGGATATTCCCGCAAAGCGGAGTATTCAGGATGCTTCAGAATGAAGGCGTCGTGTGCCGGGCCATCGAGATAGGGAATCAACTGAACGTGATATTTCAATGCGTAATCGGTTAGGTCTTGCAACTGCGCTGGAGTGAGCGCATATGGTTCAACAATGGGCTTTGCATGCTGATATTGGAAGTGACCTTCCAGTTTAATTGAAAAGCCGTTTATCTTATAGAATGACGCCTGCCGCAAAGCCGCTTTCAGAACTTCGGGATGCTCCAGATGATGCGCGTCATCCCAATAGATAACTCGGAGTTCGAGGTCGGGCCAATCTTCTATCTCGCCTTCGGGCAGCCAAAGCGTCCCGTTTTGGCGCTTTAGCAACTGAACCAGCGTCTGGACTCCGTAGAACACGCCGGTTGCGGTATTACCGGTAATGGTAATGCTTTTTGCTCCTAACTCCAAACGATACGCTTGTTCCGCCAGAGCAGATTTGTCGACATCGGTAGTTGAGCCGACCGTGACGGCGTGAGGATCGACAACAAGATGGACAGAACCGGCCGGAGGTTGATCATCGCCGAGCCTCAAGTGGAAACGTTCCTGCAATTGCTCACGGAAGCTTTGAGCGGCAACGTCCGCAGGTTGGATGCCAGGCGCCAGTTCAAGACGCCAGTTGCGGTTGAACTCGAAATCTCCGGAACGGAGGGTCACCTTTTGAGGCGAAGGAATAACCGTGTATCCACGGCTGAACAGAGGCGACACCGTTGCGGATTTGCTCAGTACGCAAAGGGCGACGGGAATAACTACGATCAAGAATATTCGCATGACAGGTAATTTTTCAATCAAGAGTACCCTCCAGCGGGCGATAAAGTCAACGGTTTTCTGTTTGGCGAACCTCTGTCAAGCCATATAGCTTCAGGATGGAGGCGGCCACATCTTGGATCCGGGTGGGCTCCGAGTGGATAGGAGGTCCGGCGAAGAAGACACCTGGAACATCGACGGGATTTATACAGTGATCGCCGATCCATGCGTCGGTGTTGTCTTCAATTTCCTCGCGGGGGGTAGCCCCGAGGCCGGTCTGCCAGGATGCCCGGTAGCCGGGAGCATAGCCGACGATCAGATCGGGAGCGACTGCGGCATTTTGCGGGCTAGCATTGACCTCGTAAACCGCTTCAACTACCTGGCGGCCATTGGACGGATCGCGCCAAGCGGTGAATTGGTCGCGAAGGTTGGCGATGGTTGCTTTGCTTCTCGCTCCCGGTGGAACAATTCCGTGGAGCTCGCGACCTTGCAGATTGAGGTAAAGACCATTCAGTCCAATGCCATAAGCCTCCGTTGACTGCCAATCCACACTTCCCAAGCTGGTATCGTCTCCTGGAGGTTCCATCAAGCTTAGAAAGCCTCGATGCTGCAGCCATGAGTTGAGGTTTACGGCCCGCTCAAACGTGGTAAAGCCATGATCCGACATCACGATCAACTGTGCTTTGGGGCGCTGCTTCATGACTTGTCCAATGCACTCATCCACGGCGCGATAAACCTCTAATAATTCAGGCTCATAGCGTCCCCAAAGGATATGCGAGTTCTGATCGACCGATGAAAAATAAAAGAATAAGAATCCGCCGGAGAAGTGACGCAAGGAATAGCGAAGAAGAACTCTCTCCTCTTCAAACACCAACCGCGTCTGACGTCTGAATTGAGCCAACGTGAGCACTTGCTGGCGCAGCGCGGAGGTGTCTTCCGGAATGCCGACGGTAAAAAAACGGCCAGTTTCCTCGGCGATCTGCCGGCTCCATTCGGGCGGAGCGGACACCGGCAGCGCCGGCGACACGGGATCGATGTTAATCGAAGAAAGATAGATCTGGACTCCTGGATGCAGCTGTTTTGCGAAAACACGGAAGGTGCCGCTAATCGTGGACAAATGAGGGATCAAAGGAAAGGCGGCTACCATCCAATCGGACCATTCGCCTTCCTTCAATACGATGGCGTCGTCTCCGATCTTCAGTCTGGCAACCGGTTGATCACTGTCTACATCGAGTTCGAGATTCGCGATCGCCGGTGAGTGATCTTTGCGTAATGGGTTGGGAGGTCCCTCAAGGGGCAAACGAGCATGCCCGTTGTTCACCGTTACTTTCACGATGCTCCCTCCGGAGACTGAGTGGGAGGTCTCCTCGATGTCATCCGTGAACAGCGTGAAAGTGCCGAGAGTGCCGCGGAGATCGGGCGTACCCATACCGGCAAGAGCCTCTCCTTCAGCGAGCGGTGGATAATTCGTGGGCATGCGGATAACAGTGGCAGGAACGCCGTGTTGGACCAGAGTTTGCCAGAAAGGCGCGCCGTGGCGAAGCGAGGTTATCTTCGACCGCTCCAGCGGCAACACGAAAGGGCCGAGCGGTAGAGTAAAGCGCGGCTCAATCGTTTTCGACATTGAAGAAAAGGGCTGCAAGGTGGCGGCATCGCGATGTACGAAATCGAAGATGCCATGCTGCGCGGGATCAAGACCAGTGATGAGACTGGACCAGGCCACGGGACTCTGCGGCGGCGTGGTGGTAGCGAGCTTATGAAAACTTCCGTGGTCACGCAGGTTTCTTAGGTTCGGCAGATCGTCCCAATGTCGTGAAACGAAGGCGGGGTCCATGCCATCCACCCCGATCACGATGACGTCAGGCACGGGGCGGGGGGCGCGAAACAATCGGCAACCGACCGAGCAAGCGGCGGCAATGATAAATACGAGTACCGCGCGATGGTTGCGAGTTGTTATCGTTCCGAGCCTCCGAGGTATCCAAGGCTCCGTAGCTTTTCCAACGTTTGCTGATCGAGCTTTGATTTTCCAGTGTGCCCAATGACCTCACGTACTTTGTTCTGAGCATCTATCCAAGCGGTTAAGGCAGCTATCATGCTTTCGACCTCATCGGGATGTTCGTTGGCCACATCGTGCGCTTCCCCGCGATCGACCTTTCTATCATAGAGTTCAACTCTCTTAATTCCGGCTTTCGCTGCTTTATTCCGATAGATAAACTTCCAGCGCGCATTAACGACAGCGAAACTATCGGTCGAGTTTTCCGGGACTATGCCTTCCGGGTGCGCGGCCGCGAAGCGCGACGACATAACGAGGTTCTGGCGTTTGAAAGGTTGGCCCTTCAATAAAGGAACAAGATTTTGACCCTCCACAACTTCGGGAGACTTCAGGCCCACAAGATCCAGAACGGTCGGCATTACGTCAATGAGTTGAACGGGTTCGCCGACGCGCCGGGCACTGGGTAGAAGCGAAGGGTTCCACATAAGCAGCAGACAGTGAGTGAGTTCCTGATAAACCGAATGGCCGTGAGCCGTCCATCCGTGATCCCAGAACTCTTCGCCATGATCGGAGAGCACAATGACCAAGGTATTCTCCAAGACTCCCAGTTCTTTCATTTTGCCGAGCAGCAATTGCAGGCTCCGGTCATTGTGACGGATTTCGCCGTCGTAACGGTCTACGGCTTGACGGATGAAAGAATCGGGATTGATGCCGGCGCGCTGGC
>Ga0302319_10012240_pt1 | contig 16190 bp, 9 predicted proteins | sample Bog_T0_2_FD_203319 | JGI IMG/M metagenome (GOLD analysis project Ga0302319, IMG submission 203319) | Peat permafrost microbial communities from Stordalen Mire near Abisko, Sweden - Bog_T0_2 | ecosystem: Environmental > Terrestrial > Soil > Wetlands > Peat | place: Sweden: Abisko, Stordalen Mire...
CTCCCGCAAGTAACGCTCGTGAGTGATCAGCTTGAAGCCCAAGCTGCGGCGCAGCGAAAGATAGTCTCCAACCGCTTGTCGCAACGTCTTCATCGGACACCTCCCGGCCAGGGAAGTGCCAAGGGGCGCAGAGCAGGAAGGTCAACCTTGGCATAGATCGCCGTTGTGTTGGGACTCTTATGACGGAGCAACTCACCGATCTCATCCAGAGACGCGCCTTGCCGAAGCATATCTGTTGCCAGACTGTGGCGGAACAGATGGGCGCCCTTGCGGGCAGAGTTCACTCCTGCCCTCGCGAGTGCACGCATAACCAGAGTGGAAACCGCGATTGAGTTGGCAAACCCTATCCGCGGAGCCCGGTCCCGAATGAACACTCTTCGGCAGGAACAAGATGAACGCCCGTGGCGCAGGTAGACGGCGAGAGCTTCACCGACATCAGTTGGCAGTGGCAACTGAGCCCAGCGCCCACCCTTGGAACGGATTGTAATCCGAGCATTGTCCCAGTCGATGTCGTCCAGATTCAAGGCGACAATCTCGCAAGCACGCAGGCCCAGTCTGGCTAACAAAAGCAAAATCGCGTAATCGCGCCTTCCGATGGAAGTCGGTCGGTCATTGCGATCCAGCACTCTTTGCACAGTGCCGGCGGGAAGGAACTTCGGCAAGGTCGCAAATGACCATCGGGCAACGGCAGGCACACAGGCATTCAGATCGGTCGTGATTGTGCCTTGGTGTCGCAGATAACGAAGAAAAGATCGAAGGGCGGTAACGAGTAGCTGCGCACGCCCTGGACTAAGCTTGTGAACCTGACTTCGAACGAAGTCCGTCACATCTCGAGCCCGAAGTTGGGAAAGCTTGCAGGAACTCTTTTGGAATCGTGCAGCGAGGAACTGATCGATGAATGGCACATAGTTGACTACGGTTGCCTGTGTCAGGCCGCGTTCTTCCAACAGGTATCGTCCGTAGTTCGTGGTTAGTCTTTGCCGGGGAGACAACACCGGTTTCTTCGGACGCCGGGTGGCTCCCTGGTCGCGTAGCACCTGCAGGTACCGGTACAGCGTGGCGGCGTCGCCACGGCGTGCAGAATCTGCACTCTGGAAACGCCGCAGGAATCGCTCCACGACGCTCTCGTCCAGTGCCCTGATTGCAGCGTGCCCCCTCCGGAGCCACTGGCTAAATCTTCTGATCAGTTGAACCTGAGTTTGGACGGATACGGGCGAGTAGCCCCGCTCCTTGATGAGTTTAGTGTAGGCGTTGAGATACCCGGCGCAAGGGCCGAGCTGCTTGTCGAGCAAAACGAAACGTTGTTTTTTCATCCTGCAAGGATGGACTCTCGAATGTTTCCCGACTATGCCGAATCACAAATCTGTGGCCAGGCTCAGGCTGCGGCCATGCCGGATACATTCGGCATAATCCGGGACTCGGCATAGCGTCTACTATGCCGCATTCGGCATAGGCGGCACTCGTACTCGACCATGCTGCGAGGAGCCGGTACCGACATTAAAGTACAGCAGGAATTGCTGCGGCACTCGACGATTCAGAGCACCCTGAATACTTACACGCAAGCAATTTCCGAGCAGAAACGTAGCGCAAACAGTGTGGTGGTGGGGATTCTACTCAATGAAAATGCCTCTACGGAGCAGCCTTCCGCAAATGGGAGCTAAAAGGCACTAGATACGCTGCATTTGCAATGTCTGCAATCAGATCCAAACGACTGTCTTTGTGAGGGTTAGGATTGGTTGCGGGGGGTGGATTTGAACCACCGACCTTTGGGTTATGAGTAACCCCCGTTTTGGGTTTAAAACGGCCTTCTTGTTGGACCCAAGTTTGACCCAATATTTTGCTACTGTTCCGATGTCGTCGAAGTGCCGAGTGACTCTCGAACTCAATGGTGGGAACCAGAGGGTTTGCAGTTCGGGATTCATGGCTGAATCGTGGGAAGATCGGCCTCTCTGCAACCAAGAGTGGGACTAAAACTCAAACCGTAGCTTGGCTGGCTTGGCCCGGGGAACAAGCTGGTCTCAGACGTTCTGACGACAAACACAGAAACCTAGAAAGTGAATCGTGCTGAAAACTGCAACACGCGTGGAAGACCGTTAGGGTTGATTTCCTGCAGGGCTCCGAAATTGCCCGGACCCGAATTAGGCACCAGATAGCAGGTTTGGTTAAGTGTCGCGCCGTCGCCGCAGTTGGTGCCAACGGGGTTGTATTGCAGCTGGTTGACACCGTTGCCATTCTGCACGTAGTAGTTCGCGTGGTTGAATAAATTGAACGCCTGCGCTTGAAATTGCAGCTGCTTGCCTTCCTCGACCGAGAAACTGCGGGCTAGGCCCAGGTCGATCCGCTCCAGCCACGGGCCATAAAAGGAGTTCAGGCCGATGCCCGGCGTCGGGCCGGCGCCATTGATGCCCCCGGCGGTGTTGGCGGTGTCCTGGTTAAAGGCGGTGTCGTTGAGGTTTCCATCGACGCCGTCGCAATTGCCGTACGAGAGAGTCGAACTGGTGCATGCGGGACTTAACAAAGCCGCATACGGACGGCCGGAAGAGATTTCCATGACGCTGCTCAGCAACCAGCCGGAGAGCAGTGTGCGGCCGGTCTCCGATGTAGTCAGCTTTTCCAGTCCGGGCCGATATACGGCCGCAAAGGTGATGCGATGCCGCTGATCGAGCAGCGAAGGAGCATGCGTATTGCTGAAGTCGAACTGATTGTTGAAGTCCATGCCATCGAGCATGATGCTCTTGGCGAAGGTATAAGAAAACTGCAGCTCAAGGCCGCGGGACATGGGGCGCTGCAATTGCACAAACAGAGAGTTGTAGTGGTTTTGACCGGGGCTGATTAGTTCGGCGATCTGGCCTAGGTTGGGATTAATGCGGCCTTCGGTCAGCAGGCCATTGTCCATGTTCGGCAAGGTGATCGTCGGACCAGTACAGGGAACCGTGGTTGTACTGGGAGGACATTGGATATATGTGGTTGTGCCCTGCAAGGGCATCAGATTCAGATCGTAGGCGCTGCCCGAAAGCAGATGCACCCCGTGATTCCACATGGTCCCGACAGTCAAAGTGGTGTTAGGAAGAATCTCGCCCTCAATCTGCAAGCTTCCTTGCAATATGTAGGGCGCGCGAAACTGCGGAGAAACCAGGGATATGTCCGGAGAAGCCTGGAACAAGGGAGAGTTCGCGGGAAGAATATTGGGAAATGTCGGCAGTTGCTGGTTCGGCGGACCGGAGATGTAGCTGGCATTGACTGAAGACTGCTGCGATGCCAGTCCGTTCGAGACCACCGCATTGCGGTAGTTCAGGCCGTTCATGTTGGTGTAGAACTGCCCGAAGCCTCCGCGGACGACCGTCTTCGATGCAGGCTGCCAGGAAAATCCACCGCGCGGCGCCAGGCGAAAGAACTGGTTCGGATATTGTCCGGTGAGCGGGAAAATGGGATTTTCGACAGGCTGCGGATAGACCTGGAAGTCTTCACGCAAGCCCAATTCGAGCGTCAACTTCGGCAAAACGCGGAACGTGTCCTGCGCGTAGAATCCGTAGTACGGCACGGCAAAAGAGAAAGTCGGGATTCCCGAGGACTGACTGAACTGGTTGTATTCCCCGAGCGCCAAGTCCTGCAGATTCGAAAATTCATAGCTGCCGAGAAACGACCCGAAGTCGACGGCCTCATTCGGGTCCGCACCGCCATCGTTGTTGTCCGAATCCCAGGCGCGGTTCATATCGAAGCCGAATTGCAATGTGTGCTTGCCGATCAAATAATCGACCCGGTCGGACAGGGAATACTGTCGTTCGAAAACCCTGCCAACAGAGAAAGGAGCGTTGCCAAGAACGAATGCTGCCGGACTATCCAGGATGATGGTGGGGGTGTTGGGAGCTAAGCCGGTCGGTGTCGAAATCTGGTTGTCGTCCGAACTGCTGGCGTGGAATTCGTTCAGAAGGGTGGAGGAGAAAGTGTGGGTCCATCCCAGGCCGGCTTGGAAGGTATGCACGAAGGCGTCGGCCAGCGTCTGCATTCCATAGTTCCCGACGGTCGGGTCGGTGATGACACCTCCGGGCGAATTGAACCGGTTGAAGTTGAGGCTGAGGAACAAGCCATCGCGGGAACTGGCCTGGTAGTCCAGACGCGGGGTAATGACCCAATCATTGCGCTTTCTCGCTTTGGTGCCGAGATTCGAGTTGAGCGCGTTAAGGGTGTTAGATACCTGCTGCAGATAGACGGGATTCGTCGGGTCAGCCAGGACATCGGCCTCGGTGTCGCTGCCCGGCACTGGCAAAGGGCCGTTCGGAGCGGGCAGGGTCGTTCCAGAAGGAATTCCAAAATTTGCGCTCAAGAAAGGGTCTAAGTTCGACGGAGATGTTGCTAAAGCCGAATTGATGACGGCAATCGGATTGCTTCTCAGTTGCTGCTCATAATCCACAAAAAACCACAAACGATTTCGTACGATCGGACCGCCGAGGCCACCGCCGAATTGCTGTAAATCATCTTGCGGTTTGGGAAAGCCAGCGGCTTTATCGAGCGCGTCACTGGCTCCAGTCGCGGAGTTGCGGTTGTAATAGAAGGCGCTGCCGTGAAACGCGTTGCTTCCCGACCTTGTGACGGCATTCACGAAACTGGCTCCGCCTCCATAAATCGCCGAGTAGGGGCTTTCCGAGACTTGAAACTCCTGGATCGCGTCCTCACCGTACAGATAGGGGATGCGGTAACGGCCGATAATGTCGGCGAAGTAGTTGCTGGTCGCATTGGATCCGTCAACCGTGAAAGCACTGGATCCATTGCCATTGGCGTATCCCGAGTCTTCTCCGCCCTGTTGTCCGGCGAGGCTCACGAGACCGGTGTCGCCGTCGTAGCTGGTGTTCGGTGTGAGAGCAGCAAAGTCGGTGTATTTTCGTCCGTTGAGAGGTAATTCCTCAAGCAGTGACCGCTCCAGTACCGTGCTGGCAGAGGATTCCTGCGGACGAAGCAGCGGCGGCGTCCCGGTTACATTAACCGTGTCTGTACTGGCTCCGACGCGTAGCTTGATGTCCTGCGAAGTTGCATTTCCCACAAGAACTCGCACCAAGGCCTGAACATCGCGAAAGCCTTTGAAGCTTGCGGTGATCGAATAGGTGCCCGGCATCAGCACAGGAAAACGGTAAAGGCCCGCATAGTTTGTGTCGGCTGATTGATGAACACCGGTAGCAAGGTTCCGCACGACAACCGACGCTCCCAGTACTATCGCTCCGTTCTGGTCAACGACGCGCCCTCCGAGCGACCCCGTCAAGACCACATTCTGGCCGCTCACCCATATGCAACTTGTCACCACAACCAATACACTGCATATCGCGATGCGCTTGCCCGCGGGAAGCGCTCTGCGGCTTCGACGAATAACGGATTCTCTTCTCATCTTGGTTCCCATAAGGATTTCAAAGCCGTCTGGTGCGGGACCGTCGCAGAAGCTGCTTCCGTGCTTCACATTTGTTCATGCATCGTAGCAAGCTTGCCGCTAATGGAGGTCAACTCCACGCCATCTCCTTCCTGTCTGAGTAGAGATAGCGATCGCTCTCACTGTAGCGATGGCACTGTTGCGCAACTTCGTGATGCTCGTCTGCTTTCCCAGACTGTAATCAGTAATGTGCTGCCCAAGATCAACACTCCGCCAATGATCGCCAGCGAAGTTAATTTCTCTTTTAGCCAAATGGCCGCGATCGGAATCCCAAAAAACGTGATCAAGTAGTTCGACAGCGCGGCCTGAATCGCATCGAGCTGTTTGAGAGCCTTGAGAAAAAGAACCATGGACAGATAATTATGCAAAACAGTTAGCAAGATCAGTCCAATCCATGTTCTAAGCGAAAAATGAGAAATGTTTGCGAACACTCGAGGTTCCTGGGCCACGGTCAACGGAGTCATGATCACAAACATCGCCAGATAGGTGAAAAATAACATCTCTGTCGGGGAGTAGCGTTCCAATATCTTCTTGCCATAAGAGTTGTAAAAGGCGCTGCCCAGAGTACCTAAGAAAATCAGCACATTCCCGTAGAGATAGCCCTTGCCAAAGTTCAGAGTTCGGAAATCGATATCGGAGCACATTACAACACCGATTATTGCCAAGCCGAAACTGATCCACCGGACAGGTGTCATTTTTTCGTGCAGAAAGAGAAATGCCAGGAACGCAGTGGATACCGGCAGGGTCAACATGAGCAACGCGGCATTACTGGCGAGCGACATGCGAGTGCCCCAGGTGATAAGCACTTGTCCCGGAAACACCCCCACTGCGGCGAGTAACAGGAAAATCAGAATGTCACTGCTTCGCCTGTCGGTTTTCTTGGAACCTTTGGCTTCCAATCTGATAAGCGGATAAAGCATTATCGTGGCTAGGGTCATTGGCCCCCAGACAGTGAACAGAGAGCCGACCTGATCCTGAACCAATTTGATACACGTAAACTGCAATGCCCACATGAAATTGCAGCTGAATAGGAGTAGCCAGGAGCGCATGGGGGTCTTCATATCAACATTTCACTTAGCTCTTTCTGGGTTTGCTCTAAGGTGACTTCGATGTCTTCTGTGGTGTGGGCAAAGGAAATAGAACATTGCTTTGTGGCAAGCGGGAAAAAGTAAGTGCCGAGCTTGATCAGGTTCTTGCGCAGTTCTTCATCAAAACCGAAATCGTGGTGGCTCGCCAAGTCGTGCCAATCGCTTGGACAATGATCCATGAAGTAGATACAGAAGGCCGAACCTTGCCTCGCGACGACTCCCTTAAAACCCAGGGTACGGATGATTTTCTCCAAGCCTTCCTGCATCTTTTGTCCTAACAACTCCACATGCCTATAGACTTCTCCGCCATTCATCAGCAGACGCTCGATTGTTGCAATAGCGGCTGCGGTGGGAACTGGGTGCGCATTGTACGTACCGGCCAAGAGTACTCGTTTCGACGGTTCGGGATGGACGAACCAATCCATCAACTCCTTCTTGCCCCCGAGTGCGGCGATTGGGTAGCCATTAGCCAGAGCCTTGCCGAAGGTGACTAAGTCGGGCTTCACGCCGGCAATCTTGGCATAGCCGCCAATCCCGTGGCGGAACCCAGTCTTCACCTCGTCAATAACGAGGACAAAGCCCCACCGGTCAGCTAATCTTCGCAGTCCTTGCAGAAACCCAGTTGCAGGCTTGACGATCCCGATGTTTTGCAGAATCGGCTCCGTGATAAGGGCCGCTATGGGATACTTCTGGCAGACATACTCTACGGACTCAAGATCGTTGAAGTTAATCGGGTGAACAAGTTCTTGATGCGCGAGCGGGATTCCCGCACTGATCGGAATATAAGGGTATTCGCCGGGAGAACGCCTTGGCCCGATTACGTCAAGCGGCGTCATCAAATTACAAGAGACGTCGTCATGCCACCCGTTGTAGCCTCCCTGCATGACAACGATGTGATCCCTTTGAGTGACCGCCCGAGCGAGACGAATCGCCTGATACGTAGCTTCGCTGCCGGTGTTCAGGAACTGAACCGATTCCACCGCTGGTATATGCTGGCAGATGAGTTCCGCTAACTGGCCCTCGAGCTCAGTCGTGCCCGAGCCGTAGAGGCTGGCCCCTTTTCGCAACACGGAGATGACAGCGTCGGTAACATAGGGATCGTTGTGTCCCAAGAAGTGCGGGCCAAATGCTGCATGATAATCAATGTACTGATTCCCATCTGCATCCCAGAGGTACGCACCTTGGCCCTTGACGAACACGATCTCCGGTTGAACCGCCCGGTTCACCGAGACGACACCGCCGGGTATGTAATGCCGATTGTGATTAAGAATTTGTACCGACTTCGTATGAGCAAATACACCCCTAGTTTGTTCGTGCCCATGAAAGAGTTCGTCCGGAGCCGGCAAACTAGCGGGACCCGCTTGAGCCTTGAAGACCTTGTTACCGTTCTGAGTTGTCATAATTTAGTGCTCCTGTGCAAGCCTCTCTAGCGGAGGTAGGACATCCCCTTCATGTGAACTATCCGAAAACTCTCTCAATCGCTGCTGGAATTTTCGCCAATATTCATATTCGGAGTCCCATCTCCCCAGTGCCGAATCGAGTCGATAGGCAGAATACTCCTCCAGCCACTCCGCCCTATAGAGCGGGCGCAGTTCCGTAATAGCATCCATCAAGTCGACGATGCGGGAATGATCCTGATGCACGATCTGAGATTCCCACTCATTCCACCATCTGTCGGCATCTGGGCGTGTCGTACCGTTTCGACGCCACAGTTCTATGAGCTCAGAAGGAGTTTGGAATTTTTGCCCGGCGTAGTCGAGCAGCCGAGCTCCCACTAACAAGCTATTTAAGGTTGTGGGATCGGCTCCGGAAGCCAAAGCATGATACAAACGAATCGCGGAGTCTTCCGCTAACAGTCGCGTCTGCCGCAAATGTCCTTGATCCTGCATCGCCTCCTTTAAGTACACGGGGAAAAATGGATCGTTCCACAAAGCAAACTGCGTGAATTCATCTCCAAGTACCTTTTGAAGGTCGGTTTCTGCCTCGGACATATTGCGAAGCGCCGCCGCAACATCTGTAGCGATAGTTGCGGGGTACATTACGTGTGCGTAGTTAGTGAAAAAATTGGCGCGGTCCATGGGAGCGTGTTGCCATGCCGCCGCTGCGCCATAGGCCATCGCAGGGAGTGACATGCGAAACAACAGTTGTCCGTCGTCCGCCCAGACCGTGTTCACCAGGCCGAGCGCGCCGGAACGCCGGCCCGCAGCCAGGAAGGTGTCTATATTTTCAAATGTCGTATTGAAATCGGGCGCGATGTTGTCATAGCTCATTACTCCCGACTCCACTATGTGAGGAACATGGTTGGCGATTAATGGCGCAAGCCAGCGCTTGTAGGTTGGATCCTCTGAGGTGTAATACCAGGCGGCAGCAATGAGTCCCGGAGGAAGATCAGGAATGATCTGGGGATATTTCACCATGATGTCGCCGAAGGCGATCACATGCTTCCCGCGCTCCTGGAATAGTCGCGTAACAGTCGTGAGCTGCTTCACGAACAATGCCGATGGCGTTGCGGCCGTGCCAGCTGATCGAGTAGCTTGCTCGATTTGAAACGTCTCATCGAGTCCAATGTGGACGAACGGACTGGGAAACAAATCCGCCAACTGGCTGGCCCAGTCGGCCAGCAGAAGCAACACCTTTGGATTACCGGGATCGAATTCGGTCCCGTGCGGCTCGTCGGACAGCTCTGAATATTCTTCTACCCGAAACAGGTCGTGCTGGTGAGCGTATAGATCCAGATTAGGGATTACATCAATGTGGCGTTCGCGACCATAAGCGACAATCCGCCGCACTTCATCTTGCGCCAGGCGGCCCTCGGGATTGACGAGTGGATATCCTCTCAACTCTATGCTGTCTTCAGAATAAAGATAGTACTGGTTCGACTTCCAGCGTGAAAGAAAGTCAAGCTGCCGCTTGATCTCATCCTCTTTGGGTAATGGGCCGTGGCTTATGTCGATCATGGTTCCCCGGTACGCCAGCGATGGCCAGTCTTGAACTTCAACTTCTGGAAGGGACGCCTCGGCCGCGTTCCCCTCGATCAACTGGCAAAGCGTTTGTACCGCGTAGAACAACCCGGCCGACGAGGTGGCTTGAACCGTACCCCCATCCGGCGTCACCTTCAGAGTGTAGGCTTCACGGGATTCCGGTCCCGGCTGTTCGCCGGGGAGCGGCAGGGCGCTAACCTCGCCGGTCCGCCTCAGCACGATCAACTTACCCGACGCTTCGCCCAGGGAGACGTGGACAGGTTCTTTGGCCACATCGGAAAGACAACTCGACAACTGTTCCGCAGCGAAGCGATCCTCAATGCTAGGTTCTCCCACCAATCGGATGCTGAGGCCTCGTATTCGAAGCTGTCGCACCCCATAATGTATCTGTTGCGGTTGAGGCAAAAGCACATTATGCCCAGCAATGGCCCATGCACTTATCAGAAAAGCCCAACCTAAAATAGGAGCACAAAGCAACCAGCGCACAACTCTTCGTCTTCTAAGGCTGGCCCATGTCTTTCGCGGTCCTGACTGAATTATTGCCACCATGAACTTAAGTGCCTCTCTTTACTCGGAGCATAACCACTCCATGCTGAGGAACAAGCGCGGTGTACTTCTCTCGGAAGTTTCCGAGATCGTCTTTCGCCCACAGGTCTCGCAAAGCTAGAGAATTGCCAAGGCCAATATCTCGAAAGTCTATGGTCACCGGCATTGCTCCCCAGCCCCGGTTAAACATTCCCACTGCGATGCTTCCATCGTTCAGGGGCTTCGCCCACACCTCCAAGGGCCCTTCTTGTTTGATCCGGTGGCCCTGGATGCCAAGTGGATCTTGGTCTATCGCAATGACCTCCGGGTTTGTTAGAAGGGCACGCGTCTCAGCGTCCATGGCTACCAAATTGTTGCCAGCCATAAGCGGAGCCGCGAGGATGCACCACAAACTCATGTGCGTCCGATACTCGTCAGTGGTCATCCCCCCATTACCGATTTCGAGCATGTCGGGATCATTCCAGTGGCCGGGTCCCGCAAACTGCTCCAGGCCGTTCTGCCCGAATCCAAGTTCCGACATCACGTAGTAGTCGTCGCGAATGTCATCGTCCGTACGCCAGAGGTTGCCACCCACCGAGGCACCCCACTGCCAACTCTTCTGCATTCCGTATTGGCACATGGCATACACCATGGGCCGACCGGTCTTCTTCAGCGCATCGCCCATTTTCTTGTACGCCGCGACCTGATCGCCCATTCCGTCATAGCTGCACAGGTCGTACTTCAAGTAATCCATTCCCCAATCGGCGTAGGTTTGGGCATCCTGTTCTTCATGACCATAGCTCCCTGCGTAACCCTCACAGGTTTTCGGGCCGGGCGAAGAATAGATTCCCATTTTCAAGCCCTTGCTATGAACGTAATCAGCTAATGCCTTCATGTCAGGAAACTTTGCATTTGGGCGGATGTGGCCGGAAGCATCACGACTTCCCTGCCAGCAGTCATCGATCAGGACATACACATATCCGGCAGACTTCATGCCAGTGGCGACGATCGCGTCCGCCTGGGCCCGCACTACTGAATCGCTCACTTCACAAGCAAAATGATTCCAACTGTTCCATCCCATCGGCGGAGTGCGTGCCAGGATGGAATCCTGAGCGCAGGTCAACCCGGTCCAAGACAACGAAAGGAGGATGCTGAGCAGGAAGGCCGGACCGTGTTTTGCAATCTTCATTCTCATACCTCGTGCGACGACAGCAGTTCGTTCAACGCTGCTCTTATTGCCCCCGCGGTTAACGAGTTGTGGCAGGAGTTCTTCAAACCGTGACGAACATTCTCGTTCGCAAATGTAACGCAAGCCCGAAACACATTGCTGCTTCTCCCGTCAGGGTGCGCAACCGAGGCTAGAAAGCTTGCGTCCTAATGTCAAACGCGCCGATTCAAGCGCGGCTTCGTTCATCGTCCAATCGTGCCAGTTCGGATCATTATTTCTGGACGATGACAGCGAAACCATGACTTTCCTAACAAACGTGGCTTGACCGCAGGCACGGCTCTTAAGCGCTCGAATGTACTCATAGTCCTGTACGCCGTCGCGCAGATACTTGAGCCGCATGGAAGGGGCTACACCTTGGTAAGCCTTCGTACTTTGCAGGCCAGCCAGCTCTCCTGGATAGACCAATATGCCCTCGCCGGGAAAGTAATCGCCCGGGGAGGTATTTCCCGAGGACAAAGCACTAATCCATGCATCTGCTTCGGAATTCCAGTTGGAGACAGCCCAGTAATTCATACCCGTTAGCCCAAGGCTCTGGCTGAGGAAGCCCGGCCAAATGCGGTAATCGATCGGAAGGAAATCCAGTTCCCACTTGGGCGAGTAAGTATCGATCACCTCATCTGTATAAGACCAGACTTTGTCCCCCTTGTTCAGGACATAGGCCACATTATTCGTTCCGTCGGTAGAGACCAGTTGGGCGCTATCATAGTCTTCGGGCAACATTGTCCAAACGTCTACCGCGGAACGGCCAGTTCCCAGACCGTCGTCGAAAAGTTCGGAAACTGGCTGCTGCGACACCACGTTGTCGACACCCACTTGGCCTGGCACACCGGTCACGACCGCTTGGTGCAAAACCTTCGCCCATGCAATCACTGACTGGTAGTACGCCTCGTTCGAACAGCTAGACTCTGGATCAGCCGTGTAGTCGTTCAAGTAGAGGCCTATTGGTTGGGCGTCCACTGCGGATTGCAAAGTCTGGAGGGAAGGAGGGTCAGGTTTGAGATGCTCGCCGGCGCAGTTGCCGTAAGAAACGTTTTCATAATAGCCCAAGTCGAAGTTATTCAGCCCATGTCGGCTAATGTCAGTGCTTTCGCTGGCCAACGCCGTTCCCGCGGTATCAGGCATGATTTTATTTCTGAGAAGTTCGGCCTCTATTCCCGCCGCTAGTGCGCCGCCTGCGGACAGATTGCTGTCGCCTCCCCCGAAGAGGGACTTCAACGACGGCCGCAGCGGCAGCGTGAAATTCCATACTGTCAGCTTAATTATGCCTTCGACAGATCCCCAGCCGCTAGACACGGCATAAGTGCCCGTGTAGTTCCCCGCTGGGGTTGCACGCGGCACTAAGGCGTCAACCCAGAAGACAACATTCTTGCCGGCGGCCAGGCTAGGGAGTTCAAACTGATAGGTCGCATCGGCCTTGGGGGGCATCCCAGTCTCGGGATCAATGGCTGGGATTAGTGCGTCCGGGAACGTATCGATTCTAAGGGGTGCCACCTGGGTTCCGTTGTCACCGTTGTAGAACCATGTGGGGCAGAGGTTGGGGGCTGGCGGACAGCTTTCAAAGTCCAGCACGCTATGTTGGTCGCCTGGCACGGTTATGTAGGACTCTCTGTATAGAATCAGATTCGCCCTAAAGATCGTCGCACCGCTCGGGCCAGTCAGGTGGTTCGGTATAGATAAGCGGACATTCGTAAGCCCTCCGGCTGGAGCCTTCACTGCTATTTGAAAGGGTACGAATTCTCCGCGACTGCCGTAGATGGTGACTGCAGTTCCGCTGCCCGCCGCATCGGTTGGCCCAACTCGGAGCAAAGAGCTTGGAACAGCCCACACGATGGGAGCCGCGCCAGGAGCCGTGCTTTCCTGTGCCCGGCCGAGTCCCACTAATGGAAGGATCGCAAGGCAACTTACAACTGCCACCCAACTGCGCGGGCTCGCGTAGTAGCCACGTTGAATACACGTCATCGATGTCTCATTCATTAAAGATGTCGCGTATGTTCAAACTCTTCCTAACGATCTGCCCGAGCTTCCCGGCGGTAGCTCGGGCAGGAACGGCTGAGTTATCTCCGGCATTAATCGGTGTCATCCACCTCGATGGTCGCAGTAGCGGTGTTGCCCGCCGTATCGGTTGCCACGGCCGAGACGTCATACCAGGCCGCACTAAGGGTGGCGAAGTTGAAAGTGGTGGTATACGGAGCCTTGGTGATCGCCGCTCCTGCGTTTTCTTGGTCGCTGTATCCCAGATCGATTACGAATTGCACGCTTGCTACACCACCCACGCCTCCCGAAGCAGTGGCCGTCAGCGTGGTGACTCCGGACACAGTGGCATTGTTCGCCGGCGCCGTTATGGACACGGTGATCGGGCTCGCAGAAGTGACCGTCAGCGTCGCCGTGTTCGAGGTAATCGATCCGCTCTTGGCCGTGATGTTTGTCGAGCCCGCCGCCACCCCGGTGGCCACGCCGGTCGACGCGATCGTTGCCACTGTCGTGCTCGACGACGCCCATGTCACCGAACTGGTGATGTTCTGAGTGGGGCCGCTCGAATAGGTTCCTGTAGCCGTGAACGCCTGCGTCCCGCCTGCCGCGATTGAGGCGCTCGCTGGCGTTACTGCAATCGAAACCAGCGTCGGTGCCGTGACCGTCAGCACCGCCGTGTTCGAGGTAATCGATCCGCTCTTGGCCGTGATGTTTGTCGAGCCCGCCGCCACCCCGGTGGCCACGCCGGTCGACGCGATCGTCGCTACCGTCGTGCTCGACGACGCCCATGTCACCGAACTGGTGATGTTCTGAGTGGGGCCGCTCGAATAGGTTCCTGTAGCCGTGAACGCCTGCGTCCCGCCTGCCGCGATTGAGGCGCTCGCCGGCGTTATCGCGATTGACTCCAGCGTCACGCCAGAGGAACACTCGCTATTAATCTGGTTCCCCAACGTGACACGTGCCGATTCTAAGTTGGCCTCATTCATCGTCCAGTCATGCCAGTTGGGGTTCTCACTGCCGGATGCCGAAAGAGAATAGATAGCGGTCTGGTTCGGAGTTTGCCCGCAGTTCTTGAGCAGTTGCAAATACTCGAAGTCCTGTTCGCCATCCCGCAGATACTTGAGTCGCATGGAGGGCGCGACACCTTGATAGCTCGACGTACTCTGCAATCCCGCCGGCCCGCCTGGATAAACCAAAATGCCTTCTTCTGGAAAGTAACCGTTGCTGCTGTTTGTGTAACCCTTGGACAGCGAACTGGTCCAAGCGAGCGATTCCGAATTCCAGTTAGCGATCGCCCAGTAATTCGTCCCGGTTATCCCCAGGCTCTGGTTTAGGAAACCCGGCCAAATGCGGTAGTTGATAGGCAGGAAATCCAGTTCCCACTTTGGGGAGTAGTAATCAAGCACCTCATCTGTGTATGACCAGACTTTGTCCCCCTTTTGCAGAACATAGGTCACATTCGGCAATCCATCGTAAGTGTCGGTCTGGGCCACGTCATAGTCCTGCGGGAGCATCGCCCAAACATCCACGGCGGAACGGCCGGTGCCCAGGCCGTCGTTGAAAAGTCCGCCCGCGGCTGCTGCGGAATCGGGCCGTTGCGAGACCATATTGTCGACACCAATTTGACCTGGAACACCCGTGACGACTGCCTGATGCAGGACCTTAGCCCAGGCGATCACGGAGTTGTAGTACGCGGTATTGGTGCAACTCGACTCTGGGTCGGCGGTGTAGTCGCTCAAGTAAAGACTTGTTGGCTGCGCGTTGACCGCAGTCTGCAAAGCACTCAAGGTAGGGGGTGCAGGTTTGAGGTCGCTGCCCGTGCACGCGCCGTAAGAAACGTTTTCATAGTAACCCAGGTCAAAGTCATTCAGCCCGTATTGACTGATGTCAGTGCTCTCGTTGACCAAGCCCGAAGTGTCAGGCATGAATCGGTTTCTGAGAAGTTCCGCCTCTATGCCGGCAGCCAGAGCGCCGCCTGCAGACAGATTAGAGTCGCCTCCACCAAAAAGCGATCGGAGCGACGGTTTTAGTGGCAACGTGAAATTCCATACCGTCAGCGAAATCGTTCCTTCGGCAGATCCCTGAGTGCTGGAGACCGTGTAAGTGCCGGTATAAGTCCCGGCGGTCGTCCCGCGTGGCACAAACGTGTCTACCCAGAAGACTGTGTTGTTACTGGCGGCCAGACTAGAGAGCTCAAACGCATAAGTAGCTCCTGACGTGGGAGGATTCCCCGTGGCCGGATCTATCGCCGGAATCAGCGCGTCGGGGAGAGTCTCGTTGCTGGTGGTGATAGGCGCATTCTGGACTCCGTTGTCCGAAGTGTATGGAAGACCAGAGGTCTCAAAACCCGCGGAGCTGTGTTGCGCGGCACTTATGGTGATATAAGACTCTCGATAGAGAGTCAGACTGCTGCTGGGAATCGTCGCACCCGCCGGTCCAGTTAGATTTGAAACCGACAAGGTGACGTTGGTCAGCCCGCCCGACGGAGCCTGCACAGCCAGCTGAAATGCAACATACTCCCCTTGTCCGCCATAGATCGTTGCCGTTGTGCCGCTGCCTGCGGCATCGGTTGGTCCTACTCGTAACAAGGTACTCGGAACCACCCACACGGTCGGCCCTGCGCCAAAAGCTACGCCACAACCGACCAGCATCATGACCAGCAGGACGCTTGCTGTCTTTTTCATACCCTCTCCAATTCTTGGCAACTTGGCTATGACAGCGTTCAACTGTGAAACACAACGACCAATTGTCCGGAAGTAATTTTCGGGGCCGTGCCCGGTGCAAAGTGCTTGGAACGCGATACACACGATCAGTGGCACACCAGAAGAGCGTCGCGGACGCTCTTCTTGCACACCTTAATCCTTATCGTCGATCTTGATGACCCTTTCGCTGAAGGAATCGGCGACATAGAGATCACCCGAAGCGTCCAAAGCTACGCCTATCGGAACATCCAAGCCGCGTTTGACTGTAGTTAGTGTTCC
>Ga0302319_10012242_pt1 | contig 16188 bp, 17 predicted proteins | sample Bog_T0_2_FD_203319 | JGI IMG/M metagenome (GOLD analysis project Ga0302319, IMG submission 203319) | Peat permafrost microbial communities from Stordalen Mire near Abisko, Sweden - Bog_T0_2 | ecosystem: Environmental > Terrestrial > Soil > Wetlands > Peat | place: Sweden: Abisko, Stordalen Mire...
CCCGGCGGGGTTCGAAATCTTTGTCCTTCCCCCTTTCTCCTTTTGGGCTTCTCCTTTCGCCTTCATGCAACTCGATATTCCGCAAGGCAAGTTCGACGGCTACATCTTCGACCTCGACGGCACTTTGGTCGACACGATGCCGGTGCATTACAAGGCCTGGGACGAGGCCCTCCACCGTTTCGGCCTGCGCGAAACCCTGAGCGAGGATCTGTTCTACAGCCTCGGTGGGGTGCCGACCCTCCGCGTGGCGGAGATCATGGGCGGGCACTACGGCCTCAAGCTCGACGCCTCGGAAGTGACCCACCAGAAGGAGATCCTCTACAAGACGATCCTCCTGGCCTCCGAGGCCGATGTCATCGAGCCGGTGGTGGCGATCGCCCGTGCGGTCGCGGAGCGTCACCCCGTTGCGGTGGTGACCGGCGGCGCGCCGGACGTCGCCGAAGCCGGCCTCGCCGCGGGCGGCCTGCAGGGCCTTTTCAAGATCATCGTGACCCCGGTCGACGTGCCCCCCGGGAGGGGCAAGCCGGCCCCCGACATGTTTCTCCTCGCCTCCAAACGGATGAATGTGCCTCCGGAGCGCTGCCTCGTTTTCGAGGACGCCGAGCCGGGCATGGCGGCGGCCCGCGCCGCGGGAATGGCGGTCGTTTGGGTGCCGAGCCGGAAGTGAACCTGGGCGCGCAGGTCGCGGAACACGGATCTCCCATGAAACTCAGCGAGCTTGTCCGCCCGGGCATACTTACCCAGCCGGTCTACGAGCCCGGGAAGCCCATCGACGACGTCGCCCGGGAACTGGGCCTCGATCCCGCCACCATCGTAAAGCTGGCCTCGAACGAGAATCCTTTCGGGCCGTCCCCGCTCGCCCTGGAGGCCGCGCGCCTCGCCCTCGCCCAGGGCCAGCTCTATCCCGACGGTGCGTGCGTGGCCCTTCGCGGGAAGCTGGCCGTGCGCCACGGCCTGGCGCCCGAACAGTTTGTGTGCGGCAACGGCTCGAACGAGATAATAGAGCTGGTCTGTCACGCCTTCCTCGGTCCCGGGGACGAGGCCGTCATGGGCGAAATGGCCTTTGTCGTGTACAAGCTTGTGACGCTCGTCTTTGGCGCCGGCGCTGTCGAAGTCCCGCTTATCCGTTTCAGACACGACCTTGAGGCCATGGCGCGCGCCGTGACCCCGCGCACGAAGATCGTCTTTGTGGCGAGTCCGAACAATCCCACCGGGGCGACGAACACGGAGGGGGACCTGCTGGCCTTCGCCCGCTCCCTCCCCGACCACGTGGTGATGGTCTATGACGAGGCCTACGCCGACTACGTCGAGAAGGCGCCCGACCTTCGGCCGCTCATTGAGGAGGGGCGCAAGGTCATCTGCCTGCGGACATTCTCCAAGATCCACGGACTGGCCTCCCTTCGGGTCGGCTACGGCTACGCGGGCGCTGAAATGATCGGCCTGCTGAACCGCGTCAGGCAGCCCTTCAACGTGAATGCCATCGGCCAGGCCGCCGCCGCGGCCGCCCTCGGCGACACGAGCTTTGTCGCGGACTGCGCGAGGCGGAACCGCCTCGGCATGGCCCGTCTCGAGGAGGGCTTCCGCGGCCTCGGGCTCGAGTTTGTGCCGAGTTCGGCGAACTTCATCCTCGTGAGGGTGGGCGACGGGGCCCGCTGCTTCCAGGAGCTGCAGGCGCGCGGCGTGATCGTCCGTCCCCTCCAAGTCTACCGGCTCCCCGATTGGGTGCGCATCACGGTGGGCACCCCCGGTCAGAATGAAAGGGTGCTGGCGGCGCTCGGGGATTTCGTCAGCGGGCGGCGGCCCGCCTAAGGCGGTCGTTGATCGCGTCCGCCAGGCCCGCCCCCGGGGCCATTTCCACGTGGATTTTCCGGAATCTCCCCTCGTCGAGGCGCCGCAGCGTCGCGAACAGGCGGCGGGCCGCGCCGGCCAGGCTCCCCCGGGCGTCGAGCCAGAAGATGTTGGAGGCCCTCGCCGCGGCGGGCCGCGCTAGGAATAGCCAGACCTCGTCGGGCGCCCCCCGGGCGGCCTGGCGGGGGTCCAACCGGGCATGCAGCACCACGGGCGTGCGGGGACTGTAGTGGCGTTCGAACTGGCCGGGCGCCACCTGGGACTCCCCGTGACCGCGGAGACGGGAGGGCTTAGGAGGCGCGAGAAGGCGCACGCCGAGAACCTTCTCGATCTGTGCGCGGGTAATTTTGCCCGGGCGAAGAAGGCGGGGGCTGCGGGGATCCCGCACATCCACGATCGTCGACTCAAGGCCGATGCTCGACGGTCCGCCATCCAGTATGTGGGGGACCTTGTTCCCCAGCCCGCGCCTGACGTGATCGGCGGTGGTCGGACTGACGTAGCCGAAGGGGTTTGCGCTCGGCGCCGCGAGGGGCCTGCCGGTCAGCGCCAGAAGCCGGCGCAGGAGGGGGTGGGCGGGGGCCCGCACCGCGACGCTCGGCCGCCCCGCCGTGACTTCGTCGGGAATTGAGGGCAATTTGTCCAGCACCAGTGTGAGAGGGCCGGGCCAGAACCTGCGCGCGAGCGCCCTGGCGGCGTCATTGGTAACCGCTATGTCCGCAAGATCGCTCCAACCCCTCACATGGACGATAAGCGGATCGGCCTTCGGACGGCCTTTGACCGCAAAAATCCTGCGGCATGCCCGGGCGTCGTACGCGTTCGCAGCGAGACCGTAGACCGTCTCCGTCGGCACAGCCACCAAGCAACCCTCCCTGAGCACCTTCGCCAGTCTGGCGAGGTTGCGCGGAGTGCCGCTGTAAATCACGCTCGGCCGCGCGCGCTCAGGGCGCGAGCAGCATGTTGCGCGCGTGCTTGAGGGTGCGGGTGACGCGGCGCTGGTACTTGGCGGTGAGTCCCGTGTACTTGCGGGGCAGGATCTTGCCGGTGTCGGTGACGAAGCGGTGCATCGCCTGCGGGGCGGTGAAAGGCAGTTCTGCCGGGGTCGGGGTCTGCTCGGGCTGCTGCTGGGTTTCGGGAATGCTCATGTTTAAAAGAGGGGCGTGCACCTTAGGGGCGGCAAACCGGGTGTCAAGGCTGTGTCGATCCGGATGGTGGTACGTTTTGGGAGGCAGACCAGGATGCCGCGGGATGTCCCGCCTGCATTCAAGGGCGCATCCCTTGGCCACCCGGACAGGGTCGCGGGTGCTGTGTTGGGGCGGAGGAGGACGCCCTGCGGGTAGGCCACCGACGAAGCTCGCGGCAACTTCGTCCGACTTTCAAAACGCATCACCACCTCGAACCGGCCATTGACCGAGCCCTCCCTCTTCTCCATGGAGAATACCCCAACCCCCATGAAAAAATACCTCGTCGAGTTCATCGGAACCTTCTTCCTCGTCTTCACGGTCGGCATGACAGTCCGCGGCGGCGCGCCGCTCGCCCCCATCGCCATAGGCGCCTCGCTCATGATCATGGTGTTCGCTGGCGGGCACATCTCGGGCGGACACTACAACCCGGCGGTGACCCTGTCCCTGTTCCTGCGCGGCAGGTGCGCGGGGAGCGACGTCGTCCCCTACTGGGTCTCCCAGGGACTTGCGGCGCTCCTGGCCGCGGCTGCGGTTACCTTCCTCTTTTCAGGGCGACCGGCGGCGCCGGCGCTGCACGGCACCGTCCCCTCCGTGATCGCCGAATTTCTCTTCACGTTCGCGCTGGCCTGGGTCGTCCTCAACACCGCGACGTCCAAGGGCACGGCCGGAAACTCGTTCTACGGCCTCGCGATCGGCATGACCGTCATGACGGGTGCCGTCGCCGTGGGTGGAATCTCGGGCGGCGCCTTCAATCCGGCGGTGGGGCTCGGCGTGTTCACGATGGGCCTCGAGTCGGCGAAGCAGCTGGGCGTGTACGTCGTCTCCGACCTTGCCGGGGGCGCGGTCGCGGCCCTCGCCTACAGGACCGTCAACGGCTCGGAGTAGTATCCTTCAACGCCGCACGCCGCGGTGGAGTCGGCTCGATGTCTTCGGAGCCGCATCGGCCAGCGTCTGCTCGTCGAAGAGCGCGGAATAGATGTAGGGGAACCCCTCGATCTTCTTGCGTTCGATGCCCGTGCCGATGAAGCGCTCGATGCTGCGCGCGTCGCGCACATCGTCCTCGGTCACCAGCGTGAAGGCGTCGCCCGTGGCCAAAGCGCGGCCGGTGCGGCCGATGCGGTGCACGTAGTCCTCGGCGTTCTCGGGGACGTCGTAATTGATGACGTGCGACACGCCCGCAATATCCAGTCCCCGGGCGGCGATGTCCGTGGCCACAAGCACCTCGTACTTGCCGCTCTTGAACCCGTCAAGGGCCTCGACGCGCTCCCTCTGGTTGCGGTCGGAGTGCAGGACGCCCACCGTGTGCCCCTTGTTGAGCAGGCGGGCCGCAATCCTGTCCGCGCCCATGCGCGTGCGGCAGAAGATGAGCACGCTCTTGAATTCGGTGCGCTCGAGGAGCAGCTGCAGGAGTTCGAACTTCTGGGAGGCCACGACGGGGTAGAACGCGTGCGCAATCGTGTCGGCGGGGGAGTGCTGGCGCCCCACCTCGATCTTGACGGGGTTGCGGAGCGCCCAGCCGGCAAGCCGCTCGATCTCGGGGGGCAGCGTTGCGGTGAAGAAAAGGGTCTGCCGCGCGCTCGGGCACTGCTGGACGATGCGCTTCACGTCCGGCAGGAACCCCATGTCGAGCATGCGGTCCACCTCGTCGAGCACGAGGATGTCGATCTTTTCGAGCGAGCAGTTTCGCTGCTCGAGATGGTCGAGGAGGCGGCCGGGTGTCGCCGCCAGTATGTCCATTCCCCTCCGAAGATCCGAGGTCTGTTTCCCGTAGCCCACCCCGCCGTAGACGATGGTGACGTTGAGGTCGGTGAACTTCGCGAATTTCTGGAAGGCTTCCTCCACCTGGAGCGCCAGCTCCCGGGTGGGTTCGAGGATCAGGCACCGGAGCGCGCCATGGCCGCCCAGCCGCTGGATGATGGGCAGCGCGAATGCCGCGGTCTTGCCCGTCCCCGTCTGCGCCGAGCCGATCACGTCGCCCCCGGCAAGGACGACCGGGATCGCCTGCCGCTGGATGGGCGTCGGATCCACGTATCCCATCTCCTGGACGGCAAAGGCGAGGGCGTCGTTCAACCCCAGCTTCGAAAACTCGGTGTCCATCTTCGGCAGGTCCACGGGCACGGCCGGTTTGACCGGCTCGCGGCGGGGATGCTCGAAATCGTCCCTTTCGGGGCGCGGCGGCCTGCCGCCGCCGGACCTGCCCCTGTCGTCCCTGGGACCCCGTTGTCCGCCCTGGAAGCCCGAGGATCGCCGCCCTCCCTGGTCGCGGCCTCCGCGGCCCCGTCCCTGGCCCGACGGCCCGCCCTGGCCACCCTGGGCCTGGCGGCCTCCGCGCCCTTCGTGCCCGGCGCCTTCCTGGCGGCGATGCTGGGGCTCGGACCGTTGTCCCTGGCTCCTTCCGGGAGCTCCTCCCGACTGTCTCCCCTCGGGCTTCGGGCCAGGGCCGCGCTGCGGCGGCCGTGCCGAAGGTTGGGCAACGGCTGGTTTTCTCTGGGTTTCGGCGGGCGCTATTGTTTTGCGCAGCTTGGCAATCAGTCTTCGCAGCATCAGTTAAGGCGCAACTCTCCCTGCTCGGCCGCCGCTTTGCAACCTAAAGAGGCGTTCAGAGGTTGGCCTTGATCTTGTCCAGGATCGACCGGGAAATGAACTCGTCCCCGAAGAAGCCTATCCTGATCTGCACTTTGGAAAGGCTGTCGCCCATGCGGGTGACGATCACCACGACCTTCTTGTCCTGCGCCGTGCGGCCGGTGACCGTGTCAGTGATCCCGTCCTTCGTCTCGCCGAGCTTGGCGAACTGCAGCTGGTCGAAGGCACGGTCCACGGCCCTGGTGGTGGATTCGTATCCTGCATCGATCGGAGAGTCCAGTTCGCCCCTCACGTAAGCCACGGTGCCCGCGCCTGCCGCTCCGGCTGCCAAGAGGAAGCAACCCGGTGTGAACGCGAGGGCGGCGGCCAGGGCTGCGCCGGCGAGGGCGCGGACGATGATGTCTGACAGTCTTGCTTTGTTCATAGCTGGAACCGACAGATTATCGGGGCCGCTGGTTCCCGACGCTTGCAATATTCATTCCGGGGGTTCAGGAAGGGGCGGTTCCGGCCCCCCCCCAGCGTGTCAATCCTCCCAGCACACTTTTCGGGCGTCTCCGTTGTCACCAAGGCGAATGTCTATTTCGGCGGCGGCGTGGTCAGCCACACCGTGCTCTTCCCCGGCGACGTCAAGAAGACCCTGGGCATTATCCGCCCCGGCACCTACCACTTCAACACGGGCGCGCCCGAGCGGATGGAGATCATAGCCGGGGCGTGCCGGGTGGTCGTCGACGGCGAAACGGCGCTGCACGATCATTCGGCCGGCGCCACTTTCGATGTTCCCGGCAAGGGCGGCTTCACCATAGAGGTGTCGTCCGGCCTCTGCGAATACATCTGCTCGTTTTTGGATTGAGGGCCCCTACCTTCTCCAGTTGAACCGGGCCGCGCCGAGGGCCGAGTCGTCCTCCCCCCTGTTGAAGATCCGCACGGCCTCCCAGCCGACGGCCGCGACGACCGCAACCAGGGCCCCGACCGACAGCCACGGATCGAAGAAGAATCTTCCCAGCACCGCGCCCCGCATCAGGTCCACGGCGTAGGCCACAGGGTCGAAGTGCGCCGCAACCTGCATCCAATGGGGCGTGCCCTGCAGGGGGTAAAGCGCGCCGGAGAGGAAGAACATCGGCAGCAGGAGTGCGTTGCTCACCACCGGAAAGACCGTGGTGGAGTTGAACCTGGCGGCCACGGCCACCCCGACCGCCGAGAAGGCGGCCGACGCGAGAAGCATCGCCGCCAGCAGCTCGACGGTCGAAAGGATCCCGAGGTGCACGCCCGCGAGGGGGGCGAAAGGAAGCACGACGACGCCCTGGGCGAAGGCCTGCACCGCGCCGGCGGCGATCTTGCCGAACGCTATGGCGGAGCGCGGCACCGGGGCGACCAGGATCGCCTTGAAAAAACCGAACTGCCGGTCGAACACGATCACGATGGCCGCGAAGGTGGCCGTGAAGAGGAGCGACAGGGCTATGACTCCGGGGAAGATATAGAGGCGGTACTGGCTGCCGCCGAACTGGGAATTGGCGCCGAGGCCGGAGCCGAGGACGAACAGATAGAGCAGCGGTTGCGCCAGGCCGGCGATGATCCGGGCGCGGTCGATCCAGGCCCGCTTGAGGTCCAGGACCAGGATGGCGTAGATTCCCCGCATCATGGCCCCGACCCTCCCCGACTCCCGCCCGGCCTGCCCCCGGGCCCGGCCAAGGCCTCGCCGGTGAGCCCCCGTCCTGTAAGCTTGAGGAACACGTCCTCAAGGCTCGGCTCGTGGACCTCCGCCCGCCGGACGTGGGTCGGCATGGAGCGGAGGATGTCCGGGAGCACCGCGGCCGGATCTGCGTGCAGCAGCATGATTTCCCGGCCCGAGCCCTCCGGGTTGAAACCGCGTTCCGCGAGCCATGTCCGCGCGACCGACTCGTCGTCGGTCTCAAGGCGGATCACCCCGCCCCCGAGCCTGGCCTTGAGGGCCCGGGGTGAGTCGAGGGCGACGATCCGGCCGGAGTCGATGAGTGCGATTCGGTCCGCCACCTCCGCCTCTTCCATGTAATGGGTGGTGAAGAAAACCGTCCGCCCCGATGCCGCCAGCGTTCGCACGTGGGCCCAGAACCCGCGGCGTGCGTCCACGTCGAGCCCGAGCGTCGCCTCGTCGAGGAAGAGAATTCTCGGGTCCGTGACAAGCGCCCGGGCCAGCTCGAGCTTCCGTCGCTGCCCTCCCGAGAGCCGGCTCGCCGGCCTGTCGGCCGAGTCTGCCAGGCCGAGGTCGTCCAGGAGGGCCGCCGCGCGCCGTTTTGCCTGGGCCGAGGGGAGACCGAAAAGCAGGCCCATCAGAAGCAGGTTCTCCCGGCCGGTGAGCCGCTGTTCTATCGCCGGCTCCTGGAATACGACGCTCATTCCCCTGCGCACGGCCGCGCGCTCCTTGACGACATCGTGGCCGAGCACCCGGGCGAAGCCGCTGGTGGGCGCCCGCAACGTCGCGAGGATCGAGAAGAGCGTGGTCTTCCCTGCGCCATTGGGCCCGAGCAGGGCGAATCGTTCGCCCTCATGGATCGAGAGGTCGATCCCTCGCAGCGCCTCGACCTGGCCATAGTTCTTGGCCAGCCCGTGGACCTCGACGGCGAGGCGGCCGGTCGCTGGGGTGTTTGTCGGGCCGGTCATGGGTTCGGGGATCCCGGACCCTAGCAGGGTGTTGAAAAACTACAATGGCCGGCGCAACAAACTATTTTGGTCGCGAGCAAGGCGGGCTCCAACTTTCTCCTTCCCCCCTTCCACACTCCAACGTTAGATACCGTTTCCACAGATGGCCAAGGCCCCCGTACGCAGCTTCTTCTACCTCCTGCTCCTCGGCGTGATACTGCTCACGATCGCCCTGGTGGTGCGGTCGGGAATACTCGCCAGGCGCAACCCGGGTGAGCCGATCAACGCAGCCATGCGGGCCGCGCTGGCGGAGGACCAGCCCGAGCTGACGACGCACGACTCCCTCCTCGTCGAGCAGCTCTACCCTACGGCCGAGACGCTCGGGTCCGGGCTCCGCTACGTCGTCAAGGCCCCGGGGTCGGGGCCCACCCCTCCCCCGGGGGCGACCGTCGTCGCCAATTATGCCGGCCGGCTCCTCGACGGCACGCAGTTTGACAGCTCTTACCAGCGCGGGGTCCCGTTCGAATTTCGAGTCGGCACGGGCCAGGTGATCAAGGGTTGGGACGAGGCCTTCCTCCAGATGAGGAAGGGCGAGAAGCGCACCCTGATCATCCCGTATTGGCTGGGCTACGGCGAGCGCGGCATGCCTCCGGATATCCCACCCCGCGCCACGCTCATCTTCGAGGTCGAACTGATCGACTTCAGATAGCCGCATCAGAGCGTCATGCGCGGCCGCGGGTACGCGGCGGGACTCGCGTGGCCGGCGGAGTCGAAGGCCTCGACGCCGAAGATGACGTTGTCCTTGGAGAGGCCGGGGAGGGTCCTGCGGGTGACCCCCGCGGGAACATCCAGGGAATGCTCCCAAAAGGGGGCCGTGGTCTCGCGCCACACAATCCTGTACCCGGCAAGGTTCGGCTCGCGGTTTGGAGCCCAGCGCAGCGTCGTGTCGTTTTCCAGGCGTGCCGTCTCGATCTCGACCCCGCCGGGGGTGGCCGGGGCCCTGGCAAGGACCGCGAGGGCGGCGGCGTTCACCCGGGCCACGTCCGCCACGTAGGCGAAGTCCACAAATTCCGGCAGATCCCCGTAGGAGACGCCGTTTTCCACCCGCACGTCCTCATGCTCGTGCCGGAAATCCTCGGCGGGTTCGGTGAAGCGCACCGCGGGATAACCTTGGTTGAGAAACGAGAGATGGTCGCCCCCGCGCAGGTAACGGTCGGCCCGGTAGATCACCCGCACGCCCATGGACGGCACATAGCGGGCCGCGATATCCCTGATCGAGCGGGCAAGTTCGCGCGGAGGCGTGTCATTCTCGCCGCCGGAACGCAGGAGCTGAAGCAGCCCGTCGTCAGGGGCCGCGACAAGAGGCACCCCCTGGGCGAAGAGGCGGACGGTGTGGCGGTCGACCGTGCCGTCCAGGGCGTGGCTGTTGCCGATGATGTCGTTGTCCAGCATCGCCGGGATGTCCAGGCCCTTGGCGCGCGCCATCGCGGCCCAGTGGGCGGACCCTTCGAGCCCCTGCTCCTCGCCCGAGACGGCCATGAAGACAATCGTCGCGCCGAATTCGTGCCCCGCCATCACCCGAGCCATCTCGAGAACGGCGGCCACGCCCGAGGCGTCGTCGTCCGCCCCCGGGGCGGGACTGTCGGCGTCGAGGATATTCCGGACCCTGGAGTCATAGTGGCCGCTCACCACATAGATGCGGTCGCCTGACGCCGGCTGGGTCCCCGGGAGCGTCGCGACGATGTTCGTTATGTCCACCGGGCGGGGGATTCGCGGCGCCACCGGGTTCTGGGTGAAGGTGTCGACATCGACGGTCAGCCGGCCGCCGCTCTTCTCCGAAACCCTCTGGAATTCCGCCCTGATCCATGCGCCGGCGCCCCCAATGCCATCTCCGCTCGGCTGCGGATCCGACAGGGTGTGGCGGGTCCTGAAGCTGGAGAGGACGTAGATCGACCTTTGGATCCGCTCGGCCGAGATCTCGGAGACGATCCCCTGGATGTCGGGATCGGCTGGAAACTGGATCTGGGCGGCGCACATCCCGGGAAGGACGGCAAAAAGCGGAAACAGAGGGCGAAACCGCATGGGGCAGAATCAGCGCCTCGGGGCGGGGGTAGTCAAGTTGTACCCCACCAAGCCTTGACACTCTCGCCACATTCCGGCACTTCGGTCGCCTCTTAACGCTTTCACATCATGCAACCTACTTTTCGCCCACACCGCAAGAAGCGCGTCCGTCGGATCGGGTTTCGAGCCCGCATGGCCACCCGGGGTGGTCGCAAGGTGCTGGCCTCCCGCCGCCGGAAGGGTCGGAAACGGCTGACTGTCGTCTGAGCCATCGGCACCGGCCAAAGGCCGAGCCGCGCATATATAACCGGCGGCCCACCATGCGCTTCCTACACGAGCAGCATCTCCGCCGCCAGACCGAGATCCGGGCCGTCCGCGAGGAGGGACAGAGGCTCGATTGCCGCTCGTTCACCGCCTGGTGTCGCCTGCGTCCGGAGGACGCCGGCACCCAAGCCACCAGGAAGCCCCGGCTGGTGGTCGCCGCCTCGATCGCGGCCGTGGGTCCCTCCGTCCAGCGCAACCGCGCCAAGCGCCGTCTGCGTGAAATATTTCGCCTCCGCCAGGATCTTCTCCCCCCGGGATGCGATTTGCTGCTTGTGGCCCGGGCTGCGGTGAACGGCAGAGCCTTCGCCGAACTCGACAAAGTCTTTGTGGAAGCCTGCCATAGGATAACCCGACAAGCCCAAAGTCAGTGACCCGCACCTGGAAAAACCCCTTCGACTGGCCGGCCGCCGGCGTGTGCCTGCTCATCCGCATTTACCAGGCGACTGTGTCGCCCGCGCTGCCCTTGTTGTTTGGGGCCGCCAGCGGATGCCGTTTCGCGCCCACCTGTTCCCACTATGCGGCCGGCGCCGTGCGCGAGCACGGGGCGCTCGCCGGGCTCTGGCTCGCGGTCCGCCGCCTCGCCAGGTGCACTCCGCTCCATCCCGGCGGCATCGATCCGGTCCCTCCCCCAAGGCGCATGCGCTGCTCGAAAATTCCAGCGGCCTGATCCGGCCCCGTATCGCAACCCTCGCTCTCCCCCGTGGACAAAAAAGAACAATATGTGGGCATCGCCTTCGTGGTGGCCGCATTCCTCTGCTTCATCACGATCAACCGGAAGTACTCGCAGGACGTCCCCCAGCCCGCGGAAGTCCGCCAGGAGGTCGCCCGCCAGACCGCCTCGGCGGGGTCGGCCGTTTCCGGAGGCCCCGAGGCATCGTTTTCCTCGGCCACCCAGGATCGGCCCGGTGCGGCGGTGGCCACGCTTGAGAATGACTACATCCAGGTCCATTTCACGGACTTCGGCGGCGCCATCCGGAATGTCGCGCTGAAGAAATACCCGTCGGTCCTGGGATCCACGTCCCCCTACCTGTTCAACGAGCTGCACGACGAGCCGATGCTCGGATTCGTGAACTACCCCGGGCTCGGGCACGACACCCGCTATACGGTGGTGTCGCAGTCGCAGGACAGCATCACCTACCGGGCGGTGGTCGACGGGACGCTTGAGGTCACAAGGACGTACACCCTCCCGCCCAGCAAGGGCCCGGGGACCGATCCCTACCAGCTCAGGAGCGAGACGACCTTCCGCAACTTGGGAGCCAGGGCCGCCGCCCCCGTGCGGGTGGCCCTCTCGCTGGGCACGACGGCCCCGGTCAACGCCAAGGACTTCGGCACGCAGCTGGCGACGGGATATTCGACCGGGAGCGACCAGGCCTTTGTCCTGCGGGGCGAGCTGGAGAGCAGGAACGGCTTCCTGGGAATGGGCGCCCGGGACGCGAAACCCTTCATCGAGAGCTCCGGCCCGATCGCCTGGGCGGCGGTCAAGAACCAGTTCTTCTCGGCGATACTCACCCCGGACGCCCCGGCCGGCGGACTCGTCACGCGGCGGGTGAAGCTGCTCACCCTCCTTCCCGACACGGATCGCAACGCCTACGGCGTCACGGGCACCGCCCAGTTCGACCTCCCCGCCCTGGAGCCCAAGGCCCAGGCGAGCCTCGGATGCGAGCTGTACGTGGGACCGAACGAATACCGGCGGCTGGCCAACGACGCGGTTTTCAAGGCCGACCAGGACAAGGTCATGCAGTTCGGCTTCTTCAAGTTCTTCAGCGAGCTCCTGCTCACGCTCATGGTCTGGATCCGCGGCTTCGTCCCCAACTGGGGCGTGGCGATCATCCTGACGACGCTCACCCTGAAGACGGTCTGCCTGCCCCTGACTCTGGTGGCCTCCCGCTCCGCGAAGCGAATGCAGAAGGTCCAGCCGCACATGCAGGCCCTCAAGGAGAAGTACAAGGACAACCCCGCAAAACTCCAGGCCGCGCAGGTCGAGCTCTTCAAGAAGCACAAGGTGAACCCGCTGGGCGGCTGCATCCCGATGCTGCTGCCGATGCCCTTCTTCTTCGGCTTCTTCAGACTGCTTCCCAACGCCGCGGAGCTGCGGTTTGCCCCCTTTCTCTGGGCGCACGACCTTTCGGCACCGGACACGGTCGGGTACATCCACGGATTTCCGATCAATGTGCTGCCGCTCATCTTCGTGGCCGCGAACTTCGCGCAGATGATGGTCATGCCCCAACCCACCGTGGACAACGCGCAGGCGAAGATGATGAAGTTCATGCCGCTGATGCTCCTGTGGCTCTATTACAGCTTTTCCTGCGCCCTTTCCCTCTATTCGACGGTGAACGCCCTGTTCACCATAGGGCAGCAGCTCGTCGTCAACCGGATGAAGGATCCGGAAATGAATTTGCCCGAAGCCGCCCCGGCGGGTAAGTCATCCCCAGGCAGGCCGATGAAGAACGTCACCCCGGGCAGGAGAAAACACTAGGAGACCCCACCATGGCAGGTCACAACAAATGGGCCAAGGTCAAGCGGGCCAAGGCCGTCACAGATCTGCGGCGCGGCAAGATCTTCAGCCGCCTCGCCCGGGACATCGCCATGGTCGCCAAGGCGGGCGGCGGCGACCCGGCCATGAACGCCCGGCTGAGGACCGTCCTGCTCACAGCCCGGGAGGCGAACATGCCCACCGAGAACATCGAACGGGCGATCAAGAAGGGGACCGGGGAGCTGCCCGGCGTGGTGTTCGAGGAGGCGGTCTACGAGGGTTACGGCCCGGGCGGAGTCGCGGTCATCGTGAAGGTGACGACCGACAACAAGGGCCGCACCGCCCCCGAGGTGCGCAGCGTGTTCACCAAGTTTGGGGGCAACCTCGCCGGAGCCGGAGCCGTGGCGTTCCAATTCCTACACGCCGGCCAGTTTCTGGTACCCAAGGGGCAGACCACGGAGGACGCCCTCATGGAGGTTGCGCTGGAGGCCGGCGCCGACGACGTGCTCACCACGGAGGAGGGCTTCGAGGTTCGGTGCAACATCCATGTCTTCGACAAGGTTTCCCACGCGCTTGAGCACAAGGGGATAAAGCCCGCAAGCGCCGAGATAGCCTACATCCCCACGACCACCATCCCCGTGACGGATGTCGGCGCGGCGCGGACGCTGCAGAGGCTGCACGACGCCCTGGAGGACCTTGAGGATGTGCAGCAGGTCTTTTCAAACGAAGAGATGAGCGACGAGGTCGCCGCGGCGGCCCAGGAAGCGTCATAACGCGCCCGTACCCTTGCCAGCGCGGTCCCGGAGTGGTTGGCTCCCAGGCAGCATGACCGACGACAGCGAACAGGCGGCGGGATCCGCGCCGGGCGCCCCCGCGCCCGGCGGCGTCGGCATTGTGCGGCCCAGGGACTTTGTCCACCCGCACGCCTTTCAGTTCAAGAGCGGCCAGCAGCTGCCCGGCTTCGTGCTTCGGTACGAGACCTACGGGGCCCTCAACACAACCCGGGACAACGCCGTGCTGATCTTCCACGCCCTGAGCGGCGACCACCACTGCGCCGGATGGCATTCGCCCGAGGACCGCAAGCCGGGGTGGTGGGACAACCTGATCGGGCCCGGCAAGGCGGTGGACACCGGCCGGTTCTTCGTCATCTGCGCGAACGTGCTCGGCGGCTGCCAGGGATCCACCGGCCCCTCGTCCGTGGATCCTGCGACCGGGCGGCCGTACGGCGTCACTTTTCCCTTCGTCACGATCCTCGACATGGTGAGGGCCCAGAAGCTGCTCCTCGACCACCTGGGCGTGGCCGAATTGCACGCGGTGATCGGCGGCTCCATGGGCGGGATGACCGCCATGCTCTTCGCCATTGAGTTTCCCGGTTTCGTCCGGCGGGTGGTCGCCATGGCCACGACCGCGCGGGAGAGCGCGCAGGCGATAGCGTTCAATGAAATCGGCAGGCAGGCGATCATGCAGGATCCCGCGTGGAACAACGGCGTCTACCCGGCGGACGGGGGTCCCCGGGTGGGCCTGGCGATCGCCCGGATGATGGCCCACATCACCTACCTGAGCGACGCATCGATGGACCGGAAGTTCGGCCGCAAGAAGAAGGAGACCGCCGCGGGCGACGGCTACACCTTCGACGTCCAGTTCGAGGTGGAGAGCTACCTGCGCCACCAGGGCGCGAGCTTCATCAACCGGTTCGACGCCAACTCCTACCTGTACATCACCCGCGCCCTGGACCAGTTCGACCTCGCGCAGGCCTACGGCTCCCTTGAGAAGGCCTACGCCCCCGTCCAGGCAGAGACGCTCATCCTCGGCTTCACGAGCGACTGGCTGTTTCCGCCCGAGCAGAACAGGGCCATCGCGCTCGCCCTGCTGCGCGGCGGAAAGCGCGCCAGCTACGCCGAGCTCGCGACCGACCTCGGCCACGACTCCTTCCTGCTGGAGAGCGAGCAGCTCTACGGGCTCGTGCGCGGATTCCTCGAGCGCGAGCGACATGAGTTCGATTTTGCGATCTGAGCGCCCCGCCATGAACAAGCACGTCGATAAGCGCACGGTGGACATGCAGGTGATCGGCGGCTGGGTCGAGGGCGACTCAAGGGTGCTCGACCTGGGCTGTGGAGCCGGGGCGCTGCTCGACTACCTGTCGCAGACCAAGCGGATATCCGGCGTGGGTGTCGACATGGACCCCGCCAAGATCGCCGCCTGCGTGCGCCGGGGCGTGGTCGCCTACCAGGGCGACATGACGGCGTTCATGCGCTCGTTCTCCGAGGGGCACTTCGACCGCATCATCTGCTCCCGCACCGTGCATGAGCTCAGCGACCCGGCCGAGGTCATTCTCGAGGCCCTCCGGGCCGGCCGCACCCTGACCGTGGGCTTCGTCAACCACGGCTTCTGGCGCAACCGCCTCGATTCCCTTTTCCGGGGCCGGAAGGTCCGGAACGTGGTCTATCCGACGGCATGGTTCGAGAGCCGGCCGGCAAACCCGGTCACGATCGCCGACTTCGAGGATTTCTGCGCAGCCAAGTCGATCCGTGTCGCCCACCGCGTGTTCCTGCGCGGCGACTGGAAGACGTCATGCCGTTTTCGTCCCAACCTGTTCGCAGGGTATGCGCTGTATGACTTGGAAAAGGGTCAGGCTGTTACCTGTTAAATCGGCGGCCGATTTAACAGGTAACACCCTGCTAGCCTTCGCGCCTCGATCCGGCACACGCAGTTCGCCCCGTCGGCCGTGGCCAGCCACCGCGGCTTGAGCGCCGCGAACTCCCGGTCGATGGCGCGCCGCAGGCCTCCCACCTCGATCAGCACGTATCCGCCCGGCGTGAGGCGGCCCTCCGCCTGCCGGAGGAGCTTGCGTATGATCTTCAACCCGTCGGGGCCCCCGTCGAGCGCCATTCGGGGTTCCCTTTTGAACTCAGGGGGCAGGCGGTCAACCCTGGCCGTCGGCTCGTACGGAGGGTTGCTGAGGATGATGTCGTAGTCGGCGCGGGGGACGGCGTCGAAGACATCGCTTTGAAAAAGCCTCACCCGGCGGCGCACCGCGTGCCTTCGCACGTTGATCGCGGCGACGGCCAGCGCCTCCCCGGACAGATCGACAGCGTCCACCCT
>Ga0302319_10012243_pt1 | contig 16188 bp, 16 predicted proteins | sample Bog_T0_2_FD_203319 | JGI IMG/M metagenome (GOLD analysis project Ga0302319, IMG submission 203319) | Peat permafrost microbial communities from Stordalen Mire near Abisko, Sweden - Bog_T0_2 | ecosystem: Environmental > Terrestrial > Soil > Wetlands > Peat | place: Sweden: Abisko, Stordalen Mire...
GCGATTCTGATTCATACCGCGGGTAACCCGGAACCCATCGCCGAGTTATCGGTCAACTGCCTGCAACCGATTCCGTTGCTCGATGACCGGCAGTTGCTGGTCTGGACCAAGCGCCGCGCCGGCACGACACAACGGCGCTCCTTTCGGACCACCGACCCGTTCGAGCCGCCCGCACTTGTCAGCGATCTCATCGATTGGACGCGACGCATACGACCGCACGCGGCCAAGGCGGCGCGCGACCGGCTGCTGTTGTTTAAAAGCATGGAAGGCGTCGGCGCCTGGTCGAGCGCCACGGCGAAGAGCGCCCTTCGGAACGGCTGGCTGCAGCGGCATGGCTTACCGCACTTTTCGCTGGCGTCGATCAGGCCGAGCGTCTTGACCGCGTTCTACCGGGCGTCCGGCGATTTGCAACAGGTCAAGGCCGTCGCTAACCATCAGCAGATTGGCACAACCGTCCGTTATGTGGAGGGGCCGGAGGTCGAGGCACAGCATCGCGGCCGTATTGTCGCACTGCAGAGCGCGTTCCTGGGTCATATCAGTGGACCACGTCCAGAAGCGCGCCCCTCGGATGGACCCGTCACGCCCACTCCGCGGCCGTTTCTATCGCCGGCTCCCGTCGGTCACGCCGTCTCGATGTTCGGTTTTGATTGCAAGGATCCTCTCGCAGGCGTGGCGCCCGAGTCCCGGCGCGGCGAGCTTTGCAACAACTATCTCGGTTGCTTCACGTGTCCGAACGCGATCATTGCCGCGGATCCCGCCTCGCTCGCGCGATTGCTGCAAGCACGCGATCATCTGCGTGGGGCTGCCGCGACGGTTCATCCGGTGCGCTGGGAAGCCCTCTACGCACCGCAGTTGCGCATTCTCGAGGAGGATATCCTGACGCGCTTTGCCGACACGGAACTCGGTGCGGCGGCGAGGCTGCAGACCACTCTGCCTCCCCTACCGGATTTGCGGTGAGCGCCGCATCCGCGCCGTCTCGTGCAATCGTTCCCGTCGAAGTCGGCGGGAAAGCCTTGGTGCGGGATTGGTTCCTACGTAATTCGACATGGCATGACGATGTATGGATTCTCACCCCCACCAACGCGCTGGAACACGACCGACCCGTACGCATTGGTTGGTCCTTCGCACTGCCAAGCGGGCGTCGCTTTACCGATCCGTCATTCGCCCGCTTACTGGAGTCCTCGCGGACTCTCATCGCGTTGATCCGAACGCGCTGCCTGAGCACAGGTCTCGCGCAGCGAGCAACGACCGTATTCGGCTATTTCCACTACCTCCGCGGATTGGTGCGCTGGATGGAGCCCGAAGGATTCTCGCGATTCGCGGACCTCGACGCGAGCGCACTGCGGCGATTTCAGCTCTCAATCGAGCGACGGACCAATCAACAGGGTGCCCGCCTGGCGCGCACGACGGTACAAAAGTACCTGGATTTGCTCGTGTACATGTATCGATATCGTCTCGATATCGGTGACGGCCTGACGGTAGACCCTTGCGCAGGACAGAGCTCCGGAGCGGTCGCCGGCGTGACGGATTCCAACCGGGGAGCTTGGCCTTACACCCCCGATGCGATCGCGGTTCCACTGGTCCAAGGCGCGATCGAGTTTCTCTCACGATGCGCCGTAGACCTGCTGCGCGCCCGCGAGATGTATGCCAATGAGATCGAGACCCAGCGGCACCGCTGCCGCACCGCTGAGGTGTGGCGCAAGGCGGCCATAAGAGTGCTCCAACGAGTCACTCTCGATACGCCCAAGGGCCCGCACACGATTGAGTCCGGCGCCGATCTCTCCGAGCTACTGGATGTGCTTTATACCGCGTGCTTCATCGTGATCTCCTACTTGGTCGGGCCCCGGGCCAGCGAGATTCTCCAGCTTCACACTGGCTGTTTGCAGCCATTTGGCGCCGATGATTCGCCCGGCGACACGCCCGTCGCCATGATCGTCGGCGCGATCTTCAAGCGCGAGGCGGCCTATCATGGCCGGCATCACCAGTGGGTGGCGCCGCCACCGGCGGCGCATGCAATCACCGTGCTCGAGGCACTGTCGGCTCCGCATCGTGCCCGTTCCGGCCGCCGCGAGCTCTGGTTGCGGAGTGGTGGCGGTCACCGATTTGGTGCTACGGAGTGGCAACACACGTGCTCTGGCGCCCTGCGGGTCATGAGCACTGGGCAGATGAGCCTGCTCCTTCGACGCTGCAGTACATGGTTCGATTTGCCGCTCCACGATGGCAAGCTCTGGCGACTGTCGACCCACCAGGGCCGTAAGACATTCGTTCGCTTTGCGGCCCTTCGGGATCGTTCTGCGTTGTTCGCGCTGGCGCAGCACTTAGGTCATCGTGAACGCGGGATTACAGATCGCGGCTACTCGGGAACGGACTACCGGCTAAATCTTGAGATCGATGCGGCAATTCTCGAACAGTCGGTGTCCGCCTGGGAACACATGCTGAGCTTGCCACGCTTGGGCGGCCGAGCGGGTGAGGAGATTCTCGCCAAGCGACCCCGTTTCCGCGGCGCGCGGATGAAGCAAGGAATCGCGCAGTACGCGCGAATGCTGGTCGAGTCGGGCCTGACATTGGGCGTATGCGACTGGGGTTTCTGTGTCTATCGTCAGGAACATAGTGCCTGCCTCGGGAGCGCCACCGCGCCCAACCCGCTGCGCCGCGAGCCTTCCACTTGCGCGCGCTGCAAGAACTTCGCCGTGTCGACACCGCATCGATCCTATTGGCTCGAGCAGGCGCGGCGCAACGAGGCACTGCTTAACGAGCCGGCGCTGCCGACGCAAACGTTGAAGATTGCCCGGGCACGACTGCAAGAGGCCCTTACGATGGTTCGCTCGATCGACGCAAATCCGGGCGGCACGCATGTCGGCCGCTGACCAACTCAAACAGGCTTTGGTCACACTTATGGCATCTTCGCCCGGCAGACCGGGCCGGGTGACCGTCAGTGCGTTGTGCGAGTTGGCAAAAGTCTCCAGAAACTCGCTATACCGATACCACCCGGGTGTGCTGCAAGAGCTTCGCAAACATCAAAGAGCGAGCGACCGGCGCACCGCGGCGGCGCGCTCACATGATTCGGTCTACCCGCAACATGAGGAACTCGTGTCCTTGCGTCTTCAAATCCCTAAGCTCGTCGCTTTGGTCGATCATTATTACTCCGCGTACCGGGAGGCGCAGGCGCTTCTCACTCGACGGGAACAAGAACTCGCGGAACTGCGACAGCGACTAGATTCCAAACCGATCAGACTTGTCCAGCGATGAAGGTCCCCAAAGTGCCCACAGAGGTCTTCCGTGATCGTCAGGTATCGGGCATACAAAACTAGCTTCTCTGCTTCACCAGCGCGTCGCGCGCTCCCTTGAGCTGTTTCCAATTCGGCGCGTATTTGAGCGCCTCGTCGTATTTCGCGAGTGCGTCCTCCTTTTTACCCTGCATCACGAGCACATCGCCCCAGGCTTTGAGAGGGTCGGCCCAGCGCGGGCCGCGTTTGTTAGCCTCTCTCTGCTTGGCTTCAGCACCGGCAAGATCCCCATGTTTGGCGAGCGCGATACCCCATGAGTAGTAGCCGCCAGGTAGGTGCGGCGCGAGCGTAACGGACTTGGCGTACCACTCTTGGGCACCCTTCCAGTCGCCGCGACCATCAAGTACATCGCCGTAGAAGCGGTAGCAATCCACATACGAGCCGCCGCCTTTCAGAATTAAATCCGCTCTATCAGGGTGCCCAGCCGCCTCTTCCATAGGAATAATTTCGCAATTTTGGCCCGGGTACGCCCAAACGACCGCCGGATTCGAATATAGAGAGAGGAAAGCTTCACCCTCCTGGGAGGCTTGCGTAAAGTTACCCTTCTCGTTGGCTATTTGCGCGAGGGCAAAGTGAAGTCCGGCGGTCGTGGTGGGGTCTTCGGGATCCGGTTTTACGGTGCTGGTAGCGAATTCAGCACTGGCTACGTCGTGTAGGGCAATCTCGACACTCGCAATCGTGGGACCGAGAACGTAAGACCATATCCCTTCGCCTTTTGTCCCAGCAGCCTCTGATCGAATAGCCTTAAGGAAGGCGTTGTAGTTGTAAGTGTTGCCATCAAAGGAGCCATAAGTGATTTCGGGCGCGCGGCCTGGTCTTCCTCCTGCGAATTTGATTAAGTTCTGAGCCGTGGTGTAAGTACCTTCCTCGTCTCCTAGGAGGTTTTGGATGTTCATGAGATTGTCGTAGCTGTGCCAGTAATCCGGCTGCTGAGCAATCGCTCTTCGAACGAGTTCAAGCGCCACTGGTCCGTCACCGTGGCTCATCGCGGACGCCTCTGCCCAAGCGTTCAATATTATTGCGGCTTGCTCTGAAGGCAATGCCGATCCGACGGCGACCTCGCTAAATGCTATGGTTTCCGCAAATCGATGCGAGTCCAGGAGGTATATCGCCCATAGAGCGGGTTGAGATCGTGAGTAAATGTACTCAGCCGCTTCAATCGCAAGCTTATCAGTTTGGCCCTCCGCGTCGCTGAATGACTTCGGCGTGAGCCCATCGCCGCGGATCGTAAGCTGGAGAGCATCATGTTTCACCGGTATGAGATCCCCGCCAATGTGGATATCGTGACCGAATCGTGCCTTTAACAGTTGAGACAACTCGCTAGGCGATAATCCCGTCTCCGGTACAGTGAGCTTGATCTCTTTCGCCCAAGCGTTCGAAAGACTCGGCTTTTGCGTCGTACTGCGCGTCGCCTCTTGTATCTTGGTTAGCTCATCGAGTACTGCGTTGGCAACCACGGTTCCAGTCAAGCCTCGATCGAAAAGACTCTGGGCCACCTCGAACGGCTCGATGAGGACGCTTCGTGTCGTGACAGCGTCATGGATGAGTACGAAGGCTCCCAGCCCGACAACAATTGCGACTAGCACCAGGAACAGTTGAAAACCGACTCGCAATCGCAGGCCCAATCGACGGAGGTCGATTTCTCGCGCCTGTCCCTTAAGTAGGTGCAGCCGCTGCGCATGCTCCGCTTCGAGATGTCGGCGCTGGACTCTCAGGAGGGCCGATTGATCTGTCAAGAACTCCGCGGTCTTGCGTGCCACCTCCGGGTCGTTCGCCGAGAGCCTGGCAGCTACGGCGGACGCGAACGCCTCGGCCCGCGCGTGCGACTCCGGCGCCTCTGACTCAGGCTTTTCTTCCTCGCCGCCGAGCGCTCCCTCGAGCAACCCTTCCGCCATCGTGAACTCCCGGTCCGCGCGGGTACCGTTTCATGAGCATTGTAAGGGCCGACCCCAAAGTCGGTGAGATTCTGTCATAGCCGTTGTCTTACCGAGGTTACACGCCTTCAGCTCGCCAACGGTATTAGAAGATTTTCCGGTCGCCGACGATTGGCGTGTGGCGGCAAACGGGTCGCGGGTCCGCCACAGGATTGTGTTGAGTCGCTACTTGCCCAGCTCGTAATCACCCTCGACCTCGCAGCTCACGCCTTCGCCGGCAGACTTGCAGCTGAAGGTGCCCTTGCCATTGATGCCCTTTAGCTTGCCGGTGCCCTGAGCAAAGGTGAACGTGCCCTTCGGGCCCGACTGTTGGTTGTCCTTACTCATACCGCTGCCCTGATACGGCAGGGCTACCTTGTCGCCGCTCTGCATTGTGAGCTCGTGCACTCCACGGACGTGAAACTTGTTGCCCGAGGCCTCAATCATCTCTGTTGCCACGCTGTCCTTTGTCTTGTCGCCGCCGATGACTAATGGATTGGACCAGCCGCACTTGGACGCCTCGACTCCTAAACTGTGATCCGGACGATCCCCGGCGGGCAGCAAGGCCTGCGGATCGGGTTTTCCGCACTCACACGTGGCGGTGAAATGGTCGGCGGCCGCAACGCCCGACCAAAGACAGGCCGCGCTGGCCAAAGACAATAGCAAGTTACGCATACTTTCCTCCCCTTGTTGTGTTCGTTAGCGGTGCGTCTGGACACCAGCTTACCCCATGTGAAGAACGGCCGCTTTCTGGTAGGCACTTTCTTGGACCCAATGTCGCTTGTTGGCCGAAAATGTAAGTCAGGTCTGGCGTGGAGAGTATGCGGACTGAGATTTCACAGCATTCCACGTTCTGCAAACGAGACTGTTTCTCCACCGGCGACGATGACGTGATCAAGCACGGCGATATCGACCAGCGCCAACGCTTCTTTGAGCCTGTGCGTAATGAGTTCGTCCGCTTGGCTCGGTTCGGGCGAACCCGATGGATGCGGATGAGCCAGCACCAAAGCAGCGGCGTTACGAGCAAGGGCCAGCTTCACCACCTCCCGGGGATGTACGCTGGCTCCATTGATCGTGCCGCGAAACAGTTCCACGTAGTCGATGAGTCGATGGCGCGTATCGAGCAGTAGTACTGCAAAGATTTCGTGTTCGAGGGTGCCCAGCTTGACCGCGAGAAATTCTCGCACTGCGCGAGGTGAGCTCATGGCGGTCCCGCGGTGGACGCGGCGGGTCATCGCGCGTCGCGCGGCTGCAATGATCTCGGCGGTAGTCGCAGCTCGCAATTCGTCGTAGTCGCCGCGGACGAGGAGCCGGTCCCTCGCTTCCAACTCCTCAGCGACACTGCCGAATTCCAGGATGTCAGTTTCTCGCATCGACCCGGGCAGCGGCAGCCGGCACTGTGCGGGCGCGCTCATCGGGCCAGCCCTGCGTTGAGCCAGCTCCATAGCTTACCGCCGGTGACACGAAACTCGGGTGGTGACACTGCGATGCAACATAACGGGTGATTGTGCGCAATGATGACAGCGGCGGAATTGCGCTGCAAAGCGAGCTTCACGATCTCGCGGGGATGAACGCTGGCGCCATCGATGGTGCCGCGAAACAATTCCTGGAATTGAATCAAGCGATGGCGCTTGTCGAGATACAAACAGCAGAACACTTCGTGTTCCAGATCGCGCAATTGCGAGCAAAGAAAATCCCGGGTCGCCCGAGGACTGGCGAGCGACGGTCCGGCGCGCAACGTCTCCGACAGTTGCCTCTTGGCGATCTCGACCGCTGCCTGTAATTCCGCGAAGCGGACCAAACCGAGTCCGCGTTCGGCACAAAATCGCTGCCGATCGGCGGCAATCAGCTTGCGCAGGGAATCAAAGTTCTTGAGGACGCGGCGCGCGACATCGAGCGCGGAAAAACCGCGCGTGCCGGTGCGCAGGAGGATGGCCAGAAGTTCTGCGTCGGAAAGCGCCGCAGCGCCTTTCTCGAGCAGTTTTTCGCGCGGCCGCTCGTCGGTGGGCCAATCTCGAATTGACATGCAGACGAGAATGACCGGACTCGTCGCATCCCTCCAGCTGCATTTCCTGCACGTGCAGGCAGATTGACGAGCGGATTATTCTAGCTGTGTCCGGAACTGCCGAAACCGCCGTCGCCACGAACCGTCGCCGAGAAGTCCTCCACGATCTCGAATTCGACCCGGGCTACGGGCACGAACACCATTTGCGCGATGCGGTCACCCGGATTGATGACGAACGGCGCCGCGCTGCGATTCCACAGCGACACCATCAACGGGCCTTGATAATCGGAGTCGATGAGCCCGACCAGATTGCCGAGCACGATGCCGCTCTTGTGGCCGAGTCCGGAACGGGGCAGCAACACGGCCGCGAGATCCGGGTCAGCGATGTAGATCGAAATGCCCGTCGGAATGAGTTCCGCCGCGCCGGGTTCGAGGGTCAGCCGTGCGTCGATGCAGGCGCGGAGGTCCATGCCGGCGGAGCCCGCCGTTGCGTGCTGCGGCAACGGGAATTCTCGTCCGACGCGCGGATCCAAGATCCGCAGCTTGATGGCGGGGCGCGTGCTCAACGGCGTGCGCGACGCGAGCGGACGCGGTCGCGCGGCAGCGCCGCGGTCCGGCGCTTGCGCGAGACGCGCCGCGGACTGCCGTCGGGCGGCGGCAACCGGCTCGCGATGAGGGCAATGAGTTGCCGCGCAACCTCGATTTTCGGCCCGCGAGCGATCTCTACCTGGCCGCCGGGCCAGATGACCGTGAGCGCATTGTCGTCGCAGTCGAATGCCATGCCGTCGCCGACGTGATTTGCGGCGATCATGTCGAGTTTTTTCCGCTTCAACTTGCTGCGCGCGTTGTCTTCGACATCGTTGGTCTCCGCCGCAAATCCGACCACGAACGGCCGCTTGGCCATGTCCGCAACCGACTTGACGATGTCGGGCGCGGGCTCGAGATCCAGTTTGACGCCGGTACCCTGCTTTTTGATCTTTTGCTTGGCCACCGTCACCGGTTGAAAATCGGCCACCGCTGCAGCCGCGATGAACACGTCGGCATCCGCGAGTTGCCGGTGGACCGCGGCATACATGTCGCGCGCGCTTTCCACGTTGATTCGCGTGATGCCCGCCGGTGTCGGCAATTGCACGGGTCCGGCGACGACGGTGACGTGTGCGCCGGCTTCGCGCGCAGCCGCCGCCACCGCGAATCCCATTTTCCCGGAGCTGCGGTTGGTGAGATAGCGGACCGGATCGAGGCGTTCGCGGGTCGGACCGGCCGTGATCAGAATGTTGAGTCCCGACAGCAAGCCTGCATTGGCCGGCGGCTCGAGCAGGCTCTCGGCGAGCTTCAGCGGCTCCCACATCCGGCCTTCGCCGACCTCGCCGCAGGCCTGATTGCCAGATGCGGGTCCCAACAGCCGAATGCCGCGGGAAACCAATATTTCGATGTTGGCCTGCGTGGCCTTGTTGGCCCACATGACCCGATTCATGGCGGGTGCGAGAACGATCGGCGCTTCGGTGGCGAGGCACAAGGTGGCCAGCAAATCGTCCGCCCGCCCGGCGGCGAGCCGTGCAATGAAGTCCGCGCTCGCCGGTGCGATGAGCACCACTTGTGCCCAGCGCGCGAGTTCAATGTGGCCCATGGCCGCTTCGGCCGCGTCATCCCACAGGTCGCTGCGGGTGGGTCGACCCGACACCGCTTGAAAACTCATCGGCGAAACGAAGCGTTGCGCCGCGGCCGTCATCACCACCTGGACGTCCGCGCCGCGTTCCATCAGTCGACGCACCAGATCCGGACTCTTATATGCCGCGATACCGCCCGTGACGCCCAACAGGATTCGAGTCTTCGGCGTCAATGGATTCCCTTGAGCTCTTTGAAGCGGCTGATGTCGCTTTCGAACGATTTGGACATCGTCACCTCTTCGCCGCGCTTCTCTTTCAAATTCTGCTCCTGCGTGCGTATATCGTTGCCGACGCGCACCAGATCGTCGGCGACCTGGTCGGGCATGGGCGGCGCGTTGGGATCATTGTTATAGGGTTTGTAGTGCATGACCAACAAGCGCAATTTGCGCATCTTGCCGTTCAGCACTTCGAGAAATTGCGACGTTACTTTGATCTGATCGGAGATCAGGGTCACCCGCTGATCGCGCAGCCGTTCGATCTCTTGAACGGACGCATAAGTACTCAAAAGGTTCCTGTCGCGGTTCTTGCTCTGTTCGGCATCGATCCGTTTCTGGTCCTCGGCGGCGACCTGCTCGGGACTTTTCTGGGCGTCGAGCTTGTTGATTTCGACGCCTTGTGAATTGATGACGTGTTGTTCTTGCGAGGCGTACTCCGGGGGAATTCGATCCCCGTAGTGCGTAACCCCTTGTTCGTCAACCCATTTATACAAGGTGCGGCCGGCGCCCCAGGACGCCGTGCCCGACGCCGCCAACAGCGCGAGGGCACAGAGCATGCCAGCAACTTTACTCAAGTACACATCCGTTATGACAAACAGCCGCCATTGTGAGCGGTGGGCCAGGCGTTTTCTAGGGCCTGTGCCTCAATCTGCGAGGCCATAGCGTTCCCGGTAGGCTTGCATGCGCTTGAGGTCGTGGTCGCGGCCCTTAAGCGAAGCATGCTGCATCAGGTCGGCCAGATTCACCACCGCGATCACCGGTATTCCATACTGCACGCGCACTTCTTGGACAGCCGACAAGCGGCTGTTGGGGGCACACTCCTGGCGATCCAGTGCCAGCAGCACGCCGGCCGGGCGGGCCCCGGCGCCTTTGATGATGTCGATGGATTCGCGGATCGCGGTGCCCGCCGTGATCACGTCATCGACGATCAGCACGGCCCCGCGCAGCGGCGCGCCGACGATGGCGCCGCCTTCGCCGTGGTCCTTGGTTTCCTTGCGGTTGTATGCAAACGGCAGATCGCGCCCGGCATGTTCCGCCAGAGCCGCCGCCGTAATCGTGGCCAGCGGAATGCCTTTGTATGCAGGACCGAACAGCATGTCGAACTCAAGATCGGCGGCCGTGATCGCGGCTGCGTAGGCGCGTCCCACCGCGCCGATGGCCGCGCCGCTGCTGAACAGCCCGGCATTGAAAAAGTACGGACTGTCGCGTCCCGATTTCAATCTGAAGCTGCCGAATTTCAACACGCCGAGTCGCGCGCACAGATCGATGAAATCACTTTGATATGCCAAGGTCATGGGGGCTGATATTATCGCGCGGGATGCACACCGTCATGTTTCGAGCTATCGCGTTTGCCTGAAGCGGTGAAGCCCACTCTGCGGCAAGCGCTTGGCGATAAGCGCATGATGGCCGTCCTCCTCATGAGTTTCGCGTCCGGGTTGCCGTTCAACCTCACCGGATTCACGATTCAGGCGTGGCTGGCCTCGACCGGCCTCAGCATCAAAACCATCGGCATTTTTTCGTTGGTGGCGCTGCCGCTCAACTTCAAGTTCCTGTGGGCGCCGTTGCTCGATCGCTACTTGCCGCCGTTCTTGGGCCGCCGCCGCGGGTGGATCGTGATCTTTCAGGCGAGCCTCGCGCTTTGCATCGCGGTGATGGGTTTCTGCTCGCCTACCCAGGAGCTCTACGTGCTGGGCGGCGTCACCTTGTTCCTGGCGTTTCTGTCGGCGTCGCAGGACATCGTGATCGACGCCTATCGCGTCGACATCATCCCAGCGAGCGAGCGGGCGCTCGCCGCCGCCGCGAGCGCGTTCGGCTACCGGACGGCGGCGATGCTCGCCGGTGCGGCGCTGGTGTACATCGCGGCGAGCGTCGGCTGGCGGATCGCCTTTTTGTCGGTCGCCTGCCTCATGGCAGCCACCATTCTGGCGACGGTCCGGTCTCCGGAACCGCTCGAGCCGGGACATCCGCCGCGCACCTTGGCCGCCGCGGTCTGGCATCCATTGCGCGCCTTGCTGCAGCAAAAGGGCATGTGGGGCTTCCTCGTGTTGGTGCTGCTCTACAAAGTGGGCGACGCGTTGGCGCTCAGCCTATACAGCACGTTCATGATCAAAGGTGTCGGCTTTTCGCTGCACGAGTTGAGCATCGCCGGCAAATTGAACATGACCATCTCCACCATGATCGGCGTCGCCTTCGGCGGCTGGGTCTACATTCGATGGGGGATCTTTCGCTCGCTGCTGGTGTTTGGGATCGGTCAGGCGCTGACCAACTTGCTCTACATGTGGCTGGCGCTCGCGGGTAAAAAAGTCTGGCTGCTGGTGCTTGCGACGGCGCTCGACACCGGGGTCGGCGGCATGGGCCAGGCCGCGTTCGTCGCGTTCCTGATGTCGTTGTGCTCAACTGATTTCAGCGCCACGCAATACGCACTGCTGTCCGCGCTCGCGACCTTGCCGCGGAACGTGACGGGTGCGATCGCCGGCGAACTCGTTCCGTTAATCGGCTGGCCGCGATTTTTCGTGGTCACCTGCCTGGTGGCAGTGCCCGGATTGATTCTGCTGGTGATTTTGCGCAGGCCGCTGAATGAGCTCGGCGCGCGCGAGGCTGCGAAAGCGTAAGACCCGCGGAAAGTCAGCGGCGCATCGAGCGATCGTGCGGAGACGACCATGCCGTGCGGGTGTTGTCCTCGAACTCGCGATCCAAGTCCTCGGCTTCAACATCGACTGCGCCCGACCAATCTTCCGGCGCATCCGCGGCGTCGATTTGCTCGTCGAGCAACTGTTCATTCCAGGAGTCGAAATCGATTTCGGCCACAGTGCCGTCGAAATATTGAATTTCAATTGTTTGATCTTGGTCGTCAATTGCGACCACTTCAAAGAGCTCGTTGGTACCGCCTCGATACCATTGCCCAACGACCGGCCTGATAGCGTTCATCACTGCCTCCGTCTGCTATGCTCAACCATTCAACTCCCAATGAGTCATTCGCGCAATATGTAATTTTTGCGCGCAGCAACATCGCAGTGACCGAACAGCTCGTTAAGTTCTTCCTGGTATTTTTCGTCGTGGTCGATCCCATTTCGCTGATCCCGTTATTTGCAGGACTTACGCAGGGCGCGAGCAGCCGCTACAAGAAAAATATGGCCGCCAAAGCGACCGCGATCGCGCTCGTCATCTGCGTACTGTTTGCACTAGTCGGCGCGCGATTTCTGGAGATCATGGGGATTTCCCTTAACGCATTCCGGATCGCCGGCGGGACGCTGCTGTTTCTGATCGCGCTCGACATGGTGTTCGCGCGCCCGTCCGGCACGCGCTCGACCAGCTCGGAACGCGAAGAGGCCAAGAAGCGCGAGGATATTTCGGTATTTCCGCTGGCGTTTCCCTTCATTGCCGGGCCGGGTGCGCTCGCGACGATCTTATTGACCGCGGGCGAAGTCGCAAGCAACGCGCTGCTGTTCGCCGGCTTCCTGGGTGTCGTCGCGTTGGTGCTGATCACGTGCTGGGTGTTGATGCTCGCCACATCGCGCTTGATGAAAGTGCTCGGCGTCACCGGCGCCAACGTCACCAGCCGCTTATCCGGCGTGATCCTCGCGGCGCTCGCCGTGCAATTCATCATCGATGGGATTCACGGCAGCTTTCTTTGAGTAGCAAAGATCCCACACGCCATGGCCGAGGCGCGCGCCGCGACGCTCGAAGCGGGTCGGCGGCCGGAAGTCCGGTCGCGCGACGTAGGTTCCATCCGGACTCCGCGAGGTGAGCTCGGCAGCGGCATTGCATACCGCCAACATTTGCTGCGCATAGTCTTGCCAGTCCGTGGCGAGCCGCAGCGTGCCGCCGGCGCGTAGTTTTGCTGCCAGACACGCGACGAACGGGGCGTCGATCAAGCGCCGCTTGTGATGGCGCTTTTTGTGCCAGGGGTCCGGAAAGAAAATCAGAATCTCGTCGAAGCATGCGTCGCGAATTTTGTCCCGAAGCACCTCGACCGCGTCGTGGCAAATGACGCGCAAGTTGCAAAGATTCCCGGCAGCCGCCTGCAACAACAGCCGGCCCACGCCCGGCCGATGCACTTCGATGCCCACGTAGTCGATGTCGGGATTATTCTGCGCCAGCGCGCCGATCACTTCTCCGGTCCCGAAGCCGATCTCGAGGCAGCGCGGCGCACGGCGCGCAAAAATCCGTTCAAGATCCAAGGGCTCATCGCCCACATCGAGACCGAACGCACCCCAATGTTCTTTGAGCGCTCGCTCCTGTGCGGCGGTCAATCGGCCTGCCCGCAGGACGAAACTTCGAATATGACGGGGCGAGCGCATGACCGTAAAGTGTGCCTGATATGATGCCTCGATGCGCAAAACCTACGGCATCGCGACCGCCGCACTCGTGCTCCTGCTGGCCGGCTGCGCCACCTTGCCGCGCCATGTGCAGAAATCGCGCAGCGAAGCGCTGGCAAATCCCGAGAGCACATCGCTGGGTCGCCTCGCCGAGGCGCAGCAGGCGAGCAAGAACTTGTCGGGCATCCGGCTGTTAGCATCCGGCGACGAGGCATTGGCCGATCTCATCGCATTGGCCGACCATGCGGAGCGCACGCTCGACATTCAATACTACATAATCCACCAGGACGATTCGACGCGGCTGTTGCTGCATCATGTGCGCCTGGCAGCGGATCGCGGCGTTCGGGTGCGTGTGCTGGTCGATGATCTCAATACCGCGGGCGAAGACCGGCGCTTCATGCATTTGGGTGAACACGCGAACGTCGAAGTCCGTGTATTCAATCCTTTTCCCGGGGGCAGATTTGCGACGTGGACGCGGTTCTTGGCGTCGGCGAGCGACATGCGGCGCATCAATCATCGCATGCACAATAAGCTGTTCGTCGCCGACGATGCGCTCGCCATCACCGGCGGCCGCAACATCGGCGATCAATATTTCACGCGCGACGAGCACAATAATTTCATCGATTTGGATGTGGTGGCGGCGGGCGCCATCGTGCCTGAGCTGTCCGCTTCCTTCGATGCCTTCTGGAACAGCAAGTACGCCTATCCGATTGCCTCGGTGGCCGCGCCGGTGAGCGACGAACCCGCCTCGCCGCCGCCGCCCGACAGCGGCCCGGTCAACGGCAACTGGCTGGAAAGCGAGATCGACGCAGGAAAATTGCAGCTCACCTGGGTGCCCGCCACCGTGCTCGCGGACCGTCCCGCCAAGATCGCGAGCGAAACGTCACCGGACGAAGAAATTACCATCGCCAATAACATCGCCGTGCTGATGCGCTCCGCCAAGCAGGAGCTGATCGTGATCTCGCCGTATTTCATACCCGGCAAGGACGGCGTGGCGTTGTTTTCGAAGCTGGTCGACGACGGCGTGCATATTCGAATCCTGACAAACTCGCTGGCCTCGACCGACTCACCGCTGGTGCACGACGGCTATGCGCGCTATCGCGTCGCCTTGCTCAAGCTCGGCATCGAGCTCTCCGAAGTTCGGCCCAAGCTCGGGCAGAAACGCGCGCGCTTTCACCCGTTCCGCAGTTCCAACGCGAGCCTGCACGCCAAGGCGGTGGTGATCGATCAGAAAACCGTGTTCATCGGTTCGATGAACATGGATGGGCGCTCGGCGCGTTTCAACAGCGAGCTCGGTCTCGTCATGCGCAGCCCCGAGATTGCCCGCCAGGTGACGAGCCTGCTCGATGACATCAGCGCGGATGGCAGCTACAAGCTGCAATTGATCGGCCATGGCAATCAAATCGAATGGTCGAGCGGCGAGCAGGGCGCGGAACAAACTTGGTTTACCGATCCGGAAACCACTCGTCTGCAGCGCTTTACGCTGAAAGCGATTGCGCCGTTCGCGCCGGAGGAACTGCTGTGATCAGGAAATACGCAAAGTACTCAAATATTCCTTCACCTTGCTGCGAAAGCCCTCGCTGCTCGTGACCGTCGCGCCGCCCGCCAACACCAATATGAAATCGCCGCGCAGCGTCCGATTCACTTCCTTGACGTAGTTCATGTTGACGAGACAGGAGCGGCTGATGCGCAGCATCGGCTGCGATCGCAAGGCGAGTTCCGCCTGCTGCAGCGTGCTGCGCGCGTGGAAGCTGTCCTTGCCGACGCGGATCACGACATAGTTGCGATCCGCCTCGATCATTTCGACTTGCGACGCTTCGAGCACATGCAGGTGGCCATTGAATTCCGCCAGCAGCCGCGGCCGTTCCTCGCCTGGGCTGCGCGCCGAGCGCTCGAGCTGCGCCAACAAGCCGGAGAGCAGCGCCTGGCGCTCGTCCACACCCGACTTGGCATGCCGTGGCCGGACGCGTTCCAAAGTCTTGCGGAAGCGGTCCTGATCGAACGGCTTCAGCAAGTAATCGACCGCGCTCAACTCGAAAGCCTCGACCGCGTAGGTGTCGTAGGCGGTGACGAAAACCAGCGACGGCAGATGACCGGGATCCAGGGCACGCGCGAGATCGATGCCGTTCAAGGGGTCCATTTGAATGTCCAGGAACAGAAGCTGCGGCGGCTTCACGCGGATCGCGGTGAGCGCGGCGGCGCCGTCGCCGAATTCGCCAACCACGCGCAAATCGCCCTCCGCTTCGCAGTACTCGCGCAGCGTGCGGCGGCCGGCCAGCTCGTCATCGACGATGATGACGTCCATCATGCGTCGACTAGCACCGGACTCGGCCGAGCCTCGCGTATGGGAGAATGGTGGATCGCGGGCATCGTGATTTCGCTGCACCACTGTCCTTCGGCGCCGTTCGCGGCGAGGTTGGCGCGTCCTTCGAACTGCACGGCCAGGCGTTCACGGACATTGTTGATCCCGATGCCTTCCTCGCCGACCAGTTTGTCCGGCGCAATCGTGTTGAACACCGACAAGGTCAGCACATCCTCCACCAGATGCGCGCTGACGCGCACCATGACCGGGCCTTGATGACCCGACAGGCCGTGTACCACCGCGTTCTCCACCAGTGGTTGCAGGATCAAACTCGGCACCCAAACCGCCGGGATTTCCCCCGATGCCGGCAGCTCGACGCTCAGGCGGTCGGCGAAGCGCCGCTGCTGCAATTCCAGATACAGCCTGACGAATTGCAGTTCATCGGCGAGCCTCGAGAAGTCGCGCTCGCCGGCGTTCAAC
>Ga0302319_10012244_pt1 | contig 16188 bp, 12 predicted proteins | sample Bog_T0_2_FD_203319 | JGI IMG/M metagenome (GOLD analysis project Ga0302319, IMG submission 203319) | Peat permafrost microbial communities from Stordalen Mire near Abisko, Sweden - Bog_T0_2 | ecosystem: Environmental > Terrestrial > Soil > Wetlands > Peat | place: Sweden: Abisko, Stordalen Mire...
AAGAGCACGGTCTTGCCGAACTGCTCCGCCGCCTTGGCCACGGTGCGAAAGCGGTCGGCTTGAATCTCGGCCACACTGTTCTTGAGGAGCCGACTCATCTCGCCCGGGTGGGGGGTAAGAACGCAATCGGCCGCGGGTAGAGCGAGGCCCTCGCTCACTGCGTTCAGCGCGTCGGCATCAATAACGGTCGGGATCGTCCAATCGCGCCACACGCGTTCAAGGAGATCGCAAACGGGGCGCGAGTGAGAAAGCCCTGGGCCAAAGAGTGCGCTATCACACCGGCCCTGTTGAGCCAATAAGGCCTCCGCTGCCCTGAGGTCGATAACGCCTTCGGTTTCGGGAAGGGGCAAGGTCAGCGCCTCCGGCAGGCTTACGTTGACCATCATGCAGACCCGAGGGGTGGAGGCCACGGTGACCAAACCCGCTCCAGCGCGAATCGCCGCCCTCGCGGCCAATACAGCGGCGCCCGCCATCGTATCGCTTCCCGCGATAATGAGCACATGGCCGTTGTCGCCCTTGTTCGATGCCCTCAGGCGCTCGGGCAAGAGGTTGCCTACCCACTCCGTGTCGATGAGCTTGGCTTCCGTGGGAGTGTTCAGAAGGGCGGATGGATATCCGATCTCGGCAACGGTCCAAAAACCCGAATGCTCGATGCCGATGCCCTGAAACAGGAAAGGCTTGGGCATGCCGAAGGTGACTGTTCGCAGAGCCCACACGCTCTCACCGAGTTCCTCACCGGTGTCGCATTGCACGCCGCTTGGCACATCCACCGAGAGCACAGGCACGCCGGCCCGATTGATCGATTGGATTGCCGTCTTCACCGCGCCCGTCACTTCGGAGGCGGCGCCGGTACCCAGGAGCGCGTCGACAACGAGATCGCGGCAGCCCACACAGTCGGCTCTGGCCATCCAGCGGGGGTCTTCGAAGAAGATCGGTTCCAACCCGGTCGCGCGCATCGCTAGCATCTGGTCTCGGGCTTGGGGGCGCAGGTCGGCTTCAGAGCCAGCGACCAGGCAGTCCACCCCATATCGGTTTTCGTAAGCCAGCCGGGCAACCACAAATCCGTCACCCCCGTTATTGCCCTTCCCGGCGAATACGCAAATATGGCCGCCAGTGGGCAAAATCTCCCTCACGGATTTGAATACGGCAAGCCCAGCCCTCTCCATGAGAACCTTTGCGGGAATGCCGAATTCTTCGGTTGCGCGGCGATCAATGTCGCGAATGTGCGTTGCGGGAGCGATCCACATGAATTCCCCTTGGGCTCATCGGGAGTCTACGCCAAAGTTGTGCGTTACGTCTCGCTCCGGCCTGAACGCGCCCTGCGATCGATAGGGATGCCGTCCTCGGGGACCTAAGGGCCTTGGAACTGACCGTTTTGGAATCTGGGCAACACACCGCAAGCGGGCAACTCCAAACACTCTAAGACGGCGGGGGCGTCCCTACCAAGGTGGCGCGAACCGCCCCCTCTCCGCATAATAGGGACATGCTGCCAACTAGCTTTGATGGCTACTTCTTGGAGCCGGAGTTTGTCGGCGCAGGTAGCTTCGTTACGCGGTGGCAGGACCCTACATGGGGGCTGGGATGGGCGCTTTTAGACTCGCCCGTCGAAATTCGAACCGCCAACGCGCCGGAAGAAATCGAACGCTTGCTTCAGGCCATCGAAGCGGACAGCGGTTCTATATGGGCGCTGTCGTTGCCGTACGAGGCGGGATCTTGGCTCAGTCCTCAAATTGCCGCCAAACCTGGTTCGTTCCATGCGTGGGCGGCGAGCTATGAGCCACCAGCCAAGTTTTACAAGGAGTTGGCGCCCGTTTACGCGAAGGTTGGGGTCGCGTTCGGCGAGGCCGACTTCGACGAGCCCCACTTCCAAAGGGCCTTCGCCAGCATCCGAACGGCCCTTGCGTGCGGTGACAGCTATCAAATCAACCTGACCCATCGGATGCCGTTCCAACATACGGGGAGTGCCTGGGACCTGTTCGTAAGCCGGTGCGGCGTAGAGCCGTCCCCGTATGCCACGTTCATCCATGGCGGCGACTGGCAAATCGCGAGTTGGTCGCCGGAGCTCTTTCTTGAGCGCCATGGCGACCTGCTCCGGATGCGCCCCATGAAGGGCACCGGCCGCCCCAATGCCGGACGGCTTGACGACGCAAAGGGTCAGGCGGAAAACCTGATGATCGTGGATATGGTGCGTAACGACCTTGGCGCGGTTGCGGAATCCGGGAGCGTACGGGTGGAAGCCCTCTTCACTCACGAGCAACATCGGACCGTGAGCCAGATGACCTCGACAGTGACCGCTCGCAGCAAACGTGGCCTTACCGACGTACTGAAGGCGACGTTTCCGCCTGCATCCGTTACCGGAGCCCCTAAGGTGGCCGCGTGCGCGATCATTGAGCGCCTTGAACTCTCGTCCCGCGGCGTGTACTGCGGCGCTTTGGGAATCATTGAGCCGCGAGGCGATTTTCGACTCAGCGTCACCATCCGAACGGCCCTGCTGCGGGATGGAAAAGGCTTATACGGCGTGGGAAGCGGCATCGTCTGGGACTCAACTCCCGATGCGGAGTTCGCCGAATGGAACCTTAAAGCCGATCTTCTCCGGCAACCCGCCCCCCAATGGGCCCTCGTCGAGGCGTTTCCGAGCGATTATCTTGGCCATCCCGAAAAACTGTCCCCGCATCTCGAGCGCATGGCTGCCTCGGCGACGGAACTTGGCATCCCATTCAGCGTTGACCAGGCCTGGAAGTTGCTTGGCGAGCTACGCGATTCCGGGCTGAAAGCGCGGTTGCTGGCGCAGAGGGATGGAGACCTTGCCTTGGAGATCAGTCCGCGAACGAAACGCCCAGATCCGATGGTCGCAGCAATCGCCAATACGCCGGTCTCCTCGAAGGACCCCAGCCTGCGCCATAAAACCACCGCTCGCGGCCTCTATCACGCGCACCTGTCTGAAAACGCCGGTTATGACGAAGTTCTGCTCTTCAACGAACTCGGCCAAGCAACTGAATTCTGCAACGGCGCCCTGGCGGTGCGCCGCAACGGCCAGTGGCTGACCCCGGACCCCGTGCAGGGCTGTTTGCCGAGTACAGGGGCGGCAGGTCTTGGCGCCGAGAAGGCCGTGATCTTGATTGAGGAATTGGCCAACGAACGCGAAATCGCCTTCGTGAACGCACTATCGACCCATCGAATTGTGCTCCGTGTCAGCAAGACTTCCGACGCCGAACCCGCGCAGGCACCCATCGAAATCCCGTAGACTGACATTCGCAATGGCAGCTCAACGCACCGTCGTCGTAGTTGGGGGAGGGCTCGCCGGTCTGATGGCCGCGATGAAGCTCGGTGAGGCAGGTCACAAGGTCAAGATCCTCAGCCTCGTACCCGTGAAACGCAGCCACTCGGTGTGCGCGCAAGGTGGCATCAACGGTGCGGTCAACCTCCGTGGCGAGGATGACTCGCCCTACCTTCACTTTGAGGACACGATTACGGGCGGCGACTTCCTCAATCACCAGCCCCCGGTCATGCGGATGGCCGAGCGTGCACCCGCGATCATCTACCTGCTCGATCGCATGGGGGTGCCGTTTAACCGCACCAGCGAGGGCATGCTCTCGTTCCGTAGGTTCGGCGGGACGTTGAAGCACCGCACGGCCTATGCGGGGGCGACCACCGGCCAGCAGCTTCTCTACGCCCTGGATGAGCAAGTTCGGCGCTGGGAAGTGAGCGGCCTCATTGAGAAGTACGAAGGCTACGAATTCTTGGGGATCGTGAAGGACGCCAACGGGGTCTGCCGAGGGGTGACCGCCCAAAACCTTCGAACCATGAAGGTGGAAGTGATGGCTTGCGATGCCGCCGTCATCGCCACCGGCGGCAACGGCGTCATCTTCGGACGAAGCACCAATTCCATCATCAACACGGGCGCCGCCGTCAGCATTTGCTACCAGCAGGGCGTTCGATACGGCAACCCGGAAATGGTCCAGATTCACCCAACCGCCATTCCCGGCGAAGACAAATGCAGGCTGATTTCCGAATCGGTGCGCGGCGAGGGCGGCCGTCTTTGGACCCCACGAGACCCCATGGATGCACGCAAGCCGACCGAGATCCCTGAGAAGGATCGCTGGTATTTCTGCGAAGAACTGGACCCGGTTTACGGCAACCTCCTAAGCCGCGACCTCGTCAGCTTCACGATCTACTGCGTTTGCCGCATGGGCAAGGGCGTGCAAGGTCGCCAACAGGTTTATCTGGATATCACCCACCTCCACCGGGACAAAGGTGGTCCTTATACGCGCGACCAGATCAACGACAAGCTGGAAGGCGTGCTGGAGATCTACGAGAAGTTCATGCGCGAAGACCCCATCGTGGTCCCCATGCGGATCTACCCCGCCGTTCATTACACGATGGGCGGCCTGTGGTGCGACTTTGAGACGAAGGCAGACGGGTCTTGGGACGTGAGTTCCCACCGCAACCAGATGACCAACGTGCCTGGCCTCTATGCGGCGGGCGAGGCCGACTTTCAGTATCACGGCGCCAACCGGCTGGGCGCAAACGCCTTGCTGGCCTGCTTGGTCGGCGGCGAAATCGCATCAGAAGGGGTACTCGCCTACTTCAAGAACCTGCCGGCGGTTTCCGAGGATGCACCGTCGTCCTTGCTGGAAGACGCCCGTCGTCAACGGGAGTCGGAATACGAGGCCCTGAAGAAGAGCAACGGCGCGGAGAATCCCTATCGCCTCCACGACGAGCTTGCGAGCACGATGTGGAACAACTGCGGCATCTGGCGAACCCAGAAAGACTTGCTCAGTGCGCGCGAGAAGCTGGCCGAGCTCGCAACCCGTGCGCATCAATGCAACCTGCTGGACGATTCGGGCTGGACCAATCAGGCAGTGCCGTTCACGCGTGCGCTCATCAACATGATCGAGCAGTCCAAGGCCATCGTGGGGGGTGCAATCATCCGCGACGAAAGCCGGGGCGCCCACTTCAAAATGGACACCCCCGATCGCAATGATGCCGAGTGGCTGAAGAGCACCCTCGCCACCTGGACCCCCCAGGGCCCGACGTTCGAGTTCGAGCCGATCGACTGCCGTTACATCTCCCCCCGCCCCCGCAAGTACCGAATCAACCAGAACAAGGTTGTGAAAGAGATCATGGGCGAGGAAGCCCTCGCCGGCGTCGGCAAGGCATAGGTCCCTTAGGCCCGGGGGATGTTTATGTTCGCCGGGGTTGGGGCCATCTCATGGCGCGGGGGTGCCCCGGGAGACCTCTCCCAAAAACAGGCCCAGGATAGGAGTGTCATCCACACTCCTATCTACAGATCCTAGCGCAACGCGCTTTCAAGCGCGGTCGACACGTCAGTCTTGGAATCGCGGAACTTGACGATGATGGGCGCCCCAAGGGCCAGGCCGTGGGCTTTCGCGAACGCGCCGCTCGCGGGTCGCGATCCGGGGACGACCACCGCGCCTTCCGGCACCTCCTCTCGACACTCGCACTCGTGGACGAGATCGTAAATCACCGTCGAACGCGTGATCACCACGCCTGCCGCGAGCACCGCCCTTTTGCGAACGATCACGCCCTCAAAGAGCCCCACCAGGCCGCCCACAAACGCGTCGTCTTCCACTACCACCGGACGCGCGCCCGCCGGCTCAAGAACCCCGCCCACCTGGGCGGCTGCGCTCAGATGGACGCGCTTCCCGATCTGGGCACAACTTCCGACCAGGGCGTGGCTGTCCACCATCGTGCCCTCATCAACATAGGCGCCCACATTGATGTAGGCCGGAGGCATGATGACCACGCTTTTGGCTACATAAGCCCCACGGCGAACGGCGGTACCCCCGGGCACTACCCGGACGCCATCGGCCGTGGAAAAGCTCCGTGGCGGGTAGGCGGTCTTGTCATGAAACGTGAAGTAGGCGCCCCTCATGGGCTCCATGGTCGTCGCTCGGAAGCCGTAGAGAATGGCCTGCTTCACCCAGGAGTGCACTGCCCAGTCCTCCCCTTCCGGGGCGGCCGCTCGAATGGTGCCCGACTCAAGGTCATCCAACAGCAGCGAGTGGGCAGCCTTCAACTCTGGGTCGGCGAGCACCTCTTCGGACGGCCGCGAGTAAAACGATTTGAGATCCATTAGATGAGGGCGGTCTGCGCTACCTTCGCCGTTGCCTTTTTGAGTCCCTCGATGGTGGAGGGCTGAGCGGGAACGAGGGGTAGGCGAACCATATCGGTGCCGATTCCCATCGCGGCAAGTTGCGCCTTGAGCGGGATCGGGTTGCTTTCCGCAAACAGGGCGTGATAGATAGGAAGCATCTGCTGGTGAAGACGAAGCGCCTCCTGGCGATCCCCGGCGCGCGCTGCAACGACCATGGCCTTGATTTCGGCCGGAAAGGCGTTGGCGACGACGCTGATGAGCCCCTCCGCCCCGATGGCGATCGACGCTACCCCCAAGTGGTCGTCGCCGGAAAACACCGTCTTGCCCGGAGGCAAGGTCCGCACGATCTCAGAAATCTGAATGACGTCGCCGCTGGACTCCTTGACCGCTACGATTTGGGGATTCTCCCAGAGCACCTTCAACATTGCCGGTGTCACATTCAGTCCTGTTCGGCCAGGAACGTTGTAGAGGATGATCGGCAAACCAGGCGCAGCATCGGCGGCGGCCGCAAAGTGGGCAACGAGACCGCTCAGAGTCGGTTTATTATAAAACGGAGTCACGATCAGCGCGCCCTGCGCCCCAAGTTGCTGAGCTCGCCGAGTCATTGCCACGCACGCAGCAGTGCTGTTGCTGCCACAGCCCACCACGACCGGGCGACCGCTGGATTCCTCAAGGCACGCTTCGATGACCTGATCGCGCTCGGCATCGTTGAGCGTCACGGCTTCGCCGGTTGACCCAAGTGGCACCAAGACATCCACGCCGCCAGTCACGACGTGGTTGACAAGCTTTCGAAAAGCGCTGAGATCAAGGTCGCCGCTTCGGGTGAACGGAGTGGCAAGCGCCACGCAAAGTCCGCTGAAGTTCATCATGTGCTAGGTCCAAACGAAAACAAAGGATCGAGCACCTCGCTGGCGAGGTCCCCGAAAAAGTATACGCCCTTCCGGCCGGAAATCCAGCGGGCGGCTTGGAGCGCACCCTGGGCAAATACCGCCCGATTTCGCGCCTGGTGGCGAATTTCCAGCGCTTCTGCTGGGCCATCAAGCCCCAACACGTGCATCCCAAACTCGCTTCCCGCCCTCAGGACACCGATGCTGAGCTGGCCGGGAGTTGCGGAGCCAAGCGTCCATTCATGCTTGCCGGGATGATTGTCAATCACCGCTTGGGCAAGCATTTTGGCGGTCCCGCTTGGGTAGTCGGCCTTCAGGCGGTGGTGATGCTCCAGCACGTAGGGATCCAATACGGCGGTGAGCGCGGAGTAGCGGGCCAACACTGCCGCAAGCCGCTGGAAGAGGGCAACGGTCAACGAAAAATTGGGCGCCACAAGCACGCCGATCCGGTCACCGACCCTGTCGTTCAAATTGGGAATGGTCCAACCAGTCGCCCCGATCACCAGGTCGGTCCCCGTCGTAAGCGCCCAGTCGAGATGCCCTTCCACCGCTTCGGCGACCGTTGCGTCAATGGCGATATCGGTGCCGGTGGGCGTCGGGTCCGTGTGATCCACCTGCCAGGCCAACTCGAGATCGGAGGCTTCGCCAAACTCGGCCACGATCGCGGACGCAAGCTTTCCCTTGCCGAAAACGCCGATGTGCATGGCCTATTGTGCCATTTCGGCTTCAACAAGCCGCGCGAAGAGGTCCGCGCCGGCGAAGAGATCGGCGAGTGAGAGGTGCTCATCAACGGTGTGGGCCACCCGGATGCTGCCCGGTCCGCAAAGCACGACTCTTCCTTGACCCGACAGGGCAACAAGGTGTGGGGCGTCTGATCCGAAGGGCACGATCACCGTATCAAACCCGGACGGGGTGGCGAACAGACAGGGCATCGTCTTTGAGAGCCTTTCCCACGAGCCTTCCTTTGGGCGAGTCTCCTCAAGAGCGACTTCAAAATGGCTGTCAAAGAGGAATCGGGCCATGAGTTCGGCTTCTGCGTGGGCGGGTACCACGTTAGTCGCGGTGCCTCCCCGGATGACCCCCAAGTTCCAGATTTCCGGGCCAAGCACCGGATCGGTCGGCAATTCCTTTCGTTGGAGTTGCTCAAGCCATCGGAAAAGGGTCCAAATGGCATTGCGACCCAGTTCCGGTGATCCGCTATGAGAAGACAGCCCTTCGCAAGCAAGACGGTAGCGGGCCGTCCCACGCTGACCGGTGGCCAATTTCAATTCCGTCGGTTCACCATTGATCACCAGCACGCAGTCTTCACTCAGACTCTTCCAGCGCTTGGCAGCTGCGCGGGCGCCCTCGCTACCGGTCTCCTCTCCGACGACGCCAATCCAGGCGACGTCGCGAATCCCCTTTTCAAGCAGGGCGTGGATGGCGAGAAGTTGGGCGATGACCTGCCCCTTCGCATCACAAGAGCCTCGTCCGTGAAACACCACTCCATCAAAGCGGTAAGGGACGTAGGGGGGCACGGTGTCTACATGGCTGGAAAGGATGACCCGAGGTTTGCCCCAGCGGGCCAGGAAGTTGACTCGTCCGTTTTCCACCTCGGCAAGCTCAACCTTGGCCTCCAAATCGCCCTCAAGGATGTTCTTCAGAGGGCTCACGATTCGTCCCTCGTCGCCGGTTGACGTGTCCACGGAGCACAGCTCCGACATCCAGCGCGTGGCGAGGGGGTGGGAAGCGGTCATCGGCTGGTCAGCATACTCGCCCCGCTTGTCAGAAAGGGGAAGGTAGAATGCCGCCGACCATGTCCGTAAAGATCTTGGGCCCCGCCCTTCCGAATATTCCGTGGGAGGACCGTCCCGCTTCGGCAAGCGAACCGGTTTGGAGATTCAGCAAGAATCCGATCATCCCTCGTGATGCCACTCCAACGTCGAATTCGATATTCAACAGCGCCGCCGTGCCTTACCAGGGAAAATTCGCTGGGGTGTTCCGCTGCGACAACCGCAAACGAGAGATGCGCCTTCACACTGGGTTCAGCGATGACGGCATCTCCTGGCACATTGATCCGAAGGAGATTGAATTCCTCATCGAGGATCCAGAGGTCGACAAGCCTGAATACTGTTACGATCCCAGGGTCTGCTGGCTGGAGGACCGCTACTGGGTCACCTGGTGCAACGGTTGGCACGGCCCCACCATCGGCATTGCTTACACTCACGATTTCAAGTCCTACCACCTGGTCGAGAATGCCTACCTCCCGTTCAACCGGAATGGCGTTCTTTTCCCGCGCAAGATCAACGGACGCTACATGATGCTGAGCCGGCCCAGCGATAATGGCCACACCCCATTCGGAGAGATCTTCCTAAGCCAGAGCGAGGACCTGATTTATTGGGGACGCCACCGTCACGTGATGCGCCAGAAGCAAGGGTGGGAATCGACCAAAATTGGCGCGGGTCCGGTGCCGATTGAAACGACGGAAGGTTGGTTGCTTTTCCACCACGGCGTGCTTACTTCATGCAACGGATTTGTTTACAGCTTTGGGGCGGTCCTGCTGGACCTTGAGAAGCCTTGGCAAGTGGTAGCCCGCTGCGCGCCATATCTCCTTTCGCCCCAGACGCTCTACGAATGCGTGGGGGATGTCCCGAACGTTGCCTTCCCCTGCGCCGCCCTTGCCGATGCGCCGACTGGACGCATCACCCTCTACTACGGGTGCGCCGATACCGTCACTGGATTGGCGTTCTGTAAGGTCGATGAGTTGGTCGAGTTCATCAAGTCCAATCCGTAGAGCGGGAGTTAGGCGCGGTTCGGCCACAATGGAGCCTATGCGCCGTTTCCTTGTCCTCTTCGTGGCTTTGCTCCCCCTGCTGGCGGGCGCCCAGGAACGGCTTACCACGATGCCGGGGTATGCGTACTATCAGGAAATGCTCAACCGCCGAGACGCCGCCGAAGACGCGGTGGACGCAGGGCGCTTGTCCGTACGCTGGGAGCCGGGCGGCATGCGGTTTTCCGCCCGCAGGGCCGGGAAAATTCAGACCTACGATGTCGCCGCCAGAGCGTGGCTGGACGCTGCGCCTCCCCCCTCGCGATCATCCATGTCTCGAGGAAGGCCAGGTCGAGGAAGACAGTTCGACGTAGCCTACAGCGACGACGGAAAGTGGAAGGCGCTGTACCGGGATGCAAACGTTTATCTGAGCCCGGTTGCCGGAGGTGCTGAGACCCCGGTGACCACTGATGGCTCCCTCGCGAAGCGCCTGAAGTATGGAACGGCAAGCTGGGTGTACGGCGAAGAACTGGATCAGCGAGAGGCGATGTGGTTCTCGCCGGACGGATCCAAGTTGGCTTTCTACCGATTCGATGAGGCGCAGGTGGAGGATTACTACGTCACGGTGAACCAGGGCACCCTACAAGACGCGGTCGACACCGAGGCGTACCCGCTTGCCGGGGCAGCCAACCCGCACGCCGATGTCTGCGTCTACGACCGTTTGACAGGCAAGACGATTACGTTGGACGCCGCCTTCGGCGAACCCGAAATGGGCGAATACGTATACAACGTGAGTTGGTCCCCGAACGGGAAGGAGATCCTCTTCTTTCGCGAGAACCGCCTGCAGAATCGCATGCAGTTCTGCGCCGCAGATCCCAATACGGGCGCCTGCCGCACGATTCTGGAAGAGCGGAATCCCCAAGGCTGGGTGCTCTATCGGCCCGGGTCGGTGTGGCTGGAAACCGGCGAAGTTCCCATCTTCGTCGATGATCATCGGTTCATATGGGTATCCCAGCGCACCGGCTACAGCAACGCCTACCTTTACGACCTCTCTGGAGCGCTGCTGAGTACGATCACACACAATGCCTTTGATCTTCAAAGGCTCGAAGCGGTCGACCCCAAGGGAGGTGTGCTTTGGTACAGTTCCCACGACGGAGACCTTCCGACCAAGCTTCAACTTCACCGGGTCCAACTGAATGGGAGGGAGGATGCTCTCCTCACCGATCCTCACCTGAGCCACCGCGTCAAGGTTGCTCCGGCCAGCGGGTACTTCGTGGATGTGGCGGAGACGGTGGACGTTTTGCCCTCAACCCGCCTGTGCGATCCCCAAGGCGCGGTGATCGCCACCCTGGCCACCGCCGATGCGGCCGCCTACGCAAACAGCGGGCTCGGCAGCGTTGAGCGCATCACTTGCAAGGCAGCCGACAACGAGACCGATATCCATGGATGGATCGCCAAGCCAGGCAACTTCGATCCTCACCATAAGTACCCTTTGCTCCTTGAAGTCTATGCTGGCCCCGAATTTGGGACCATTCAGGAGGAGTTTCAGATTCCGAGCGCGGACGCGCAGTTTGGATTCGTGGTGGGTTGGTTCGATGGCCGCGGAAGCTGGGGGCGAGGTCGCGATTTTTGCCAGGTCGGCTACCGCAGGCTGGGGACCGTCGAGATTGACGACCAGGCGGCGGCGGTGACCTCCTTGGACCAACTGCCCTATATCGATGCGGGCAAGGTAGGCGTGTTCGGGACCTCATACGGCGGATATGCGGCGGCGATGGAACTCGTCCGCCATCCCAATCTCTTCCAGGCGGCGTCGGCAAGCTCGCCGGTCACCGATTGGCGCAACTACGACTCGACCTATACCGAGCGCTATATGGGTCTGCCGGCCGATAACGCCGCCGGCTATACCGAGGCCGACGTGAGCAACTACGTTCCGATGATGAAGGGCAGCCTTCAGCTTTACTTTGGCAGCGCCGACAACAACGTCCATCCCTCGAACTCGTTGCAGCTCCTCAAGGAGCTCGATCAGGAAGGCAAGGACTACGAGCTGGAGATAGGGACCGACGAGGGACACAGTGGGGTCGAAGAGGGGAGGATGCTCCTGTTCTTCATCACGCACCTTCGAGCGGCTTGACTTCACCAATTTCCCTGAGAATAGCCTCCGCGTAGCGGCGGGCAGCGCCAACGTTCGCCCTCACCAAGGTTTCTGCAGCCTCTCCCATACGAATCCGTATGTGCATGTCGGACAGCAGTTCAGCCAGCGTGCTGCCAAGCTCCTCGGGACTATCGCAAATGCGGGTTGCCCCGGCGGCCGCCGCCTCGGCGGCGGCCGAGCGGAAGTTCTGCATATGGCAACCGTGTATCACCGGCTTTCCGAGCGCCATCGGTTGGAGGATGTTTTGGCCGCCGAATTGGTCGAAGCCGCCTCCGACGATCACCACGTCTGCCGCCGCATAAGCTCGCCCGAGTTCGCCGTAGGTGTCAAGGATGAGATAGTCCCCTTCCTCTCCCTTAGAACGATAGGCCACTGACCCGAACACGGACTCGACCAGTGCCCCCAGGGGCGCGGCCCGCTCGATATGGCGAGGAGCATGGATGACGCTCAGATTGTGCAACCCGATGCCCTTGATCGCTTGGACCACCCACTGCTCCTCCAGTTCGCTCCGGGTGGAGCCCACGACGACGACGCGGCGACCCTCGGGAATGCCGAACTCGGCCCTTACCAAGGCCGAATCTGCAGCAAGGGAATCGAGGGCTTGATCGAACTTCGTGTTCCCTAGCACCTCCGGGGACTTGGCACCCAAATAGGCGAGTCGCTCCGCGTCCGCTTCCGACTGGGCAAGCACCCGGTCCATCCACCGAAACACATACCGGTAAAAGAACCTCAGATGGCGCGAAATCCGGAAGTTCTTATCGCTGATGCGCCCGTTCACAAGCAGGGTCTTCGCACCAAGCGTCTTGGCGGCCCACAGAAGATTCAGCCAGAGTTCGGTTTCCATGATCGCGACTGCATGGGGACGTACCGTCGCCATGGCCCTAAGCTGGAATCGGGGCACATCGATGGGCATGTAGGCCAGATGATCGTAGAGGCCCACCAGTTGCTCCCGAGCAGTTCGGTGGCCGCTGCTTGTGGTGACCGTCAGCACCACCCAAAGGTCCGGGTTCAGGCTCTTGAGTTGTGCCAAGATGGGCTTGGAGGCGATGACCTCACCGACCGACACCGCGTGAAACCAAAGGCGTTTGCGGTCGGGGTCGGGTCTGAAGCGGAACACGCCACTTCGCTCCTCCCAATTGACCTGCTCCTTCCGACGTCGCACGCGAATGAGCATCCAGGGCACCCAGAAAGGCGACAAGAGGGTCATTAGGAGGTTGTAGACAATGAGCACTCGAACAGATTATGGGGCCACCCGTGCGATGCTGGAAATGGTTTAGGTACGGGCCGTTCGGCAACTTTCAATCTTTTCTGAAAGTATAATTGGCTTCGTTATGGGCAACACGGAAGCCGGCAAGCAGATTTGGCAAACCGTCGGCCCCGAAAAGCGCGCCGCCGTGCAGCGCATGTTCGGGGAGGTTGCTCCAACGTATGACCGCCTGAATGGGCTCATGAGTTTCTCCCTGCACCGCCGGTGGCGAGCTCTCGCGGTCAAGGCGCTCGCCCTGAAGACCGGTGATCGGGCCCTTGACGTGTGCTGCGGCACCGGGGATTTCCTATCTCCCCTCACCGTTGCCACCGGCGGGCAGGGGCTCGTTTACGGCCTCGATTTTTGCCTGCCGATGCTGGCCGAAGCGAGGAAAAAGCTGCCGGGTGTCGGATTAGGGCTCGGTGATGCCTGTCGCCTTCCCGTCCGCGAGGGGGCCTTTCAGGGCGTGACGGTCGGCTGGGGCATTCGAAATGTGCCCGATATTGACGGCGCCCATCGCGAAATTTGCCGCGTGCTGAGCCCGGGCGGGCGCTTCGTATCGATCGACATGGCCCGACCCCGCAACCCGCTGGCTGCCGCTTTCGCCCGTTGGGCATTCCACACGTTGACGCCACTCATGGGGCGCCTGTTTGGCAAGGCGGAGGCTTATACGTATCTGCCGGAGAGCACCGACCGCTTTATGTCGCGGGAGGAATTGGCTGCCTCAATGCGGCAGGCGGGATTCGCAAAGGTAGAGTGGCGAGACCTCTTCTTCGGCAACATCTGCATGCACTGGGGAGAGAAGGCGTGAACGTGTTCTCCGGGCTAGGTTCGATGGACGTGATCGCCGCTTTAGCGGAGGCGGTGCGCGAAGTTGAACAGGAACTGGTGGTCCTGTGCCGGTCCGAAGTTGCAGTCGCTGAGAAGGTAGGCATCCACACCCTGCAGGGCGGCGGCAAGCGCCTCCGGCCCGCGTTTATTGCGCTCGCGGCCGAAGCGACTGGGCTGCCATTTGAGAAGAAGAGGGTCGTGCGGCTGGGCGCTTGCATGGAAATGATCCACATGGCGACCCTTATTCACGATGACGTGATCGATAACTCTCCCCTGCGACGCGGAAAGCCTACGGCGTCGGCAGTGTTTGGCCCGACCGAGAGCATCTTGGCCGGTGATGGGCTTCTCGCCAAGGCGATGGTGGTGTTGGCGGAGGATGGGGACCTTTCGATCATCCGCCAAGTGGCGGGGTCCGTGGTGGAGATGGCCGAGGGCGAAGTTCTTGAGCTCGAAACCCGCAACCGATTCGACCTCACCGAGGAAGAACACCTCAAGGTCCTTCGAATGAAGACGGCGGCGTTCATTGAAAGCTGCTCGGTGGTTGGCGGAAAAGTGGCCGGCGCGCCCCCTGAAATTGAGAACGCCCTGCGAACGTACGGGCACAACGTGGGGATGGCGTTCCAGATTGTTGACGACCTGTTGGACTACCATGGCGCCGAGGATCAAACGGGGAAGGCGAGGGCTGTCGACTTTCGCGAGGGGTGCGCCACCTTGCCCCTCATTTATCTCCGGCCCATGCTGAGCGACGAAGAGCGAGACGTTGCCCGCCTGAAGTTTGGCAACGGCGTGATGGATGACGAGCTGGCGATGATCGGACAGTGGATGCGCTCTCGCGGCGCCTCCGACCAAGCCCGCGCCAAGGCTCAGTCGTTCGTCGAAACGGCCATCTCCGCCCTCAAGGTCCTGCCGAATAATAAGGCGAGGAACCTGATGGAGCGGCTGGCGCGATTCGTGGTCAACCGGGAAGGCTAAGCGCGCCTTCGTGGCGCTGCGAGATTTTGAGCTCAAGCCATTCCCGCACATCTTCCAAGGCCCCGAACGCCTATCCTTCGGATTCCCAGCCGATCCGCATATCGTCGGGCACGAAACGGCCGAGCACTTTTATGAGGGTCCGGGCTTCGGGGACGGTCAGGGCTGAAGCAAACTCGTGATCGATGGCCTTGCGGAAAACTTCCCAGGCGGCTTCGCGCGCACGAAGGCCCTCCGAGGTGATGACGGCGAACAGGCTGCGCCGATCGGTTTCCGAGGCATGGCGTTTGATATAGCCCTTTCGCTCAAGGCGATCGACCAGGCGCGTCATCCCGCTTCGACTCAAGAGGGTCCGCTCGGCCAGGTCGCACATCCGCAATCTTTGATCCGGCGCCTCCTCAAGGAGCAGGAGCACTTCGTAAAGTTCCAATGCGATCTCGCCCGCATCCTCCAGACTCCTGTCGACCTTCTTGACGAGGAACTTGGACGCAACAAAGAGCGCGATCCAAGCATTTTTGTGCGTGGGGGCGAGGCTGTGGGGTTCCTTGCTGTTCATGAATATATTGCAACACTCCGTCCAGCGGCGAGGTTGGCTCCCACAGCACCCTTCCGTCGCCACATTGCGTTGGTGCTTCCGACAGCGCCCAATGGCGTCATCGAAAGCAGGCGAGACGGCATTCGTCCGCCTTCGCATTTAGTTTACGTTGGAATCACCCGTTTAGGACGCCCTTACTACGGGATTCGGTGGTGATTTCTATTCAGCCAAGCTGAGCGGATTCGTTTTCCCGTAGACTCAGGTGTATAACATGCCCTATCGCGACTTTCAGCAGTTTCTGCAGGCCCTCGACACCCAGCATGAATTGCGCCGGATCGCTGAGCCCATCAGCCCGTATTTAGAGATCACCGAGGTGGCCGACCGGGTGATGAAAGCGGGGGGACCCGCCCTTCTCTTCGAAAAACCGGTTGGTCCCCCGCACCGCCTCACCACCCCCGATCCCCTGTCGGCGGTTATGGGCCACCCATCCATTCATGCGATCCCGCCTGGCCGATTCGAATACGCCCAGCCGGTCGCTATCAACACGATGGGTTCGCGGCGGCGAATGTCGATCGCCCTTAGCTGCGAGGACTTTGAAGAACATGCTGATCGGCTTCGCGCGCTTCTGAAGCCGGAGGTGCCGGGAAACGCGTTTGAGGCCCTGAGGCGGCTCCCAGGCCTGTTTGGTGAGGTCAAGACGG
>Ga0302319_10012245_pt1 | contig 16187 bp, 14 predicted proteins | sample Bog_T0_2_FD_203319 | JGI IMG/M metagenome (GOLD analysis project Ga0302319, IMG submission 203319) | Peat permafrost microbial communities from Stordalen Mire near Abisko, Sweden - Bog_T0_2 | ecosystem: Environmental > Terrestrial > Soil > Wetlands > Peat | place: Sweden: Abisko, Stordalen Mire...
CCAATCGTTCTCCCTCATGCAAACGAGTGTACCCGGAGTCCACAAATATCAAAATCCCCGTAAAACGAAGCATCTCCCAGATTCTCGCGCAGAGCCGAAAAAAGTCTCATCTTGACCCCCCGGAGCGGCAATCAGGCTGCGAACGAAGTCGCCGAGTGGTAAGGGCTGTTATCTACAACTAGCAGCCTGTACTCCTAAAGCGCCCCCCGAATCGAAAAGACTAGCCGATAGTCGCCAACGCGGTATTATTCCTGCAAGGAGACGATATTAAAAACTTTTTGGTTTACTGCTATAGCGAAACAATAAACAAAATGAGCCTGCCAGGGCTTCAAATGGTCAGAAGGGCTTTAAGAAGATGGTTCGGTTAAAGTAATGGGCTGTTGCTGTGTAAATGAATCCGATAATCACTAAAATCGAGAAACAGAACGTTGTCTTATAGACTAATTCCCCTCTTTTCACTACGTTCCATTCCCTTTTGAGAACCTTCGCGGCAATGTCCGCCACCCGAAGAGCCATCATGTCCACGATTTCTACGGGCTGTTGTTGAATGATCAGGTTCTTTAATTCGGCGAGCGAGTTCAACAGTTCCTTGTGATCATCCTCGTTGAGATTCAATCGCAGGCGTATTCGCGCGAGTCGTTGGTTAATTCCGCTGTTTGATTCTTTAGGTGCGGCATTGATAAGTTGAGCATGAATCCGCGTTGCCTCGCCCAGGACCCACGAAATGTCCTTCCGTAGTTCATCAATCCACTTCTGACGAAACTCCGATATTTTGGATTCCTTGCTAATCATGAGGCCAAGAAACGAGGCAATGGCGGCAAGAATTGCTGCTGTTGTGGCGTCTCCGAACAGTCCCGTGTCGGCTGGATTTGATGATGCTGCAGCCAGAACGTAAGTAAGCAATTTCTCCCCCCACCTGAATGTTCAAGGATAATGTACACCCTTTAGCGACGTTAGACGGGTTGAATGGTCATGTAGGCATCGGAAACCCATTGCGTCCGTCAAGAAACCTCAAAACGTCCAGGTATTCTTGCAGGTCGTGCAATGAGCTTGAGTCAAATGCTCTTTCCGTGAGAGTCCAGTCGCCAAAACTGAAATTCCCCCTGTAAGCACTGCCGCAGTTGCTTTTCCCCCACTCACGCCCTTCTTTTGATCGATTCCCTTTGTGAAAACACTTCCCCGCGTCTGGCAATGTGGACAGATCATCGCAGGATTTGCTTGTCCATCAGGAGTTCCGCTATACCCTTTGACCACTGCCGCAATGAAAACCATCAGCGCAATAATGCAAACAAGAGTAAACATTTCCAGCAACCTCCGCTCCCAGACGACTTCTTCGCTGTTTTAAGGATTCTACACGCCCATACTGCCCGTCAAGATTGTAGAACCTACGCCCGGAATCAGCAGCTACACGGGGTCGGTGATTCTGGAATGTTGCCAAATCGCCGGTGAACTCATTGAGGGCGGCGGCTATTCTCAGAACGCCGGCTTCGTGACGACTATAGTGTTGGTTAGTCCTGCCAAGGGCCACCTGCCGGCCATGACATCTTCCGATACCCCTCGGTTGCCAACCCAGCCAGGAGCGGCATGAGGAATCGCTCGATGTCGCCCACGATCCGCTTCAGAGGGACAGCCTCAATGTAGAGCCGGTTCTTGGTGTTGAACGCGCTCCACTGGCGCTGCTTCGATTCATCTTCATAGAATTCGGCAGTGAACGCCCGTGGCGGCGCTGCGATGGTGGGAATTGCTGTCTTCCGCCGTTCAAATGTCCGCACAATTGCCTCAGCGAGAAGCTGCCCATCGAACTGGAAAAGTTGAGAGAGGGCGCGCAGATCGTGGAAGTCCTTCATGCGGCTGTTCGCCATGCCCAGTTTCACCATTGCCTCAAACTTCTCAGCGATCACGGTCTCCTTGGGATAAGCCAGCAGCATCGGCGCCGACCCATTGAGGATCGTTGGAAACGAAGTTTCGACTGGCGGGGGCGTGATGGTGTCCCCGAACCCAATATCGATTTGCATTGGAATCCGCGCCCTCTCCAAATAGCTCAGGAAGGTGACACGGACCCCTTCATAGTCCGCATCTTCCTTGATGCGCTGCGCCTTGACGCTCGCCGGATCAAACTGGAGACCGTCTTCATCGACGGTGAGCACACAGATCTCTTTGAAGATGGATTCAAAACGGCTCGGATCGTTGTCGCCGTTGGAAAGAAAATCCGCGTCGCGAGTCGGCCGGCGGGCTTGCTCTGTCCAGAGTTCAAAGAGCAGCGCGCCCTTCAAAACGAAAATCTTCTGGTATTCCGACTGGCTGATGCGGAAGAGAAGGCGTTCCAGGGCATATTTCGTCAGAAGCAGCCCAAAATCCTCATTCCGCTGCCGCGCAAGATTCGCCAGGCGCTGCCGGACAGAAGCCGCGAGATTGGTGACGTTCTTGGTCAAGACAGGGACTCCATATAGGGGCGCATCACGTTGGCGACCCGGCAAATCTTCGCCGCTTCCCAGAGTTCGTCCATCGACGCCTTCTTCTCGCGGAAGCACTCCCGAAGAGCTTGAATCGCAAGTTCCGTTCCAACTTTCGACCGAAACTTGAAACAGTCAGCGACCGTTTTTGCTGGGCTGTAGACCTTGATCTTGGTGCCCTCGATCGTATGCTCCACTGCGCCGAAGGTGAGGGACGGGCCGGAGAAGCGTACCACACGGATCGGAGGATACTCAAAGCTGGGCGTCCAGGCGCCCTGCTTGAGAGCGATCCAAACCTCGAATGGATTCTCGGTCGTGAGTTCATGGAAGCGTAGCGCGGACGAGAGGCAGACGACGGCCTGGGGCACCTTGCGGCAGACCTCCACCAGCGTCCGATTCTCTGTGGGCGCGTTCTCGCTCGAAGAATAGAGTCCCTTGCCGACACGTTCGAGCTTCCCTGCTCGGACCAGCCGACCCAGGTAATTGCGCGGTATGTGCAGCCTGTCCAGATCACGCGGCCGTATAACGGGCTGCTGGCCAGCGTACTTCAGTAGGCGATCCATGTTCGTCTCCATGTTTGGAGTGTACCATAACCAATATAGATGTAAATAACTATATTGGTTCTAAAACACGCCGATTGAGAGTCCCCATGCGCTGGTAGTGATCACCCCGCAAGCGGTTCCGGATGGTCGGCACGAGCGTACCGCCGCAGCTCGGCCACTGGGATCAGGACGCGCTTGCCGATTCTTCTGGTTGTCAGGCGCCGAGTCGCCACCAGATAGTCCAATGCCCGCTGGCTGATGGAGAGAACCTGCGCAGCATCCCGCCGACTCAGGAGTAACTTCTCTTCGACCCGAATTTCAGGTTTCTTGTCGGCAGATAATTGAGAACGCGGAGATGATTCCATGATGAGTCCTTCACCTTTCCCGTCTGTTGAGTTGCACCAGATTTACGTCCGGCATCACCGGACGCGCCAACCATACAGCTTGCCGTCGTCAGCCTTGTGCGAACGCTGCTAACTCGCCAGAGCGCCTCGTGGGAAGCCCTCCATACACTTCTTGCAAAATCTCATCTCCGTTTGGAAAAAGGGGAAGCGGGCGGATACACGGTCCTCGCAACTGACCACACCATCCGTGTCAAAGCATCCGATGTATTCCGTCATAACTTTGCAGGGAAAGAGAACCGTAAGGCGACCGAGCAGGTTCTTGGTCCGTGGAAGGAACCCTCGACATCGCTTCAATCTCCCCCAACACAAACGGGACGTACTTCCGTTCGTAACCAGGCGCAGCGCGAGGAACGAAGAGAGCAACGACTCCGGGACAGAAACGCGCTCATGGCCGAATACAATCAGTACCGGAATCAGCAACGCGCTGTCTGCAAGGGCATTACCGCGAAGGGCAGAGACGACCGGCAACAGGCTCTCAGCAGGTTGAAGCAACGCAAGAGGGAAATCCGCGCATTGGCGCAATCGTGGCCCGCGAGGAAGATATTGCTGTCGAAGGCTGTAGCCGCGTCGGTCATCGAGCTGCGAACGCTCAAAATGTCCACGCAAAAGGCGCGCCAGGCGCAGTTCCCGAAGAATCTGCGCACATGGGTTGCGGAACGCGCCGCCGAGGGCGATGCGCGGGCGGCGGCTCAATTGCGCGGATGGCGCTATGCGGATCAGCGAAACCAGCGGCGCCTGGATGCCAGGCTCGAAACCAATGCGCTGCATCTTGGCCCGGAGACGGATGAAGAAACGTCGGATTGGTCCGAATTCATCGAACAACGGCTCGCAGCTCAACAGCGGGCGGAGAATCTCGCCGGCCAGATTGCCACAGCCCGGATATGGACGATCAACCGGACCACAGGGGATGTCTCGTACACGCTCAACGGGAAGCTGTCCGTCATCGACCGCGGACGGCGCGTGACCGTGCTCAATCAGAACGAGGCTGCAATCGTCTTTGGCCTGGAGATGGCCGTTCAGAAGTACGGATCGCGCATCGCCTGCTCTGGAGGCGACGATTGGAAACGGCAGGTCGTCAAAGTGGCCGTCCAGAACGGCATCTTCGTTGAGTTCACCGACCCGGAGATGCGAGACGCCCTGTACCAACACCAACTCCTGGCGAATCCTCTCCAAATCAAGGCTACCCGCCTCCATGCCCTCGAAACCAGATTGCAGAATGAGGACACGAGCGGGATGCTCTTCACGAATGAAGCCGACGTACACCTGCTTCTCTCGTGCCTCCAGCCTGCCGCCCACTCTCAGCAGCTTCTCCAGATCCTGAAAGCATCTCAAGAACCAGAACCGAAGGCAAACATCGGCTCCAATCTGACGGTTGCGGTCATCAAAACCCCGGATGGTCGGCAATCCTTCCGGGTGTCGATTGACGAAGGGAAGCGCAAACAGGTCCTCGAACGAGTTGAACAGGTCCGTCAGTCAACACAGTGGGCGTTGCGCGACAGAATCAAAACGCCCAGCCACGAACGAGAGGGCAGGTAGCCCATGACTGGAGTGGACATCCAGTCTTTATAAGCGAGAACCTACTCCCCGACTAACTCTCTCCATAGCACACTGAAGGATCTCCGAGCGGGAAGGTGTAGATTTTGCGTAAATCGGAAGCCATCCCCGCGAAATGGGCGCTTTCCATTATTAATCCGGTGATTCGTAGTTCTCCTCCATTTCGAGTGGTTGAATCGCGCCAGGGCGCCGACGAGCCTCAGCGTCGCTAATCAATTTGTTAAGGTCGTGCAGCGTCGGAGACCCCGGAGGCAATTCGCTTGCGGCCCTCGCAAGCTCCGCATAAGCCAGGGATTCACCCCTTGGACTGTGCCGCAAAAGGCGGTCGATGCGAGGGCCAAGATCCGGGTCCGCATTCCGTAATGCATCAATGATCACATGGGAGGTATGCTCCCAGAGTGGATCAATGCTCCAGAACAGCCCTGCATAGCTATCCGCGGAATCTCGTGACTGCAAGTACATCGCCAGACACCTTTCGAGCATGTTCGGTTTTTTGTCAATAGGCACGCTGCCAAAGGAGACAGTGTGGTAGCTGATTCCGAGTGCACGAAAAGACCAATTGCCCTCTGTGCGCCTTCGTTCCTCGATCGCGAGTCGTTCAAGAAGGAGGTTGAGCACCTGATCTGGAAACATCCCCACAATCCCACCAAGGAATCGTGGGATGGCTCCCTGATGGGAATCGAAGTCCTCAATCTGAACGAATTTTGTCAATAAGGAAGTCATTTCCTCCGGGGTCAGAAGCGAAACTGGAACGCCGTAAGGGCCGAATGCGTCGGCCAGTGCGTCGGCCACGCTTTCGTCTGTCCCAACCTCAACTGATAGCGCTGCATGGCGAAGCTCGCGAAGAATGGCGTGGTTTTTGCCCATGTACGCGATTGCGAAGAGAGCATTTCTCTTCACACTCGGGTTTGGAAACGCTGCATATTCTCTTATCAAATTGGCGTCATCGCGTGTCGCGTTCTCGTTATAGACCCTGAGGGCACTTGACGCGGCAAGCACTAGATGCTCCGTTCCAGAAAGGAGGGCCGCTATTGCTCTGTCTCGGAATTCCTGAGGCGCATACGAGTGGAGTGCGTCAAGGGTGATCGAAAGTTCCCGGATAAGCCGAGTTGGTTGTTCATCCGCGATCAATTGATCGGAAAGGGTTCGTATAAAACTAACGTCACCGGAGAATGAGTGCACAATTGCGCTGAATCCCCTAGTTTCTATCCGCACTGCGTGAGCAGTTTTCACAAACTCTATCAGCTTGCTAGCACGAGCTCCTTCGTCAAGTGCAGAAAGCGCCGTTTGCGCCTCTGCGATCAAAGAGCTGTACTGTTCCATCCACGAGCCCGCTGGGTTATCTCGATCCTTTAAAGGGAGGTCCCCCTCTCTCCTGGAGAGGGCGTCAAATATGACGAGATCTGAATCCCGCTCAAGCTGTGGTAACAATGCCTCGCAGGCCAAACGAACGGGCTCCGTATAATGGAATCCGGTTGCCGACCGTATCGCATCATAGATTTCAGAACGGACGGGAAGGCTGATGGGGGACCGCTCAAGCCGGCGCATTAGCACATTTAGGCACAGGAGCCGCTCGGAATTCTGCCAGTCGACCTCATCATTGCTGGGCTCGCGTCCGACGCGGTTCAGGTAGTCGTGCAACATCGAATCAAGCGAATGGATGGCCCTGACCGCGACGCGATCATCCCCCTCCGTAGTCAAATACTCTAAGAAGTCAATCGCATTTTTCCGCAGGTGCTCAACAGCTACGTAGTTCAGACCGAATCCCCCGAATCGGAAAGTATTCCCATCCGACTCAGTAAACTCGCCCTCCCTCTCCAGTATTTGGTCGACAACGTCGATGGGAGTAAACGATGATTCAAATGCTCCGGGTTGCCGCGAGAGCCGGACGCATTGCAAGAGCATTAGGAAATTGAAGGTAGCCCACCCATTGAGTTGATACGACGCCAGCCGTTTCAGAGTGTTTCGGGCGGTCCGATCCGAATTCTCCCCCCCATCCTCGCTACGAGAGAGACTCCACAGAGTGTCCACGGAACGTTGAAGACTCGGGATATCATGTGCTGTAGCCTCCAGAAGTCGCGGTACCACGCTTAGCACGTAGTCCTGGGCATCTGTTCTGGGAAGGTAGGGCGCTGGTTCTGGGTACGAGGCTGGATTCGAACGTGCGATATCGATAAGGTTCAGGATTCTTTCCGGCTGGAAAAATGCGGCTGGACCGAGGTCTTCGAGGATTTTGCGCCGTCCGTGAGGTTCTTCGGCCAAGAAAGATTGCTCGATGTGCCGCCATATCTCGTCAAGCAGGCTCAATCCGTATTTGCCGCGGCCGACTCGCCAATCTAATTCGGCCAAGTTTTGCATCAATGCTTTGAAAAAAAAACCGCCGAAGACCCCGTAGAGGCGGTCCGCGTAGCGAGTCGATGCTCCGCCGCGAGAAACACAGCACTCTTCCAGGATGAAATCCGACAGGACATCGGGCAGGACCCGAACAGGTCCTTCTGGATTTGAAAGGATGCCTCGGACGGCAAGTGCGTCTACGGTCCTGAGGATCTGATCTCTCTGCGCCCGCAGGAACTCCTCAGCACCCCTCAGAAACTGATCGCTCTGAACATCGACGGGACCGAGTGCCGCTATGAGGTCAAGGAGCTGGCGGGGCGGATTAATTGCGAACTCGGGTCCCTCAAGGTGGAGCTCATCAATAAAACGATCAAAGACCGCGCTCCGGAATTCTGCGTTATCGGACAGCCTTGTCAATTCAACTTTTCCAGCGGCGAGCAGTCTTCCCCCCGCAACAATCACCAGGGGAGATTCTCCCGCAATTTCCGCCAGATTCTTCGCGTACGCATGATGGCGTGGGCCAAGTACGCTTCGCGCGAGCTCTTCCGCTTGCGGCCGGGTTAGCTCGAACAACTCGGGGAGTTCCTTGATCTCAGACTCGGCAATCTGCCGTCGAAGATCCCGAAGGATCTGGGAGGTAACGCCGGGACGGGTCGAGAAGAGGAGTTTTATGGGCTGACGAGCTCGGCGCGCGCTGAATAGTTGGACAGTGTGCCTAATGTGTTCGGCAATTTCTGGCCGGTGCGCGTCGTCAACGATAATGACCGTTGGCCCTACCGGAATTTCCTTGTCCGAGTCCTCGTACCATAGCGGGGAGTACTTGAGGAGCGCGACATCCCAGTCGGTGATTGTCGTAGCCCAGTCCTGCAAGAGCTTCGACTTCCCAATACCACCTCGACCGCAGAGCACACTCACAAACAACTTGGGATCGGCAAGGAAAGCATTCAGGCTTTCAATCTCGTCATCGCGTCCGACGAGCGTCGTAGAGAGGTCGAGGATAGGACTTGAGAACTGTGGAGCACTCTTAGCGAAGTACTGAGTTGCGGAAGAGAACGTCTTGCGGGCTCCCGGCCTCCCTTGTTCATCCCACGCAACCAACGACTCGAAGACCGCCAACGCAAGGCCGTCAGGAGTGGCGAATTTCCTCCAGGTGTGACCGATCCCCACCTCGCCCTTGAACTCTTCCAGCGCCTTCCGCTTTACATCTAGGGTCTCCCGATTGACCCAATTCTTGCTATCATCCACGCGAAGGAATGGAATGACATCAAGGCCGAGTCTCCTGGCTTCGTCGTACTCGGCTCGCGTGTATGTCCGACCGGAACCGTCCGGGAGCAAACTCCCGGATTCGAACCCAAGGATTAGGAGAACGAGGTCTGAACCCCGGAGTTCTGTCAACGCAGTATCCAGCGGAGGAGCTGGGCCGGCAAGAAAATCCTCCATAGCGACGGCAACCTGACGTCTCCGCCTAAGGACGCCAAGTACAACATCGCGCTCCGGCACGAGGTCCCGGAATGTCGAACTCAGAAAGACCTTCAAAGCAGTCCTCCCGAAGCGCCAGAAGGCTTGAACTGTTGAGCGAACCGCGCCAGGCTTCCAGAAGATAGTAGCACCGCCGGTCCGGATTGCGCTGGAGTGGCCCGCTCCACCTTATGCCAGATGCGGGATCAAATTCGTGACCTAAGGCCAAGCTGTCCACCTCCAGAAGAGCGCTAAGTCGTCGAGCCACGCGTCGGGGAAGAATCGGTCCCGGCAAGCCCCCAAGGGGTTCCCGATCTTCCTGGGGAACACCGTCAACTGACGCACACAACTCTTCACGCTCAATAAGGATTCTGTCAGCTTATTGGGAAACTGTTTGCTGCCGACCTTTCCGCCCGACTTGTCGCCCACTGGCCAAGCTCCGCTTCGCGCCAGACCTTATCCAATTTGCCCAACGGGCTTGAACACCTTACGCCTGAGCATCTGGAGTGGATTTATGGGTGCTTATGGGTGTATATATGGGTGTGAGGGCCAGATGTTCGAGACTGCCGACATCCCGATTACCCCCGAAGTGCTCACGCTGATCGCTGAGATCGACGAGTTCAAAGGAGCATGGCGCGCGTTGGGAACCCTGGCGCCCCAGCGCCTCAGCGCCCTGCGCCGCGTGGCGACCATCGAGAGCATCGGCTCCTCCACGCGCATCGAGGGCAGCAAGCTCTCCGACCGCGACGTGGAGCGCCTGCTCGCCAATCTGGAGATCAAGTCCTTTGCCACCCGCGACGAGCAGGAGGTAGCCGGGTACGCCGAGGTCATGGAGACCATCTTCCATGCATGGCCGGAGATTCCGGTCACGGAAAACCACATCAAGCAGCTCCACCGCGATCTTTTGCAGTACAGCGAGAAGGACGACCGGCACCGCGGCGAGTACAAGACGCTGCCCAACAGTGTCGCCGCCTTCGACGACGCCGGCCAACAGATCGCCGTCGTCTTCGAGACAGCCTCGCCCTTCGATACGCCCCGGCTGATGGCCGAACTTGTCGCATGGCTCAGGGAGGCCCAGGAACTGAAGCGGCTCCATCCGCTACTGGTCATCGCCATCTTTACGGTGGTGTTTCTTGAAATCCACCCATTCCAGGACGGCAACGGCCGCTTGAGCCGCGTGCTCACCACGCTCCTCCTGCTGAAAGCCGGGTACGCCTATGTGCCCTACAGTTCTCTTGAAGGCGTGATCGAGAACAGCAAAGAGGGGTACTATCTGGCGCTGCGACAGACGCAGGGCACGATCCGCAGCGCCGCGCCGAACTGGCAGCCATGGCTGATCTTTTTTCTGCGAGCCTTGCAGCAGCAGGAGCGCCGGCTGGCGGCCAAGGCGGAGCGCGAGCGGGTAGTCATCGCCGCCTTGCCCGAGCTGGACCTTCAGATCATCGACTACGTTCGCCAACACGGCCGCGCCACAATGGCCGACTTGGTCCACGCCACCGGCGCCAGCCGCAACACGTTGAAGGACCATTTCCGCAGCCTGGTTGAAAAGGGACATCTCACCCGGCAGGGAAGCGGCAAGGGTTCTTGGTATGCGTTGCCCTGACGAGTATTGGGGCAAGTGTTGGAGTTCTTGCTGTTCGTAAATTAATTGTCATCAGGATAAAAGTCGGGAGCATTAATTGTCTTTGAACAATATGGCTTCTTGGGAACCAAACCCACTTGGGTGAAATACGGGGCCGAGATAGATTTTGATTTGCTGTCTGAACTGAGATTTAGTGAGGCATGAATATCGAGCCTTGCTTCAAGGTGCCGACATCCTCGGAATAAACTCGGGTCCAGGTCTTCCTGTGATACAAGAATATGTTGGCCTATGGGGCTCACGAAAGAAACCGTCACGGTGTCGATTGGGGAATCGAAGTATTGTGTTTTTGATATCTTCGGAACCGTGCCGCCAAAGAATTGAAGCCGCGGGAACGACTCATACGCATCATTTAGGATCAGGGTATCTGTTGAACCGCTCAATAAAGTAACTCGGAGTCTCGTCTGATACGGTGGTCTGAGCACTACTAAATCTGTAAAATCTTTGGAAATGCCTGCCCCTAGGACTGTAGCAAACATTTCGTTTAGATAATCCTGGGTAAGTAGCGTTGCTTCTGGCACTAGAGACATGACCATCTCGCGGACAAAAGGAAGTCGAGATGTACCGCCGACCAACATAACCAATTCTACCTTTCTAAAATCTTCAATGACTGTTTTTGCCATTTTCTTTGCACTTGAAACCGCATCGCCCATGTTGAACAACTCTGTCTTGGCAGCTACGCAAAACTCTTCACGAGTAACTTCGAAGGACGCACGGGAAAGGCCGGGGAATCCACTTTGTGGAACAGAGCTAACCGAAGTATTTCTTTCGAGTGATATTTTCATTTGTTCGCACTCGTCTTGAAATGAAATACGGCCAGCTTCAGGGTCTGGGTTATATGCCAAGAATACTTGCTCCTCTGTTAGTCCAGGAACCAGCCGTGAAATCTTCTCTAGAAGGAGCCGTTGCATTACCTTGTCGAGATCGGCCCCAGCAGTACAGCGTCCTGTCTCTGCGAGAACCGTAGCTCGTTTCAGACCATTTGACTCTTCATAGCGGACGATGGCGACATCAACTGTGCCAGCACCTGCGTCGAACACAAGTATGTCCCGCTTGACAGGTGGATTCTCGTCTAGGCGGCAGTAAAGAACAGCGGCTGCCAGCGGCTCGTCAATTACGTTACCCAAAGTTACTGAACGAGCACCCTGACGACTCAGCATCTGCACTAAAGCAAATCGCTTCTTATGATCGAAATCTACTGGGCAAACGATGTTCGCGGTAAACCCGTCCTCTCGCTCTGATGGAGTTGACTGTTCCAGGGCGCGAGTAATCGCTTCGCTCAGAACTGCCTCTACTACTTCATCACATGAATAAGTTCTGCCTGATATTACATTCTTGCCGTTCGGCCAAATCTTTTCTAGCTGATCCTCAGGCCGCTGCTGCCAATACCGTTTGATGAACATAATCCGATTCGGGCGAGCTAGACAACTTTCACCGACCACGATCTTCCCATTACCATCAATCCAACACGCAGAGGGCATCAGCTCCGACGCATATTGGCCTCTTCCAATCCTCAGAACTGTAGGAACCCCAGCATCTTCTAGCTTGCTTACTCTGGTGTTTGCCGTCCCAAAATCTATTCCAAGATGCATCACGATGTGCCTCCATTAACAGGTCGAACAAGCGCGGGTCGTATCACCGCAGAGCTATCACCGTCTCGCAGGACAAACCCCGAACGGATAATACAAACCAATTGTGTAGTGGCGTCTGACTCCTCTAGGAGCCGGTGGATCTGCGGCTCAAATTGTTCGATCACGCCTACAGGGCCAATGTGGTGGAGACCAGCCCGTTCGAATGCCGCGAGCAGATCCAAATGCAATTGCCTTGCCACGCCGTTCTGCTCTCCTCTGCGCCGTTCCAGTTCGTCGAGAGCTGGGAGAAGTGCGGCAACAAATCCAGATACCGCCTGTTGCTTGATACTAGCTCGCTCTTCCTTGGCTGAGCTCTTCACGATCTCGGCTAGCGACCTAGATCGTGAAGATTCTCGTTCTGCTTCCCTTAGGAGCTCGATCGTGTTCGCGAGTTCTTCATTGGCGGCGCGCAACTTCTCATTCAACTGACCTATTGTTCTGGCAAAGTCGGTTTGCATTGCGTCGTGCAACTGCGGAATTTCGTTGGAGGAGTCGTTCAATAATTTCGAAAACGCCACCTGGAGACTTCGGTCGAAGGTAATGGCACCTGAATCGGCAGCGTGCCTACTCAGTTCGCATCCGAGCGTTGTTGCACGAAGCAGTTCGAGACCGCTCAGATTGGGAAGTTCAGTGACAAGGCGACGGACGACAGCGTTGCTAGCTTCCGGGGAACTCAAGAGTTGCAGTACATGGATCAATTGCGACGAATGGTTGAGGAGAGCGTCCCAGCCGGACAAGCGAATCGCTTCGGATAAAAAGACACCATACTCTGGTCGAAACTCCTGGAGTATGTTCACAAGCGCCTGATCTGCCCCTAGTGTCTTGATCAGCTCTGAACAGCTCGCTTGGTCAAGGGCAGCTCCGGGGACAACCCGCAATGCAGAAACCGGGTCGCTCCGATACAGTTCACCGACGATTCGAGTATTCTCCGGGTTGCTCAAGAACCGGCGTTCGGACGGGCTGTGCCCAACGCGATGTGAGAGACGAACATAGAGAGCGACTTTGTCTTCTCGCCGGATGTTGCGTAGGAATGCGTCATCGAGATATAGATCAAGGTTCGGAACTTCTGGCGATTTCTCGGAGCGAAGCCATTCGAGAAATGGTTCTTTCAACTGCGAACGAAAGCGATCGATATTCAGTGTGGTGAATGCACGCTTCGCAACTGTGGGGCCTGGGTAACCCCGCAATGCGTCGGCCCATTCCGCGGCTTTCGAAGGGTTGAGTTTCGAGATCAATCCCAGAGCAATAACCACATCGTCATCTAGATCTCGCGTCACTTGTAAATTGTGAAATGCAATTCCATCGATTACACTCAGCCATTTATCTCTCGCATGTTGCTCTGCGCGCGATCCCAAATATAAAAGTGCGAGCACGCACTCCAACCGAGCGCGAGAGTGCTCTTCGCTCGCCTGAAGTTCACGCACAGCGCGTTCAAGCGCATTCGCAGCCGCCTTGGAGGCGCGGTCATTATCTGCATCTGAGGCGTATAGTCGTCGCGCGTAATCGAGCAGCGCAGCGTCGCTCTTAATGTTCTCAAGCTCTGCTTCCCAATCCATGCTGGACTCGCTTGTGAACTCTTTTGCGAGTGCAAGGCTGGTCTTCTTTTTCGGGTGGGGGATCACCGAACCGGAGGTCAGCAGCTTCGGTTTCGCGCGCTTCCACCAACTAGCGTAGGATTTCCCATCGCGCCTAACGAGTGGTTCGAGCGCCAGCTGAAACTCCTTTTGGGGCAGACTGGATTTTCGATGATCACGAAATATCCTGAGCGCCACATCAACGATGTTTTCCAACAGAAAGTCGGAACTCGGTTGCCGAGTTGCCAATAAGGCCACGAATCCATCTGGGGGGAACTTTTCTAGTTCAAATTTGATCAGGTTCCGGTTGACGTTGAACAAATGGCCGGCAGCCGCTTTCACTTCCACATAATCGGGGAAGACTTGCGTAATGCGCCCTGGTCCTTGGCGAGAATGCCGAACAAAATCACCTGGATTCATAGAGATGCTCGATGTATTCGATGATAACGAATGTGCCTTCGATTCGGGCGAAGTTTTGCAAAGTCTCTAAACCCGCAGTTTTGGGAACGGCTTGACCTGGTAGAGACGGTCGTTTGTTTTGTTGAGCTTACCGGGATGGATCTTTATCGGGTTCTTTCTTCTCGGCACCAACTCGTTTGAATTGCGCGGCGCCTGTAATGGTCGAACTCCTAAACAACGTCACGCCAAAGGATGCATATTCTCGCCGATTGCCCCGGCCTTTCCTCTTCGACATTGAGGTATTCGCAGAACTCGGTTGTCTGCCGGACGGGCGGCAACGTCTTTAGTAGCAGGGGCCGGCGCTAATCAACTCGGCATAAATCCCCGGTGCATACGAATCTCCCGCCGCAGTTCTTCTCTCAGCACCTTACTCTTCTTCAGGCGCTTGAAGAACTCTTCGAGGAAGCTGACGACAATCGCATTCACGCTGACCCCTTCGGCTTCGGCCCACTCTTTGAGCGTCAGCCGGGCATCCGCGCCGACGTGGAGGAGTTGAGGGTTGGAAAGCTCCATGCCGGCCTTGCGGGTCTGCATGATCTCCACCTTCTTGCGGTCAACGTGCTCCAAGGCAAAAAGGACAATTTTGGCAAGATCACCCTTTACACGCGACTCCTCGGTGATTGCTTCGCGCAGGTCAATGGGGAGGCGTAGCGTCATGCCCGGACGGTCATCCGTCCACCGCTGCCCCTTACGGTTTACCTTCCGCACCGCCGTCTTTGCCGCCTTCTTCACTGCCACTTGCTTCCCTTCCAGGACTCTGCCCGACACCTTACGCCAGCCCAGAGTCCAGCCTGATTTCTCCCGATAATTCCCCAAAGCCACATCATTTCACAGGATAACCGATTTTGCCATATAGTAATACATATCTGACATCATTATGGTATTCTATCACAAAGCAAGAGCCATGCCTGCGGTATTGAGACAGCCGTGGGCAGGAGGAACTCGTTCGCTCGACATTCAATCGAGCATACCGACAACCCAAACCGTGCGCACAGTCGCGCACAGAAAGCGAAGCCAAGAGTATGGCAACCCAAGTCAATCCTCTCGAAGCCCCAGCGCCAAGCGCGAAACCAGGGCGCCGCAGCTCCAAAACCAAGGAACACCAGCCGGAACAGGTGGCTCCATCCGATACCGACTTCCCTTACGCTGGCCAGGAAGCGGACCCACAACAGGAGCTTGACACTCTGGAGAATCAGGCGGATGCGCCCGTGCGCGGGTCGTATCTGCGGGAGAAAGACGGATACGATGCTCTGTCTCCAGAGCAAAAAGCAGTTTGCGACAAGGATTTCGAGTCCTACCTCGACCGGCTCACGCGCCCAATCGAGGTCAAGGAGGGCGAAACCAGGCAAGACGCCATTCAGAGGGCCAAGGAAGAGTATTGTGCCGCCCGCCAGGAGCACACTGCTCATCACCGTGAAATGGCAAAAATCATGTTGGCCTCGAAGATCAACTGCCTCAACTCTGAGTATCCCAGGAACTCGTTTTCACTGAGAAGTCCCGACGTTGCGAAGGAGTTCCTGGCTACGGCCTTTTACCACAACGCCTCAGCAGCGAAGGGCCTCACATCATTCGACAAGGACGTGTTTGCGGCCTCGAGGAAGGCAGCTTTGAGGGAGTTCTCCGCGCTCGCGGCAAGCGTCGAAAACGGCGGCTCCGCGACCAAGGAGTTCAACAACACGTTCGCTCTGTGCATTGAGCGGCCTCCAGCCGGCGCTCAAAACCAGAACCTTCGCATCGCCGCCGAGCCGCTTCCAGAGAAGCGCCAAGAACTCGCCGCCATCTTTGGCAAGTGCGCCTGGTATCACTCCAACCAGTCCGGCAGAACCCCGGAAGAACGGGAACAACGCCGCGCCGCACGAACCAAGACCACGCAGGAACTTGACCGCTGATCGCCAGCTTTCGCGCGTGGGTACTCGCAATTCACAACCTGGGATGGCCGCCACAACTGAAGTGCCGGCCATCCCACTGACTTTCACGCAGGAACAGAAGAAGCCGCTCCTCGCGCTCAACGCACCGGAGTAACAACAGGAGGATCGACATGAAGCAAGCTGAAATCTACAACGGACACGCGGGGCGCTTTCAGCGGATGGCTGAGCACATCGAACTCTCGATGACGCCGCAACACCAGCAAAAACACGG